>Ga0153916_10003958_pt1 | contig 11115 bp, 7 predicted proteins | sample Opewatmetagenome_FD_109642 | JGI IMG/M metagenome (GOLD analysis project Ga0153916, IMG submission 109642) | Freshwater wetland microbial communities from Ohio, USA - Open water 3 Core 3 Depth 4 metaG | ecosystem: Environmental > Aquatic > Freshwater > Wetlands | place: USA: Ohio, Lake Erie, Old...
CGCGGACCTGCACTGTCATCTCGGCGGCGCGGTGACCCCGGCGATCATGTGGGGGATCGCCCATGCCCAGGGGATCAAGCTCCCGACCAAGGACTACTGGGAGTTCCGGGACCTGATCACGGTTTCGAAGCGCTCCCGCAGCTTCGACGGCTACCTCCAGCTGTTCCACTGGACCGAGCTCATCCAGTCGAGCCCGCTGGCCGTCGAGCGAGCGGTCTACGAGGTCGTCGGGGGCGCCTACCGCAAGAACAACGTCACCACGACGGAGCTCCGCTTCAACCCGATGAAGCGGAACCGGGGTGGGGAGCAGGACCTCGACCATATCATCGCGGCCGCCGTCCGGGGGATGGACCGGGCAACCCTCGAGTACCCGGTCAAGCCCGGACTGCTGTTCTGCCTGGACCGGGCGTTCCCGTACGAGCTCAACGAGATCCTCGTCGAGAAGGCGATCGTCTGGCGGGACCGCGGGGTGGTGGGCGTCGACATCGCCGGGCCCGAGTCGACGACGTTCCGGGTCGCCGACTACCGGCGGCTGTTCCGGCGGGCGCGCCAGTACGGCCTCGGGATCACGGTCCACACCGGCGAGTCGGGGCCGGCCGAGGAGGTCGCCCGGGTCGTCGAGATCCTCGATCCTGACCGGATCGGCCATGGCGTGAAGGCCGCCTACGACCCGCGGGCGATGGCGATGCTCGCCGATCGGGGGATCGTCCTGGAGATCTGCCCCACGTCCAACCTCAACACCCGGGTCGTCTCCGGCTGGGAGGAGTTCCGCTGGATCTTCGACCAGTTCCGGCGCAACGGCGTCCGGTTCGCCATCAGCACGGACGGACCGGAGATGCTCAAGACCTACATCCGGGACGAGCTGGCGACCCTCGGCCGGCTGGGGATCCTGTCGCTCGACGACCAGCACCGGGCGGCCGAGACGTCGCTGGCCGCCTCGTTCGTGCGCAACGTCACGGACGTCCCGCTGTCGCGTCTCGAGCCGGCCTCGCGTGACGCGGTGGAGCGGGAAGAAGCGTAGCGCCGGGCTCGGCGCCGACGGTCAGTCCGGTCGGGACACCACGCGGTACGTGCAGCAGCGATCGCCGGCGGCGATGTGGGTCTCGCGGACGACCTCCGCGCCGAGGACCTCGCGGAAGAGCTCGAGCTCGGCCCGGCAGGCGCTCGTTGTCCCCGTCGCGACCTGGAAGATCGCGCAGTTGTGCTCGCGCAGGCGGATCGTGCCGTCCGGCTCGACCTCGGCGCTGCACAGGTAGCCCTGCTCGTCCTGGATGACAGCCAGCTCGCGGACCCGGTCGACGAGCGGCGCGTCCGCGGGCAGGCGGGCGGCCAGCCGGCTCCTCACTCGCTCGCTGACCTGGCGCCGGCGCGTCTCGAAGACGCGCTCGATGAGCTCGACGCCACCGACCTCGTCGATCGCCGCGAGGAGCCCGGCCGCGAGGCCGTCGTAATTCGAGGGGAAGAGGCCCTGGGCGTCGGCCGTGACGTCGTACAGGTGGCGCGGGCGACCGACCCCGTGGCGCTCGGTCCGGCGCGACACGAGCTGGGCCGTCTCGAGCGCCCGGAGCTGCTGCAGGACTCCCGTCCGGCTGGCTCCCAGGTTGGCGGCAAGGTGGTCCGGGGAGGATGGGCCGGCCTGGCGAAGGAGGACGAGGATCTCGCGCCGGAGGGTCGGGGCGGCGGCGTGTCCGTTCGGTCCGTGACCGTTCTCGAGGTGACTCCCCTCGTCGGGGATCCCGTCGGCGTGGTCGTGCGCACCCGCGCGAGGACCCGTTCGGGCGAGTGCGAGCGCGGCGGTGGACAGGCGCTCGGTTACCGACATGGCCCGAAGGCTAGCACCAGTGCCCCCGCGGCGTCGTCGCGCCAGCCTGCCGCGCCGGCCCCCGCGCCGATGTACCCTCCGGGCGTGGACCTCGACCTCTCCCCGGAGCACGTCCTCCTGCGCGACACGATCCGCGAGTTCATGCTCGCCGAGGTCGCGCCGGTCGTCGACGAGCACGAGCGCGCCAGGCGCTTCCCGGTCGACCTCGTCCGGCGCCTCGGCGAGATGGGTTGGCTCGGGATCCCGATCCCCGAGGACGAGGGCGGCGCCGGGCTGGACACCCTGGCCTACGCCATCGCGGTCGAGGAGATCGGCCGGGTGTGGGGCTCCCTGGGCCTGATCGTGGCGGCCCATACGAGCCTCGGCTGCGGCCCCCTGCACCTGGCCGGCACCCCGGAGCAGAAGCGGCGCTTCCTCGTCCCGATGGCATCCGGCAAGGTCATCGGTGGGTACGGCCTGACCGAGCCGGGCGCCGGGTCGGACTCCGGCGGCACCCGCACGACCGCCCGGCACGAGGACGGACCCGACGGCGGGTGGTGGGTCATCGACGGCGGGAAGCGGTTCATCACCAACGCCGGCCAGGCGGGCACCTACGTGATCACCGCCCGGACCGGCTCGAGGGACGACGGCGGCGCCGAGATCAGCGCCTTCATCGTCCCGGCGGCCGCGCCCGGGTTCAGCATCGGCCGGATCGAGGAGAAGATGGGGCTCCATGCCTCGGCGACCGGGGAGCTCTTCTTCGAGGCGGTGCGGATCCCTGCGGCCAACCTGCTCGGTGAGCGGGGAGGCGGCTTCCGGACGTTCCTGAAGATCCTCGACGGCGGCCGGATCAGCATCGGCGCGCTGGCCGTCGGGCTCGCCCAGGCCGCCCTCGACGCGGCCATTCCGTACGCCCAGACGCGCCGGCAGTTCGGCCGGCCGATCGGCACGTTCCAGGGGGTGGCGTTCATGATCGCCGACATGGCCACCGAGATCGCGGCCGCCCGTCAGCTCGTCTGGCGCGCGGCCTGGCTGAAGGACCAGGGTCGCGACTTCGCCCTCGAGGCCGCCCAGGCGAAGCTGTTCGCGTCGGAGGTCAGCTCACGGGCGACCAACGCGGCGCTCCAGGTCCACGGCGGCTACGGCTACGTCGAGGAGTACAAGGTCGAGCGCTTCCTGCGGGACGCGAAGCTGACCGAGATCGGTGAGGGGACCAGCCAGATCCAGCGGCTCGTCATCGCCCGGCGGATCCTGGGCCTGCGCGTCGTCTGAGCTCGGGCCCGGTTCAGTCGGTCTCGAACAGGCGGACGACCAGCCGGTAGCGGCTGTTGCGACCGACGCACGTCTGCAAGGTCATCGCCGATCGCGACTGGGCCGCCCAGGCGAAGTCGCCGTCCGTCGGCAGGACGACCTTCCACCAGGCGACCTGGTAGACGTGGACCGCGCCGTCGCCATCGGCATAGACGACCTCCATGCCGGCCCGGAGCTCGCCGGCAACGTACAGGTCGTGGAGGCGACGGAACGGGCCACCGGCATGGGCGAACAGGTAGACGTTGTTCTCGCCGGCGCAGCCCCAGCGATAGACGAGCATGTCGGGCGGGCGGCTGCGTGAGCAGGGGAACGCGGCGACCGAGCGGTCCATGCCGAGAGTCGGGCTCCAGACGTGGTTCCGCCCGGAGTATGGGGAGGCGCTCGCGCTCGGCTTCGACGGCTTCGGCGGGGTCTTCGTCGCGAGCGTCGAGGCCGGCAGGATCGAGCCGGCAGAGCCGTTGGCGGTGACGGACCCGAGGATGGCCGCGAGGTCGAGCGCGGGATCGCCGGCGAGCTCGGCGCGGAGGCCGGGCGAGAGCCGGGCGGCGTCCAGGTCCGTCTGCGTGGCGGAGGCCGTCGAGGCGAGTGGCGTCGCGGCGCCGACCGGGACGACCACGAGCGACGACAGAACGACGGCGGCGAGGAGGCCGACCAGCGAACGCACCGAGTGCCGGGAGCTTCGTGAGGAGGTGTCGCGGGCCATGACCCGATCCTCGCGGTCGGGCCGGGGCGTCTCCCGGACCTAGTGGTCCGGTGGGCCATAGGAAGCTTCGGCCGGTCTCGGTGGAGGACCGTGACGATGGTCCCCGTCGGGGCCGTCTGTTCAGGTGAGGCGGTGCGCGGTCGGGGTCAGTTCCCGGTGCCGGCGGCCGCCGTGAGCGCCTCCTTCAACGCCGTGGCGAACCGGGGAGCCCACGGACCCTGCCCGGAGACGACGTACGGCGAGGGAGCCAGGGACTCGTAGGTCGCCACGTCCGTCACGTAGGAACGCGCGCACGCCGCGACGGAGCCCGACAGCCGTTCCCAGGCCGCCCGGTCCCGGAAGACGTAGATGCGGATCCTGACCGGCTCGACCTGGTCGAGCCCGCTGGCGCTCAACGAGATCGCCGTCCGAGCGAGGGTCGGATCCGGGCAGCCGGCGTCACCCGAGACGACGTCCCGGATGACGATCTCGGCCTTCGTGAGGTGCTCGACGATCCCGACGAAGTCGGCCGGGGTCGGCGAGGGGAGCGCGGTCGCCCTGCCGCACCCCGCGAGGGCGATGACGAGGACGGCGGCAGCGACGGGCGCCGCGATGCGCCGGCCGGACGAACGGGGGAGTGGCACCGCACGAGGCTAGCATCGCCGCGCCCGGCGCGCCGGGAAGCGTGCCGCCACGAGGCCGATCAGCGGTCGCGGGCCCTGCGCTTCGCCTCGCGGAGGCGGGCCATGGTGTCCGTGGGCTCGCCGGTCGCGGCCGGCCGAGCCGGCGCGGAAGGCGTCCGATCTGGGGTCGGAGCGGCGTCGTCCGTGAGGTCGGTCGTCGCCTGGCCGGCTGCCTCGTTCGTCCCGGCGGGCCGCCGGATCGCGGCTCGCGCGGCGGCCGAGCCGGCCCGCTCCCTGGCCGCTAGCATCCCGGCGACCGGTGCGCTCCGCTGCGCCGTGCCGCGTCGGCGCCAGCCGCCGTGGCGTACCCACGCCCGCGCCAGCGCGAGCTCGCGGCGGCCGATCGAGACCCGCCGGAGGGCGATGTCGAGCGGCCAGAGCAGGACCGCCAGGATGAGCAGGGGCGGCCACAGGTCCGTGAAGCGGCTCGTCGCGGTCAGGTCGTGGCGCCAGACCTCCAGCGGAGCCGCCACCTCCCGACCGCCGGTGGCGGCCCGCAGTGCGCCGAGGAGCGTCTCGTTCGTCCCCAGCAGCCGGTACTCCGCCGCGGTCTGCGCGACCAGCCCGATCGTCCGCCCGAGAGGCTCCGCGCCGGGCTTCGTCTGGGTCAGCCGGATGGCGTAGGCGCCCGGGTCGAGCGTCCCGAGCGGCGCCTCGTACACGCCGGGCGCCACCTGGACCAGGTCGACCGCGTGGGTCGCCAGGTCCGGACCGACGACCCGGGCGCTGGTCAGGTAGAAGTCGCGCGGCGAGCCGTCCGCGGCGACGCTCTCGACGTGGAGGGTCGTCCGCTCGCCGCTCGTGTCGAAGCGGGCCTCGATCCCGCCCGTCTCCTCGCCGGGAAACGTCCAGCCGACGAGCTGGCTGAAGAACCGGCCGAACTCCGGCCAGCCCAGCCAGTCTTTCGCCCAGCGTCCGGTCGCGTCCGAGGTCCAGGCCACGGACCGCCCCAGGCCGTACTGCCACTGGGCGAGGAGTGGGTCGTCGCGAGCCGTGACGAGGACGCCCTGGGCGGCCGATTTCAGGGTGGTCCCGTTGTAGCCGAGCAGGGTCGGGAACCCACCATCGAGGCCGCGCAGGATCGGCGACGAGCCCACCCGGATCGGGTGGAACCGTTCCTCGACGATCTGCTGGCCGGCGACCTGCTCGGTCTCCTTGAGGAAGATGTCCGGGATGCTCGACGGGTTCGCCGCCGGGTAGTAGCGGCCGCCGCCCTGCTGGGCCAGCTGGGCCAGGATCGGGGCGGCGCCGCCGCCGGCGCCCACGGTCGAGAGGGTGATCCCGGCGGCCTTCATCCGGGCGATGATCTGGTCGTAGGAGCCACTGCGCGACCAGCCGTCGGTCAGCAGGATGATGTGGCGGCGTGTCGCCGTCACGCCCTCGAGCGACTGGACCGCCTGGTCGAGCCCGGCGTAGATGTTCGTCTGGCCGTTGGGCTGGATCCCGGCGATCTCGCCCTGCAGGTCCGCGATCCCGCCGAGCGGCTGGGTCCGGATCACCCAGTGGGCCGCCTCGTTGAAGCCGACCACGCCGATCTGGTCGCGGGCGGACATGGCTGCCGCGGCCCGCAGGATCGCCTCCTTGCCGATGTCGACCTTGCGGGCGCCGGCGATCCCGGTCCCTCCGCCCTGGTTGGACGTGTTGCAGTGGCAGGCGTCCATCGAGCCGGACTGGTCGATCACGACGACGAGCGCGACGTCCGGCTGCTTCTCCTTGTTCCGGACGCCCATGTCGACCGGGAGGGTCTCCTCGAGGGCGGTCTTCGCGAAGCCGCCGGCCCCGTAGCTGTGCGGTCCGCCGACCATGACCAGCCCCCGACCCAGGTCGCGGACGTACGCCTGGAGGGCCAGCATCTGGGTGTCGGACAGGCGCAGGCGGGGCACGTCGACGAGGACGATGCTGTCGTAGGAAGCCAGCCCGGCAAGGTCCGCGGGGAGCGCCTCGGGCAGCACGATCTCGGCCTGCTGGCGCTCCTTCGTGAGCGCGGCGAGGAGCTCCCGGGCGACGGCGTCGTCCCCGGCGGCGATGAGCGTTCGGGGCTCGCCCTTGACGATCGTGTCGGCGTCGGCGCGATCGTTCTGGGCGAACGTGTCGCCGGCGGCCTCGACCACCGCGCGGAAGACGTGGAAGCCGGCCTCGGTCGGCTTCACCCGGAAGGTCACGCTCGTCGTCCCGATCGGCAGGTCGACCCGCTGGGTGCCGACGAGGGCGCCGTCCGCGAAGAGACGGACCACCGCCGGCTGGGCGACCGTCGAGGTGATCCGCGCGACGGCCTCGATGTCCTCCCCGACCCGCGCGGTGGACGGGGTCGTCAGCCGCTCCACGAGGACCTCCGGCGGGTCGCTCTCGCCGACGGCCCGAGTCTCCACCCGGATCCCGCGGGCGGCCGCCAGCGCCGCCTCGTTCAGGCCGGCCCCGGTCGTGTCGTTGCCGTCTGACAGGAGCACGATCCGCTTCTGGGCATCGTCGGGGAAGAGCGCCGAGGCGAGCCGCAGCGCACCGCCGATGTCGGTCGCCGCCCTGACCGGCGTCGAGGCCAGCCGGTCGATCTCGCGGAGCTCCTCCGGCAGCCGCTCGACGAGGGCGTCCCGACCGAACGCGACGATCCCCGCGACATCGCCTGCGGGCATCTCCGCGAGCGCCTCGCGGACGAAGCTGAGCGACGCCTCGCGGCCGTCGTTGCCGATCGAGTCGGACAGGTCGACGACGAAGACCGTGGCCAGCCGGTCGACCGGCAGGACGAGCTGGAACCCGGCGAACGCCAGCACGAGCGCGGCGAGCAGGAGCCCCCGGACGAGCAGCGCTGCCCGGCGCCGTCCCGCGCCGATCCGCCGACGGGCGCCCGCGTGGAGCACGAGCGTGAACGCGAGCACGAGCGGCAGGAGGAGCAGCGCGACCGGCTGGTCGAAGGCAACGCCCATCTAGGCGCTCCGCCGCCGGGGGAACGGCCAGCGGGCGGCGAGCGAGCGCCGGATCCGGACCAGGGCGTCACGCTCGTAGACGGCCCATTCGACGCACAGCAGGACGAGGACGACCAGGAGGAGCGGGCCCCACAGCTCGTCGCGGGCGGGGGGTCGCGGCGCGGGGCTGACCGCGCCCGGACCGGCGCTCGTGCCCGGGGCCGGGGACTCGCCCGCCGCGCCCGGCCCTGTCCCGAGCCGCTCGATCGTCGCAGCCGAGCCCGGGGCGATGGCGGCCTCCTCGACGCTGAACAGGTCCACGGCGAAGCGGACCGGCGCATTCGGGTCGAGCGGTGGGGCGCTCGGTGGGGGCGAACCGGCCGGGGAGGTGGACGGTGCGGGCGCGCCGCCGATCGGAACCGCGCTGTAGACCCCGAGCTGGTCCGTGGAGTCGAACGCCACCGACGTCGCTCCGGCGGTCGCCGGGACGGCATCCAGGCTCGTGCCGTCGGGCAGGGTGACCCGCAGCCCGGTGGCGCCCGAGGGCAGCGGCAGGGTGACCGGCGTGCCCGGTGCGATCGCCGTCTCGGGGGCGCCGCTGCCGCCCATGAGCTCGCCCGCCATGTTCGAGACGAGAAGCGGGAAGGCGACCTGGAGCGGCAGGTCGGAGCGGCGCGGCTCGAAGGCCAGGACCGCGGCCGGCAGCCCTGCGCGCCTGCCCGCGTAGAGCAGCGGGGCCCCGCCGGGTCCCGGGATGACCGTCCGCGCCCAGTCCGGGAGGGTGAGCTTCCGGGCCTCGGCGATGTGCACGGTCGACAGGTCCACGTAGCGCAGGAGCGGCTCGTCCGGGTCCGGCGATCCGATCCCGGGCTCCTTCAGGGTGCCGGTCACCTCCCCGAGCGGGCTCGTCGTCGGTGGCGCGATGGCCAGGATCGCCGTCCTCGGCAGCTCCGGGGGCAGGGCTCCCTCGAAGATGATCAGGTCGAACAGCTCGGGGTGGGTCGATGCTCCGAAGTCGGCCGGCTTCACCCCGTACAGCTCGCTCTGCGGGAGGTAGGCCAGCGCCGTCTGGAGGTAGGGGTCTCCCTCGCTCACGAGGAGGATCCGGCGGAGCCGGTCCGGCGGGACGATCGCCCAGGCCCGGTCGTCGGCCGCGAGCCGGTCGCCCGGCCGCCCGCTCGCGTCACCGGCCAGCCGGACCTCGACGACGCCGATCTCCGGTGGCACGTCGTCGATGCTCACGTCCGCCCGTGCCTGGGGGTCGAGGAAGACGTCCCGCGCCTCGAGGAGCCGGCCGTCGCCCCACAGCTCGAGGCGCCGCGTGACCGGCTCGAGGTCCAGGTTCGCGACGCTCACGAAGACGGAACGCGTCAGCGCCGATGGCGCGGTCCGGACGGCCAGCGCGACGATCGCCTGGTTCTTCGCGTCACGGCCGACCCGGAGGACCCGGACCGGCGCGTCGACGCGGGCCTCCGGCGGGCCGGGCAGGGCGGCGTCCGTCGCCACGAGTACCTGCGAGTCCTCGGACCGGGCCGCCAGTGCGGCTGCCAGCCGGAGGCCGTCGGCCAGGTCCCCGGGCGCGCTCGAGACCGTCAGCCGGGCGATCGCCTGGCGGACCCGACCAAGGTCGGTCGTGCCGTTGGCCACGACCCGGGCGCTCCCGGCGGCGGCGATCACGCTCACCCGGCCGCCGCTGGGCAGGTCGCGCAGCGCCTCGAGGACAGCGGCCTTGGCCGCCTCGAGCCGGTTCGGCAGGACGTCCGTGGCGCCCATGCTCGCGCTGGTGTCGACCACCACGACGAGGTCGCCGGCCAGCCCGGCCGGGCGCTCGACGAAGGGCCGCGCGGCCAGGATCGCGAGGACCGCGACGAGGAGGAGCTGGAGCAGCAGGAGCAGGCTCCGGCGGAGCTTCTGCCACGGCGCGTTCGCCTCGACGTCCGCCACCAGGCGCTGCCACAGGAGCGTCGAGGGCACGATGGCCTCGTCGCGCCGGAGCTTGAGCAGGTAGAACGCGACGACAAGCGGGATGAAGGCGAGTCCGGCCAGCGCGAGCGGGGCGACGAACGGCATCGGGCGGCCCGCCTAGCCGGCGACCCGGCGGCGCCGGAGCTCGGCGAAGATCAGCTCGGCGAGCGGGAGGTCCGAGGTGATCGGGACGTAGCTCGCGCGGCGGCGGATCGAGAGGTCGGAGAGGGCCTCGCGCCATGCGGCCAGCCGTGTCCGGTAGGCGTCGAGGGTCGCCAGGTCCACGGTGACGTCGACGCCCTCGCCGGTTTCCGCGTCGACGAGCCGGAGGTCGCCCTCGAGCGGCGGCTCCACCTCGTCCGGGCTGAGGACGTGGAGGATGACCAGCTCCGAGCCGGTCGCCGCCAACTCGCGGATCACCCGGTCCGCGCCCGGGTCGAGCAGGTCGGAGATGAGGATGATCAGGCCGCGGCCGTGGACCTGGGCCGCGGCATGGCGGGCGGCCGCGACGAGGTCGCTGGGGCCGTCCGTGGGCGCGATCGCGGACAGGTCGGCCAGCAGCCGCAGGATTCGACCGGAGCCCCGCAGCGCGGAGCGCCGCCGGGCGACCCGGCCGCCGAGGACGCTCAGCTGGATTCGGTCCTCCGAGGCGAGCCCGATGTAGCCGAGCGCCGCCGCCGCCCGCTTGGCGAAGAGGAGCTTGTCCGGCCGGCCGGTCGCCATCGAGGCGCTCGCGTCGACGAGCAGCGCGACCGTGACGTCCTCCTCCTCGATGAAGAGCTTGACGAAGAGGCGCTCCAGGCGGGCGTAGACGTTCCAGTCGAGCTGGCGCAGGTCGTCGCCGAGGACGTAGTCGCGGTAGTCCGCAAACTCGACCGAGCGGCCCCGCTTCACGCTCCGCCGGCCGCCCTTGAGCCCGCCCCGGACGGGCGCCCGGAGGAGCAGCTTGAGGCGCTCGAGCTGGCGCAGGAACGCCTCGTCGAAGACGGTCGGGTCGAGCGCGTCGGGGAGCAGGTCCGGGCGCGCCCGGGCAGCGTCGGGAGCCGACGCCGGCGGGCTCGGCGGAGCGCCGTTCGGGATCGTCCGGGTCGGGTCCATGCGGGCTGGGTCGCCGTCGGTTGCGGGGCCGCCCGCGACTACTCGACCGTGGGCGGGGCGACCGCGTCGAGGATCGTCCGGATGATCGCCTCTGAGGTGATCCCTTCGGCCTCGCCCTCGAAGTTCAGGATGATCCGGTGGCGCAGGGCCGGGATCGCCGCGGCGCGGATGTCCTCGATGGCGACATTGAACCGGCCGTCGAGGAGGGCCCCGATCTTGCCGGCCGTGACCAGCGCCTGGACGCCCCGCGGCGAGCCGCCGTAGCGGACGAAGTCGCGCACGAGCTGGGGCGCGCGCGGCTGGTCGGGGTGGGTCGCGGCCAGCAGGCTGACCGCGTAGGCCGATACGTGGGGAGCGATCGGGACGGCCCGCGCCAGCCGCTGCATGTCCACGATCTCCGCGGCCGTGGCGACCTTGTCGACGGTCACGCTCTGGGCGCCGGTCGTCCGCTCGACGATGATCGCCAGCTCCTCCTCGGACGGGAACGGGACCATGACCTTGAACATGAACCGGTCGAGCTGGGCTTCCGGGAGCGGGTAGGTCCCCTCCATCTCGAGCGGGTTCTGGGTCGCCAGCACGAAGAACGGCGGATCGAGCGGGTAGCGGTTGCGGGCCACGGTGACCTGGTGCTCCTGCATCGCCTCGAGCAGGCTCGACTGGGTCTTGGGGGTCGCC
>Ga0153916_10003959_pt1 | contig 11115 bp, 5 predicted proteins | sample Opewatmetagenome_FD_109642 | JGI IMG/M metagenome (GOLD analysis project Ga0153916, IMG submission 109642) | Freshwater wetland microbial communities from Ohio, USA - Open water 3 Core 3 Depth 4 metaG | ecosystem: Environmental > Aquatic > Freshwater > Wetlands | place: USA: Ohio, Lake Erie, Old...
AGCGTGTCCAAGTCGATGGCTTCACCCAGCACTCGGACGTTCATCTCCCGGCCCAGGGTCTCCAGCCTTCCCGCCGGGAGCTCGACATGCTCGCGCTGCAAAGCGGCGATGACGTCCCTCACCGCGAGGTTTCTCTCGTCGAGCTTGGTGGCGTCGAGCCAGACCCGGACGTTCCGGTCCAGGGCGCCCATCATCGTGATCTCGCCGACCCCCGGTATCGTCTGGAGCTTCTCCTTGAGGCTGTACCTCACGTAGTCGCTCAGCACCCGCTGCGGGAACGGCCCGGCCAGGGAAATAAACAATATCGGCTGGTCTTCGGGGTTGCTCTTGGAGATAATGGGCGGGTCGATATCGCGCGGCAGCCTCCGCTGCGCCTGGCTGACCTTGGCCTGGACATCCTGAAGGGCGAAATCCACATCCCTCGAAATATCGAGCTCGAGGGTTATGGAGGCCGAACCCATCCGGCTGTAGGACGTAATTGTGCGCATGCCCTCGACCTGAACCAGGGCCTCTTCCAGCACCTCGACCACATCGTTCTCGATGACCTCGGGCGCGGCGCCCTCCCAGGCGACCGACACAGAGATATTGGGGAAATCGACATCGGGGAACTGGCTGATGCCGATGCGCGAGGCGGCGACGATGCCGAAGACGATGGTCGCGGCCATCAGCATCCAGGCCAGGACCGGCTTTCTAACGCAGGTCTCGGTTAAATTCACGGCTCGCCTCCTCTAAGGCGCCTTCTTCTCAGCGGCCGCGGGCTTTTGCCCCGGCTTATTCTCGATGGGCTTTTCACTGGGCCCTTCGACCTGTTTCTCCCCGGGCTTGATCATCCGGACCGGGACCCCGTTACGGAGCGCTTCGCCTCCGCGCACCACCAGCATCTCGCCCGCCTTGAGCCCGGACGTCACCTCGACGAGCCCCTCGGCCGTCCTCATGCCCAGGTTCAGGACGCGCTCCACGGCCGCATCGTTCTCGACGACGAAGGCCAGGAAGCCGCGCTCACTGGGCCGGACCGCGGTCTGGGGGACGACCGGCGCTTCCCGCGCCCCGCTTACCGGCACCGTGATCTCGGCAAAAGAGCCCGGCCGCAGCAGTTCATTGGAGCTGCCCTTGATTTCGGCGGTAATATTGACCATGCGCGAGCTCTCGTCGGCCGACTCGGCCACGTGGACGATCTTGGAGGTGAATTCCTGATCGACCTCCCGGATCCTGAAGTTCGCCGCCCGGCCGACCACGATCCGGGCCGCATCCCGCTCCGGCACCTTGAACCGAAGCAGAAGGGGGTCACGCCGCACCAGCGTCGCCATGACCGTCCCCACCTCGATGTACTGGCCGGTCTGGACGGTACGCGTCTGGAGGATGCCGCTGAACGGCGCCCGCACATAGGCGTCCCTCAAATTGAGTTGGGCCTGGTCGAGCGCGGCCTTGGTCTGGGCCACTTCACTTGCCGCCACCAGGACTTTGGTCTTCCAGGTCTCGATCTCTTCCCCGGGGATGAGCCCGGGTGTCTCGCTGACGACGCCTTCCCGGCGCTTCAACCCCGCCTCGGCGTCGGCCTTGGAAGCCAGGGACTTTTGGTAGTACGCCTGGGCGGATTCAACCGCCAGCTTATACCGCTCGGGCTCGATCTCGACGAGGACCTGGCCCACCTCGGCCAAATTCCCCTCGGCGAAGAGCACGCGGTCCACGACCCCGGCCACCCTCGCCGTCACCTGGACTTTCTCAAAGGCTTCGATCGAGCCAACGGCGCTGACCGTGTAGACCAGCGACCTGATCTCGACAGGCTGGACCTCGACGGGGTAGGAGATCCGCGATTTATCCATTGTCGCTCCCGGCTTTCCCGCTTTGGCCGGCGGCGCGCCGGCGGCTTCACTCCCGCCTTTCTTGCAGTGGGCCGAAAAAAGGCCCAGCGCTACGATGACGATCAACCACAAACGGAAATTCTTCTTGTTCACGTTGTTCACAGCTTCGGCTCCTTACCAAACGGGTCTAAACCCAGAGCGGCCTCAAAATTCAGGTAGGCGATGGCGAGACCGTATCTTTCTCTGACCAATGTCACTTCCGCCTCGAACATCCGGACGTTGGCGTCGGCCACTTCAAGGGCCGAGGCCAGCCCCTGCCGGTAGAGCTCGGCGATCTCGGTGGCGTTCCGGACAGCCACGTCATGGGCAACGATGGCCTGCTTGAGGGCGGCGCGCTGGTTCTCGAGCGAGACCAGGCCCTCGCGGACCTCGAGCTCGACCTGCCGCATGCTCGCTTGGACGCCAAGGTCGGCCAGCCGGGCCAGCGCCCTCCTCTCACCGTACTCACCGTTCCGGGCGAACCCATAGAAGAGGGCCCAGGTCAGGGTGGCGCCCACGTTCCAGTTGGTGCTCCGGCCGGTGAGCCCCGCCTCATTCGTGTAGCGGTACTGGCCGGTCAGAGCCAGAGCTGGAAACCATTTGAGCGTCGGCGAAAGGACGAGGGCATGCTGGGAGCTGGCCCGCCAGCGCAGCGAGTTGAGGTCGAGCCGGCGGTTCTGGGCCTCGGAGATCGATAGGTCGGCCGTGAGGGCGACCTCTTCGGCCGCCTTGAGCAGGAAATCCGGGACCTCGAGCTTCTTGCTCATGGTGTCGGGGTCGTCGAGGAGGTAGCCCAGTTGGAGATAAGTCGTTTGGACCTGGCCCTTGACCTGAGTGATGCCCATCTCGGCGGTGGCGAACTCGAGCTCGGCCCGGGTGACGTCGTTGACTCCGACCAGGCCGGCCTTGTAGCGGGCCCTGGCGGCGTCGAGCGCCTGCTTGGCGTACTCATAGCGGTGCTCCGACGCCACCAGTATCTGATCGACTCCCAGGGTTGCCAGGTAGGCGTTCCCCACCTCGAAGGCCAACTGCCGCTTGGCCTCGGCCGAGGCATACATCTGGGCGGCCTGCTCGGACCGGGCGCTCCGGTAGCCGGGGATGCTTTGGGCGTCGAACACGGTCAGGTTGAGGTTGACAGCACCGGAGAGGGCGTTAAAGCGCTGGACGGCGATCTGCGTCCCTTGGAAATCCCTGACCACCTGGAACGGCCGGCGGGTGTAAACTCCTGTGCCGCTGATCTGGGGCAGGAAGAACGCCCGCGCCCTAGTGACTCGGGCCCCGGCAGCGGCATAGTCCTGGTCGGCCGCGAGCGACTGTTCGTTCCGCTCGAGGGCCCGCTGGATGGCGGTGTCCAGGGTCAGGACGTTATCCTGAGCTATCAGGGAAGGGGAGGCTGCAATAGACAATAGCGAGAGGACAAGGGGCAATATTAATCTTTTTATCTTCATGGCCGTCCGCTGCTCCTGTTGCGTCTCCTTAAAATAGGCATAGTATAACACTAAATCTTTTAGACGAAAGGCCTGACGGAATTCTTCCAAGATTCCTTGAATTTTTCTAGCCTGCATTGCTCATCTATAAAAGCAACCGTAGAGAAAAAAATCCCTTTCCCCCCTCTCCTCTGTCCTCTCCCACAAGGGGAGAGGAAGTAAGGGTCTTGCGTTTCCCTCTCCCTTTGATGGGAGAGGGAGAAGGGAAAGGGTGCACGAAGGGGCGACGTCAGCCGGTCAATATTTCCACTTCGATGTGTCTGTCCCTTTGGGAGCGTACTTGTCGATGTGCTCCTTGAAAAGTCCGAACAGCTCCGGGCCCCTGGGCATCCAGCAGTGCCCTTTTCTGTCCCCGTACTTGACGACGCCGTCATAATAGGGATTCTTGGTGCTTTCCAGGAATTTCTCGACCAGGACGACCCCCAAATTCAGGTAGGCGTTGTCCATATCGCCGGTGTAGAGATGCAGCTTGCCGGCGAGCTTCGAACCGAGCCAGGACCAGTTCTCCCTGAGATACAGGCTGAGGTCGAACTTCTTCCACTGTTCGGCCACCTCCCGGTCGATCTCCCCCGTCAGCCAGTTCCAGAGCGGCTTGGGATAGCCGTCCTCCCCAACGGGCGTGTAAAGGGCTTCCCAGATCGCCCACTGCTCGCCACCCCTGTCCTTGTCGCCGAGCACGAGCTCGTAATAACACCGGTCTTTCATCGTGAACATGACATCCCCGTCCGTCGAGCGGGTCTCGGGGATTTCGACCTTCATCCAGTCGTAGATCCGGTAGTACATATTTTTGTCTTCGTAGATGTTCTGGAGCTGGAAGCGGCGAAAGTCTATGGGATCAGGACACCCCGTCCAGGTGCCTCCGAAGAAATCGGGATAGTAGAGCTGCAGGGCGAACGATTCCCATCCGCCCGTCGACCCTCCGGAAAGGAGCCTGGCGTAGGGCTCGTGGATGATCCGGAAATGCGACTCGATATAGGGGATGAGCTCGTTGATGATGGCATCACCGTAGGGCCCGATGTTGGGTGAATTGACGGCGTAAGAGTCATCGTAAAAAGGACAGGGATGCTGGAAGGTCACGGCGATCATCCGCGGGCAATCGTCCGACATCCAGTACTTAGAGAATTCGGAGCCACCCCGGCCCCTGGTGTTCTCCGTCCCGGGTTCATCCGTCCTGAAGCCATACGGAGCCTGAAGCGAGAAGTGGCCCTGGTCGTAGTTCACGGGATAGAAAACATCGGGATGCTCGGAGTACCCCTTCGGAAGCAGGATCGTCGCCCCCAAATATATCGGCTGGCCCCAAAACTTGGTCAGGATCTGGCTCTCAAACTTGATGCGCTTGACCCATTCCGTGTCCGGCGGGACCTGGACCGGGGGTATGACGCTCTTGCAGCTCAGCTTGACGACCTGATTTTTCGAGGGGTCGATATAGACCTTGGTGACGTCGCTGTAGAGATTGCCGGGCGAGCGATCCCACTGCTGCCCCTCCCACTGGTCGTTGTGCATCCAGAGGGTATGGCCGTCGGAGCGTTTGAACTCGGTGTAGACGTTGATGAAGCCCTGGACGAAATATTCTCCCGGGGGGATGTCCTTGATGCTTCTCAAGGGATGGCCGAAGGATTCGACATCGATAATCCCCGGCTCCCCCGGCTTCTGGGCGAAAATATTCTGGCCCCAGATCGGGACCCCCGTAAACCCGGTTTGGAACCGGAGTTCCCTTTTGTTGTCCCTCGAGATGATGGCATAGATCCGCCCCGTTATGGGCTCGGAACGGGCTTCGGGAGGAAAGGCCACTTCAAAGCGGAGGCCGGACACAGGCTGGGACGCGGTCTTCTCCTGGGAATAGCCGGGGCCGGCCCCCCTGAAAAAAGCGCCGAGAATGAGGACCAAGGCCAGCCCGGAAAAGACGATTGTCTTCTTTAACTTCATCTTGTTTTCCTTTCCTGGAAAAATGGGGACGGTTCTATTTTTCCTGTTCTCCACCGAAAATAGAACCGTCCCCATTTTTCACTCCCCTCCCACTAGGGGAGGGGATAGAGGGGAGGGAGCAGGTTTCTTAATCACCCTCTCCCCGACCCTCTCCCATCTAGGGAGAGGGATCTGTAGTGCTCTCGCTAACTCGCTCTAGAAAATGAACTTGACTCCGAGGCGAGCCGAGACCGGCGGGAGAAAATCGTACTTCATCAGGAATCTCGGGTCGGCAATATAATCCTGGTTTCGATAATCCCAATTCCCCGTGAGCTTGTCCTCGTCACTGGCGATGATGCGGATCCGGTTGACCGTGCTCCACTGGCTCTGGGCGGTGCCGGCGTTGAGCAGGTTGGAAACGTTCAGGCTGAACAGGACCTGATTCTTGCCCAGGTGGAGGGCGTACTCGGCATAGAGATCCGTCGTCCATAGGAAGGGCGTCCGTCCATCCGTCAGGAGGCCGTCCGGGAACCAGTAGCCGGGGGCGTTGACCCGTCTCGAATTCGGAACCCCGCTGCGGGCGTTGGAAACCAGGCCCAGGGTCAGCCCGAAATCAAACGTGTAGCTGCCGAAAAACTTGATGAAGTGGGTTCTGTCCGTCCACAGAATTCCGTCGAGCGGCTCCAGGTGTCTGTCGAAAGCCCGGTACCAGGAATCATACAGGCTGAGCTCGTTGGGATAGAGCTGACCCTCGGCGGTGTTGGCCAGGCCGCTGTAGTTCCCCCACAGCCGGCTCCAGGTGTAGGACAAACCGGCCATCCAGTTGTTGCTGAACCGCTTGTCGACGGCGATATTGACGGCCGCGTACTCGCGCTTGGCCTTCGGCGTGTCGGGATACTTGTTGTCGAACACACCGCCGTTCTTCTGGGTGAGGGTCACGCCGTAGCCGGGGTTGCCGATCCACCAGATCGTCCCGCCCGGAGTCTCGATCCCGATGTCCTCGATGGCGCGGCGCAGGCTCTTCCTGACAACACGGGCCGTGATCGACAGGTCATCGTTAATTTTCTTCTCGGCTCCGATAGAGATCTCTCTCTGGGACATCGCGTTCATCTTCTGGTCGGTTTCATTGAACGAAGGCAGGTACCCGTCTTCCCGGTTGATGTATGTGCCCGGGTAGTTGCCGTTGCCGTAGGTCCACCACTGGGGATCGTCGAGGGTGTAGTAGTTGTACCGGTCTCTGACCGCGCCGTAGGCTCCGTCGGCCAGGGCCAGCTTCAGGACGTCATAGTAGATGGCGTAGCTCCCGAATAGCTTCAAGCTCGTGTCCCCGAACACATCGTAGATCGCGCCAAAGCGGGGCGCCAGCTTGTCGAAAAAATCCCAGGTCAGGACGTTGCCCGAGAATTCGGGGATATCGCTGTAAGAGGGGACGTCCTCGCGCTCGGCCCGGAGTCCGAAGTTAAGGGTGAGCTTCTTGGCGATCGTCCAGCTGTCCTGGAGGTAAAAAGCGGTGCGGTAGCTCGCGATCTTGCCGAACCTTCCGATATCCGGACCGGGGGGGCGGCTATCGGCGAACCGCACCACGTAAATCCCATAGTCTCCCTTGTAGACGACGTCCTCCTGGCCATAGATCACGTAGTCCTGGTCCCAGTAGAATTCAATTTCGTCATTGGGATAGGTGTTGTTGAGATTGCTCACCAGTTTGACAAACAAAAACCCGGCCTTGAAGGAATGTTCGCCGCCCAGGTTGAAGAAATAGGCCAGATCCGTGTTGGCACTGGCCCGGGAGTAGAACAGGCTCTTGGTCTCGTACCCGGCATCCCAGCCGTAGCTCTCGAATTCCGCCGGCCTGATCTGGTCGGGATACTGGGCCACGAGATCCGGGTAGATGGCGTTGGTTTCACCGAAATAGAATCGCGTTCCCGACGGCTTGAGCTTTTGATCGGTGGTATTCGTTTTGTAATAGCCGCCGCGCAGGGCGAGCATGAGGTTATTGCCCAGGACGAGGTCGGCGGTGAGGGTGGCGGTCCAGTTGGGATAGCTGAACCCCACCTTCTCCCAGGTAAACGACGAGTCATCGCCTCCGTCCCGGCTGGGCAGGTCGCCCAAATACTTCGAGGTGTTGTTCACAACCGTCGCCGCCAACCGGAGGCTTTTCGTCGGCTGGGCGGTGATCTTGGCCATCATGTTGTACCAGGAATATTTCTGCAGGACCGAGCTCTCGGCAATATCCCCGCTCAGCCACTCCACCGTCCGGGTGGTGTTCCGGAAGACCGGCAGGACGGCGCCGAAAAACCAGATCCGGTCTTTCAGGAAATAGCCGCCCAGGCTGAACCCGCCCTCGAACCGGTTGATTTTATCTTTGCCGTAGAGGTCCTGGTAGTTGACGTACTCCGCTTTGTCCTGGTTAAACGGGTCGAGACGGAGGGTGTTTCTTTCTTTCCCCGTCAGCGCGCTTCCCTCGTAATACCCGATCAGCTCGCCATGGAAGGCGTTGCCGCCGGAGCGGGTGATGACGTTCACGACGCCGCCCAGCGAGCCGCCGAATTCGGCCTGGTAGCCGCTGGATTTGACCTGGACTTCGTCGATGAATTCAAAAGCGGCCTGCTGCTGCAGGTTGCCCACGAGAAGGTCGCTCGTGTTCATGCCGTCCATGTAGTACATGTTTTCCAGGCCGGTGGCGCCGTCGACCGAGGTCCCGCCCGAAACAGCCTCGTTGGCCACGCCGGGAATGACCGTAATCAGGGAGTCGTAGTTGCGGCCCCGGGGCAGCCTGGAGAATTCCGTCTTGTTCAGGGTCATGCCCTGGGTTGTGCTCTTGATGTCGATTAGAGGTGAGCCCCCGATGACGGTGACTTCCTCCTCTAATTTGCCGGGTACCAGCTGAACATTAATGACCAATGTCTGTTCGATGGCCAGTCCCAACCCCTCGCGCACAGCCGACTTGAAACCGGGGAGAGAGAAGACGATTTTGTATGTTCCGGCGGGGAGACTGAGCAGGCGATAGACGCCGTTTCCATCGGAGGTCGATGCCGCCTGACCGATGAGCGAGGGGCTGGTGGCGACAACGGCCACCCCGGGAAGGGGAGACCCGTCTTCCTCGCTGACGGTTCCGATGATTCTCCCGACCGGTTCCTGGGCCGCGAGAGCGCTCCAAGACAAGAAGAGGCCCACAAGCAGGAGAGCCAGTGCCGATGTTTTTTTCATCTGTTTCCTCCAGGAATAAATAATTGCGGCTGATAAACAACGTTTTGGGATATATATTGCTGACCAAAAGTATTGTATATTGAATGTCTCAGTGTCAAGCTCTTTTTGCGACCGGAACACACCGCCGAAAGGAGAGAAAAATGAAGGCTGCGAAGGCAATTGTGGTCTTTCTCATAGCCGTCTTAGCCCTGGCCCTTCAGAGTCCGGCCCAGGAGACGGTCCTTCTGAGCGACCCCGTCATCCAGGCCGTCATCGAGGAGGTCTCGGGCGACCTCGCTCTCCAGAACGAATGGATGCTGGTCCCGTTTGAGAGGAATAGGCCCGAAGCCGAGTACACCGGCCGTCTCTGGGAGTCCGAGTACATGGTGAAAAAGGCCATCGAATACGGGTTCAAGGACGCCCATGTCGAGACCTTCTGGATCGACGGCGAGACGCAATGGGATGGGATTAAAGGGAACCTCTGGCTTCTCGAACCCGACAAAAAAAGGATCGCCTCCTATGACGAAACAGCCGCCTGCCTGGCCGTCGAAAGCCTGACCGCGGACGTCACGGCCGAGCTCGTTTTTGCGGGCGGCGGCGATTCCCCCGCGGATTATAAGGGGCTCGAGGTCAGGGACAAAATCGTCCTGGTCACTGGAGATATGAGCCGGGCCCACACTCTGGCCGTGACCGAACGGGGAGCGAGGGGTGTCGTCTACTACAACCCCTCCGCCTCGTCGGAATTCCCCGAGATGGTCCCTTGGCAAAACTTAGACCCTGACTCCGTCAAGAAGGCGGCCCAGCCGTCCTTCGGGTTTGTCCTGACTCCCCAAATGGGGGATTATCTTGTCGCGCGCCTGAAAAAAGGGGAGAAGCTTCTCGTCCGGGCCGAGACGGAAGCGAAATTCTATCCCAAGAAGCTGGAGGTGGTGACGGCGCTCATCCCGGGAACCGATCTCGCCGGGCAGGAATTCCTGTTCGTTGCCCATCTCTACGAAGGACTGGCCAAGCAGGGAGCGAACGATAACATCAGCGGCTGCGTCTGCGAGTTGGAGGCCGGGAGGGCGATCATCAAACTCCAGAAAGAAGGCAAGATCCCGGCCTTGAGAAGGTCCATCCGGATCATCTGGGTCCCGGAGATCGAAGGGACGGACGCCTATCTCAAACGATTCAAGGAGGAGAAGGAGAGAATAATCGCGGGGATCAACATGGACATGGTGGGAGAAGGCCTGACAAAGTGCCACACGATATTCCGCGTCTCCAGGACCCCCTATTCGCTCCCCCATTTTGTGAACGACCTTGTCCAGGAGATGGCCGAGCTCACCGTCAAGCTCAACAACGACGGCAACGCCGAGTATCCCGGCAACGTCTATGGGCGATTCTCCAACAAGATTCTCTCTCCCCAGGGGAGCCGGGATGTGTTCAACCTCGCCATCCTGGGACATGACGGCGGGAGCGACAACATCTTGTTGAACAGCTATGCGTTCCGGGTGCCGACCGTCTATTTTGAATGCTGGCCGGAGGATTTTTACCACACCAACATGGACACACCGGACAAATCGGACTCCACGCAACTCAAAAGGGTGGCCTTCATCGCCGCCGCCTCAGCCGTGGCCTTTTGCTCGGCCACTCCCTCCGATACCAGGAAAATTGCCGTCGAAACGGCGAGCCGGGCGGAGGGAAGGATCGGGGAAGACGTGAAGAAAGGCCTGGCCCTCCTTTCCAAGTCTCCGGCGGAAGGCCTCGATGAAGCCTACAAGAACGCCCATTTCAGCCTTGTCCGGAGCTTCCGGAGAGAGAGCGAAAACCTGCAGTCGCTGCGGTTGTTCGCCGAGAATGACGGCAACGTCCTCGGCAATCTCGAGGGCCTCGTGTCGGATTTTCAAGCCCGGGAAGGACGCGAACAAGAAAAGATCAGGAAATTCTACGAGTCCCTGTGCGCCTATTACGGCCAAAAAGCTAGCCGGCTCTCTCTAACCGAAGCGGAACAGAAAATGAGCCGGATGATTCCGGAGAGAACGGACGGGAAAAGGAAACGGGCCGATATTCCACCGGCTAATAGAGTCATCTCGCTCAACTACGGCTCTTATGAAACGCTAAATTTTGTGGATGGAAAGCGCAGCCTACTAGATATCGCGCATGCTCTGTTTTCAGAATACGGGGTGGTGAGGGCAGCGGATGTGGAAGAATTCATCCAGGCCCATGTCAGGGCCGGCAACCTCAGGCTCAAGGAATCCGGGCCAAAGACTAATCCTTGATCCGCGGCCCAAGAAAATTGACAAAACCCTTAACAATACGATAGTTACGTGTGTATAATCCGAAATGGTCTCGAGAATGCGCCAAGGGAAATGAGGGTGGAAAAGCTGGCACCTAGTTGTGTTCTCAAAGCTGAGTCCTTTTTCCTTTTAATCGTTTAATCCCAGTGCATTTCGCCATTCCGGAGCCCCTCTATCCCTTGAAGTGCCAGGGGTTGATGCATTCTCGGTGGAAGAAGGGAATTTTTAAAAGGAGGAAAGGATGGAATCAAAAATGCGGGTTGACAGCTACACAAAATTTATTCTCACGGTCATTGCCCTTTGCCTTGTTTTTATTTGTCTTCAAAAGGTCAGGTTATTTCCCATGCTGTATGGCTCTACACCTGATATTGTTGATGTCCGAATTAAGGCGATCGAACGGGTGCCCGGACAAAATTGGGA
>Ga0153916_10003960_pt1 | contig 11114 bp, 9 predicted proteins | sample Opewatmetagenome_FD_109642 | JGI IMG/M metagenome (GOLD analysis project Ga0153916, IMG submission 109642) | Freshwater wetland microbial communities from Ohio, USA - Open water 3 Core 3 Depth 4 metaG | ecosystem: Environmental > Aquatic > Freshwater > Wetlands | place: USA: Ohio, Lake Erie, Old...
GTTGGCTCGCCCTGGCGTACGCGGCTCGGCGACCGCATCACAGCACCCATGGCCAACCGGCTCGCGCGCGAGACCAGCGCGTACCTCCGCCAGCACCGGGACAACCCCGTCGACTGGTATCCGTGGGGCGAGGACGCGCTCGAGCGTGCCCGGGCCGAGGACCGGCCGATCCTGCTCTCCGTCGGCTACAGCGCCTGCCACTGGTGCCACGTGATGGCGCACGAGTCGTTCGAGAGCGCCGCCACGGCCGCCGTCATGAACCGGCACTTCGTCAACGTCAAGGTCGACCGCGAGGAGCGGCCCGACGTCGACGCGCTCTACATGGACGCGACCGTCGCGATGACCGGACAGGGGGGGTGGCCGATGACGGTCTTCCTCACCCCCCAGGGGGAGCCGTTCTACGCGGGCACGTACTTCCCCCCGGAGTCGCGGCACGGCATGCCCTCGTTCACGCAGGTGCTGCTCGCAGTCGCCGAGGCATGGCGGGAGCGGCGCGACGACATCGCGGCTCAGGCGCGGCGGCTCGTGGAGGCGGTCGGCAGCTCCGCGCGCATCCGGCCGTCGCCCGAGCCGCTCACCGAGCGCCTGCTCGACGACGCCGAGCGTGGCATCGCGCGCACGTTCGAGCCGGCCTACGGCGGCTTCGGCCACGCCCCCAAGTTCCCGCCCGCCTCGACGCTCGAGTTCCTGCTCCGGCGCCCCGGGCCGGACGCGAGCCGGATGGTGACGGCCACGCTCGACGGCATGGCCGCCGGCGGCATGTACGACCTCGTGGGCGGCGGGTTCCACCGCTACTCGGTCGACGACCGCTGGCTCGTGCCGCACTTCGAGAAGATGCTCTACGACAACGCGTTGCTCGCCTCCACCTACCTGCACGCCTGGGTCGTGACCGGAGACGAGCGCTACCGGCAGGTGGCCGAGGAGACGCTGGACTACGTCGTGCGCGAGCTGAGGCTCGAGAGCGGCGGCCTCGCGTCAGCCCAGGACGCCGACACCGACGGCGTCGAGGGCCTGACGTACACGTGGACGGAGGCCGACGGCGTCCCGGCCGGCCTCCTGCTCCCGTTCGAGCACGGCCGCTCGATCGTGCGCGGCGAGCTCGAGCCGGAGTTGCGTGCCCGCCTGCTCGCAGAGCGCGGGCTGCGTCCGCAGCCGGGCCTCGACGACAAGGCGCTCGCGTCGTGGAACGGCCTCGCTCTGGCGGCGCTCGCCGAGGGCGCGCGCCGGCTTGCCCGCGCCGACTGGCTCGAGGCGGCGCGCGGCCTCGGAGCGTTCCTGCTCGGGCCGTTGTCCCGCGAGGATGGGAGGCTCTCTCGGGCCTGGCGTTCAGGCCGGGTCGGCGGGGAGGGCTTCCTCGACGACTACGCAAACGTCGCGCACGGGCTGCTCGAGCTGCACGTGGCGACGGGGGAGGTGCGCTGGCTGCTCGAAGCGCGACGGCTCGCGCTGCTCGCGGTCGAGCTCCATGGCGACGACGAGCACGGCGGCTTCTTCCTGGTGGATCGCTATCGCGATCCACTGGTGGCCAGGACCAAGGATCTGGACGACAACCCGACGCCGTCGGGCAACTCGATGCTCGCGCACGTGCTGCTCCGGCTCGCACGTATCTGGGGGGACGAGGAGCTCGAGCGGCGCGCCGTCGGCGTCTTCCGGCTCGTCGAGCCGGCGCTCGCCCGCGCCCCGGGTGCGTTCGGGTGGTCTCTGTGCGCCCTCGACCTCTGGCTCGCCACGCCCCGCGAGATCGCGATCGTGGGTCCCGTCGACAGCGACGTCGCACGCGCTGCGCTCTCGCCCTTCGCGCCGCGCACGGTGGTCGCGGTCGGGCCCGCGGACGGCGTGCCCCTGCTCGAGGGGAGGGGGCTCGTCGACGGCCGGGCGGCCGTGTACGTGTGCGAGCGCTTCGCGTGCAGGGCGCCGCTGACCGACCCGGTCGCGCTGCAGGGGGCACTTCGCGCCGGGTCGCAGAGCCTGTGCGGCTCCCGATAGGCTCCTCCGCATGGCAACCACCGAGCTGACCGGGGCGGAAGAGGTCGCGTGGGACCTCTCCGACCTCTACGAGGGCCCCGACGATCCCAGGCTGGACGAGGAGGTCGCGGACGCGGAGCGCACCGCCGCCGCCTTCCGCGAGCGCTATCACGGGAAGGTCGCCGCTCTCGATGCGGCAGGTCTCGCCGAAGCGGTCACGGAGCGCGAGCGCATCGAATCGGCGATCGACCGCCCGCTCACCTACGCGCACCTGAACTTTGCCACGAACATGGGCGACCCCGCCCGTGGCGCGCTCGTCGCGCGGCTGCAGGAGAAGGCCGCCACCCTCGAGACGCAGCTCCTGTTCTTCGCGCTCGAGTGGGCCGCCGTCGAAGACGCCGCGGCCGACGCGCTGCTCGAGAGCGACGAGCTCGAGCACTGGCGCCACTTCCTGCACGGGTTGCGGAAATACCGCCCGTACCTCCTGAGCGAGCCGGAGGAGCGCATCCTCACCGAGAAGACCGTCTCCGGCTCCTCCGCCTGGGCTCGGCTCTACGAGGAGCTGCTCGGCGCGCTTCGCGTTGACCTGGACGGCGAGGAGGTGTCGCTCGAGTCGGCGATGGCGCGCCTCTACTCGGCCGACCGCGAGACGCGCGCCGGCGCTGCGGAGGCGGTCACGGCCGCGCTCGAGCCGGGCCTGCGCACGCGCACGTACGTGCTCAACACGATCCTGCTCGACAAGTCGATCGACGACCGTCTGCGCCGCTACGCCACGTGGATCAGCTCGCGTAACCTGGCGAACGAGACGACCGACGACGCCGTCCAGGCGCTCGTCGACGCGACGACGTCCCGCTACGACGTTCCCCAGCGCTACTACCGTCTCAAGGCACGGCTGCTCGGGCTCGACCGGCTCGCCCACTACGACCGCATGGCGCCGGTCGCCGAGTCCGCGACCAGGCTGACGTGGGACGAGGCCCGTGCGGTGGTCGTCGGCGCCTATGCCGACTTCTCCGGCGAGGCCGGGGACGTCGTCGACGGCTTCTTCACCCGGAACTGGATCGACGGCCCGATCCGGGACGACAAGCGCACCGGCGCGTTCTGCGCCACGACCGTCCCGGGCGTCCACCCGTACGTGTTGATGAACTACACCGGCGACCGCCGCTCCGTGCTCACGCTCGCGCACGAGCTCGGCCACGGCCTCCACGGCGTGATGGCGCAGCCGCTCGGCCTCTTCAACGCGTCCACGCCGCTGACGACGGCCGAGACCGCCTCGGTCTTCGGCGAGGCCCTCACCTTCAAGCGGCTGCTGGCCGCCGAGGACGATCCGCGCCGCAAGCTCGACCTCCTCACCGGGCGGATCGAGGACGCGATCGCGACGGTGTTCCGGCAGATCGCGATGAACCGGTTCGAGCACGCCATCCACACGGAGCGTCGCGGCGAGGGCGAGCTGTCCGCCGACCGCTTCGCCGACCTCTGGCTCGAGTGCCAGACCCGGCTGTTCGACGACTCGGTCGACACGACCGGCTACGCGAACTGGTGGAGCTACGTCAACCACTTCGCAGGCGTTCCCGGCTACGTCTACGCCTATGCGTACGGATACCTGTTCGCGCTCTCCATCTTCCGTGCGTACGAGCGCGAAGGTGACGCTCTCGTCGAGCCGTACCTGGAGCTCCTGCGCGCGGGCGGGTCGAAGTCGCCCGAGGAGCTCGCCCGGATCGTCGGGCTCGATCTCACCGACCCCGCGATCTGGGCGTCGGGCATCGACGCGCTGGCCGACGAGCTCGACGAGGCGGAGCGGCTGGCGGGCGAGATCGGCCTCGGCTAGGAGCCGCTAACTATCGGGTGCCCCTAGCGTCTTCGTGAACGGGCGGTTAGGGTCGCCCCGTCAAGCAATTCACCTCCGCTGAAGGAGTGTCAATGCGCAGGGTCATGCTCATCGCGCTCGCGCTTGCCGCAGCGCTCGGGGTCACGGCGTCGACGGCGACGGCCGAGACGGGCGTCACGCCGAAAACGGTCACGATCGGCGCCTCGTTCCCGCTCACGGGGCCCGCGTCCGGATACAGCGTTATTCCCGTGGCGATGAAGGCGTACTTCTCGTACATCAACGCCCGAAAGGGGCCGGACGGGAAGCGCGGAGTCGGTGGCCGCCAGATCGTGTTCAAGTACTACGACGACGGCTACAACCCGGCGAACAGCGTGCAGGTCGTTCGCAGGCTCGTCGAGCAGGACAACGTGTTCGCGGTCGTCGGCGCGCTCGGGACAGAGGTCAACCTGGCCATCCGCCCGTACCTCAACTCGAAGAAGGTCCCGCACCTCTTCACTGCAACTGGAGCCACGACCTTCGGCAAGGACACGAAGACGTATCCGTGGACAATTGGCTGGCTACCCAATTATCAGTTCGAGGGCAGGGTCTACGGCCAGGCGATTGCCCGCAACAGCCCGAACGCCAAGATCGCCGTCCTCTACCAGAACGACGACTACGGCAAGGACCTGGTCAGCGGGCTGGAGGCCGGTCTCGGAGCGAAAGCGTCGAACATCGTCGGCAAGGAAGGCTACGAGGTCACGGCGTCCGACGTGCGGTCGCAGATTGCGAAGTTGAAGGCCACCGGTGCATCGATATTCGTGATCGTGGCGACGCCGAAGTTTGCGGGCCAGGCGTACGTGTTTGCCAGGGTCCTCGGCTGGAACCCGCCCGTCATCTACACGAACTCGGTCTCGGCCACCGACACGATCCTCACCGCCACCTCGACCGGCGGCGCCGGGACACTCGTGAACAACACCTTCTCGGTGCAGTACGCGAAGGACCCGGCGAACCCGAAATGGGACAACGATGAGGCGATGAAGCTGTACAGGCAGGTGATGGCGAAGTACGCACCGACAGCGAGGGTTACCGATGCGTTCAGCCTCTACGGCGTCGCCACGGCTCACGCGTTCGTGCAGCTCTTGACGAAGCTCGGGGCCAATCCGACGCGCGCAGGCCTGATGAAGGCAGTGCGGTCATGGAAAGAGGCCAACCCGTTCCTGCTGCCCGGCAATCTCCAGAAAACAGGGCCGGGAGACCAGTTCCCGGTCGGCTGCGTGCAGATCGCCAAGTACACGAACGGTGTGTTCGCGCCGGTCTCGGCGCTCAAGTGCGAGACGATCGGAACGTAGCGTGACCTCAGAAGGCTCATAGAAGCCACCGAGTGGGATAGGGGCCGGCCCATCAGCCGGCCCCTATCACTCCCCGTCCTCCGAGGCGCGGTACTGCTCCCAGTAGCCCTCCATCGTCGTCCGGCGCGTGGTGCGGTGCACGAGGTCGGTGGCGGCGACGTTGACCGCCCGGACGACCCACTCGTCGCCGACGTCCAGGACGTTGACGCACCCCGGCGCCTGCTCGAAGTGGCCGAGGAACATCCGCTCGCCGGTGAGGGCGTACGAGAGGACAGCGCGGTTGACGGCGCCGTGGAGGACGAGCAGCACCGTGTCCCAGCTGCCGTCGGCGAGCAGCCGGTCGAGCGCCGGCAGCACCCGGTCGAACAGCTCGCCGATCGTCTCGCCGCCGAGGAACCGCTTCTCGTTCGGCACGACGCCCCGGAACGCGTGCACGAACGCGTCCTCGAGCTCGTCCGGAGGAATCGACGCCAGCCGGTCGCTGCGGATCTCCTGCAGCTCCGCCCACGCTTCGACGACGTGACCGGGGGCGACGATCGCCGCGGTCTCCATCGTGCGTGGCAGCCCGCTCGCGATCACCCGGTCGAGCACGATCCCGTCGAGCAGCGCGCGTGCCGCCTCGGCCTGAGCCCGCCCCTCCGCCGTGAGCGGCACGGCGTCCGGCGGCACGGGACGACCCTCGTCGTCGAAGTACGAGACCGCGCCGTGGCGCATGAGATACACGCGGCGGCGCACGGCTCAGCGGTAGCGCTCGAGGTACCCGGGGCTCGCGACGCGGAGCTTCGCCTCGACCTCCGCCTTGAGAGCGGCGACGTCGCCCTCGTGGATGTCGCCGGCACGGATGCGTCTCGCGCTCTGCCAGTCGCGCTCCGGGGGAGCGGGCGACTCCCGCGCCACGATGGTGAGCGCGTTCATGGCGACGAGTGTGCGGAAGCGGAGACGGTGGTCGTCGAGCGTGGGCAGGATCTCGCGCTCGAGGAACTCGTGGACGGCGATCGCCAGCTCGGCCGCCGTCGGGCGGTCGTGCGCGTGCCCGCTCACGCGGCCCGCTCTATCAGATCGAGGAGCTCGTACTCCTTCTCGGCGGCGAGCCGCCCGAGGATCGCCAGCTCGACGCTGCGCTCCTCGCCGCGCAGGTGGCGGCGGGCCTGCGTGAGCGAGCCGATCGCCCACTTGCAGTTGCCGAGCACCTCCCACGCGTACAGCTCCTCGAGCGTGATCTCCCGTCCCGTCAGCTCGGCGTAGCGCTCGAGGTAGGGCTCCACGTCGCCGATGCCGCCGAGGCGCCGGCTGTCGGCGCCGAAGCGCCAGGCACGCACCAGCGGCCAGGCGAGATCCTCGGCCGGGTCGGCGACGTGCGCGAGCTCCCAGTCGAGCACGGCGACGAGGCCGTGCTCGTCGACCATCAGATTGCCGATCCGGAAGTCACCGTGCCCGACGACCGGCGGTCGTCCGAGAGGGATGCGCTCGCGGCACCAGACGATCCCGAGCTCGATCGCCGGGTGCGGCTCGTCGACCGAGTCGAGCTCGGCATAGAGGCGCTCCCACAGGTCTGCCCGGGGGAGTGCGGGAAGGCGCTCGAGCGGGATCGAGTGGATCTTCGCGAGCTCCTCGGCCATCTGCAGCCCGAGCCCGGGCGGCGGCTCATTGACGATCCGGCGCCCGATCGTCTCTCCGCGCACGCGCTCCATCACGAACGCCTCGCGGCCGTCGAGGTCACCCAGGTACGCGAGCGGCTCGGGCACCCGCACGCCCGCCTCTCGGGCGGCCACGAGCACGTCGAACTCCTCGCGGAGCGAGAGCGTGTCCAGGTGGATGACGCCCCCGCCGGCCCGACGCACGAGCAGCTCCCGGCCGTCCGCCGTGTCGACCGACCAGGCCTCCTTCGACGCGCCCCCCGCGAGCCTGACCGCGCGCTCGACGCGGGCCCCGAGCGCGCGCTCGAGCGCGTCGATCAAAGCGTGAGCTCCGCCAGCAGCCGCAGGGCCTCCGGCTGCCGGGCCTGCAGCACGAGCGTCGTCACGCCCGCAGCCCGCCATGCCTCGATCCGGTCGGCGATGCGCCCTCGGTCGCCGACGAGCGCGATCTCGTCGACCAGCGCGTCCGGCACCGCCATCGCGGCTTCGCCCTTCTTGCCCTCCAGGTAGAGATCCTGGATCGTCGCCGCCTCGGCCTCGAAGCCGTAGCGCTGCGCGAGCCGGGTGTAGAAGTTCTGGCCGCGCGCGCCCATGCCGCCGACGTAGAGCGCGAGCATCGGCTTCAGCAGATCGCGACACGCCTGCACGTCGTCGTCCACGACCACGGGCACGAGCGGTGCGAGGTCCCAGCCCTCCGGCCGGCCGCCGCGGGCGGCGAAGCCCTCCTCGAGCGAGGGGCCGTGCACCTCCGCGAACCGCTCGGGCGAGAAGAAGATGGGGAGCCAGCCGTCGCCGATCTCGGCCGTGAGGGCCACGTTCTTCGGCCCGATCGCGGCCAGATAGATCGGCACGTCGGCGCGCAGCGGGTGCACGATGATCTTCAGCGGCTTGCCGAGCCCGGTGGCATCCGGGCCGCTGTAGGGCACGTCGTAGTGGGGGCCGTGGTGCTCGACCGGCGCATCGCGGCGAAGGATCGCGCGCACGATCTCGACGTACTCGCGCGTTCGCACGAGCGGCTTGCCCCAGGGCTGGCCATGCCAGCCCTCCGCGACCTGCGGGCCGGACGTGCCGAGCCCGAGGAGGACGCGTCCGCCGGAGAGGATGTCGAGCGTGGCGATCGTCGTGGCCGTGGCCGCGGGGGTGCGCGCCGGCATCTGCATGATCGCGCTGCCGACCGCGATCCGCTCGGTCGTCGCGGCGATCCACGCCATCGGCGTGACGGCGTCCGTCCCGTACGCCTCGGACGTCCACACGGAGTGGAAGCCGAGGCGGTCCGCCTCCTGGGCAAGAGCGACGCCGCCGAGCGGATCGTCGTAGCCGAGTTGCAACCCGAGGCGCATCCCGCGATCCTACTCCGAGTGAGCGCCGCCCTCTTTCCGCCCGCGTACCTGGAGCGCCGGGCGCACTACAGGGCGTTCATGGAGAAGCACGTCTTCCCGAACGAGGGCCTGCTCGACCGCGAGGACGACGCGGCGCAGGAGCTCGTCGCGACGCTGCGGGAGAAGGCGCGCACGACGGGGCTCTGGGCGCCGCACATGCCACCCGAGGCAGGAGGCACGGGCGACGGGTTCCTCTACTACGCGTGCATGAACGAGGAGATCGGCCGCTCGTACTGGGCGCAGCTCGTCTTCGGCTGCCAGGCTCCCGACGCGGGCAACGCCGAGATCCTGCACATGTACGGCACGCCGGAGCAGCGAGAGCGCTTCCTCGAGCCGCTCGTCGCCGGCCGTGCCCGGTCGTTCTTCTCGATGACCGAGCCCGACGTCGCGGGCTCCGACCCGACCACGCTGCGGACACGAGCGGTGCTCGACGGCGACGAGTGGGTGATCGACGGCCACAAATGGTTCTCGAGCGGCGCGGACGACGCGACGTTCGCGATCGTCTTCGCGATCAGCGACCCGGACGCGGAGAGCCACCGGCGCGGGACGATGATCATCGTGCCGGCGGATACGCCCGGCGTCGACGTCGTCGGGCCGATCAAGGTGATGGGGCACACCGGGCGCGCCTGGAACACCCATTGCGAGGTGCGCTACACCGGTGCGCGCGTCCCCGTCGAGAACACGCTCGGCGAGCCCGGTGACGCCTTCCGGATCGCCCAGAAGCGGCTCGGGCCCGGCCGCATCCACCACGTCATGCGGTGGCTCGGCCAGATGCAACGGGCGTTCGAGCTGATGTGCGCCTACGCGCTCGAGCGGGAGGCCTTCGGCGGCCCGCTCGCCGACAAGCAGACGGTGCAGAACTGGATCGCCGACTCGGCTGCCGAGATCCAGGCGTGCCGGCTGCTGACGATGGACGCGGCCCGCAAGATCGACGAGGGCGCGGAGGCACGGGTCGAGGTGTCGCTCCTGAAGTTCTACGCGGCGAAGGCGCTGAACGACGTGATCGACCGGGCCATTCAGGTGCACGGCGCCCGCGGGCTGACCGACGCGACGCCGCTCGCCCAGATGGCGCTGCACGCCCGCGGCGGCCGCATCTACGACGGGCCCGACGAGGTGCACCGCATGGTCGTCGCGCGCCGCATCCTGAAGAGCTTCGCCGCCGGCGACGGCTGGACGTTCTCGTAAGCGACAGGATGCGGGTGTCTCCCCTGCCTTCTTGGGAGACGCCCTGCATTCCGTTTCCCGTACGCTGTGTTAGCTGAGCGGCGGCGGCGCGACCGGCCGGCCGTCCGGCGTGCGCACACCGGGCACGTTGGGGAAGCGGAAGTCGACCGGTTGCCGGCCGGGCTGTACCGCCCACGCGTGCCCCGTCTCCCCCGAGCAGAGCGCGAGCCAGGCGGCGTCGGCCACGTCGGTCGCCGCGAGGAGCGGGAAGCCGGCCGCGTCGATCGCCTCGCGCGCCGCGCCGGCGAGCATTGGCGTATCGGCGATCCCGGGGCAGACGGCGTTGATGGAGATGCCCCGAGCGGCGAGGGCCGGGGCGACGCTGCGGACGAAGCCGACCACGGCGTGCTTCGTGGCCGCGTACACCGGGTCGTCCGGCATCGCGGTCAGGCCCGCGAGCGAGGCGGTGGCGACGATCCGTCCGCCGGCGGGCATCAGCCTCGCGAGTCGCCTCACGCCGAGGACGACGCCGTCGACGTTGACCGCCATCGCCCGGCGGTAGCCGTCCAGCGTGATCTCCGCCGGGTCGGCCGGGCCGCCGAGCACGCCGGCGTTGAGGCAGGCGACGTCGGCCGGCCCGACCTCGTCCCAGGCGCCCGGCTCAGACACGTCGAAGCCGGTGGTGAGATCGAGCACCTCGACCTGCATGCCCTCCGAGCGCAACCGGGCGACCATCGCGGCGCCGAGGCCCGACGCACCTCCTGTCACGAGTGCTTTCACGGGACGAGCACGACCTTGCCGGTCGAGCGGCGCTCCTCGATCAGCCGGTGGGCCTCTCCCGCCTCGGCGAGGGGAAACGACGCGCCCACGACCGGGTGCACGATCGCCGCCTTCCACAGACGAAGCAGGTCGAGCGCCGCCTCGTGCACGAGCTCCGGGCGGAGCTGCATCAGCCGGCCGAGGTAGAAGCCCTGCACGCCGACGTTGCGGCCGACGAGCTGCGCCGGGTCGAGCTGCGGCCACAGGCCGCCCGCGAAGCCGATCGCCACCGCGACCCCGAGCGGTCGCAGCAGGCGGATCGAGTCGGCGAACAGCTGCCCGCCGACCGGGTCGACGACGACGTCGACCGGCTCGATCTCGGCGAGCCGGTCGTACGTGACCGCCTGGCCGGCGCCGAGGGACAGCGGCAGCTCCAGCTTCGCCTCGGAGCCGGCGGTGGCGACGACCTCGGCGCCGAGCGCCGCGGCGACCTGCACCGCCGCGCTGCCGACGCCGCCGGCGGCGGCGTGGACGAGCACCCGGGCGCCCCGGCTCACCGTCGCCTGCCGCGTGAGCGGGATCCAGGCCGTCAGGAAGGCGGTCAGGAACGAGGCGCCTTCCTCGAACGACGCATCCGTGGGCAGGTCGAACAGCCACTGCTCGTCGACCGGAGCTCGCTCCGCGTAGCCGCCGCCGGTCGGTCGGACGAGGCCGATCACGCGTCGCCCTCCCTCGGTCTCCCCGCACACCTCGGCGCCCGGGATCCAGGGGAGAGCGGGGGGCTGCGGATAGAGCCCGCGCCGGATCAGCGTGTCGGCGTAGTTGATCGCCGCGGCGCGCACCGCGACCGTCACCTGCCCGTCCTCGAGCTCGGGCTCCGGCACGTCGCTCGGAACCAGGACCTCCGGCCCGCCCACCGCCCCCTGCACGATCGCGCGCACGCGTACCCGCTAGCGCCCTGTGAACCGGGGCTCGCGCTTCTCGATGAAGGCTGCCACGCCCTCCTGCCCGTCCTCGCTCGTGAGACAGCGCCGGAACGCGTCCGCCTCACGGCGCA
>Ga0153916_10003961_pt1 | contig 11109 bp, 8 predicted proteins | sample Opewatmetagenome_FD_109642 | JGI IMG/M metagenome (GOLD analysis project Ga0153916, IMG submission 109642) | Freshwater wetland microbial communities from Ohio, USA - Open water 3 Core 3 Depth 4 metaG | ecosystem: Environmental > Aquatic > Freshwater > Wetlands | place: USA: Ohio, Lake Erie, Old...
AAGCCACAAAAGGCCATGCCAGATAAGCCAGGATCTGACCTACTGGCTGGAAGATCGCTCCGACCAGCATTGATAGGCCTCCCAGGATCATCACGGCAGGCTGAACTGGCAGGATCAGCGGGTTGGCAACCAGCATGGTCAGCGACAGGCGCTGGAAATGGTAAGCCATCACCGGCAGTACCAGCACCTGCGCCGCCAGCGTCAGCAGGATGTATTCACCCACCGGTTTCGCCAGGCGTTCCGCCAGGTGAGCAGGCAGGAGTCGCTGTGACAGGCGGTCAAAAGCCCCTTGAATGGGGTCTGCATACAACACCAAACCCAGCGTCGCCATGAAGGAAAGCTGAAAGCCCACATCCCAGAGGATGGTCGGATTGAAGGCAGCCATCACCGCCGCCACGATCGCCAGGCTGTTCAGCCCGTTTTGCCGCCGTCCTATCTGTACTGCCAGCAAGGAAAACCAACCCATCACCGCCGCTCTTACCACGGATGGTCCTGCCCCCACCAAAAGGGTATAGAAAGCAATCCCCAGTGCTGCCAACGCCGCCCCGCGCCACCTGCCCAGCAAGCGGCTGAAAAGCAGGGTGAAAAGACCTGCCAGAATCGAAATATTAAAACCTGAGATTGCAATCACGTGTGAGGTACCCGTGGCATTGAAGGCTTCCTGGACATCCGCTGGAATACCGGACTCTACCCCTAGCAGGATCCCAGCTATTAAAGAAGCTTCTGGATCAGGGTAAAAGCGGTAAATCGTTTCCAGGAGACGACCTTTCAAGGTGTACAGCGCAGATCGAAAAGGGTTGCCCTGATCAGTCCGCAGCAAGCTTATCTGTGTGGGCTGGATCAACGTGTAAACTCCTTGCCGCGCCAGATAGTCACGGTAAGAAAAGCCTTCTTCTTCAGGCGGCGTCTCCAGCTTGCCAGTCAGCCGTATTCGGTCGCCATAATGCCAATCTTCGCCTGGCGACACGATAGCCAGCACCAGGCCTCTGACGGCAATATTTTGCCCATTCTGCATCGGTTGGAGTTGGTCAACCGCCACCCGCAGATTTGTGTAGCTGTCGCGCTCATCGGGTGGATCGACGATCACTCCTTCCAGAAGATCAACCTCATCCCGATCGTTATACCAGGCAACAGAACTGGTTGTGATCTTGGGCTGCACAGCCTGAAAGCGCGCCGCCCCTGCGCATACAGCCGACAAGAGCAGCAGCGCAGGGATGGGGATTTTTCGCAGGATTTCGATATACCAGTTGAAAAGGCGGACCTGCGCCCAAAACGAAAACACCCGGCTTATCCGAGGAAATTGAGAGAGGAGGCGGCTGATACCCCACAGCATGAAGGTTCCTCCGCTCAGGATAATCCATATCCAGGTCGGCCACGCGACCAAATCCGCCAGAGCAATCCCGGACAAAAACGCTAGCGATAACCACAGCAAAGGCATAAAGCTTATTTCTTGAAACGCAAACCCGGGATCAGCATCGGTGTCCGCTGCCGATATTCCTCGTATTCCTTGCCGTATTCCTGGAGCAGCTTCCGCTCCTCATAAACTGCTCCAATCACAACATATAAGGTCAAGCCAATAAACAAGGCTAGCAGGTTGCACGTCATCACAGGCATTAACCAGATGATCACCAGGCCCGTCGTATAGAGCGGATGCCTGACATAGTGATACAACCCATTCACTACGAGCCTGGGAGGCTTCGCCTCCCCTGGGCTGAGAAGCTGTCGAATACCAAGGAAAGACATCAAGCCCGTCTGCGAAACTCCCACAACTAACATCGCCAAAGCTACTGCCTGGATGAAGCCAGTCAGGATGATCCACGGAAAGCGGACATGATACAGGGTTTTATCCACCAATACCACAGGAAGAAGCAAAATAGGCAGTAACGTGAAGCCCGCGACCAGATTATAGAACAGACGAAACCAGCGGTTAGCAACCCGCCCAAACCAATGCCTTGCCAGAGCCTTTGCACGCAGCGAGGCCAGCAGGGAATGTACTAATCCATAGATCAAGATTGCCAGCAGAATGATCCAAAATGAGGGACTCATGATCCGGTCTTGGGACGCAAAGGCTTGGTTAAAGCTTCCTGTCGAAAGCGGGTATCTTTTTCCAATGTTAACCGCAGCCCGTCTGGGAGCGAAATACTGGACTGATATCCAAGTTTTTCACGAGCCAGCGAAAGATCGGCGCGCATGCGCGAGACTCCCGGATCAGTGTGCGGGTTATTAATCACTTCTACACCAGATTGGGTCAGTTCCAAAATGATGCGCACCAACTCTTTCACGCTGGTTTCTGTGCCGCTGCCCACGTTGATAACCAGGTTATCCAGTCCAGGAGCCGTGGCGGCAGCGATCATGGCACTGACCACATCGTCGATATACACATAATCACGGGTTTGAGAACCATCCCCATGCACTACAATCGTCCCACCGCGTGTCGCCTGGCGCAGCAAATTCATAATAACGGGTGGGTGAGAGGGGGGTAAGTGCTGGCCTGGTCCGTAAGCGTTAAAAACCCTCAAGCTGACAGTTTCAATCCCCCATAAATCACCGATCGTACGCACATAAAATTCGGCTGCCAACTTTGAAACGGCATATGGCGAGCGCGGGTTCGGATTGGCGCTTTCTTTGAGAGGCTGGTCCTGCTGATCGCCGTAAACCGAGCCGGAAGAGATCAAAACCACCCTATGGACTCCCACGTCACGCATTGCTTCCATCAAGCTGACCGTCCCGCCGACATTGACCGCATTGTATTCGCGCGGGTAGATAACTGATTCGGGTACAGAAACCCGCGCGGCCATGTGATAGACACAATCTACATCCTGGAGCAGTGTCCAGAGCTTTGGACGGTCGTTCACATCTCCACGCGTGAAAAGTACATCTGGCGATAGCGACCGAGGGTCGCCTGTCGAAAGATCATCCAGGCCGCGTACCTGGTGACCCTCCCATGCCAGGTGGTTGGATAATGCTGAACCCAAAAAACCTGCCACACCTGTGATTAGAAAATTCATACGCTTTTTGGATTATAGCATGATTACAGGTTAGGAATTCTGAGAGCACCCCCCAATTTCGACAAGCTTTGATCCCACCTCCTGGCCTTAACCATACCTTAAGCTGGAGAATTTGACAGCCAACTTTTTTCCAGGTATCATCGCAAAGATGTTAGGTCGAATTCTTCGGATGATCCTCATCCTGCTAATTGCCATTCCCATGCTAGGGGGCAGTAGCCTGCCGCCGGCTGATGAAATCGAGCGAGTCCGATCTTTTACACGTGCCATCGAATTCGATTACGTCGCATGGACTTTGAATGCCCTGCGGGTTAAATTAAACCAGCTAGCCTTAGGAACCAGCGAATATGTTTCCACAAGCGCACAATCGCAACTCGTGATCGACTACCTGAACCTGGTGAGCGAGATCAACACCCTCCAGGCTAAGATTCAACAGATTTATGCTGACCCGAATACGTCCGATCCGAGCTCAGCTTCAGCTACACTTCGCCTCAATTTGGAGAAGGTCAAAGATAAAAGAAACCAATTACAGCCAATCGCCGAATCGATTTTACAGGGGCAAATCAGCGCCACAGCCTCCCAGCTTGGCCTTACATTGGCAGGTCAGCCAGTCCCTCCGGTGCTTTTTCACACTACACCGCCTCCCGATGCTCTGATCATATCCCCGAGAAACGTGATCCGTCAGGATGCAGATATCTCGATCTCGACCGACCTGACTATCGACCAGATCACTAAGCTGGAAGACAATGTTGATAAGAATTTGAATGTCTCTTCATTGGTGGTAGGGATTGGGGGAATTGGACTGTATCCGACCATGGTGATGCAGACCTCTGATATTAACTGGCTGGCAGAAGTTGTTGCACATGAATGGGTGCACAACTACCTGACGCTAAGACCTCTGGGACTCAGTTACCTGTCTGCACCTGAGCTGCGCATCATGAATGAAACTGCTGCTTCGATCGCAGGAAAAGAGATTGGTCAGGCAGTCGTAGGAAAATACTACCCCCAATTTCTTCCTGCACCTGCAATAGAAACGACTGAAACAGCGCCTGCTTCTAATGCGCAACCCAGCGAACCGGCTGCTTTTAACTTTCAAAGCGAAATGCGTACGACCCGTGTTACCGTTGATCTTCTGCTTTCGGAAGGAAAAATCGTAGAAGCAGAAAATTACATGAATGAACGCCGCAGCGTTTTTTGGGAGCACGGCTACCTGATTCGCAAATTGAACCAGGCTTATTTTGCATTTTACGGTGCCTATGCCGATCAACCCGGCGGTGCAGCCGGCGAGGATCCCGTTGGGGCAGCGGTTCGGGCATTGCGATCGCAAAGCTCCAGCCTGGCGAGCTTTTTGAACCGCATATCCTGGATGTGGTCTTACGACCAGCTAATAAAAGCCACCACAAAAGGAAGCGGTTGAGACACTTGCGACTAGCGCGGCTCAACCACAAACTTTACAGCTGTGCGAACTTTATCCTCAATCTGAACATCCACAAATTCGGGAATACACACGATATGGATGCCATCTTTCTCCAAATAACCACGTGCTAATACCAAAGCTTTCACAGCCTGGTTGATCGCACTGGCTCCAATCGCCTGAACGTCGGCATGATGGTGTTCTCGGATAACCCCTGCAATAGCCCCCGCGACGGATGAAGTGCGGGAGGTGCCCGCGACTTTGATAACGTCCATGCTGGCTTCCTCCTTTTATTCCTTGTTCTGCTGGACTGGCTCTCGGCTTGCAGGCATAACAAGTATATTAAGATTGTACAGGAAATTTAGGTCAGAAGCAAGCAGAAGTTTTCCAAGGCCTTGCTCACTTCCAATCTCTATGGCACAATAAGGTCATGAGACGCTGGGTCCTGTTTTTTATCGTCCTGGCTATTGGAGCAGCCGCTGGGATGTATTATGGCTGGGTGATCAATCCGGTGAAATATGTCGACACAGCGCCCGATTCCCTACGCATGGATTACAAAACGGATTTTGTATTGATGGTTGCAGAGGCTTACCGGGTTGAGAGCAACTTAAACCTGGCAGCCAGAAGGCTGGCGCTGCTCGGAACAGACACTCCGGATGTGACCGTTTCTACAGCAATCGATTTTGCCAAGCAGATTGGCTACAATGATAAGGATATCCAGCTGATGCAAAATCTTGCCGAGGGTTTAAAGACCTGGAATCCCAGCCTGGAGGCACCAGCTCCATGAAGGACGAGCGCGGTCCCTGGTATCTGCTGACCGGGTTAATCCTGGGGTTAGTCCTGGGCTTATTGTATGCCTGGGTAATTTCACCGATCCGGTATGTCGATACACAGCCTTCTTCTTTGCGTTCCGACTTTAGAGAACAATACCGGGCTTTGATTGCCGCAGCTTTTCTTTCCAATGGCGATCTGGAACGTGCCAAAGCGCGCCTGGCATTGCTGGCAGACCCAGAAATCGCTAAAACGATCGCCATTCAAGCCCAATTGGCACAAGATCGAGCCGGTCCAGATTCCGAAAAGAATGGCCTGGAGTTGTTAGCAACTGCGCTCAACTCAGGAGCCATCCTCCCTACAGCGATTTCACCCCCCAGCGACACCCCAACAACTGAGCCTACCTCCACGGTTACCCCTACGCCCGTTGTTGCTCTCAATGGAGAAGCATCACCTACCCCGACTTCAGGAACGCCCCAAGCCTCCCGCACCTCAGCTCCGACGACTACCCCTCTGCCATCGCGCACTCCCACGCCCACGCCAGGAGCGCCCTTTATCCTGCAGGAGCAGACTGTGGTGTGCGATCCAACTATTAAACAACCGCTCATCCAGATTGAGACCCTGGATGCAGCGATGCAACCGGTGCCCGGTGTGGAAGTAATCGTCACCACTGATCAGGGAGAAGATCATTTCTTCACTGGCCTAAAACCAGAACTTGGATTAGGTTATGCAGATTATGCGGTCCAACCGGATGTACGCTACCGTATTCGTCTGGCTGAGGGAGGCGATGCAATTCCGGATCTGGCAACCCAGGAATGCGAAACCGAAAATGGGGAACGGTATTGGGGTTCCTTGAAGCTGGTTTTTATCCAGCCCTAACCACTCTATCCGGATCTTAATCTCCAGTCCAACGCTGTATTGCGCAGAGCAACTTTGTTATTATGTACAGCAATACCGATGGCGCGCCGACTTCCGACCAATACGCAAAGCTGTTTTGCACGGGTCACCGCGGTGTATAACAAGTTACGCTGCAACATCAGAAAATGAGAAGTGATCAGGGGAATTACTACTGCAGGAAATTCAGATCCCTGTGCCTTATGAACTGAAACCGCGTAAGCCAATACCAATTGGTCTGCTTCGCTCCAATCATAATCCACAAAACGACCTTCGAAATCTACCCTCATCGCATGATCGACCAGTTCCAAACCAGCCAAGATCCCAATATCCCCGTTGAAAACTTCCTTATCATAGTTGTTCTGGATCTGCATCACCTTGTCCCCGATTCTGAAATTCTGACCAAAGAGATTTTTTTCGGTTTTCTTCGCGCCTGGGGGATTTAGGACAGCCTGCAAGCGTTCATTCAACGCGGTGACACCCGCTGGGCCGCGATACATGGGCGCCAGAACCTGAACCTGATCCCTGGGACGCAGTCCGAAACGGGTCGGAATACGCGTGCTAACGACATCCTGCACCCATTGGGCGGCTTCCTCCGGAGTTTCAGCAGAAAATAAAAAGAAGTCCTGGCTGTCTTGGCCAAACAGGGGCATCTGTCCAAGATTAATCCGATGAGCATTTGTGATGATATGTGAATCTGCTGCCTGCCTGAAAATAAGACTCAAACGTGTAACAGGAACTAAATCACTCTCGATAATATCTCTCAACACATCTCCAGCCCCTACAGAGGGAAGCTGATCCACATCTCCAACCAGAAGCAGGTGGGTTCCGGGTTTGAGAGCTTTAAGCAGAGTGTTCATCAAGATCAGATCGAGCATAGAGGCTTCATCGACTACCAGCATATCCACCGGCAGTGGATTACCGGCGTTGAATTTAAAGCCCTCACCCGGTGAGAATCCCAATAAACGATGGATGGTGCTGGCAGGTCTGCCAGTGGCTTCAGAGAGACGCTTAGCAGCGCGACCGGTAGGTGAGGCTAGAGCAAACTTCTTCCGACCCAATTCCAAGGCAGTGATCAGAGCTTTAATTGAGGTCGTTTTGCCGGTACCGGGTCCGCCGGTTAAAACACTGACTGGATGAGAAAGCGCGCTGCGCACAGCAGCTTGCTGCTCAGGAGAGAGCGTCATGTCTAGAGGTAGAAATGAGGGGGGCATATCACTCAAGCTGGAAGGCAGGGTGTAGATCAAGGTGCTCAAGCGTTCCGCCACGCCAGTCTCCCCAAGGTAGAGAGGAGTCAGATATACAGCTTGAGATCCTGAGGGTGCAGAAGGCTCGCTCACAACCAGGTTGGACTCCTGCGAGGTATCCATCGCCGACAACGACGGCAAGACCTCCAGCCGGACGCGATCGGCCTCCACCAGGCGGTCAACTGCCGGAGAGACCAGATCGGGATGCAGACCCAACAGCTCTACAGTTTGAGAGATTAGTTGGGGACGGAAAGCGAAAACATGCCCTTCTTCACTCATCTCATTCAATGCATAAATTATCCCTGCTTCGATCCGAGAAGGATGGTCGATTGGCAAACCTAAATCTTGGGCAAGCTTATCGGCGGTCTTGAACCCTACGCCGTATATATCGCGTGCCAGCCGGTATGGATCGTTTTGCACCACACGGGATGACTCTGAACCATATTGCTTGAATATTTTGACAGCCAGATTTGTGCTGATCCCATGACCATGCAGGAAAATCATGATCTCCTTGACCTGTTTTTGTTCCTCCCAGGCAGCTGCGATCAGTCGCAAGCGCTTCATACCAATATCCGGCACTTCCTGGAGGCGTTCCGGTGCGCGCTCAATCACATCCAGCGTCTCATTCCCAAAAACTGCCACAATCCGCTCCGCGAGCTTTGGCCCGACCCCTTTGATCAGACCAGACCCCAGGTAGCGGCGGATACCCTCTACGGTGGCAGGCAGAATCTGCTCACAAGTCTCAACCTGGAACTGCAGGCCGTGTTTAGGATGCTGAGACCAGCGCCCTTCGATACGCACATGCTCCCCGGCAACCAGCTCCGGGAGATTGCCCGTCAGAGTCACAAGCCCGTCACGATTAGCACCAGGCAGCCGGCGTTGGTCTGGCCTCAAGCGCACTACAGAATACCCGTTTTCAGGGTTGTAATAGGTGATACGCTCCACCAGACCAGTTAAATTGTCCATGAAGATCAGGGCATAGGGTTATCGTTTGCCCAATCCGAGCCCAATACCACCACAACATCGAATTCACTCGACGGATTATTTTGGTATAAGATATTATTTTCAGGGATGTGCATCAGGTCGACCAGATAACGCCGGGTATAAGGGTTACCTGTATAATCAATGATTTTGCTATTGGTGAGTAGCTCTCCCGCATTGCCTACCGTGACCGTCGAGGCACCCTGCCCAAGCAGATATTCTTGAGTCTTTCCCGCCAGACCTTCTGTAGCTGTGCCATTTAGTACCTGGATGCGAGCCGCCTCTTCCTTCATCATACCTGCCGCGTCCGTCTGGTTGGCACCAGGACTGATCGCTACATCGGAAGCAAAAATCTCGTCACGCAACTGGCGAATTTTATCAGGGATGGGTTTCAGGATATCCTGGGAGCCATCCGGAGATTTAGCTAATAAAACCATATCAGGGGGAGCAATCGCGCCCTTGCGGATATTCTCCTCAGGGATTTCACGAGCCAGCCAGGCAAACTTGATGGCTTCATCAAAACTCATATTCGTGTGAATACCGCCGGATAACTCATTATAAATGTCAGGCGCTCGGCTAAGCAATACTGGGAAGAACGAAGGCTTGAGCACTCGCTTGCGGATCGCCATGATCACCTGCATCTGGCGCTGGGAACGATCAAAATCCCCGCCCTCTGTATAACGGGCGCGGGCATAAGCCAGAGCTTCGGGACCGTACAGGCGCTGTTCGCCAGGTTGCAAGGTTATCGTATTGTATTTCCCAATGGGATCGATTTTCATCTCATAGGGGACATTGATCAAGACACCATCGATCCGATCAATAAATTTCTCGAATGCAGAGAAGTCAACCTGAGCATAATAATTAACCGGAACACCCAAGAGTTGTTCAACAGTCTTAGCTGCCAGGGCAGGACCACCACCAGGCATCTGGTAAGCCTCGCCCAACATATAGGCAGTGTTAATCCGGCCATACTCAAACCCTGGAATATTTACCCAAAGATCGCGCGGAATATGAATCCACCCAGCTGTCTTGGTTAGAGGATCAATGGTGAACAGGATCATGGTATCGGTGCGCGGAGGGCCTTCCCGATCCGATGCCCAGTCTCCATAATCCAGACCCATCACTAAAACATTTACCCGGCTGGCGCCATCCCAGGGCTGAGGTGCCGGACCCTCTGATCCAGAGGCTGGTACAGGGGTAGCAGGGATGGGAGTACCCTGCTCATCCAGGGCGGGCGTAGGGCTGCTTACGATTGCCAGACCCGGCAAATTAGTGACATCGTAAGATACAAAAAATTTTTGAGCTAGTTGAAATACAAAGATAGCGAGCACGATGGCTGTAATGACAAATACAGCCACTACTCCCCCTTTCACAAAGTTCAAGGAGTTGTTCTTTTCTAGTAAGTTTTTTCTCATGGCATTGTATTATTTTCCGCCCAGTCTGCCCCCAGCAAAATGGCAATATCCACCTCGCTGTTTGGATCGTACCGGCTATAGATGTGGTTCGGGTCGATGTGCATTAAATCAACCAGGTACCTCACCGTGTAGGGCTTTCCAGAGTAATCGATGATCGTAGTGTACTCTGAAAGTTCTTGAGCGTTACCCGTGACTGTAACATTAATCCCTTGATTATTCAAGTATTCGCCCGTTTTTGAGGCCAGACCAGAAGTATATGTTCCGTTCAACACTGAAATGCGAGCGTCTTCTTGATTCATCATTTCTACCGGATCACCCACCACCGTCTCAGCGACCGGGCTGGCAGGACCAGTGGAAGTAAAGATTTCATCCCGAAGCTGACGGATTTTATCGGTATCGGGTAATAAGATCTCGAAACCTTCTGGAGACCAGCTATTCGTAACCATATCAGGGGTGATCACAGCGTGTTTGATATTCTCCGTTGGAATTTGAGCCGCCAGCCAGGCCAGCTTAACCATCTCCTCCAGAGAGAGATTGGTATTTACACCTGAAGAAAGCTGGTTATAGAGTACGGGAGCCTTAGTCACCAACTTTGGCAACATGTTCAACTTGAGGACCTTATTGCGAATCCCCAGAACGACCTGTTGGGTGCGCTCGGCACGGTCAAAATCACTCCCAATTGTCTCCCGGTTTCGAGCATATGCCAGCGCGGTGGGACCATCCAAGATCTGCTCGCCCGGCTGAAGCGTGACCGTATTCCCTGGACCAATCGGGTCAACCGTTATTTCTTCCGGCACATTGATCTCGATCCCGCCAATTTCATCCACAAATTTTTCAAAGGCATTGAAGTCGATGCGCGCATAATAATTGATGTCGATGCCAAGGAATTCCTCGACCGTCTTGACCGTCAAGCCTGGACCACCGCCCGGCTCTCCATAAGCCTCACCGATGAAATGAGCCGTGTTGATCTTGCCATAGCCATAACCAGGAATATTCACCCACAGGTCACGGGGGATCGATAAAATGCCAGCCGTGCGCGTGGTGGGGTCGACTGTCAATAACATTAACGAATCTGTCCGTGAGGGACCTTCTCCATTATCTTCCCAATCGCGTGAGTCCAACCCCATAGCCAGGACGGTCACACGACCAGCTCCATCCCAAACTTGAGGAGTGGGTCCATTATCATTTTGTAGAGGAGAGGTGAGGTTCAAACCAGCCTGGTCTGTCGGATTCGCTTTTATAGATGGCGGCCCAACATCCGCCTCCGAACTGCGCGCAAAGACCAGCTCTCGAATGACGACAAATGTCAGGTAAGCCGTTATAAGAGAGGCAACCAAGAAAGCACCCAGCAATCCCCACATCAGAGGGGACATCGCAAAGCT
>Ga0153916_10003962_pt1 | contig 11109 bp, 14 predicted proteins | sample Opewatmetagenome_FD_109642 | JGI IMG/M metagenome (GOLD analysis project Ga0153916, IMG submission 109642) | Freshwater wetland microbial communities from Ohio, USA - Open water 3 Core 3 Depth 4 metaG | ecosystem: Environmental > Aquatic > Freshwater > Wetlands | place: USA: Ohio, Lake Erie...
GATGAAGAGGCGGTGCTGCGCATCCTGCGCGACGGCAACATCTCCACGCACCCGGTGATCCGCGAACTGGAACAGGACTACCGCGAACTCACCGGCCGCAAGCACGCGCTGGCGCACTGCAACGGCACGGCCGCGCTGCTGGCGGCGTTCTTCGCGCTCGACCTGCAACCGGGCGACGAGATCCTGGTGCCGTCCGCGACCTTCTGGGCATCGGTGCTGCCGATGCTCTGGGTGGGCGCGGTGCCGGTGTTCTGCGAAAGCGAACCCGAGCGCCTGGGAATCGACCCCGAAGACATCGAGCGCAAGATCACGCCGCGCACGCGCGCCATCGTCGTCGTGCACCTCTGGGGCCTGCCGTGCAGGATGACCGCGATCGGCGACATCGCGCGCCGCCACGGGCTGCGAATCATCGAGGACGCCTCGCACGCGCACGGCGCGCGCTGGCGCGGCCGCCCCTGCGGCGCGCTCGGCGATATCTCGGTGTTCAGCCTGCAGGGCGACAAGCTTGCGCCGGGCGGCGAGGGCGGCGTGCTGCTCACGGACGACGATACGCTGCACGAGCGCGCGACCTGTCTCGGCGACATCACCCGCATCATCGAGCTCGAAACCGCAGCGCGGCGCTTCGCCGCCACCAGCTTCGGCATCAAGACCCGCATCGCGCCGCTATCGGCCGCGATCGCGCGCGTGCAGCTGAAGCACCTGCGCGAGCGCAATGCGCGCCGCAATGCCAACCTCGCCTGGCTGTCGGAGAAGCTCGAGGCGCTCGGGTTCCACACGTTCCTTGCCCCGCCGCACATCGAGCGCACCTACTTCGAATATCTCATCCGCTACGAAGCCGCGCGCATTCCGCTGCCGCTGGACATGCTGCTCGAGGCGCTGCACGCCGAAGGCTGCGAGGCCGCGCTGCCGCGCTACCCGCTGATCCACCAGCAGCCGTTTTTCACCGAGGGCCACTGGCGCCGGGTGCTGCGCAGCGAGCGCGCCGACCTGCCGGACTACGCGCAAGTCCGGCTCCCCGTCACCGAGCGCGCCAACGAAACCATGCTCAAGCTGCCGGCCTTTCCCAATGCCGGCCGCGAGCTGCTCGACCAGTACGCCAACGCCTTTGCCAAGGTCGTCCGTCATGCCGAAGCCATCCGCGAACAGTGGCGAAACCCGCGCCGCGCCGCCTCGTAGCGCGCTCAAGCGCGCGACACTGATCGCCGCCGACCGGTTGCTGTATCTCACGCACCTGGCGGCGATGCTGTTCATCGTGTTCGGCTGGATGCTGCCGGCCACGCGGCTGGCCAACTGGTACCTGATCGTGCTCACCTTCGTGTCGTGGTTCGGCCTCGGCCTCGTGTTCGGCTTCGGGTTCTGTCTGATCACCGGTATCCAGTCGAAGATCCGCCAGCGCCTCGGTTACCGCGAACCCATGGACTCGTTCGTCAAGCACGTGCTCGACCGTCTCACCGGTCGCGACCTGAATCCGCTGCATGTCGAGATTGGTACGCAAGCGAGTTTTTATGCATCGGCGGCGGCCTCGGCGTACGTGAATTTTCTGCACCGCTGGCTGTAACGCGCCGACCACCCGGCACCGGTCCGGGTGGTCGGCGCGCATGTCGCTAGGTGCGCGTGGCTCCGGGCCGTTGCGATTCGGCGGGCGGTTTCGCCGGCGGGTTGTACGCAATCCAGCTGATGCGAAAGAAGTCGCGCAGCGGATACTTGTAGAACGGTTTCTCCGGCTTCCATTCCACCTTGCGATACGTTCCGAAGACCCGGTCCCAGAGATCGAGAGTAATGCCGAAGTTGTGATGCCACATGCGGTGCCGATGGTGCAGGGTGTGCACCGGCCGCGGCAGCCAGAAACACAGCTCGGGCCGTTCGTGCTGGAGCTGGTGCGAATACGCGGCGGCCGCCGCGTACAGGGTAACGCCCGCGGCGAAACCGATCCCGGCCGGCAGCGAGAAGGGGAATCCCGCCCAGATGAGCAGCAGGCCACCGGACCAGTAATCCCGGAACTCGCCCAGCCAGCCCTGGCCCCAGCCGTCGCGGTGGTGTTCCAGATGTTTGCGGCCCAGCACCATCCCGCCGTGCATGAGCCGGTGAACCCAGTACTCGGCGAGTGACGCCACGAACATGGCAATCCCGGCACCGACGAGGACTTCCTGAAAAGCGCGGTCGATCATGGTGGTACCCCCGCGCCGGCTGCCCGCACGCCGCACGCATGGAAAACACCGAACTCTGATCGTAAATCTTCGCGAACGCGGAATGCAAATACCACGGCCCGATTGCCGGTTCCGCAACCCCCGACAGGCGGGTTCGCACCGTTCGGCGTTGTCGCCGGGCGGGGAGTAAGATTGGGCATCGAACGCCGGCCGCTCGAGGAATTCGAGCGCCCCCAGTCCGCGGATGCGAAACGATGAGCACGAATGACGTCGAGCAAGTGCGTGCGATGGTGGAAGCCATCTACCGCGCCGAGTCACGGCGCGTGTTTGCCACGCTCATCCGCCTGCTCGGTGATTTCGACCTCGCCGAAGAGGGACTGCACGACGCTTTCCGCGCGGCGCTCGAGCAATGGCCGCGCGACGGCGTGCCGGCCAATCCGCGCGCCTGGCTGGTATCGGCCGGCCGCTTCAAGGCCATCGACGGCATCCGTCGCCGCGCCCGCTTCGACGCGCTCGACGATGTCGCCGAGCAGGTCGAGGCGCTCGCGACCGAGGACCCGCCGGTCGGCGAAGGCGAGAGCGTCGCGGACGACAACCTGCGGCTCATCTTCACCTGCTGTCATCCGGCGCTGGCGCCGGACGCGCAGGTGGCGCTCACGCTGCGCGAAGTCTGCGGCCTCACCACCGAGCAGATCGCCAGCGCCTTCCTCACGCCCGCGCCGACGCTCGCGCAGCGCATCGTGCGCGCCAAGGCGAAGATCCGCGACGCGCGCATTCCCTACGAGGTGCCGACGCCGGCCGAGCTGCCCGAGCGGCTCGACGCCGTGCTGCGCGTGATCTACCTGGTGTTCAACGAAGGCTACGCCGCGTCGTCGGGCGACGCGTTGACGCGGCCCGATCTTTCCGCCGAGGCCATCCGTCTCGGGCGGCTGCTGGTCGAGCTGCTGCCCGAGCCCGAGGCGCGCGGCCTGCTGGCGCTGATGCTGCTGCACGACTCGCGCCGCACGGCGCGCACCTCGCCGGACGGCGAACTGATCCTGCTCGATGCGCAGGATCGCGCGCTCTGGAACCGCGAGCAGATCGCCGAGGGCACGACACTGGTGGAGCAGGCGCTGGCGTCGCGCCGCTTCGGCCCGTACGCGCTGCAGGCGGCGATCGCGGCGGTGCACGCCGAGGCGCACGATGCCGCCGCCACCGACTGGGCGCAGATCGTCGCGCTGTACGGGGTGCTGCTGCGCATCGAGCCGTCGCCCATTATCGAGTTGAACCGCGCCGTGGCGGTGGCCATGCGCGACGGCCCGGCCGCCGGCCTGGCGCTGATCGACGCTATCCTGGCGCGCGGCGAGCTCAACGACTACCGCCTGGCGCACGCCGCGCGCGCCGACCTGTGCCGGCGTCTGGGCCGGGCCGGCGACGCCCGCGCCGCCTACGAACAGGCGCTGGCCCTGACCCGACAGGAACCGGAGCGGCGCTTTCTCGAGCGGCGGCTGGCCGCGCTGGAAAAATAAGCGCGCCGCTGTCGATCCGGCGCCTGCCCGTTCGACTATTGGGTGGAAACCGCCGATTCACCGGAATTGGCGGCAATGCAACACGGAAGGGCCGCGAACCACAAGGCCTTGGCGCCGGACAACGACGGAGAACACGGTATGCAGAAGATCACCCCATTCCTGTGGTTCGACAATCAGGCCGAAGAAGCGGCGAACTACTATGTCTCGATTTTTCCGAACGCGAAGATCCTGAACGTCGCCCGCTATAGCGAAGGCGGCGCCCAGGCGTCCGAACGGCCGAGGGGATCGGTCATGACCGTGGTTTTCCAGATCGACGGGCAGCAATTCATCGCGCTCAATGGCGGTCCGGTATTCAGCTTCACGCCGGCCATCTCGTTTGTCGTGAACTGCCACGCGCAGGATGAAGTCGATCGTCTCTGGGACCGGCTGTCCGCGGGCGGCGAGCAACAGCAATGCGGCTGGCTCCGCGACCGGTACGGCGTCACGTGGCAGATCGTGCCGTCGATTCTCGGCGAGCTGCTGGGCCACCCGGATCCGGCGACGTCGCAGCGTGTGATGCAGGCGATGCTGCAAATGAAGAAACTCGACATCAAGGGGCTGCAGCAGGCCGCGGGTGCCTAGAGTGTCGTCATGAGCCTTTGAAGAAATGACTGTCCGCAGACAGAAACCCGGCCCTCACCCCATCCCCTCTCCCGCAGGGAGAGGGGATTTAAGCCCTTCTCCCTGCGGGAGAAGGGTGGGGATGAGGGTGTCGCGGCGCGATGAGATCCAATTCGCGGGGACACCAGGCGCTGACTTGGTGTTACGAGCTAGTCGATTCGCGAGTGTTCTCCACTTGTCCGGAATCCGAACCAGGAGCGTGTCATGAAATACCTGTGCCTGATCCGTGCCGAAACCGTGATGGAAACGATGTCGCCGGCGACTGCGGCGCAGCAGTACCAGGAGTACGCCGCCTTCACCCAAGACATCAAGCGCAGCGGGCATTTCGTCAGCGCCAACCGATTGCAGCCGGCGGACACGGCGACCACGCTGCGCGTGCGCGACGGCCGGGTCGCGGTCACGGACGGTCCGTTCGCCGAAACCAAGGAACAGTTCGGCGGCTACTACGTGATCGAGGCGCGCGACCTGAACGAAGCCATCCAGGTGGCGGCGAAGATTCCCGGGGCGCGCTACGGCAGCGTCGAGCTGCGTCCGATCGCCGAGGACCCGCAGACCCTGGCACTCGGATTTTGACGCGACGTGCAGGCGAAATTCGCAACGACCTGAACCAGGAGGTAATCATGAAATTCATCTGCCTTGGATACTATGACGAAAAGCATTGGGAAACGATGTCCGAGAGTGAGCGCAACGCGTATATGGATGAGTGCTTCGCCTACGACGACGTGCTGCGGAAGAACGGCCATTTTGCGGGTGGCGAGGCGCTGCAAGGCGCCCGCAGTTCCGCAATCCTGCGGTGGAAGAACGGCACGGTGTCCGTTACCGATGGTCCGTTTGCGGAAACCAAAGAGCAGTTGGGCGGAATCCTGGTGCTCGAGGCCGACGACCTCAATCACGCCATCCAATTGATGTCGAAACACCCGGGCGTTCGGGGCGGGCCGTTCGAGATTCGTCCGGCTGCGGACCTGACCGCGTTCGTCCGCGAAAGCGAACAGCGGCGTTCCGCGGTCGCCCGACACGCCGCGCTCGCCCGATCCTGACCAAGGAGGTCACATGCAGATCGAACCGTATTTGTTCTTCGAGGGCCGCTGCGACGAGGCGGTCGACTTCTACCGCAAGAATCTCGGCGCCGAAGTGAGCGTACTGATGCGCTACAAGGAGAGTCCCGAGCCGCATCAGACCGGCATGCTGCCGCCCGGGTCCGAGGACAAGGTGATGCACGGGGTCATCAAGATCGGCGACACCAAGGTGATGGTCTCGGACGGGCGCTGCTCGGGAAAGCCGGCCTTCCAGGGTTTCGCGCTGACGATCACGGCGCCGGACGTGGCCCGGGCCGACAAGATGTTTGCCGCGCTCGCCGACGGCGGCCAGGTGCAGGTGGCGCAGGCCAAGACCTTCTTCTCGCCGCGCTTCGGCATGGTCACCGACCGCTTCGGCGTGCTGTGGATCATCATCGTGATGCCCTGAGGCGGACGCTCTGGTCGGAGCGCCGCACGGCTGTCGATTTCGTGGCCTCCCGTTCGACTACATGGCAGGACCGGCCAGTTCAGTTGAACACACAGGGCCCAGACGCGGGTCGCTCAGACGACAAGCCATTCATAACCAAGTGAATAAAGGAGCTACCATGAAATTCATCTGTCTCGGATATATCGACCCCAAGCAGTGGGAAGCGCTGAGCGATCACGAGCGCAACGCCATGATGGACGAGTGCTTCAACTACGACGACGTGCTGCGCGCCAACCGCCACTTCGCCGGCGGAGAAGCGCTCGACAGCCCCGAGCGGGCCGCGACCCTGCGCTGGAAGAACGGCAAGGTGTCGGTTACCGACGGGCCCTACGCCGAAACCAAGGAGCAGCTCGGCGGCATCCTCATTCTCGAGGCCAACGACCTCAAGCACGCCATCGAGCTGATGTCGAAACACCCGGGCGTGAAGGCCGGACCGTTCGAGATCCGGCCGGCCGTCGACCTGACCCAGATGGTGCGGGAAAGCGAGCAGCGGCGCGTCGCGCGCCGCTGACCGGCCGCGCACTCACCCTCAAGGAGATACCGCTATGCGATTCATGATCATCGTCAAAGCCACGAAGGACTCGGAAGCCGGCGTCATGCCGCCGGAGGAACTGTTCCACGCCATGGCGACCTATCACGAGGAGCTGCAGAAAGCCGGCGTCCTGCGCGACGCCTCCGGACTGCAGCCGAGCGCCAGGGGTTGGCGCATCAAGTACGCGGGCGGGAAAACCACGCTCGTCGACGGACCGTTCGCCGAGACCAAAGAGCTGATCGCCGGCTACACGCTCATCGAAGTGAAATCACGCGAAGAGGCGCTCGCCTGGACAAAGCGTTTCCCCAGCCCGCATTTGTCGGAAGGCGAGATCGAAGTGCGCCAGCTGTACGAACTGGAGGACTTCGAGCAAAGCCCGGCGATCGAGCGCTTTCGCGAAATGGATGCGAGGGCGAAACACTCGTGAAGCGCTGCTCGATCCCCTGAAACGCCCGGACAATGGAGCGCAAGGCAAAGGCGGCCCTCATCCCAACCCTTCTCCCGCAGGGAGAAGGGTTCTATTCCCCTCTCCCCCTGGGAGAGGGGCGGGGGTGAGGGCAGGCACCAAGCCGATTCAGGATGCCGGTTTGGCTGGGTGTTCAGAATTTCCGTGACCGCGAGCTTCCATTCGACAATCTGCCCGAGAATCTTATGTTCAAGTCCATTGGAATTGTCATCGTCGTTCTGATCGCCGGCGTGCTCGTCCTCGCCGCCACCCGGCCGGACACGTTCCGTGTGCAGCGCACGACCAGCATCAAGGCGCCGCCGGAAAAAATCTTTGCGCTCATCGACGACCTGCACCGCTTCAACACCTGGAATCCGTACGCCCGGAAAGACCCCGGTATGAAACAGAGTTACAGCGGTGCCGCGAGCGGCAAGGGCGCGAAATATTCGTTCGACGGCAACGGCAACGTCGGCAAAGGCAGCATCGAGATCACCGATACGTCGCCCCCGCGCCAGGTAGCGATGGAGCTGCACATGACTGCGCCGATCGAGGCACGCAATGCGATCGAGTTCACCCTCGACCCGCGCGGTGACGTCACCCACGTCACCTGGGCCATGCATGGCCCGGTCTCGTTTCCCGCGAAGATCATCCATCTCTTCTTCAACATGGACCGCATGGTGGGCGGCGATTTCGAGGCCGGCCTGGCCAGCCTCAAGGCCGAGGCGGAGCGACCGGGAGGCGGCTGATGACAGCCCTTGCCGTCATCCAGAAACTCAATCAGAGTCCTGGATTCCGGGCCTGACCCGCGGCAGGCACGGATTCCGCGGAAGCCATGGAGCACCGAGAACGGTAACGCCGGAATAACCAGACAACGGAACCCCCGTGATGTGGAGGAGCGATGAAATACCTGTGCCTGGTGTACCTCGATGAACAGCGCCTGGACGAGCTGCCGGACGCCGACTGCGTGGCCTACGACGCCGCGATCCGTGCCAGCGGCCAGTGCCTTGCCTCGGAAGCCCTGCAGTCGGTGCACACGGCCACCACCGTGCGCGTGCGCGACGGCAGGCTCTCCGTCACCGACGGCCCGTTCGCGGAGACCAAGGAGCAGCTCACCGGGTTTTACCTGATCGACGCCAGGGATCTCGACGAAGCCATCCACATCGCCGCCAACATCCCGCCGGCGCGGGTCGGCAGCATCGAGCTGCGCCCGATTCGCCCGATCCGGGAAGCCGTCGCCCAGGCCGCGGCAACGCCCGCGAAACGCTGACGGTCGTCGCGCCTGATCGACGCGGTGCCAGTGTCCTGAGTCATGAATTCGCTTCAGCCAATGTAGGGTGCGCTTGCGCACCGATCGACATCGCGTAATAAACGGTGCGTGAAACGCGCCCGACGACTGCCCTCCGCCAGCGTCGGGGCGTAACAATTTTCAACGAATTTCCGATTCAGGACCCTAGTGAAACGCCACCACCGCCGCCGTCAGCGTCAGCAGCGCGAGCAGCGGGCCGATCGGCTTGATGGTATTCATGGTCGTGACCGCACTCAAATCGCCGCCGCGCAGGCGCCGGGCGAGAACCTGCATGGCTCCGACGTACACCACGATCGCCGCCACCAGCGCCATCTTGATCCAGAACGCGGTGCCGAGCGCGCTCATCCCCATCATCTCGGCCATTCCCAGGCCGGAAAGAATGAGCAGCGCGAGGCCGATGCTGCCGACTTTGGAAATGGCGCCGTTCACGCCCGGGATCAACGTCCGGCTCTCGGCCTGGTCCAGACTGCGCGCCGCGTGCCGGGCAACGGCCGCGAGATAAATGCTGGTGCCGGCGCCGATCGACAGGCCGAACATGTGCAGGATCAACAACGTCTTGAACAGCATGGTTACCTCCGTAGGTTCAATTCAGATCAGGGATTCGCCTGCGCCTGCTGCGGCGGCAGGTTCTTGGGCACGAACTCGAAATAGGGCGTGGTCACCGCCACGCCGGGCGCGGCCGCGGCCGGCGCCGGTTCGCCCGCGGGTCCGAGCGCGCGGATGTAGCGGTACATGGCGATGAGATCGCTGTCCTTCATGTCGCGCAGGTTGAACCACGGCATCGGCGGCAGCATCGGCGTGCGCACGCGCTTCAGCCACTCGGCCTCGGTCATGTCCTGCAACTTGAGCCGCAGGTTCGCCGGGTAGCTCGTGCCCCACGGGCCTTGGAAGCCGACCGGGTTGCCGGTGAGCCACTGCGCGGGCGGAATCTTGCCGGCCGCCTCGCCATAACCCGGGGTGTGGCAGTCGTTGCAGCCGCTCGTGGCCACGAGATAGCGGCCGCGCTCCAGCGTGCGCGCGTCGGCCTTGGGTTCGGCCGCCTGGGCGGCCAGCGAGAACGCCGCAAGCGAAAACAGCAGGGAATAGCACGCGGCGCGGGATTTCATGGGTTCCTCCTCGTTAGTGGTTATTGTTCGAAAAGGAGCTTACACAAGCGCGCGCCCCGGTGTTGCTAAATCCTGGCTAAGGAAATCCTAAATTTTTGCTAAACGAGGGGCTTGGCCGGCCACGGGCGAGGGGGGTGCGGGCGGTCGGGGCAGATCAGGAGGCGCTGATGCGGGAAGGAAAAAGCGCCGGCCACCGGTGCGGTTCATACCGCGTCCCGGAAGGCTTCAAGCGCATTTTCCCAAGCCGGTCGTTACGTCCGGACCAATCCGCGCCCGACGCTTCAGCGCGCCGCGAGCCCATCCGGCTGCCGGGCGAGACTCTCCCGGTAGAGCGGCTCCGCGTAGGCGACGAAGTTTTCGACCGCCCGCAGGCGCTGGCCCGCGGTATCGTGGGAATTGAAGAAATCGGTACCGTCGTCGAGGCCGCCGAGCACGCGATAGAAATCGAGCAGCGCGCGCGGATCGTGGCCGGCGCGGGCGGCGAGATAGATGCCGATGTCATCTGCCTCGAGCTCTTGCAAACGCGACAGCGGCGCGAGCGTGAAGGTCACCGCCAGGTTCGAGTCGAGCAGGGCGATCACGCCCTCGAGGTCGAGATGCGCATACGCTGACTTCAATTGCGTCACCGCCGAGAGCTGTTCGCGCACGTGCTCGGCGATGGCATGCGCGATCTCGTGGCCGAGGAGCGCGGCCAGCTCGTCGTCGCTGAAGCGCCGCAGAAAGCGCTCGCTGGCGAGAATCTTGCCGCCCGCCATGCAGTAGGCATCGGTGTCGTCGCTGGCGACGTGCAGTTCCCAGGTCCAGTGCGCGGCCGCGGGTTTCAGGAGAATGGCCTGGGCGATGATGCCGCCCGCGATCCGGCGCACGCGCTCGACCAGCGCCGGGTCCCGGTCCAGCCGGTTCTCGCGCGCCAGCGCCCGCAGCTTGCGGTCGTACGCGGCCGCGGCCACGGCCTGCAGCGGCGCGCTCGAAAACACCATGTGCTGCGCCCGGCCGTTGAGCGGCACGGCGGCGAAAACGACGCTTTCTTCCAGCATGGCCAGCACGAATAACAACAGCCCCCAGCCGCGATAGCGCCGGATGGCGCCGTGGTTTGTGGTGACTGCGGTTGGCTGCGGCAAGGTTCGCATCGCGAAGCCCTCGCATCGGAAAACGTCCCGCTTACCTTTAGTAAAGCACAGCGGCCGCGGCCCGCCATTCGGGCGACCGAAATGGCGGGCCGGCGAATTCCGGAAAGGGCCCGGCTCCGGCCGGGCCGGGCAGCGACCCCCTGTCTGACGGCGGGCTTAATCGGGTTGCCGCGGCTGCTGCCGCTGCGCAAAATGGGCCATAATCAGAACAAACCGACGGGCCGCCGTACGGCCCGCGGCAACAGGGAGGTCGCGCCCGCTGGCGTTCCCGGTTTTGCCCCGCGCTTTCGGCCTTCGCGGCGTTCGCGTGACTCCGTATAACGGGATATGTTCGAAGGAAAACCATGAGCATCTTTTCAATCCGTCGACCGTTCGCGCTGGTCCTGCTGATTCTCGCCGCATTCACACCGGCCGCGGCATTTTCCGAAACCGGCGCCGGCAACATCGGCATCGTGGTAATGCACGGCAAGGGCGGCGCGCCGACGAAGTTCGTCGCGGACCTCGCGTCCGCGCTCGAAGGCCAGGGCTTCCTGGTCGCCAACCTGGAAATGCCCTGGTCGGGAAGGCGCGACTACGACGTCGATGTTGCCGCCGCCGAGGCCGAAGTCGAGTCGGCCCTGAGCGCGTTGCGCGCCAAAGGCGCGCAGAAGGTGTTCGTCGCCGGCCATAGCCAGGGCGGGCTGTTCGCGCTCTACTTCGGCGACAAGCATGTGGTGGACGGCATCATCGCGATTGCGCCCGGCGGGAACGTGGCGAGCCCGCTGTATCGGGA
>Ga0153916_10003963_pt1 | contig 11109 bp, 10 predicted proteins | sample Opewatmetagenome_FD_109642 | JGI IMG/M metagenome (GOLD analysis project Ga0153916, IMG submission 109642) | Freshwater wetland microbial communities from Ohio, USA - Open water 3 Core 3 Depth 4 metaG | ecosystem: Environmental > Aquatic > Freshwater > Wetlands | place: USA: Ohio, Lake Erie...
ACTGCCCCAACGTCGGGGAGTGCTGGGGAGGCGGCACCGCCACGATCATGCTCCTCGGCGACGTGTGCACCCGGGGCTGCCGCTTCTGCGCGGTGAAGTCGGGCAACCCCCGCGGCCTCGTCGACGGGGAGGAACCCCGCAAGGTCGCCGCGGCGATCGCGGACCTCGGGCTCACGTACGTCGTCCTGACCTCCGTCGACCGCGACGACCTCCCGGATGGGGGGGCCGCCCACTTCGCGAACACGATCCGCGAGATCAAGGCTCGCGATCCCGGGATCCTCGTGGAAGCTCTCATCCCCGACTTCCAGGGAGACCTCGATGCCGTACGGACCGTCGTCGACGCCGGCCCCGACGTCCTGGACCACAACCTGGAAACGGTCCGACGCCTCCAAGGGGTCGCACGGGACCGCCGGGCGACCTACGAACAGAGCCTGGCCGTCCTCCGCGCCGCGAGGCGAATGCGGGCGGGGCTGTTCACGAAGTCCTCGCTGATGCTCGGTCTGGGCGAGACGCGGGACGAGGTCCTCGAGGCGATGCGGGACCTGCGCGCGAACGACGTCGACCTCCTGACCCTGGGCCAGTACCTCCGGCCGAGCGAGTGGCATCTGCCCGTCCAGGAGTACGTGTCCCCCGAGGCCTTCGACGCGCTCCGGGTGGCGGGGGAGGAACTCGGGTTCGCCTACGTCGCCGCGGGACCGCTCGTCCGATCGTCCTACCGCGCAGGAGAGTTCTTCCTCGAGAAGGTGCTGCGGGACCGACGTAACCCGAGGGAGGCGTGAGAGGGCCATGGCGAACCAGGAGCTTCTGCGGATCGTCGACCTCGACGGCACGTACGACTCGAAGCTGGAGCCGAAGCTCCCCGCGGAGACCCTTCTCCGGGCCTATCGCAACCTCGTCCTCGTCCGCATCCTCGATGCACGCATGCTGTCCCTGCAGCGCCAGGGGCGGATCGGCTTCTACGTCCCGAGCACGGGCGAGGAGGCGTGCCAGGTGGGGAGCGCCCTCGCCCTGGACCCGGAGGACTGGGTCTTCCCCGCGTACCGGGAGCCGGGATGCGCCCTGACCCGCGGCCTCGACCTCAAGCTGATGATCGCCCAGGAGTACGGGAACAGCCTCGACGTGAACAAGGGCCGCCAGATGCCCAACCACTTTGGGTGGCGGTCGATCAAGTACGTGTCCGCGTCGAGCCCCGTGGGCACGCAGATCCCCCACGCGGTCGGCACGGCCTGGGCCGCGAAGGTCCGCGGCGACAAGCTCGTCACCCTCGTCTACTTCGGCGACGGCGCGACGAGCGGGAGCGACTTCCACGCCGGGTTGAACTTCGCCGGCGTGTTCAAGACGCCGACCGTGTTCTTCTGCAAGAACAACCAGTACGCGATCTCCCTCCCGCTGTCCCGCCAGACCGCGGCGAAGACCCTTGCGCAGAAGGCCCTGGCCTACGGCTTCGAGGGGGTCCGCGTGGACGGCAACGACCTCCTCGCCGTGTACGCGGCCACGAAGGCCGCGGCGGACAAGGCCCGCGCGGGCGGGGGACCGACGATGATCGAAGCGGTCACGTACCGCCTGGGCCCGCATTCCTCGAGCGACGACCCGACTCGGTACCGCCCCAAGGAGGAGGTCGCGGAGTGGCAGAGGAAGGACCCGGTCGAGCGCATGCGGAAGTACCTCGAACTGAAGGGGCTCTGGTCCCAGGACCAAGAGGACGCCCTGAGGAAGGAGCTCGACGAGACGATCACGAGCACGATCCAGGACGTCGAGCGCGCACCGCCGCCGTCCCTTGAGACGCTCTTCACGGACGTCTTCGCGGACCTGACGCCCGTCCTGAAGGAGCAGATGGAAGAGTACCTCAAGAGCGGCGAGCGCCGTCGGCCGGAGATCCTGGACAAGTTCCCCCTCTGAGGGACGCGGGCCTCCGCGGGCCCGGGTTTCGATATTGATTATCCGACGGCAAGGGTTATGGAGGGGACCCCGCGTTCCCGCGGCAATGGGCCCGGGCGATTGCCCCTCTTGCGGGAAACCCATGGCGAAGGGCTATTTGGTGGCGGAGGCCTTCGTCGACGGCGCCAAGTGGATGACGGAGCGGAGCCGGCTCGCCCGTGGGGGCGAGGTCCTCATCAAGCCGGACGGTTGGGGCAATGTGTACATGGATGCGTACCGGTGCACCGGATGCCGCCGCGTCATCGTGCAGTACTGACCGCGCGCACTAGCGGGTTTTCTTCGCCAGCTTCGTCGTCGCGGCCGCGATCGCGGAACCCATCTCGCTGCACTTCGCCGATCCGCCGAGGTCGTACGTGAGGGTCGTCCCCGCCCGCAGGACGGCCTCGACGGCTTTCTCGACGACGACCGCGGACTCCTGGAGCGCCTTGTCCTTCCTCCGGCGGCCGAGCCACTCGAGCATCATCTGGGTCGCGAGGACCATCGCGGTCGGGTTCACGATGTCCTTGCCCGCGTGCTTGGGCGCGCTCCCGTGGATGGGCTCGAACAGGCCGTGCTCGTCCCCGACGTTGCCGCCGGCGGCCATCCCCATCCCTCCCTGGAGGACCGCGGCCAGGTCCGTGGCGATGTCCCCGAACATGTTGGTCGTCACGGCGACGTCGTAGCTCTCCGGGGAACGGACGAGCCACTGGAGGAAGGCGTCGATGTAGGCGTAGTCCTTCTCGATCCGCGGGTAGCCCGCGGCAACCTCGTCGTACACCCGACGGAAGAGCTTGCATCCCGCGGTGACGTTGGACTTGTCCACGCACGTCACGCGGCGCTTGCCGTCCGCGGGCGCGCCCTTCCGGGTCTTCGACAGCTCGAACGCGAAGCGGATGACCCGCTCGGACCCCTTGCGCGTGATCACGCGGCTGTCGATGGCCAGCTCCTTCACGCCCCCGCGGTCCAGGGTGCCCCGGGTCGGCGTGTACAGGCCCTCCGTGTTCTCCCGGATGATGACGAAATCCACCTTTCCCGGATCCCAGACCTGCTTGAATCCGTCGTGGACCTTGTGCCGCACGTTCGGGTAGAGCTTCGTCGGCCGGACGTTCGCGTAGAGATCGAGGCCGAACCGGAGTCCGAAGAGCACACCGATGCCGGCGAGGTCGCCGTTCGGGAGGCTCGCGTTCGGCAGGCCGATCGCACCGAGGAGGACCGCGTCCGCGGCCTTGCACGACTCGAAGGTGCCGTCGGGCCACTCCTCCCCCGTGTCGAGGTAATGCTGGCCGCCGGCAGGATACGGGACGAGCTCGAAATCCAGGCCGAACGAATCCTCGACCGCCTTGAGGACCTTCACGGCCTCGCGCATGACCTCCGGCCCGGTGCCGTCCCCCGCCAGGAGGACGAGCTTGTACGCCATCAGGGCGCGCGGAAGCGACGAGCCCAGATAAGGGTTCGCGCAGGAACGCGGGGGAGCTGGCCGGACGCCGAGAAAAGCAACCTTGTTTAAGGTTAACTCGACGCGCCTTCCGCCAAGGGTTCGGGTGGTGTCCGCCGTCCCATCATGCGGACTTGGCCGCGAGGTCCGCGCGCAGCTTCGGGACCAGCCCGCCGGCGTTGAGGATCTCGAGGATGTTCGGCGGGAGCGGCTGGAAGCGCACGGTCTCCCCCGAGGGAAGGACGACGTGGCCCGCCGCGAGGTCAAGGGTGAGCGTGTCGCCCTCCTTCACCCGCTCGTGAAGGCCGGGGCACTCGACGACCGGGAAGCCGATGTTGATCGAGTTCCGGTAAAAGATCCGCGCGAAGGTGTCCGCAACGACGCACGAGATCCCGGCGGCCTTCAGGGCGATCGGCGCCTGCTCCCGACTCGAGCCGCACCCGAAGTTCGTCGTCGCGACGATCACGTCCCCGGGGCGGACCTTCTTCACGAACGCCGGGTCCGCGTTCTCCATCGCGTGCTCTCCGAGGACCTTCGGGTCCGTCGAGGTGAGGTAGCGCCCGGCAATGATGTGGTCCGTGGAGATGTCGTCCCCGAACTTCCACACCCGTCCGGTGAGCTTCGTCTGCACGGTCACACCTCCCGCGGGTCCGTGATCTGTCCGTACAGGGCGGAGGCCGCCACCGTGTAGGGCGAACCGAGGTACACCTGAGCCTCCGGACTGCCCATGCGACCGGGATAGTTGCGGTTCGTGGAAGAGATGCAGACCTCCTTCGGCGCGAGCACGCCCATGTGGCCCCCGAAGCAGGGTCCGCACGTCGACGAGGTGAACGTGGCGCCCGCCTCGAGGAACACCTCCGCGAGGTGCTCCTTCACGGCCTGGCGGAAGATCGCCTGGGACGCCGGCGTCACGATCATCCGCACGCGGGGCGCGACCGTCTCGCCCTTCATGATCTCGGCCGCCGCACGGAGGTCCTCGATCCGCGCGTTCGTGCACGAGCCCAGGAAGGCCATGTCGATCTTCGTGCCGGCGACGTCTCCGACGGCTTTGACGTTCGCGGGATTGTTAGGGCACGCGACCTGCGGCCCCATCCCGTCCACGACGAGGTCGTAGGTTCTCAGGTACTTCGCCCCGGGGTCCGAATCGAGCGGCCGATACGCCCCTCTCGCCCCCGCCGCCTCAAGGTAGCGCTTCGTCGTCTCGTCCGAGGGAATCATCCCGGCCTTCGCGCCCATCTCCGTGGTCATGTTCGACAGGGTGAAGCGCTCGTTCATCGGGAACGCCTTGACCGTGTCGCCGTGGAACTCCACGGCCTTGTACGCGGCGCCGTCGTCCCCGGTGGTCTGGATCACCTTCAGGATGACGTCCTTCGCGCCCGTCCGCTTCGAGAGCCTCCCGCTCACGCGCACGTCGATCGTCTCGGGGACCTTGAGCCAGAGCTTGCCCGTCGCCATGACCGCGGCGGTCTCGGTCGCGCCGATCCCCGCGGCGAAGGCGCCCATGGCCCCGGCCATGTTCGTGTGCGAGTCGCAGCCGATGACGAGCTCCCCCGGATGGACGTACCCGCGCTCGACGACGAGCTGGTGGATGATGCCGTGATCCCCGACGTCGTGGAAGCGCTCGATGCCCTGGGCCCAGCAGAACTCACGGATCGCCTGGTGCATCTTCGCGACCTCGGGCGTCGGAGGCGGCACCCAGTGGTCGATCGTCACGACGCACTTCGCGGGGTCCCAGATCTTCTTCACGCCGATTTCGTCGAAGGGCTTGAGCGCGAGGGCGAGCATCTCGTGCATGTAGAGCAAGTCCACGTGGCCGTCCACGATCTGCCCCGGCACGACGGACGGGTGGCGGCTCGCATGCGCGATGATCGTCTCGGCCATGGTCTGGGCGGGCATTGCGTCGCCTATCCTGGCAACAAGCCGACAGGGTTGATAAGCTTCGCCGTTCGGGAGGCCGTCACCTGCCGGGGTCAAGCTTATGTTCGTCGGCCGGGCTTGCCCGGCGTGAACACGCGGGCTTCGGTGGCGGGCGTCTTCATCCTCCTCTCCCTCATCTGGGGTTCCACCTGGCTCGCGATCAAGCTCGGAGTCGAGGAGGTGCCGACCTTCCTGTCGGCGATGCTCCGCTTCGCGATCGCCGCGGCGGTCCTGCTCGCTCTCGGCGCGGCCTTCCGCCGTCGGCTTCCCCGTTCGCGCTCGGAGTGGGGCGTCGTGGTCCTGGTAGGCATCGTGCTCTTCGTGGGCGACTATGGCCTCATCTATTGGGGAGAAGCGAGCGGAGTGGCGAGCGGCCTCACCGCGGTCCTGTTCGCCACGATGCCGCTGATGACCGCGCTCGCGGCCCACGCCCTTCTCCCGAAGGAGAGGCTCACCCTACGGAAGCTTCTGGGAATCGGAGTGGGATTCGGCGGGACCGCGCTCATCTTCCGCGGACAACTCGCGAACGCGGGCCTCGGGACGTTCTTTCCCATGCTCGCGGTCGTCATCGCCGCGACGTGCGCGGGCATCTCCACCGCCTCGATGCGCAGGTGGGCCCGCGAGATCGATGGGTTCGTGTTCAATGGGCTCTCCATGGGGATCGGGACTCTGGGCCTGGCCATCGTCTCCTTGGCCACGGGCGAGCGATGGACGGTCCCCTCGTGGCCGGGCGGGCTCGCGCCGATTCTGTACCTGAGCCTCGTCGGCTCCGTTGTGGCGTTCGTCGCCTACCTCTGGCTTCTCCATCATGTGGAAGCGACCACAGGCTCATTCATCCTGCTCCTCACGCCGATTGTGGCCCTGGCCCTCGGTTTCGTTGCCGCGAATGAGACGATTGACGCACTGGACGGGCTCGGGACCGTGATCACGCTCGCAGGCATCTACATCTCGTTCGCCCGGGCCACGGCCGCCCGGCGGGCCCATCCCGCAGCAGCGGACGAACCGCTCGCCGAGCGCCTCGACGTCGACCCGAACGGCGGGAAATGACTTCCGCAACGAGACGGGAGTTCCCCGCAGCCCCTATTGCAGGCTTGTGCCCGGTTCCTTGGGCGGCTCGAGGCTGTAGCGCATGAACTTCGACTCGTGATCGGGAGGCACCGTGAGCCCCGCTCGCTTCGCGAGGACCCAGAACTCCTCCTCCGTGACCCCGCGGCGGCGGTCCTCCCGTTCGCGGAAGAGCTCGATGAAGGCCTGCGGGTCGACCTTGGACTTGCTCTCGGAGAATTCTTTGATGAGCTGCACGAGCGCCTGGACCTGATCCGGGCTCGCCTCGACCTTGTTCGTCCGGAGCTTCTCGGCGACCGCGGTCGAGCCCGTGTGCTTCCCGTAGATGAACTGCCGCGTGCGTCCGGTCCGCTCGGGCTGGATGGGCTCGTAGGTCGCCGTGTGCTTGATCACCCCGTCCGCGTGGATGCCGGACTCGTGGCTGAAGGCGTTGTAGCCGACCACCGGTTTGTTCACGCCGACCGGGATTCCGCTCAGCTTCTCGACCAGGCGTGAGACCTCGTAGATCCGGGAGACATCGATGCCGGTCGGGTAGCCGTAGAGCGCCTCAAGGGCCATGACGAGCTCCTCGAAACTCGCGTTCCCCGAGCGTTCCCCGAGGCCGTTCACGCAGGTGTGAGGCACCTCGACGCCCGCCTCGATCGCGGCAAGGCTGTTCGCGACCGCGAGGCCGAAGTCGTTGTGACCGTGGAAGGAGAGCTGGGTGGCGCGGATGCGGGGCCGGATCTGCTCCACGAACCAGCGGATCCCGACCGGCGTCATGACGCCGACCGTGTCGCAGATCACGGAACGAGCGGCGCCCGCTTCGATGCACGCATTGTACAGCTCGACGACGTAATCGAGGTCCGCGCGGAACGTGTCCTCCGTGACGAAAGAGACCTTGAGTCCGTGGTCCTTCGCATACTCCGTCTCCCGGACCGCGGCCTCCTTGACCTGTTCGCGGGTCATGTTGAGCTTGTGCTTCATGTGCAGGTCGGAGCAGGCGATGAAGACCGCAATCTCGTCGACCCCGGCGTCCACGCACGCCTCGACATCCTTGCGCACCGCGCGGGCGGCGGCCATGATCGAGGCGTCGAGCCCCGCGTTCGCAATCGCCTTGACGCCGCGTGCCTCCTCGGCGGACACGACCGGGATGCCCACGTCCATCAGGGGCACGCCCATCTCGTCGAGGAGGGTCGCGATGGCGACCTTCTCCTCCGGCGTGAAGGCGACGCCCGGCGTCTGTTCGCCGTCTCGGAGGGTTTCGTCCCAGAGGGTGATGTTCTCGGGCAGGCGGCCCGCCAGCTTGCGCTCGACGATGTAGTTGTGGACAAGGGACTCGTCGCCCATGGCGGCCTAGCTTCCCCCGCCCACAGAGTACATCGTGGGACTTGAACCTCTCGGACTCCGCGGCGCGGCTTTAAGTTCGGCGGGGGCATACATCGCGCAAGGGGAGCACGCGATGGTCCTCATTGCGAAGCGGGGTACCGTCCCGCCGACACCGCACACGGAGTTCTACGCGATCCCGGGGGTCCTCGCCCTGGAGGAGATCCACGGGAGCTATGGCTTCAGCGGCCCCTGGTCCCGGAAGATTCACGTCCGCGCGTACCCCACGGACCAGGTGAAGCCGCCACGACGCGGCGACTTCGACCTGGCTCCCGCCTTCCCGCCCGAGGCGGATCTCCTGCAGCCGCACCACGTCCGCACCGGCCGCATGCCTTTCGAGAAGGACGCGGTCCGCGGGCGGAGGACGATCGTCGCCGGGCCGCGGACGTCGCTCTCCGTCTCGAAGCCGAAGGAGGACATGCCCGAGGACACGTTCTTCCGCAACGGCGAGCGCCACGAGATCTACTTCGTTCAGGAGGGCGAGGGTCGGTTCCGCACGGAGTACGGCGACCTCCGCTTCCGGAAGGACCTGTACGTCTCGATCCCGAAGGGCACAACGTACCGGGTCGAGCTTGACACCGACAACGCATGGTTCCTCCTCGTGGAATCCGTCTACCCGATCCAGTTCGCGCCCCAGTACTTCAACAAGGGCGGCCAGGCCACGCTCATGTCGCCCGTCGTCGAGACGGAGGTCGAACTGCCCGAGCTGTCCCCGTACCGGGACGAGCGCGGGGAGTTCCCCGTGGACGCGAAGTTCGGTGGAGGGAAGATCACGCGGATCACCCTGGGCCACCACCCGTTCGACCTCGTCGGCTGGGAGGGCGCGCTCTACCCGTTCACCTTCGACATCCACAGCCACCACGGGATCGCGCGGGAGATCCACACCGCGCCGCCGATGCACCAGACGTTTCAGTCGGGGAACGTGCCGAGCAACGGCTTCTCCCTGTGCTCCTTCGTCCCTGTCATGCAGGGATGGCATCCGAGCGAGGTGCCCGCCCCATACGCGCACTTCAACGTCGACAGCGACGAGCTCATGTTCTTCTGCAACATGGCCTACGAGGCCCGCAAGGGAGTGATCGAGGAGGGCTCGTTCACGTTCCATCCCGGGGCCACGCCCCACAGCCCGCAGGGCCAGGCCGCGGAGAAGTCCCTCGCGGACCGGGGCAAGGTCTCGCCCCGCCTGGCGGTCATGCTCGACACCTACTTCGAGAGCATGCGCATTACGACGGACGGCTGGGCGTTCCGCGACCCGGAGTACGTGCTAAGCTGGTCCGACACGCACGCGTCCGGATCGGCTGCGGGCCCGGGCTGGGAATCCCCAAGCGCCTGACCGGAGCAGGACGATGGAATCCCTAGGCGAGCGGCTAACGGCGACTTCCGCGAGGTTCCCGCGCGAGCGCCTCGAGACGATCCTCCGCACGGCGAAACCGTTCCATCCGGAAGGGCATTACCTGTATCCCGCAGACGAGCGGGGGAACCACCTCCAGGGGTACTTCCTCCTGGACCCGGTGGTCGAGGAACCGCGCTTCGTCGAATGGATCCAGGAGGACCTCGCGTCTTGGATCGATCGCGAGCGTCTCGAGTTCGACGTCCTGTTCGCCCCCGCGCAGCCGGCGGTCAAGATCCTCGCGGACGCGGTGGCACGTGCCGTCGGGAAACCCGCCGTCTACTGGGAGTACCTCCCCAGCGGCCGCTTCGGGGATCGCCTCGTGGAGGGACGCCTCCAACGTGGTCAGCAGGCCCTCGTCTTCAACGGCGTGAGCCACACCGGACGATGCGTCGGCCAGCGCTTGCCCGAGTTTGTGGAGCGCCTCGGCGGCACGCGCGTGGGCGCGGCCGTCTTCGTCAAGGGAACCGCACCGAAGGTCGCGGAGACCGAGGCGGCGCTTGGCGACCGCTTCTACAGCGCTCTCCGCGCGGAGATCCCGGTCTTCGCGGCGGCCGGGTGTCCACTCTGCCGGACGGAGGGAGCTCCGGTCCCGTGGACGGCCCTCCGAGGGAACGGGACCCCATGAAGCTCGTCACGTTCTCGAAGGGACGGGAGTCCGAACGGCTGGGCGCGGCCCTCGGCCCCTGGGACGCATGGGAGACCATCGTGGACCTGCACGCGCTGGATCGCCAGCTCCCCTCCGACATGCTTGCGTTCCTCGACACGGCCGGGTCCCTGTCGGGGGGCACGTGGCGGCGGGCCACGGCGGCCGTGCGACGTGCGGAGCGTGCCGTCGCGCGGTCGCGTCCCGCCTACGCGCACGACCCCGACCGCGTGCGCCTCCATGCCCCGATGAGACCCCGGCTCCTGCGGGATTTCATCGCCTTCCGCGGGCACATCGCGCGAACGCGCGCCGCACGCGGCGATCGCGTCCCCCCGGAGTGGGACTCCGTCCCGGCGTACTACAATGGGGACGCCCTGAACCTCCTCGGCCCGGGCGAACCGGTTCCCTTCCCGTCCTTCGCGACCTACCAGGGCGGCGTCTGGGCCCAGACCGGGTCGCAGAAGCTCGACTACGAGCTCGAAATCGGGTACGTGGTGGGCGCAAGCGCGGGCCCCGGCGGCAGGCCTCCGCCCCTCTTCGGCGTCACGATCTTCAACGACTTCTCGATGCGCGATCTGCAGTCGCTGGTAGGGCGGGTCGGCATGGGCCCTGCCGCGGGGAAGGACTGGGCGAACGCCCTGGGCCCGTGCCTTGTCACGGGCGATGAGTTCGGCGCCCTCCGCGATCAGAGGGTCGCGGTCCGCGTGAACGGCGTGCAACGCCTCGCGGGCCGCCTCCGCACCCTCGTGACCCGCAATCCGCTGATCGAACCGGGCCAGCGCGCCTCCTGGTCCTTCGAGGAGCTCGCCACGTTCCTCGCGGCCAGTCAGAGGGTCCATGCGGGCGAGGTCTGGGGGAGCGGGACGATTCCCGGCGGGTGTGAGTTCGAAAAGGGCGAAGCGGCGGCGTACCTCGTTCCGGGGGACTCCGTCGAACTCGAGATCGAGGGGATCGGCGTCCTCGCGAACCGCGTCGCCCTCCCGGCATGAGCCTTGCGACCACGAATCACGCAAGGGTTATGGCCCTGGCTCGGCCATGCGTGGCGCGGGGATCCGATGGCCGTTCCGGAGTTCATGAAGCTGAGGCCGGACCACAAGACGGTGCTCGTCCGAGACATGACCGTGTTCAGCACCTTGAGGGACTTCCTGATCAACGACGGCTACCGCGTCGTCTACGAGACGCCGCGTGTGGGCGAGGAGAAGACGGGCATGGCGACGTCCGCGTTCCACCATCCTTTCACGAACGAACGGATCGCGATGGTCTTCGGGATCGATGCCCCGGACGAAGTGTCCCAGGGCCAGGCGCCGTTCAAGTTCGGGTTCGACGGGAAGCCCGCCGGGGAGGCGAAGACGTACATCCAACACCTCGCCCTGCGGA
>Ga0153916_10003964_pt1 | contig 11108 bp, 5 predicted proteins | sample Opewatmetagenome_FD_109642 | JGI IMG/M metagenome (GOLD analysis project Ga0153916, IMG submission 109642) | Freshwater wetland microbial communities from Ohio, USA - Open water 3 Core 3 Depth 4 metaG | ecosystem: Environmental > Aquatic > Freshwater > Wetlands | place: USA: Ohio, Lake Erie, Old...
AGTGCGGTCCCGCCGAAACGTCCGTAAACGGCAGTCCCGGCCGGCGGGGCGACAATGAAGCCCAGCGAGAAAACGAAGCTGAAAACGCCCATGTAGCGCCCGCGTGACGCATCCCCTGCCCGGCCTGCAATCAGGGCCGCGACGAGCGGCATGCTCAGCATTTCCCCGAAAGTCCATACGGCCACGGTGAACGCCGCGAACGCGAATCCCCGGCCCAGGGGCATGAGCCCGAGCCCCGCGCCCAACAGGACGAAGGAGAGGTTGATCATCCGGGTCAGCGGGTATTTCCTGATCTTTTCCATCAAGATCATCTCCAGAACGACGATCATGACGGTGTTCACGGCCAGGAGCTGTCCGATCCGGTTTTCTGCCAGGCCGTAGACATCACGCATGTACAGGGGGAAAGTAGTCAGGACCTGGATGAAGACGGAGCACCAGACGATGAAAAGGAGCATGAGGAGAAGGAAGGGGCCGTCACGCCAGGGAGTGCGGCCCGCCCGCCCGCCCGCGACCGCCGGACCCATATCCGCTGTGGCCGAACTGGCCGGGGCCGCGCCGGCCTCAACCCCGTCTGTCGCGTTCCTGACGGCGAGATCTTTGCCTTCCGCCGTTCGCGGCTCCCTGCCCGTCCCCTTCCACATCATGGCAAAGACGGCGGCGGCGGCGAGCGACGTCAGCCCGTCTGCCCAGAAAAGAAGCCGATAATCGCGAAGGGCCAGAATGCCTCCGACGGCCGGCCCGATGGTCGCCCCCAGGTTATTGGCCAGCCGGTTGAGGGCGAAGCCCTTGACCTGAAGATCGGGCGGACAAATGCGTGCCATCGAGGTCGCGTTGGCCGGGTAGAGGGTGCCCGCGGCCGCGGCGAATAAAAAGAGCATTGGGAAAATCGTCCAGGGCTGGCGGACCTGGCCGAGGGCGATGAGGAAGCCGCCGGCGACAGCGAGGCTCGTCTTCTGGACGGTGATCGAGCCAACCTTGTCGGCCAGCCAGCCGCCGCCGTAGGCGCCGGCGAGGGAGCCGACGCCGTAGAGGCTCAGCGCCTGCCCCGCCCTGGCCGGCGTGAAGCCGAACTTCCGTGTCAGGTAGAGCGTCAGGAAGAAAATGACCATCGAGCCCGAGGAGTTGACGAGGTTGACGGTGAAAAGGATCCAGGCCCGGCGCGGCAATCCGCTGTAAGCCTGGCGGTAGAGGCTTCCTATTCTGCCGAACATGATCCCTTTTGACGCCTATTACACCAAAATACACAAGAAGGTCAACCGTCGGTGTTAGGTCTTCCCCCGGATTCACGAGTTCCTGGGAACGACCGCTCAAGACTAATGGTCACAAAAGAAAGGAGTCCTCATCCCTTCTTAAAAAACTGGCATTGCGTAGATTTGACCCCGTCTTATTTCTTTACGGGCTTGAGCAGGAGGTCCTGGAAATCGTAGCTGAAATCGACGTCGGGCGATGCCGGCTTCATCTTCGCCTCCTCGATCGCGCCGTCCGGATTGAGGGCGAAAGTCACGTAGGCGTCCGCCCGGAGCTCGCGCTCCCGCCAGCGCACGAGGAAGGTGTCGTACTGCCAGTGCTCGAGGTCCCCGACGAGCGCCGGCGACTTGGTGAAACGCATGACGAGCTTCTCGTTTTCGAGGGCGATTTCGATATCCCCGTACCAGGCGTCCCTGTACAGCCCGGCATACTTCTCGAGGGCAAGGGAGGACTTTGAGTTCGCGTCGCGTGCCGCTGCCGCCTTCTTCAGGATCTCAGCCGTCCGGGCGTCGGCCCTGGCCCTAACCTTGAGATAGGCATCCAGCCAGTCGGTTTTCGGCGCCAGGAGGTAGTAGTCGGCGATAAACATCGTCAGCGCGGCAAAGGCCTCATCCGCCTCCTGATTGGTGAGGACGGTGATGCCCAGGTTGCGCTCGGGGACGAGCCAGACCTGGGACACGTAGCCCGCCAGCCCCCCGGTATGGGTGACAACCTTGAGGCCACGATAATCCTTGACCCGGAGGCCGAGGGCGTAGCCGTTGAAGTTGGCTTTGAGGACCGCGAGCTCCGGCGCCGGCACCGGGTTGGGAATGGGCGTCACGAGTGTCGTGAGCTCACGAGCCGTTCTCTCCGAGAAAAGCCGTGACCCGTCGGCCAGACGGCCGTTGCCGAGGAGGACGAGCATCCACTTCGCCATGTCCTCGGCGCAGGAGTTGATGCCCCCGGCCGGGTTAGTATTGTCATTCGTCGAGGGCTTGACGGCCCTGACGACGCCGTTGACCTTGGCGTGCGTGGCCGCGACGTTGCCGCCTTCGGCCGCTGCGGAATGGCGGACGTTGGTCCACTTCATGCCCACTTTGGCCAGGATCCGCTCGGTGACGAAATCCTCCCAGACCTTACCGCTCACGGCCTCGATCACTTCTCCGGCCACGGAATAAAGCAGGTTGTCGTAGGCATAGGCGCTCCGGAACGAGGTCGCCGGCTTGATGTAACGCAGGCGCCGCGCAATCTCCTTCCGGGTGTAAGTCGAAGGCGGCCAGAAGAGGAGGTCGCCCGCGCCGAGCCCCAGGCCGCTCCGGTGGACGAGGAGGTCGCGGACGGTCAGTTCACGCGTGACGTAAGGGTCGTACATCGCGAACCAGGGCAGGTAATTGATGACGGGCGCGTCCCAGGCGATTTTGCCCTCTTCGACGAGCAGCCCGAGCGCCGTCGCGGTGAAGACCTTCGTGTTCGAGGCGATGCCGAAGAGGGTTTGGGGATCGATGGCCGTCGGCTCGCCGATCTTCCGGACGCCGTAGCCTTTCGCCACGACGACGTTTCCATCCTTGACAATGGCCAGGCTGACTCCGGGCACCTCGAAGGCCTTCATGATTCGGGCGGCTTCGGCGTCGAGCCCGGGCGGCAGCACGGCCAGCGGCTTTGCGGCCTGGGCAAAAACGAACCAGGGCGTTAGAAAGAAAACCGCTAGGATGAATAAAAAAAGGATCCGGGATCGGCGGCGTGACGGCATGGCTGACCTCCTCGGGTTCGTGACCAAAGCTTTTTTATACAACATCCCCGGCTTAAAAGAAAGTCGGCTCGCGTTGACCGGCTGTGGGCTGGGCGGCGCTGAGGTCACCTGAAAGACCCCGTTGTGGAGGGGGGACCCGGCGGCATTTCCGACGGGGGGAACCGTGAAGACTGGTTCCCGGGGGGCCGGGGGATAAGGGCGACCTCAGGGCCGCCGCAAAACGGTGAGGGAGTTCTACTTTGCTGGCTCCGGCTTGGACAATTCCAGGAAGAACCATTCCTGAGCCGTCTTTTTGGAGACGACGGCGAAACCCGTTTTTTTCGCCAGCTCCTCGAAATGCGGCAGACCTTGCTCTCCCGGAGGCAGAAGGACGCCGTAACCCGTGTTGATCTCGCGGTCAGGCAGCGTGAACGTGAACGGGAAAAAAGCATATTTCTTCCTGCTGTCCTCGATCCTCGGAAAAATCACGTCCCAGATAAGGAGCTTTCCGCCCGGCGTAAGGACCCTGTGGAGCTCCCGGAAAACCTGCTCGTGGTCCATGCTCGAGATATACATGAACGTGAAAAAGACCGTAGCGGTCGGAAACGTGTTGTCCAGGAACTTCAGATCCCTGGCGTCCATAACAATTTTGAGGAGTGGACCGGCCGGTGCATCTTGGAGCTCACGCTTGATGAGATCGATGGCGATGACCTGATCTCCTTTGAGCTGGCCGATGACGCCCTCGCCGCCGCCGCCGATATCCAGGATCAGCCCCTTCGCCAGGAAGTCCCCCACGGGCACGTTCTGGCGCTCGGCCTGCCAGATCGCTTCGGGTGGAGGCACCTTTTGTTGAGTCTGGGACGCCACCGGCCAGGCGAAACCGAAGGCCGCCAGCGCGGCCAGGATTGCCAGGATCGTGACCCGTTTCTTGGTCATCATCATACCTCTCTTTCCCCGCTCCAGGCTGGGACAGGGTTCTTGATTTTATCATACGCCGGGACCCGGGTAAAAGGTTGCCGCCGTCAAAGAGGGACGGCCCCCGTTGGTTCATGTCCCGGAATTCCGGGAAGAAATTCCGAACTCTATCGTCTAATAAACAATCGTTTTATGAGGAGGAATTTCGCATGAAAAAGCCCGCCCTGGCTGTTCTCCTGTTCGCGCTCCTGGCCTTCTCCGTAACCGCCCAGGTCCCGCAGCAGCCCCAGCCCAAGCCCGAAGACCTCGCCAAGAACCTCGTTCTTGTCGAGAAAACCCAGCCCGTCCCCGACGTCATGAAGGCCGGTTTCGAGTCCATCACCGCCAAGGACTCGATCACCCTGCTAACTTACATCTCGTCCGACCTGATGGAAGGACGCGAGACCGGGACAAGGGGCTACCAGCTCGCCGCCGACTACGCGGCTTCCCTTTTTGCCCTCTGGAGGGTCAAGCCAGCCGGCGACCTCCCCAGCCGCGGGTTCGGCGGACGGAGAGGTATGGGGGGGCCGCCAGCCCAGCCCGCCGCTCCCCAGGAGAGGACCTATCTTCAAGACTTCGCCCTCAAGGAGATCACCGAAGCCTCGAGCCAGATGACGCTCCAGATCCGCACAGGTGACACCGTCAAGACACGCCCGTTCCAGTCCGGCCTTGATTACTCGAGCATGTCGTCGACGGGCGAAACCCTGACCGCGCCTGTCGTCTTCGCCGGTTACGGCATCATGGAGAAGTCTATCGCCTTCGAGGAGTTCAAGACGCTCGACGTCAAGGGCAAGATCGTCCTCATCATCTCCGATGCCCCCGGACGCGACAACCCCAACTCCCCCTTCCAGAAAACGAAGGACCTCAAGGATAAGTATTTTCCCCAGGCGCCCGCCGGCCCTCCCATGATGATGGGCGGCCCCCAACGGTTCAACAAAATCCAGGAGATCGCCAAGCTCGGCCCCGCCGCCATCCTCCAGGTCTCGGCGAGCGGCAAGGACTCCGATTTCTTCAAGGCCCAGCTCGCCCCCAAGCACATCAACGACGACCGGCCGATCATCAACCGGCCCAGGCGCCGGCTCATCATCCCGGGGATCGCGGCCACGATGCCCTTCGAGCGCTCGTCCGTCATCACCATCACCCGGGCCATGGCCGACGCCCTCCTCGAGCCCACCGGGATGAAGCTCGATGACCTGCAGAAAAAGATCGAAACCACTTTTAAGCCGGCTTCGACGCCGATCCCCGGTGCGACCCTGACGATCTCGACGACGTTCAAGTCCCAGCTCATCCGGGGGACCAATGTCGTGGGCTTCATCGAGGGCTCCGACCCGAAGCTCAAGGACGAGGTCATCGTCATCGGCGGCCACCTGGACCACCTCGGCCGGTTCGAGGATTACATCTTCAACGGGGCCGACGACGACGGGTCCGGGTCGGTCGGTGTCATGAACGCCGCCCGCGCCTTCGCCATGAATCCCCAGAAACCCAAGCGGACGGTCGTCTTCTGCCTCTGGGCGGGAGAGGAGCAGGGCCTTCTCGGCTCGCGATATTACACGATGAGCCCGGCCTTCCCGATCGAAAAAACCGTAGCTTACCTCAATCTCGATATGATCAGCCGGCCCTACACGCAACAAACGATGGCCTCGGCGGCCCGGATGTTCAACTTCCCGGGCGGCCAGGACCTCATGAAAAAGGTCAAGCCGGCCAACTTCCTGCCTATCTCCTTCACGGCCAAGGGAGGTTTTGCCGACGTCATCCGGGCCGTCGACCAGTACGTCGGGCTCGACGTCTTCCTTCGCGAGTCGTCCGGTCAGGAACGGGGAGGCGGCGGCAGCGACCATTCCTCGTTCGCCGCGGTCAATGTCCCCTGGCTGTTCGCAATCGCCGCGATGACCGAGGATTACCATCAGACGAGCGACAGTGTTGAGAAGGTGAGCGGCGACCTGATCGAGAAGATCTCGAGACTGACTTACGCTGCGGCCTATACAATGGCTGACAAATAAGCCATTCATCCATCCCCCTATACCCCCCGGGACGGGGGGCCCCCAAGGCCCCCCGCCCCCTTTGTTTGGACGGGGAATCCGCTCCGCCTCCCCCCCCCAACGGAATGGCTGGAATCCGCGAACAAGGAGGAGTATATTGAAGCCAATTTGGGGGCCGGGGGAATAGACGTCCCCAGCTTATTGAAGGAGGCCTAACGATGGACCAAGAAAAGCCAAAGGTTTACGGCTATCGCTGGCTCGTTTTGCTCGTCTTCATGCTGATCGCCCTGATGACTCAGGTGCTCTGGATCACCTTCGCCCCGATCACCAGCGCCGCCGCCCAGTTCTACGGGAAATCGGACTTGATGATCGGCCTGCTGTCCATGAGCTTCATGGTTGTCTACATCCTGATGGTCCTGCCGTCGGCCTGGGCGATCGACACCTGGGGTTTCAAGGCGGCCGTCGGCCTCGGCGCCGTCCTGAGCGCCCTCTTCGCCCTAACCCGAGGGATTTTCGCTTCGAATTTCACGGTCGTCTTCCTCTCGACGGTCGCCATCGCCGTCGGCCAGCCGTTCGTCATCGGGTCCATCACCAAGGTCGCGGCCCGCTGGTTCCCGGCCGAGGAACGGGCGACGGCCTCCGGGCTGGGCACGCTGGCCCTCTACCTGGGCCCCCTGGCGGCCATGCTCCTGGGTCCCTTCCTCGTCCTTAGGATCGGCCTTTCTCGCATGCTCCTCATCTACGGCATCGCCACGGCGGTCGCGGCGGTCGTCTTCCTCGTCGTGGCCCGCGAGCACCCGCCCACTCCCGCCGGACGCGACGAGCGCGTCCTGATGCTCGACGGTCTCAAGTCCATGCTTCGCCAGCGCGATTTCATTTTTCTCCTGTTCATGTTTTTCGTGGGCCTGGGCCTGTTCAACTCCGTCTCGACCTGGGTCGAGGATATCATCCGGCCGCGCGGCTTCTCCATTTCCCAAGCCGGGATGCTCGGCGGCCTGATGCTCGTCGGAGGGATCGTCGGGGCTGTCATCATCCCGCTCGTCTCAGACAAGCTGCGGCGCAGAAAGCCATTCATTATCCTAGCGCTCGCCGGGCTCCTCCCCGGCCTCATGGGGATCACCTTCGTCGAGAGCTACGGGCTCCTCCTCGTTTCGGGTTTCGCGTTCGGATTCTTCCTGCTGAGCGCCGGGCCGATCGGCTTTCAATACGGCGCCGAGATCACTCACCCCGCGCCGGAAGGGACCTCAAACAGCCTGCTCATCGTCATGGGACAGGTTTCGGGGATCGCCTTTATCATGGGCATGGACGCGCTCAAGTCCCCGGCGACCAAATCCATGACCGTGCCGCTCCTCGGCCAGGCCGGGCTGACGGTCGTGGCCCTCGTCCTCGCAGCCCTCCTCCGCGAATCCCCGGTCCACGCGAAAAATTAGTTCCCCGCAGCCGCCTGGATTGGGTCGAGGCGCACTGAAACCTTGCCGGAGTACGTCTTTCCGCCGACGGTCAGCTTGATAAGGTAAACACCCGGCTCGGCCAGCTGCCCGCCCTGGCCCCGTCCGCCGAAGCCCATCCCCCCTCCCGGGAAGCCGCCCATGCCGCTGCGGATGATGGACATGATGCTGCGCTGGACCTCCGTGAATTTCCGGAAATTCGTTCCGTACTGTGCGAGCGTGGATTGGGCGTTCTGCAGGGCCGTCTTCTGCTCGGCGGTGAGGTCGGTCCGCAGCAGGGCGGCCTCGATCTGCTTCTTGAGGTTCGAAACCATCCCCTGGACGGTCTGCGGGGGCGGGTCGAACCTGAGGTCCCAGGCGATCCGGTTGATGCCGGAATCCGCGGCGTCCAGGATGTACGTCGTCTTGAGGGCCCCGGTGGCGTCAGAAATCTCGAGAGTGCCCGGTTTTTCGGGTTTGGCCTTGAGGTAGATGTGGAGCAGGGCGCCAACCGGCGGGTTCTCTCCCTTGAAGAACAGATCGCCCCGGCTGTAGCCGCCGCGACCGATCTGGAACCAGCGAGTACCCGGCTTGCTGACGTCGAAGAGGACGACGTCCTGGCCGAGGATGCTGTCGGTCGCGCCGCGGAGGGCCGTGATATCGTCCATGATCCAGATGCCGCGTCCGTGGGTCGCCGCGATGAGGTCGTTGTCGCGGGGGTGGATGAGGAGGTCGTGGACAGGGACTGTCGGCAGGTTGAGGCTCAGGCTGGACCAAGCCTTGCCGCCGTCACGGCTGAAAAAGACCCCGTACTCGGTCCCGAGGAAGAGAAGGTCCTTGTTCTTCAGGTCTTCCCGGATGACGTAGACGGGCTGGCCCTCGGGAAGGTTCGACTTGATGTCCGTCCAGGTCTTGCCGTAGTCGGTTGTCTTGAACACGTAGGTGTGAAAATCGTCGCTGCGGTGCCCGTCGAAGGTTACGTAGCATGTGCCGGCATCGAAATGCGAGGCCTCGACCCGGCTGACCCAAATCCCCTTCGGGACGAGCGGGATCGCGGCCCGGACATTGGTCCAGGTGGTCCCGCCGTTCCTGGTGAGCTGGACGTTGCCGTCGTCCGTGCCGACCCAGATGAGGCCGGGGACGAGCGGCGACTCGGAGATGGTGATGATCGTGCAGTAGTTCTCGGCGCCGGTCACGTCCCGGGTGATGCCGCCGGAGGGCTTATCAGGCAAGTGTTTGGCTTTTACAATCGCCGCGACGTCGGCGCTATCGGGCGCGTACTTGGTCTTGTCGTTCGTCGTCAGGTCGGGACTGATGATCATCCACTTGTCGCCGCGGTCCATGGACCGGAAGAGGTGATTGCCGCCGAAATAGATCGTCCGCGGATTATGCGGGGACATGAAGATCGGCGTGCTCCAGTTGAAGCGGAAAGGCCCGGCCTGCCGCCCGGCCATGGCCATCATCGTCTGTTCCGGCGACGGCACCGGCTCAGTCTTGGCCGCTGGTTTCGCGCCGGGAGCCGGCGGCTTGGCCGTGGGCTTTGCCGCTGGCTTTGCCCCGGGCTTTGCCGTTGGCTTCTCGGCCGGCTTATCGGGGTAATAATCTTTGTAATTGACGACGGTCATCTGCGTCGGCCTGATGCTCTTCGTCTCCCGCGTCTCGACGTTGACCCGCATGACCGAGCCGCCCTGGCTCTCGCAGTATGCGGTCCGCCAGTCGGTCGGGTCGTTCTGGGTGTGGAATCCGTCGCCGCCGCCGATGTTGAACCAGAAGTCGGTCAGGATCATGCCTTCGCGGCTCATCGAGGGGCCGCCCCAGGTGCCATTGTCCTGGAGTCCGCCGTAAACAAAATAAGGGTCGCGCATGTCGGCGCTTACGGCGTAGAACTGGGCGAGACAGAGGTTGTCATAAAAGACCCAGGTCTTGCCGTTGTCGTAGGTGATGGATGCCCCGCCGTCCTGGCCGACATAGAAACGATTCTTGTTCGTCGGGTCGAGCCACATGGCATGGAAATCGGGATGGAGCCCTCCGATTTGGGTCCAGGTCTTGCCCCCGTCGTTCGAGAAGTTCAGGTTCGACGTCAGAAAATAAACCCACTTGTCCTCGAAGGGATTGAGGTAGATGTGGCTGTAGTAAAACGGCCGGTTGTTCATCCGGTTCATGAACTGCCAGGTTGCCCCGCCGTCCTCAGAGCGATAAATGCCGGTGCCGAGCTTGGTCATGTCGGAGTAATCCGGGTTGGGTTTCCGGACCTCTTTCTCGGTGATCTGGGCCGTCGGCTGGAAGGTCGCCTCGACGATGGCCATGAGGACTTTCGGGTTCGACCGGGAGATGGCCAGGCCGATCCGGCCGGTGTCGCCCGCAGGCAGCCCCTGGGTGAGCTTGGTCCAGGTGGCGCCGCCGTCAGTCGTCTTGAAGATGCCGCCGTTCGGCCCGCCCGAATCGAAGCGCCAAGGCTGGCGGAGCCGCTGCCAGAACGAAACGTACAGGATGTCGGGGTTCGTCGGGTCCATGACCAGGTCGATGGCGCCCGTCTTGCCGTCGTTGGGTAATCCCTGGGTGAGCTTCGTCCAGGTGGCGCCGCCGTCGGTCGTCCTGAACAGGCCCCGATCCCCCGTATAGGCCCAGGGATGGCCGGAAGCGGCCACGTAAACAATGTTTGGGTCCGTCGGATGGGTCCGGATGCGACCGATCGTCTGAGTCGTTTCGAGTCCCATCCGGGTGAACGTTTTGCCGCCGTCGGTCGATTTGTAGATGCCGTCGCCCCAGGAGACGCTGTTCCGGACACAGGACTCGCCGGTCCCGACCCAGATGATATTCGGGTCCTTCTGGTAAAACTTCACGTCGCCGATCGAGGACGAGCCGTACTTGGCGAAGATTGGCTCCCAAGTTGTGCCCGCGTTGACGGACTTAAACACGCCGCCGGCGGCGCCGGCGACGAGGACGCTGGTGAAGTCGCTCTCCAACGCCTCGAAGGCCGAGATCCGGCCGATCATATTGGCCGGCCCGACGCTCCGCCATTTCAGGTGCTTTGTCAGGGCCTGGCTCTGGTCCGCGGGCGCGTTCTGGGCCGAGAACGGACCGGCCAGAGCCAGCATGACGGCCAGGAGCAAAGATAGACGCAGGACGGTTTTCAAGTGTGAATTCATGGAGTCCTCCTTTGGGACGCGATGGTTGCCCGGCGGCTTGGGATCATTCGCGGGTTTTCCGGCAGGTTCGCGTTCATGAATGAGAAGCATGGATTATATCGAAAACCCGCGGAATGAATCAACTGCCTGTCCAGTCGTTACCTGCGGTCAAATCTACACTTTACATTTTCTTCCGGCAAGAAGTAGATTCGACGACACAAAAGTTGGTTAAATAGTGTAAAGTGTGGATTTGACCCCGTCTGGTTCAGCCACTCTTGATCAGCCTCAGGACGGTCTCGAGGGACTTGAGATCCGGCTGCCCCTCGGCCGTTTCCTTGCCCGGGGCTAGCGAGGCGTAGGTCAGCGGGGCCCCGAAAAAGGGCCCGGCGATCCGGGTGAGCATGCCGAGCTCGCCGAGGCCCAGCGCGACGACGTTCTTCCGGGTCTCATAAAGGGAGAAAAGCCGGGCGCAGTCCTGGACATTCTGGACGCGGCATACGACCTTGGCGATATCTGCCCCCAGGTCGAAGCACTCCTCGATCGTCAGGAGAAGGATCTGCTTCAGCGGGGTCTCGGTGGAGTTGTGGTAAGAGATGATAACCTGGCATCCGTGCTGCTTGGCGGCTGCGATAACCTGGTTCCGAAATTGAGGGGAGGAGGAGAG
>Ga0153916_10003965_pt1 | contig 11106 bp, 12 predicted proteins | sample Opewatmetagenome_FD_109642 | JGI IMG/M metagenome (GOLD analysis project Ga0153916, IMG submission 109642) | Freshwater wetland microbial communities from Ohio, USA - Open water 3 Core 3 Depth 4 metaG | ecosystem: Environmental > Aquatic > Freshwater > Wetlands | place: USA: Ohio, Lake Erie...
ACACATATCATCGATGGCGATTTCCAATTTGTTAATTCGATCTTCAAACTGAAAAGTCTTCTCGGCAAGATCAGAATCTCTTTTAACTAAAGATTGCACGGCATCACGGATCGCCTCTTCTACAAGAGCCGCCATCTTCAAGAGGTTCTCCTTCAGTTCTTCTAACTCTTTATGAAAATGTGTCTCTGTAGCCATCATCCCCTCCCTCTCTCTCACCCCTTCCCTCTCCCCCTGCTTACTGGCCCCGGTCCCGACCGAGGGCGGGGCAGGCAGGCATAGCGGAGACGAAGGGCATGAGATGAAAATTTTTTAACCAAACCGTCCGGTGACATAATCTTCTGTCCTTTTGATGTTTGGTTTAGTGAAAATCTTTTCTGTGCGATCCACTTCGATAAGCTCCCCTAAATAGAAAAAGGCGGTGTAGTCAGACACCCGGGCAGCCTGCTGCATATTGTGGGTCACAATGACGATGGTGTATTTCTCTTTCAATTCCTGAATGAGCTCCTCGATCTTCTGTGTGGCGATAGGGTCTAAGGCCGAGGCAGGCTCGTCCATTAGAATGACTTCTGGTTCCACAGCCAGGGCCCTGGCAATACAAAGTCGTTGCTGCTGACCACCGGAAACCTCCATGGCCGAATCGTGCAGCCGGTCCGCTACCTCATTCCAAAGGGCGGCGTCCTTTAGGCTCTTCTCAACCCTCGCTGTCAGCTCCGCCTTAGAACAGGAGCCATTGATTCTTAGCCCGTAGGCTACATTCTCAAAGATCGTTTTTGGAAAGGGATTCGATTTCTGGAAAACCATACCCACCCGGCGACGAATCTGGACTGGATCTACCTCTGGAGCATAGATATTCTCTCCGTCGAGTAAGATCTGACCTTCTACCCGCGTCCCTTCAACCACGTCATTCATACGGTTCAAGCATCGAAGAAAGGTCGTCTTTCCGCATCCCGATGGCCCGATCAGAGCGGTTACCCTGTTTGCCAGGATTTCAAGGTTGATATTCTTCAGTGCTTGAACACTTCCATAATAAAAACTGAGATTTCGGACGGACATCTTCATATGCTTATCCATTTTTTACCCTCTCATCTTCTGACGATAGCGATAGCGGACCCAGATGGCTGAAAGATTAAGGAGAAGGATCAGGGCCAGAAGCACGAGGGCCGTTCCATAAGCGATTGGTCGGACTTTCTCAATGGCATGATGTTGTGTAGCAAGGATGTAAAGATGATAGGGCAGGGCCATGAACTGGTCAAACAACGATTTCGGTAGATGAGGCAGAAAGAATGCGGCTCCTGTAAAGAGGATGGGGGCCGTCTCTCCGGCTGCCCTGGACAAACCGAGAATCACACCGGTCATCATTCCAGGGATAGCATAAGGCAACACATTCGTTCGGATTGAGTGCCATTTCGTCGCCCCTAAGGCCAGAGCGCCTTCACGGTAAGATTTTGGCACGGTCTTCAATGCTTCCTCGCAAGCTGTAATCGTCCAGGGCAAGGTCAGGAGGCCCAGGGTCAACCCCGCTGAAACAACAGAGGTTCCGAATCGAAACATCTGAACGAAGAGCACGACTCCAAAGAGGCCGTAAACGATCGAAGGCACCCCGGAGAGGTTTCGGATGGCCAACCGAATCAGTCGTGTGATTTTTCCAGGTTGGGCATATTCGTTAAGATAGATGGCTGCAAACATGCCTAAGGGAACTGCAAAGATCACGGTAATGATACTCACCATGAAAGTTCCCATAATGGCGGGGAAGATTCCCCCTTCCGTCATACCCATTCGAGGTGGCTGGGTTAGAAACTTCCAGGAAAGAGCACCTACTCCCTTGATAAAAATATCGAATAATATTACTCCCAAAAAAAACAGGACCAAAATCCCTGCCAGATAAAGCATTAAAAATCCAAGTCTTTCAGTCAATCGCTTTTTCATTTTTCGACCTGCTGATACTTCTGCAAAATGACATCAGATACCAGATTCACCACAAAGGTCATGACAAAGAGAACGAGGCCGATGACAAACAGAGCATAATAATGGGTGGTGTTATACGGAACTTCTCCTAATTCGATAGCGATCGTTGAAGTCATGGTCTGAATAGCATCCAAGAAATTAAAGGTCAACGCCGGGGCATTACCTGTGGCCATGAGAACGGTCATCGTTTCACCAATGGCTCGACCCATGCCGAGCATGATCGAAGCGATAATTCCTGATAGGGCGGATGGGACCAGTACACGAATAAGGGTCTGCCAGTCGTTGCCCCCGAGGGCTAAGGAGGCCTCCTTGTAGGTGTTAGGAACTGCCGGAAGAGCGTCCTCCGAGAGGCTGATAATCGTCGGCAGCGACATGATGGCCAGCAGGATTGATCCGTTTAATGCATTCAATCCATTGGAAATCCCGAACAGTTTAGCGATCAAAGGATTGACCAAGATAATGCCAAGAAATCCCACAACCACCGAAGGAATGCCAGCCAGTATTTCGACCGCGGGTTTTAAGATCTCCCGGACCCGGCTGGAGGCCACCTGAGAGATAAAAGCGGCACAGGCCACACCCAGGGGGACGGCAATGACTAAAGCCCCAAAGGTGACCATGAGGGTGCTGGTGATTAAAGAGAGAATACCATATTGTGGGGTGGAGTATGCGTTGGGGTTCCATACGGAGCTGCCCAAAAAACTCTTCAAACCGAGTTCCCTGAAGGCCGGGAACCCTTTAATGAAGAGAAGGGAAAAAATACCCAAGAGAATAAGGATAGCGAAAAGGCCATTTAGAAAAAAGAACTTTTCGATAAATAATTCATGGAGCCGCCGTATCCGAAATTTCCTAAATGCGATTGCCTTGTCCTTTGTTTCAGTTCTCTTATGTAGCCAAGCTTCTCCCACGGGGGCTTCCTTTAGAGTCAATGATGGTTCATGTGGTTCTTCCATTTATTTTACCCCTTTTCCATTGAGAAAATAAGGAAAAGTTTCCCTCGATCATTTCAGGGAAACTTTTCCGGTTTTACTCCTCGCCAGTCGGCTGACCGTTCACAGTCCTTGTTTACGGTTAAAATCCATCCATTCCTTCTGGACCGGGAAAAATCCTTCTTTGCGGACCACTTCCTGTCCTTCTTTGCTGATTTCGAAACGGATGAAATCAAGCAGTTTTCCCGAAGGTTTCCCGTTTAGGTATTGATTCAAAGGTCGGCTGATAGGGTACTTTCCAGACATCACGTTTTCCATTTTAACCGGGGAGTAAGCTTCAGATTGTCCATCTTTGGCTACGTTCAAAATCTTTACCCCACTCATTACCTCACCTTTCTCATTGACGACGTAGCCCACCGCAACATACCCAATACCTCCGGTATCCCGTTTGAGTGCTTCAACGATCTGGGCGTTACCGTTCATCGATTTCATATGAGGAGAATAATCAGCCTTAACCACGAATTCTCTGAAGAAGACATACGTTCCGGAATTGCTTTGACGCCCATAAAGGGAAACTTCGCTATCTTTCCCCCCCACTTCTTTCCAGTTGGTGATTGCGCCTTTGAAAATCTTTCCAATCTGCTCCACGGTCAGTTTAGAGACCGGATTTGAAGGATGTGTAATCACCGATATTCCATCTGTGGCAAAAACTACCCGAAAGGCCTGGACGCCTGCTGCCTTGGCGGCCTCGGCCTCCTTAGGACTTAATTCTCTTGATGAATTGGCAATGTCCGTTTGCTTATTAATCAATGCCGCGATTCCGGTTCCAGATCCTCCCCCGGTGACCGCAATATTCACCCCGCGGCTTTTCTGCATGAATAGTTCAGCTAATCTTTGAACCAGATTGACCTCGGAATCGGAACCTTTTACCTGGATCATATTTTGACCCTGTGCTTCTGGCCCGATAAGAGCAAATCCCCCAATGGCAACACCAATAACCAGCATCCACACACGTACATTCAAAATTCTCATTTTCATGACCTCCTTTTATCTTTTTAAGATATCCTTTCTTTGTTACAGTTGTGTTACAGCTACTTGACATTTTAGTTAAATTTCTCACCTCCTCCCCAACTTATCTTTCTTCTTAACGGCCCCCCGCAGATGCCGGGGGGCGATAAAGGCTTGCTGAGACCCCCTGCTCCCCCCGCAATAGCTTTTTGGCATTGAGAATCGCCTCAGATAAATCTTGTTCAGGATCTTCAGAAACATCCCCATGCCCGGGGAAGATCTTCAATATCTTGCGAGCTTCTAAACGTGTGATGGAATTAATGTAATCCCCCACACTTCCGGATTCAGCAATGTAAGAAAGTGTGCCTCCAGCAAACACCGTATCTCCCGAAAAAAGAACCTTTGTCTTAAACTCGTATATACATACGGAACCTGAGGTATGTCCCGGCGTGTGGATGACTTCAAGCGTATGGCTTCCGAGGTCGAAGAGAGATCTGTTTTCCAACCAGAGGTGGACACGGAGCGGCACTTCATTCCTATCCCCCGAACGATAGAGGGTGACGTAGTGGTCTTCCAAAGTGATTTTGGTTGCCGCAAAACGATGGGCGGCAATGAAAGAAGACTCCTGAAAATATCGGTTGGCACCAATGTGGTCCAAATGCTCATGAGTATTGATCACTAAGTCGACGTCCCTCACTTTCAGCCCCATACTGAGGAGCTGTTCCTGAAGACAGAGAAAATCCTGGTCCAGACCCGAGTCGATCAAAACATTCCGATAGGCAGCACGAATCAAATAATGATGGCTACCCTTCCCTTCCCCTTTTAGGAGATATATCCCTTGCTCAATTTCTTCTGCTTTAGCTGTCATTGTTTCTCTCCTTAAAACCTTGTTTGGTTGATTCTACCGATAGACCAATATCAAAGATTTGGTCTAAACGATTTTCCTGAAAATAACGATGAAGCTCCGGCTTCAGTGAGCAGAGCTTAACTTCACCATCCAAGAGCTGGAATTCTTTCTTTATAGTATTCAAGACGCCTACGATATAAACCCCTTCGGGTTCATCCAGGTCCTCCAGGTCCACAATGACCTTTTGGTATGATCCTTGAAGATAAGGGGCCAAATGTCGCTTTACCGACAGACGTTCGTTCACCTCAGCAGAACCTAATAATTTGATGATCAGAAATTCCTCTTCATATACAAATTCATAATTCATTATAGTTCTTCCCCTTGATTCAAATAATCCCATAACCTCTTCCGATCTCCTTTGCTTTGAGCTTTCCCCGGCAACTAGGAGGATAGAAAATGTCCCGTCCTTAGTGGTATTAAGGTTTGGCCCTTCTGAAATCCAGATCTCTTCTGATACCGCTAAGACCAACCAAGACCTTTATTTCCGCCAGCAGTTTTAAACATCGCAATCTCAATAGGAAGGCACCCATTTTCTTCCGCAGCATCGCCTGATGACCTCCCTTCGCAAACCGTACCCGATAGCTCAAGCCAATCTCCTTCACTCAATTGGATCTAATTTCCCGGACTTCCAAAAACTTTTTCTTCCTTCTTAATCGCGCCAAATCCACCGCATTTGATGCAAACCTTTCTAACAGAAACCCCCGTCCCCTCAGAGTCTTTGATCAAAACCCCCCTTCCGCTGCAACGTGGACACAAGACCATCCCATATTTTTCCGGAACAAAGTCTTTATCCATCTCAAACCTCCCTCCTTGATACTTCGACGGCGCCAACCCCATCTCTTAGGACAGGGTGAAAAACGCCGCTCAGTATCAACCCTGAGCGAAAATTCGGGCCTTAGACCGGGGAAAGTCGAAAGGTTGATTTTCAGAAATACGGTCTGGGACGTCTCTTCATTCCCTACGGCTAAATCAGTTTGTCTTGTGATGGAAAGACCTCGACCCCTTTTTCTGCTCAAGATTCGTCTGATTGGGGTTCAGCCCCATTCTTTTCCACTCCTCCGTTTCTCCCTCTCGTTCCAGTCTTCTTCGGGCAGTGGATGGATCTCCGGGATCTCATCAATAATCTGCCTGCAAAAAGTGCATTCCCATCCCCAAGAATGCCCGCCATAATCAAAGAATTTTCTGAAGGTCATGGTACTGCCACAGCGAGGACAATTCATAGAGCGTTGACAATTCATATGAACCTCCTTATTCAATCGATTAACCTCATTCAAACAAATCGATGTCACGATTTCATGACAGGGGTGTTAAATTTCTGTGAAGGGGTGCGATGACCAATCCAAGGCCTTCTTAAAAGCGTTCATTATCCGTTACTTTGGACAATTTAACTCTTGACTTAACGGGCAACAGGATGGAAAAAATGCTGCCTTTGAGAGGTTCGCTTTGAACTAATATTCTACCCCCATGGAATTCCACTGCTTGTTTGGCAAAAGAAAGACCTAACCCAACTCCGGCTTGTGTGGAGTTATTCCTCCCCCGGTAGAAAGGTTCAAAAATTCTGTCGATTTCATCTTCCAAAATTCCTATCCCTGTATCTTTAATGGATATCTCAACAAAACCTCCCTCTTTCCATTGAAGGTACGGCGTGATGGTGACATCCACCTTTCCACCGTGCGGGGTATACTTAAGAGCATTGCTCAAAAGGTTCTCGATTGTCCTGAACATCAATTGTTCGTGGCAAAACAGGTGTGGAATGGAAGCCGAGGAATCGAAGCAAATTTCGATCTTCTTCTCCTCGTTTGTTTCTTTCAGTAAATTGACCACTTGCCGAATCAGTTGTTGGATATCGACCTCCTTTATTTCAGCCTCCAATTTGTTAGAAGAAAGGGTGTCGTCAACCCATCCGGTCAACCGGACACTGCTGTCATAAATCATCTCAAGCATCTTCAGCTCTTCCTCGTTTTGGCTCCTGCGAAGCATTCTCTTTGCGGAGGCGCCAATGGAAAGGAGGGGATTTTTCAGGTCATGCACCACTCTTTTGAGATCCGCTTCTTTCCTGTGCATTGAAGAATAGAGGGTCTCCATTTCTTCTTTCAGTTGATATACGGACTTTCTCTTATCGGCCAGCTTTTCAACTCGTAGAATCAATTCACTGAGAGAAAACGGTTTCGTGAGGTAATCATCCGCTCCGATTTCAAGACCGTAAACTCTGTCTTCCGGCATGGCCCTGGCGGTAAGCATCAATATTCCAATATCGTTGATCTCTTTTGTTTGACTCCGGCGGATCAACCGGCAAAGTTCCCAACCATCGAGATCTGGCATCATCAGATCAAGGATGAGAAGGTCAGGTTTTTCGGATTCGATCTTTTCCCAGGCTTCAAAGCCGTTATAGGCAGTTGAAATCTGGTATCCCTTCTTCCCCAGGTTGTAAGCCAGCATCCCGACAAGGTCTCTCTCGTCATCCACAATTAAAACCTTTCCCTTCCCTCCTCCTCCCTTCTGTTCCACCTGCTCTGTCTCTTCGTGGAATACTTTCGCCTGCACTCGCTTTCCCTTTGAACCGTTCTCATTAAAAAAGAAAAGAGATAACTTCCTTTGAAGAATGGACTGCTTCAAGGCTTCCTTCTCCTTTTCGGCACGGATGAGCGATTTCCATGAACTGAGGTGATGGCGCTCGTGAAAATCGGAATTAGCCACAAATGGAAGGTGCTCCAAGCTTACGGCTGTGAAGAGGTCTTCGCCATTGGCGATCTCCCATGCATCAAGCTTCTGGGAATACCTTTCTCTATGTTTCCACAAATGAAGGGGGTGTCTTTGAATTGAAATATTGTCCCCCTGCATGAAATATGAGAGTTTCAAATGAGGATGAGAGGCAATGGCAAGACCACCTTGGCGATGAATCTCGTCGATCACCCCCTCTGCATTCTGGTTTGGATTGATTTCCCCCTTCAAATCGATGCCAAGGATATGGTAATCTTCAAGCAGATTACAGACCTCCAGGCCCGGAATGACAAGAAGGTCATAAGATTCTTTCGCCCAGCGCGAGACCTCTTCAATCCTTTGGAAATAGCCTTTCAGATCCTTGATCGACTTTCCTTCATAATAAAGTTCGAGGCCTCTCGGAGACTGCGTATCAAACAGATGGTCCGTGATAGCGATGGCATCGAAGTGTGCCTCCCCGTAAATCTTTACTACCTCTTCTAATGGGACGTTCCCATCGCTTAATGTGGTATGGATGTGGAGGTCGGTTAGTAACCACTCAGTCATTGAATAAAGATTAGCCCTCAAATGTTACAAGAAGATGTCAAACAAGTGAAATTTGCATGAAAAGTCGAAAAAGCTTTGAGCCAAGGAGGATAAGAAAGATTTTGGTCCCAAATAGACGAGGGATTTAAGCAGGAACAAATTTTGTTCAATTTCCGCTCAAAATCAGTATCCCACTCCTCTGATTGGTTCCATATATTCGCCCAAATCTCCAAGTTTTTCCCTCAAATGGCGAATATGGGTGTCCACGGTCCTATCACGCCCTTCATGAAAGTGTTAAATTGGTCTTGTGGTCGGCAGAGCTTGGAAGAAATGAGAGCTTTCCCCTGAAATTATTGATTGACGAAGTTTTCCGAAATATGTATATTTCGATTCGCTATCGATGATACGGATATCGGGATAAAACCGACATTAACTTTTGCATGGAAAACCGTGATGGATATATTTCTTAATAGCTCTAAATTCACCTCATCTACTGTATTTGGACTTGAATTTCATAGTCTCCCTCATTTATCGGATGACACGTAAGGCTTCCGGTTCGATCTGAGGAGGCTCTACCACATCACTTTTTGCACAGGTTTGGAAGTAAAGGAGGTTTTCTTTGTTCAAGTTATCTCTAACGCCTAAAGACAAAAAATTTATTGTCCTTTTTGAACAGGGAACCCAGAATGCCGTCAAGATAGCTCAGCAACTAAGAGATATGGTGCACATCTGGGAACATTTAAAGGAAAGGGTTGGAGTAATCACTGACTTGGAACACCAGGGAGACGCGATTACTCATCAAATATTTGGGCAATTGCACAGTTATTTTATTACCCCATTCGATCGAGAGGATATCGCTCTGCTGGCTCATTCCATAGACGATGTCACTGACTTCATCCATGCGGCAGCAGATGCCATGTTCCTCTACAAAGTAGAGCGCCCTACGAAAAGGGCCAAGGAACTTGTCGATATTGTTTTACAAGCAGTGGCCGAGGTCGAAAGGGCGGTTTCCGAAATGCACGACCGTATCGGGCGAAAACAGCTTCTTAAGCGATGTGTAGAAATTAATCGCTTAGAGAACATCGGAGATGGCGTGTATCGTTCGGCGATGGCCGAGCTATTTGATCGTTCCGTCGACATTTCTGATCTTATTAAGTGGCGAGAGATTTACAATCATATGGAGAGTGTCATCGACAGGTGTGAGGATATCGCCAATATATTGGAAGGGGTGGCTATCAAGTATTCCTAAACTCCTGAATTGAACATTACCAAAACACCGATTAAACAGGACGAACGAATCATGAATATTTTTTGGCCATAATACGGTTTCTGGTTCCACAAGGGAATATGCCAATGGAGTGAATACGGATATATGAATTTATTATTCTTAATCTTCATAATACTTGTGGCCTTGGTTTTTGATTTTACCAACGGAATGCATGATGCTGCGAATTCTATTTCCACCATTGTTTCCACCAGGGTCTTATCACCCAGACAAGCTGTCGTCTGGGCAGCTGTTTTTAATTTTGTGGCTTTTCTTATATTTAGTACAACCGTTGCTGTAACTATTGGCAATGGGATGGTCGATATCAAGACAGTCACTCCCACAGTTATTCTTGCTGGGCTTGGCGGTGCAATTCTTTGGAACATTGTTACTTGGTATTTTGGACTTCCCAGCAGTTCATCTCATGCTCTCATCGGCGGATATTCCGGAGCAGCCATAGCAAAGAGTGGCTTTGGAGTAATTATTTTGAGTGGTTGGTATAAAACATTGCTTTTTATTGTCCTGGCCCCCGTGATTGGTTTAGTGTTGGGTTTTATATTAAAGATCATTTCAACTTGGGTTTTGTATAAACAAAGTCCGGTGCTGGTTCATAAGTGGTCTCGAGTTTTGCAGCTTTTTTCAGCGGCTCTTTATAGTTTAGGCCACGGCGGCAATGACGCCCAAAAAACGATGGGGATCATCACCAGTCTTCTTTTTGCGGGGGGCTTCATCCATGAATTTAAAGTTCCCCTCTGGGTTGTTCTAAGCGCACATGCCGCTATTGGCTTGGGCACTTTGAGCGGCGGCTGGCGGATTGTTAAAACCATGGGGCAAAAAATTACAAAGTTGACGCCAGTCGATGGGGTTTGTGCCGAGACCTCCGCCGCTTTCAGCATTTTCTTAGCCACTCATTGGGGTATCCCGGTCAGTACGACTCACGTGATCACCGGCGCTATATCGGGTGTGGGTTCTGCGATTCGGCTTTCTGCTGTGCGCTGGGGTGTGACTTTTCAGATTTTCTGGGCTTGGCTTCTAACCATTCCGGTATCTGCTATATTGGCTGGAGTCATCTATTCCTTTTGTAGAATCGTCGCTTTGAACTGAACAGGATTTTCCTGACTCAATAGAGATTTGTTTAAGTTCTTGTGATGGAAAGACAGGACTCATTTGATAGAATTGGTTAGGGGAATATTCCCTTTTGGATTTGGATCATTAGGCGAGGAGGCAATCACTATGGAAATAAGAACAGCTTTTCACCAACATTTGCGGGAGGTCGAGGGTGATGTTCTAACGATGGGAAACATGGTGGTGAGAGCAATAGGCCGTGCTATTGAAGCATTAAAAAAACGGGATTTGACTCTGGCCCACCAAATCATTGCTGATGATGCCGAGATTAATAAACGGCGATTCAGTATTGAGGAAAAATGCGTTGAACTTATTGGCACCCAGCAGCCTGTGGCGAGTGATCTGCGCATCATTTTGGCCGCTCTCAACATTATCATAGAGCTGGAACGCATCGGCGATTACGCCGAAGGGATTGCAAAGATTGTCATTATGATCGGCGATGAACCTCCCTTAAAACCGCTGATTGATATCCCCCGGATGGCAGAAATAACAATCGAAATGATCAATAAAGGCCTCCAGTCATTCCTTACCCGTGATGTGGAATTGGCAATGCAGGTCGTCACCTTAGATAGCGTCGTGGACGATCTTAACGACCAGATCTTTCGAGAACTCCTCACCTTCATGATGGTCAATCCCAAGACAATCAACAGTGCCACACGCCTCAT
>Ga0153916_10003966_pt1 | contig 11106 bp, 11 predicted proteins | sample Opewatmetagenome_FD_109642 | JGI IMG/M metagenome (GOLD analysis project Ga0153916, IMG submission 109642) | Freshwater wetland microbial communities from Ohio, USA - Open water 3 Core 3 Depth 4 metaG | ecosystem: Environmental > Aquatic > Freshwater > Wetlands | place: USA: Ohio, Lake Erie...
GACCGAGCGCGGATATTTCTATCTTCTCCTCGGGAAACCCCTGGAGAGGCAATTTTTCACGACGCAATCCCAAATCTGGCCGCTCGAGCTCTGGTTTTATCAAGGAGCGGTGGAATACGGGCTCCCTCCGTATTTTTATTTGATCTTTTACCAGCCGGAGGGAAGCGGAGAGTACCGCCTCTATTCTCCCGGTATAGAAGGACCGGAGAGGTTGGTCATCCCGTCCATGGCCTCCCGATCCCTCAACCGGACCCGGGCCCATCAGATCCTCAGGGAAATCTCCTCCGAGCTGGCTGGGGCGTCTTTGAGCTATCTTCCGGGCGAACAGGGACTGGAGGCCGGCGCCTTTTCTTCGACCAGCATTATCGCCAGCATCCATGCCGTCCCGGAGAAGAAATTTTCCGACTCCTATGCGCGGTCCTACCTCAGCTATAAAGATCATGTGGAAACCGAATACACCGACAACTTCATCGACAGCAGCTTTGCCTGCGGGGTTTTCAAGCACAACGGCCAGCCTTTCGTCCATTGGACACTCGAGCCCAGGAAGCTCAATTTTGTGGAGCGCGACGGCCGCTTCCTGGCCTCCTTCGAGCTCGTCCTGAGGCTCGAAGACGATGGCGGGAATCCGGTGCTCGAGCGAACACAAGAGATCCCCCTGACTGTGACCCCCGAGCAGGTCAAGGCCCACGAGCGCCGGCTTTTCGCCTTCCAGGATATCCTGCCGGTGATCCCCGGGCGCTTCAGGCTTTTCGGCCTTCTGAAGAACAAATCCGCCAAGGATTTCACCTCTTTTAGCGCCACGCTCGCCGTGCCCGAGCCGGAATCCGGAATCCGGCCGGGCGGCCTTCTCCTCTACCACAGCCGGGAGCGGCTGGGAGAACGCGCGGCCGGCGCTTTGCGGGCGTTCACTTTTGGCGGGACCCATTATCTTGTCAGCGCCCGGAATGAGTTCCCTCCCCAGTCCGAGATGGGGGCTTATGTCCCATTGTTCTCCGCAGCCAAGATCAGCCTCCCGGCGCAGTCACCGGTCGTCTTCGAGGTCCGGGAGGCCGATTCCCAGCTGGCCGCCTTTGTTCTAAAAAAAACGGTCAGCGAGGTCTTGAGCGGAGATGGAGAAGGATTCGATACCGGGACTTTTTCTTTGGCGTCCCTCAAACCCGGCTATTATTTGGCGGAGATTTCCCTCTTCGACGAAAACGGGCAAAAGCTGTGGACAGTCAAGGGAAACTTCGTCCTTCTCACCCAGGCCGCGCCCGTGCTGCCATGGGTCTATGCGAAAGGGAACCCGGCTTTCCCGAATTCCCAGGACCTGGCCGCGCTCGGCACCGAATATTTCCTGACCGGTCAGTATGGGAAGGCCCTTCCGCTGGCCGAACAAGCTCTCCAGATGAGGGACGATCCGGACATCCGGCTTCTTCTGGGCAAGGTCCTGTTCGCTCTCGGCCGCTCTCAGGAATCCATTGACGTCCTCAAAGCCGCCGAAGGAGCGGGACTGTCCCGCGAAGCGGCCAAGGTCATGGCGGCCAGCTATGCCGCACTTAAGGACTGGACTTCAGCCTTGGCCTATCTTGACAGACTCCTGGCCGAGGCGACAGAAATCAGCGTCTTGAACTTGGCGGGAGAGTGCCACCTGAACAGCGGCCGCTCCGACCTGGCGCTCCCCCTTTTCCAGAAATCGCTGGAGCTCGAGCCCAACCAGCCGGCTGTCAAGGCGCTCCTCGAAAAAGCCCGGGCGGGGATCAAGTGAAAGGAGATCCAAGATGGCGTCAAAAAAACTGACCCTGTTCTTTGCTGTGCTCTTCTTGGCTGCCGCGGGATGGGCTCAGTACCAAGGCCGCATTGATGGCAAGGTTGTTGACGGCAACGGCAACCCGCTGGCGAGTGTTGAAGTTTCGATCGTCTCTTTGAAGACGGGCTCGCAGAAATTCGACCTTAAGTCCGACCGGGAAGGCCGTTTCACTCAGGTTGGACTCTCGCCGGGATTCTATATGGTCAATTTAAAGAAAGAGGGATTCGCTTCCCGTTCGGTCGAGGTCAAGATCAGCATCGCCGAGACGACCACGCTGGAAGCCAAACTGGAGCCCGCCGGCGCTGAGGCATTGCGGATGATGTCGGAGTCGGACAAGCTCTTCCTTCAGGGGAACAAGCTTTTTGCCGAAAACAACTTTACCGAGGCGGCCACCTCCTATGCAGAAGCGATCAAGCTCAACGAAACCCAGTGGGCCTATCACTTCAACCTCGGGTTAGCTTACAAAAAGCTGGAAAAAAGCGAAGAAGCGCGGGCGGCCTTTGCCAAAGCGCTGGAGCTCAATCCGGGAAGTTACAGCGCCGAACAGGAGCTGGCGGAGAGCTTGGCCAAGGCCGGGAAATATGAGGAAGCCAAGGTTCTCTACCTGAAAGCGCTGGAGATCTCCGCCGAAGAACCGGATGTCTTTTACAACCTGGGATTGTGCCAGGTCAGCACGGGAGAGAGCGAGGCGGCGATCGCCTCTTTTTCCAAGTGCATCGCCCTGAAGCCGGACTATGCCGAAGCCTATTACCAGCTCGGAACCCAGTATATCGGGCAGAACAAGGTCAAAGAGGCGGTCGAGAACTTGGAGAAATTTCTTGAGCTTGCCCCCGGCCACGAGAAAGCCGGCGTGGCCAGGCAGCTTTTGGACTACCTCAAGAAATAGGGCGAGACGGACTCGAGGCCCGAGGGTTCCTTATTCAACCGTGAAATCGACTGTCTTGACTCCTGTGTTCTGAGAGACCTTGTCGAGCAGGCTGATGACCAGCGTGTAGCTTCCGGCAGGGAGATCCCGCTGCTCAGTCCGTTCCGGTTCATCCCCTTTCTTGATCTTGACGGTCTGTTTCATCGGCAGAGGCTGGCTGATCAAGGGGGAATTGTAGGTCTGCCCCGACCACTTGAGGGAGGATTCTTCGCCTTTTTTGACCTCGAAGTTGATCTCGATCTCATACTGCTGGGATGCGTTGGGCTGGGCGCCGAAGATGAAAAAGAAGACATCCAGGTTGTCGCCCGCATGGAAGACGTTATCGAGGTTGGGGACGACCTTGAGGACCGAATAAGTGAACACACCGCGGTGGAAAACCGTGCGCTGCTCCACCGACTCCATTTGGTCCATCTGCTTGACGAAGAAGACCGGGGTGGTGTCCAGGGTTTTGGAGAATTGGGAGGGGTCAGGGATGTTGAACTCGTGGTAGGCAACCCCGATGGTCTGGAGGTCGAGGGAGGTTACAGCCAGCGCCAGAAGATAGTGCCCGAAAGGCAGGGGATAGCCGACGCTATAGAGGTCTTCTTTTTCCGGGTCAAACCCGGCAGCCGGAACCTGGAAGCTGGCCGGCACATAGACTTCCTTGTATGTATCGGGCACTCCGGCTTCGTTCAGGCGATTGAACTGAAGAAAGACGTTGAAGCTGGCCTGCAGGGTTTCTGCGGCTTCTTGCACAGGGGTTTCTTGCGGTCCTTTCTTTTCGACTTTCGGCGCGGCCGGGGTCGACGTCGCGGGCGCGAAGCCCAGGGCCGAGTTTTTGATGTTCATTAAGAATACGACCTGGAAATTCTCTCTCGCCGGGAGATAGAGGCTCTTGAAAATATTGACAGGAATGTCCTGCCGTCCCTGGCGGGCGGTCATCCCTTCCTGGATGAGCGCCTTAACCTCTTTGGGGATGAAGACTTTTTCTTGCTGCTTCGCCTGTTCTTTTTTCTTATCCTTCTGCTGCGTTGCAGCGGTTAAGCTCGTCATTGTGCTGAGCACCACGGCGAAGACAAGAACAGGCACGATAATTTTTTTCGCTTTCATGATTCCTCCTCTGGAAAGGGCATTCACCTCGGCCATAAGATACATGCAAAAAGGATGCCAATTTGTCTAAAATACAAGGTTTATAAATATAGCAGAATTGGATTTTTTTGCAAGTAAAAGGGCTCGGGCTTTGGTTCGTCAGCCCGTTCGGTTCCCCAGCGAGGAACCTCACTCCAAACTCCTCCTTCACTCTTCTCTCCCTGCGGTCAAGAAACCATGCCCGTTCAGTCGTCGATGGACTTCCTTACCAAAGCCCTTCGCCTGGGGAAACAGGAGAAAGCCGTGCCCGCTCGCCTCCGGATGACCTTCTACGCCTATACCCCTCGCCCAGGTGAATAGAAAGGAACCGTGCCCGTTCAGTCGTCGATGGACTTCCTCACCCACGCCCTTCGCCTGGGGAAACAAGAGAAATCAAGGCCCGCCAGGCTAACGTCTTTTTTGCAGGCGGCGGACGGCGTTCTGATGCTCAGTGAGGGTCCGGCTGAAGTGGTGGCTGCCATCGTTCCGGGAAACGAAATACAGAAACGATTCATCAGCCGGATAGAGGGCTGCTTCGAGGGCCGCCCGGCCGGGGCTGCAGATAGGGCCGGGAGGAAGCCCGGCGTGCCGGTACGTGTTATAGGGCGAGTCGAGGGACATATCCTTCTTTGTCAGATTCCCGTTGTAAAGGCCTTTTTGTTTCAGGGCGTATATGATGGTGGGATCGCAATCGAGCTTCATCCCGATCCGCAGGCGGTTATGGAAGACAGCTGACACCAGCTTCTTTTCCTCGGCGATCGAGCTCTCCTTCTCGATGAGCGAGGCCAGAGTTACGACCCGGCGAACGCTCAGCTTCAGGGCTTCGGCCCGTGCCGGCCAGGCGCCGCTGAAGACGGCCCGGAACTGGCTGACCATCGCCCCAACGGCTTCGGCCGACGTGATCCCCTTGGGGACCGAATATGTTTCCGGGAAAAGATATCCTTCCAGATTGTCGGCCTCCCGGTCGATCGAGCTGATGATCTCGGAGTCGCGGAAGGCGGCCATGAAACCCTCCTCTCCGTCGGCCAGAAAGGGGGCGACGAGCGGGGCGATTTCCTGGGCCGTCAGTCCTTCAGGGACGGTCACGGTGTGCAGGACAACTTTTCCTTTTACGAGTATATCCAGGACTTCTTTCGACCTGAGAGGTGAGTTCAGGGCGTACTCACCCGCCATGATCTTCCGAGGATAGTAAAAAAGCCGGTAATTCAGGATGAAGGAATAACGGGAGCCGATGACCCGGCTTTCCTCAAGAAGGTGGGCAACCGCGCTTGCCCCCATCCCCCTCTTGACCTCCACTAAGATCTCTTGCGGACTGAAGGTGCGCGGCCGATAGAGCGAGACCGTGAGCCAGACGAATACGGCGAGGAGGGCGATCGAGGCGAGGGCGAACCCGGTCCTAACGATCTGGCGGAACATGGCGGTGGAGGCGGCGCGAGTCAAGGTAAGCCTGAAGGATGAGGGCGGCGGAGATTTGGTGCTCGACGGAGGGCTTGGTCTTAGTCCGGATCTTCTGCTCGCGCATGATGCCGAGCGCCTGGCGGGTCGACAGCCGCTCGTCCCAGAGAACGACCGGAAGCCCGGAGATCTTCTCCAGCCAGGAGGCGAAGGAACGCGTTTTCTCGGCCCGCGTGCCCGAGCTCCCGTCCATTCGCAACGGGAACCCGATCACGATCTCGCCCACTCCCTGCTTGCGGACGAGGTCTCTGAAGTAGGCCCTGTTCTCGGTTTCCCCGCGGAGCCGGTATTGGCCCAGAGGCTGGGCGGTGAACTCCAGGGGATCACTCAGGGCCAGGCCGATGTGGACATCGCCGAAGTCAATTCCGAGGATCCTCATCGGGTGAGCCTATCCAGGCAGCGCTTTTTCTGGCGATGCCTCTCCTGGCCTAGACGGATCAGCTCCTCGACCAGCCGGCCGAAGGGGATCCCGCTCACTCCCCAAAGCTTCGGGTACATGCTGATCTCGGTGAAACCCGGGATCGTGTTGATCTCGTTGACATAGAGCTTCCCGGTACCGTCCTCGAGGAAGAGGTCCAGCCGGGCCATCCCGGAGCATTCCACAGCCTTGTAGGCCTCGACGGACAGCCGTTGGACTTCCCGGATGACGGATGCGGGAAGATCGGCAGGGATGCGGAACCGTGTTTTGCCGTCCAGATATTTATCCTGATAGTCGTAGAAGTCACGGAAGGGGATGACTTCGCCCGGGAGCGAGGCCCGCGGCTCGTCGTTCCCGAGGACGCTGCATTCGATCTCCCGGCCTTTGATCCCTTCCTCGACGACGACCTTGCGGTCGTAACGGAAAGCGCGGGCGATGGCCCGTTCTGTATCGGCGCGGTCACTCACCTTGCTGATGCCCACGCTCGACCCGAGGTTGGCCGGTTTGACAAAGAGAGGGAGCGGGAAATCCTTGCGGATAAGACCAAGGATGGCTCTCCTCGATCTTTTCCACTCGACCTCCCCGAAAACCCGGTGCTTGACGATGGGCAGGCCCCAATCGGAGAAAAGAACCTTCATGACAGCCTTGTCCATCCCGGCCGCCGAGGCGAGCACCCCCGCCCCCACGTAGGGAACATCGGCCATCTCAAGGAGGCCTTGGACGGTCCCGTCCTCGCCATAAGGCCCGTGAAGGACGGGGAAATAGATGTCGGCCCGGACCCGCTGCGGAAGAGAGGGTAGCCCTTCCCAGGGGAGGAACGACGAGGACGGTCCGCTCTGAAGCTTTTCCGGCGCGAGAAGGGGGGAAGCGACCCGGCGCCATTTCCCTGTTTTGTCGATAAAGATAGAGGTCACGGCGTACCGGTTTTTATCGATGTTCCTGTAAATGGCAGCCGCCGAGTTGAGGGAGACTTCGTGTTCGGGCGAGCGGCCGCCGAAGAGCAGGGCGATTCTGACTTTATGACGCTTCAACGGTTTCCGAAGGACGCTATCTTAGAGGATTTGCGTCCGCTTGTCCACTGGACGGGTGCCCGATCAGAGGGAATTCTTGAGGCTCTTGCTCGGGTTGAATTTGATCCTGTTCTTGGGCGGGATGGCGACTTCGGCCCCGGTCTTGGGATTCCGGCCTTTGCGAGCCCTTCTCTGCTTGACTTCGAAGCTGCCGAACCCGGAGAACGTGACTTTCCCACCTTTCCTCAAGGTGCCCTTGACTCCTTCGAGGAGGGACGAGAAAGCCTTGGCAGCCTGGAGGGCCGTGATCCCCGCATCCTTGGACATGCGGATGATGGTTTCTTTCTTATTCATTTCAAACCTCCTTTACCCTCGTGCGACTCAATCATTGGGCCGACTGGCTTTTATGTTAAAGAGAAGACAGGAGGCTGTCAAGTCGTCTGAAACTAATTTGTTGACAGCCCGAAAACCCCTGTCTATAATGAAAAAACATTAAACCGATCGTGAGGTAAAGGAGCCAAGATGCGACATTTCCCCCTAACCCGGGCTCTTTTGGCTTTATTGACGGTGGGCCTGCTGGCGGCCCTTTCCCTGCCGGCTTCCGCCCAGACGGTTCCCGCTGACCAAGAGACGGTCCAGCACCAGATCGAGCGGGCCAAGATTTTCCGCGAAGCTTATCCGGTCATTGCCGATGTTGACCTTTATTGTTCGCCCTTTATTTATGAGGGGGACCTTCCAGATCTGAGGATCACTGAGGCCGAGAAGGGTTACGAGAAATCCTTGTTCTCGGATGCCGATCTGGTCCACTTGAATAAGGGAAAACTCGGCGGCCTTGAGATCGGTCAGGTGCTCCTGGTCATCGAGATCGGCGACCGCATCGGCGATTTCGGTTATCTGGCCAACAAGACAGGCCGGGCCAATGTTCTTTTCCTGGAAGATAATCGGGCAGTGGTCAGGCTCGAAAAATCCTGCGGACGGATCACGGTCGGGAACTATCTGCTGCCTTTTGAAGAGAAAGAGACCCTTTTGGGGAAGGATATTGGATACGAGGCTTACGCCGAGGGGACGCCCGGCCAGACAGGTACGATCGTTTACCTGGAAAGGGATTATAATCAGATCGGGTCCGGAGGCTATGCCATCATCGACATCGGCGAAGAGGCTGGAATCCAGGTCGGCCAGCAGCTGACGATCTACAAGAGGGTCCAGAACTCCCAGACGCTCGAGGTCAGAAAGGACCTGCCGCAGGTCGGCGTCGGCAATTCGATCGTGATCGGGGCGGGGAAGAGGACCGCCACCATAAAGATCCTCTCCTGCTCGGACCCCATCGTCCGGGGACAAACGGTCCAGGGGAAATAGCCCCTCGTCTCTTCCTCGTGTCCGGCTCGTGTTGACACGTTAGCGGCTTTCTGTTAGTTTTACAGAGCTTATTCCTGAAAATCCCGAAGCGGGCGTAGTTCAGGGGTAGAACGTCTGCTTGCCATGCAGAAGGTCGTGGGTTCAAATCCCATCGCCCGCTCCAGCAACGTTTGATGGAAAGAAAGGCGCGGTACCCAAGAGGCTAAGGGAGAGGTCTGCAAAACCTCGATTCGGCGGTTCGAGTCCGCCCCGCGCCTCCACACCTCCCTTTCCTGGACCTCCGGGCCCGAAATTATCGATTGACTAGATACTTCGATGCGTAATATAGTCTTCGCAGTCTAAGCAAGGAGGCGCTCCATGAATCTCGTCGCCAGAGTGCAGTCAATCCTTCTCAAGCCCAAGGAAGAATGGGTCAAGATCAAGGATGAACCGACCACCATCCAGCAGCTCTTCGTCCCCTACGCCGTGATCTTGGCCGCCATTCCGGCTGTGGCCCAGTTCCTCGGTTGGGCCGTGATCGGAGGATTCCGGATCCCCTTTGCGGGAGGAAGCTGGATGGCTCGAGCACTCCTCTATGCCATTTTTTCCTATATCTTCAGCCTGGTCGTCGTCTATGCGCTCGGATTCATCATCAACACCCTGGCGCCGAACTTCTCCTCCACCCAGAGCCTTCCCAATGCCATGAAGTTGGCCGTCTACAGCATGACTCCCGCCTGGATCATGGGCATCTTCAACCTCATCCCCGCCCTGGGAGCCTTGAGCATTCTGGGCTCACTGTACGGACTCTATCTTTTGTACTTGGGGTTCGCGACGCCCCTGATGGGGACTCCCAAGGAGAAAGTCACGGGGTATTTTGTGGTCAGCCTCGTGGTTGCCGTCGTGCTGATGTTTGTCGTTAGCATCATCCTCGGAGCGATCTTCGCCATCCGGGGAGTTGTCGCCTTCTTCTGATTGAAAAAAAGGACGAAGGGGTCAGGCCTCAACATCCATGATTTCGGCAAGGACCCTGAGGAAGGCCTCGCCGGGGGACGCCGCTCCTGTAATGGGCCGGCCGATAACCAGATAATCCGCCCCCTTTTGGAGCGCCTCAGCCGGCGTCATGATCCGCTTCTGATCCTGGGCGGCCGCCCATGACGGCCTTATCCCGGGAGTGACGACAAGAAAATCGCGGCCGCATTCTTTCTTTATGATCTCGATCTCGTGAGGGGAACAGACAACGCCGTCCAAGCCGGCATCCTTGGCCAGGATGGCAAGCCTCAGGACCTGATCGGCCACACCATGCCCGAACCCGATCACGCGCAGCTCCTCGTCCTTCAGGCTCGTCAGGATGGTAACGCCGAGGAGGATCGGCCTCCCTTTCCCTGATTTTGCGGATTCTTCCTGGGCGGCCCGAGCGGCTGCGGCCATCATCTCCTTCCCGCCCGAGGTGTGAAGGGTGAGCATGTGGGCGCCGTTCCGGGTGGCCGACCGGACCGCTCCGGCGGCGGTGTTGGGGATGTCGTGGAACTTGAGGTCGAGGAAGGGCCTTTTCCCCAATCGGACGGTTTCTTCGAGAAGCGCCGGCCCCTCGGCGGTGAACAGCTCCAGGCCGATCTTGAAGATGCGCGCCTCCCCAAGCAGCTCCGCTAGGGCAAGCGCTTCACGCTTCGTGCCGACATCTAGGGCGATGATGATTTTTTCTTCTAGCCCCATCTTTTGCCTCGCGATTGCAGATCAATCCGTCTTTAGCGTGCCGACGAGTTCCTCGACCCTGGACACCCGTTTTTCCCTGCAGTAGTCCTCGATCTCCTTGATGATCCGGACAGTTGCTGCGGGGTCGACAAGGTTCGCCGTGCCGACCTCCACGGCCCTGGCGCCGACGATGAGGAACTCGAGGGCGTCCCTTCCGCTCATGATGCCGCCCATCCCGATGACTGGGATCCTGGCTCTTGAAGCCACCTGGTACACCATCCGCAGGGCGATAGGCTTGATGGCCGGTCCGCTCAAACCCCCGATGATGTTGGCCAGCCGTGGCCTTCGCGTCTCAACATCGACGGCCATGGCCAGGACCGTGTTGATGAGCGAGAGGGCATCCGCTCCCGCGTCCTCCGCCGCCCGGGCGACGCTCACGATGTCGGTCACGTTCGGGGAGAGCTTGACGACAAGCGGGCGCCGGCTCGTCTTTTTGGCCAGCTTGACGAGAGAGAAGGTATGGTCGGGACTGAGTGCCGGGCACCGCCCTTCCTTCTTTACGTTCGGGCAGGAGATGTTGAGCTCGTAGGCGGCGATCCTCCGGTCTTTGTTCAGGTAATCAATGACGGCCGCGTACTCCTCGTCGGTGTCCCCGCAGACGTTGACAAAGATCGGTGTTTCAAGGGCCTGAAGCTGCGGCAGAACAGACTCGCAGAACGCCCGGACCCCGATCCCCTGAAGCCCGATCGAATTGATCAGCCCGCTCGGCGACTCGGCCAAACGCGGCGGCGGGTTGCCCGGCCGCGGATCAAAATAAAGCCCTTTAACGACGATGCCGCCAAGCTTTTTGAGGGCGACGTAGGACTTAAACTCGAGCCCGTAACCGAACGTGCCGCTGGCCGCAAGCACCGGATTGCGGAGTTTGAGAAAGCCCAGGTCGGCAGTCAGATCCAATCTATCGCTCCTCTTCGGGCGCGTTTTCATCCCAGACGACTTCGTCCGCCGGGAAAACGGGCCCGTCCTCGCAGATCTTGACCCACTCCGCCCCGCCGGACCTCCTGACCTTCCGGACGCAGCCCCAGCAGGCTCCGATGCCGCAGCCCATGATCGATTCGAGGGAAACCTGTGCCGGGATCCCCCTCCCGGCCGCGATCTCGGCGACCTTCCTCATCATCGGGTCGGGACCGCAGGCGAAGACAAGGGCCGGCCGGGCTGACCGCGCCAGCTCCCTCTCGAACATGGCGCTCGCCAGCCCCGGAAAACCGAGCGAGCCGTCGTCCGTGGAGATGAAAACCTCCATCTTCCTGGCGACGAGCTTCCCGAGGAGAGGCAGATCCGCCTCGGTCTTTCCTCCGTAGAAGACCCGGGGATGGCC
>Ga0153916_10003967_pt1 | contig 11106 bp, 8 predicted proteins | sample Opewatmetagenome_FD_109642 | JGI IMG/M metagenome (GOLD analysis project Ga0153916, IMG submission 109642) | Freshwater wetland microbial communities from Ohio, USA - Open water 3 Core 3 Depth 4 metaG | ecosystem: Environmental > Aquatic > Freshwater > Wetlands | place: USA: Ohio, Lake Erie, Old...
CAAGTGGTATCGCGGGAGTGGGATGGCTCAGAGATGGTTGGGAGCTGTCGTGCTTCACTTTGAGCAGGGATTCAAAGTGCGCCGTTCAGTGGCGGGAATAGACAACCCGTAAATGCTTTACACCAAGTCTCGCCTAGCCGCTTGATTATCCGGCCGGGCGAGTGCCGCCTTGGAATTCTACAAAAACGAGTAAGGAGTGAGTCATGGAAAAAATTTTAGTTACAGGTGCGGGTGGATTTATCGGCCATCATCTGGTTTCAGACCTTAAGCGCAGTGGGTATTGGGTGCGAGGGGTTGACGTTAAATACCCGGAGTTTAGCCGGTCCGAGGCGGACGAATTCGTGATCCTGGACCTGCGCCGTTGGGAGAATTGCTTGCAAGCCACGCGCGGCGTGGATCAGGTTTACGCTCTCGCCGCGGACATGGGAGGAATGGGTTTCATTTCCGCCCATCATGGCCAGATCTTGCACAACAACGCGCTGATCAACATTCATACCCTCGAGGCGGCCCGTGAAAACGGCGTGAAGCGATACCTCTATACCTCCTCGGCTTGTATTTACCCGGAGTTCAAGCAGTTGGAGACGAACGTCACTCCGCTGAAGGAGGAAGATGCTTACCCCGCGGCGCCGCAGGATGCCTATGGATGGGAGAAGCTTGTGACGGAAAGATTGTGCCTGCACTACCGCGAAGATTACGGTTTGGAGACGCGCATCGTGCGCTTCCATAACATCTTCGGCCCCTTGGGCACCTGGGACGGTGGGCGCGAGAAAGCTCCGGCCGCCATGTGCCGCAAGATCGCCGTGGCCAAGCTCACGGGCAATCATGAAATTGAAATTTGGGGCGACGGCGAGCAGACGCGCTCGTTTTGTTATATCGACGATTGCGTGAAAGGGCTTTTCAAGCTTATGCAGTCGGACTATTCCCAGCCGTTGAACCTCGGTCAGGACCGGCTGATCAGCATCAACGACCTCGCGGATATGGTCGCGGCGGTCGCCGGTGTTCGTATCGTCAAGAAGCATGTGCCCGGCCCAGAAGGGGTGCGCGGCCGCAATTCGGACAACACGCGCCTGAGAAAAGTTTTGGGCTGGGAACCGGAAATTTCCCTCGAAGAAGGGATGGCGCATACCTACGGCTGGATCGAAAGCCAGGTGCGAAATCAGCTCGCGTCGTCGGACGTTTCCTTGTCCGTGGGCACATAATAAGACCGGCCGGTGCCTGACGGACCTCCGCATCCGAGGACCGTAACGGCAATTGGATCTTTTCCGGCGATGCTCTCCAAGCGCAAGTCGGAAGTGTTCATCATGAAAGTCCTAATCATATCCGCTGCATTCCCGCCGATGAAAGCGGGGGAGGTGGATCATGCGCTGCATCTTTGTCGGCGCCTGACGGGGCAGGGGCTAGAGGTCCAGGTCCTCACCACCGTAAATAATTTGGCATCGATCGACGTTCAAGCGAGCATCTACCCGGTCATGCGCGATTGGTCCTGGTCCGATTTGCCGGCGCTGGCGCGAGTGATCAAACGTTGCTCACCGGATGCAGTTCTGCTTTTTTACAGCAGTTGGATTTATAAGTATCACCCGATGATTACCTTTGCGCCCACTTTGTGCAAGATGCTGCGCCCGGGTGTTACGTTCGTTACGCAGTTCGCTATTCCCGACGGTGCGCAGCCCCAGAACGCTTCACTGCTCGCCAAGGTGGTGCGCAAGGGAGCTGTTTGGTTGGCCGGCAAGAGTAAGGTGGATTATTATTTCGGCACGCTGTTGCGCGACAGCGACCGGATCATTGTGTTCAGCGAGCATCACGGCGCTTGGTTGGAAAGCCGTTCGTCCGGGTTGACCGCCAAGACCCTTCTAATACCGCCACCGCCGCTGATGAATATGTGCGCGGAGAACGGTGGCGCAAGCCGGAAATCGGGTCGCGCCCGGCTCGGTGCGGGCGACGACGATTTCATCATTGCGTTTTTCGGCTACGCCTACCGCAATAAGGGCCTTGAAACGCTCGTTCAAGCGTTCAGCATGCTGAACGGGGATCTAGCTCGAAGGCGTCTCGTGTTCATCGGCGGCCGCTCGGATTCGCGCGAGGGATCATCCTACGCGGCAGAGATTGTCGCCTTGTGCCGCGAGCTCCGCGTCGACGGACAGGTGACTTGGACGGGCGAATACAGTTGGGACAGTGACGAGGGTTCGCTCTATCTTCGGGCGGCGGACCTTTGCGTGCTGCCGTTCGACGACGGTGTAATGCTCAATCGGAGTTCCTTTGCCGCCGCCGCGGCGCATGGTTTGCCTATCGTGACTACGCAAGGCTCGAACCTGGAGTCACAGTTCGAGGACGGCAAGAATGTGATTCTTTGCCCGCCTAAAGATCCGGCCCGGCTCGCTGCGGCTATTCAGTCGATTGTGAATAACCCGGAACTGAGAACCCGGCTTCGGCAGGGAGCCCTTCAACTCGCTGAAAATTGGTTCTCCTGGGACAAGGCGATGAAACGCACCATTGACGCGTTGCACAATAGCGGTCATTCGGACAGAAGCGCTGAGGCTCCGGTTGCCGGGCGATGAAGATTCTTCAAGTAAGTCCCATGTACTTCCCCGTCGAAAGAGGGGGAGAGCGCCACGCGAGGGAGATCTCGGAGCGGCTGGCGGCACGCGGCCACGAGGTCACCGTGCTGACGGTGAACGCGAACAGCGGTCATGATCTGTACATGGGAATTGCCGGGGCCCTTGAGCAAGACGAGACCATCAATGATGTTCGGGTCCTGCGCCTTGCCGCAAACGACGGCTCGCTTCCCAGAATCCTGGAATTGGGCTTGCGTCTCAAGGGGGGATTTCGGTCGCTCAATTACCTTTTCACCCCCGCCGGCTTGGAAGCTCTCTCGCGTCCGCCGCGCAATCTCGCTTTCCTCCGGTCGATCCTGCGCTCGGACTGCGATCTAGTGGTGGCCTGGAATTGGTATTGGCCGCCGGCGTACCAAGCGTATCTTGCGAAGTCGCTCAAACGTTGCAGGCTAGTCGGTATTCCCCTCTTTCACACGGAAGAGAGCTGGATTCAACAGACCCTATACGATCCCATGATCGCCGCCTGCGACGCGCTGGTTGTCAATAGCTCGCACGAAAAGGAATTTATTTTGAATCGCATGCCGCGCGCGCAAAGAATCGCAGTCCTGGGGGTAGGGGTCGATCCTAAACTCTTCGCGCGCCGGGACGGTGTCGGCTTCCGCAATCGCCATGGGATTGGCAGCCGGCCGGTCGTGGCCTTCGTGGGTAGCCTCTGCCTGAGTAAGGGCGCGGATAGGGTCGTCGACGCCATGCCGCTCGTGTGGAATTGGAATAAAGAGGTTCAGTTGGTAATCGCGGGCTTTCCCGACGGACCTTACCCCGCTCTGGATCAGGCGCTTGAGCGTCTTTGCCCGAAGGAGCGCGATCGCGTGATGATCCTTCACGGCATCAGCGAAAGCGAGAAAGTGGACCTCTTCGATGCGCTGGATGTCTTCGTGATGCCGTCGGTCGGCGAATCCTTCGGAATCTCGTACCTCGAGGCATGGATGTGCCGCAAACCCGTTATCGGCGCGCGGATTGGCTCCACCGCTTGCGTCATCGACGAAGGCAATGACGGATTGCTCGTCGCGCCGCAGGATCACCGAGGCATCGGACGCGCCATCATCGAGTTGCTCGCGGATCCCGAGCGGCGGTCGCAGATGGGAGAGCGAGGTTATGCCAAGACCGTGAACCAATTCACGTGGGACCAGATGTGCGACCGGATGGAACGATTATTTTTCGAACTGATCCGGGAACAGCCGTCATCTTGCCCGTGGCCGTGGCAGTGGAAGACTTCCCGCTCACCAACCCATCCGGAGAAGACGCTGAGTCTGTAAAGTATTCATCGCTCGTGGTCGGCCTCGTTGCGCTGCCTTGTCGCTTTATTGTGAGTCTCCGTACCCGGGAACACAACCTCTGCTTTTGCGCAACGCCTTCGCCGACGGCGGCACCGAGAAGACGTTGGCAGTCTTGTTCTGCTGTAAGCCATGGCTAATGTTTTGCGCAAACGTCTCTTGCAATCGTCCCGATGCAACTTATTTCCCCATCTTAACCCTGTACGGATCTGAAAAGGTTCTCTCTAAGTATGCATGTCGTGATGCTCTCCGACTTCGAGAGTAGTAACGGTGCGGCTATCGCAACGAGCCGTCTGGCGGAGGGATTGTGTCGCGCGGGTCATCAGGTCACTCGGATCGTAGACGGCCCCGACAGGCAAGAACACGCTTGGAGCACCTATCGATTGACGGCGGGATATTCAGCGTCCTTTCCGGTCCGGCTGGCCAGGCGGCTGCTTCCCTCGCGGGCGCTGCGGCTCTTGCCCGCGCATACGACCTCGGAACAAAAACGGTTGATGCGCGAGTTGAGTCAGATGCTCACTAGGCTTCGTCCGGATGTCATCAATGTCCACAATCTGCTCGGCTCACTTTACGCTAATTGGTCACTGGATCTCGTAAAGGTTTGCGCTGACCACGCGCCAACCGCCTGGACATTGCACGATATGTGGAGCTTCACTGGCCGTTGCGCGTACAGCGGCGATTGCCGGAAATTCATTGACGGTTGTGACGCGACATGTCCGACGGCAACGGAGCCGCCAGTTCTGGAACCGAAACGAATCGCCGGAGCTTGGCGGCGGCGGCGCCGACTTTTCGACGCCTACCCGAACCTCGCGGCGGTCGCACCTTCACGCTGGCTTGCTTGCGAGGCGGGAGCCGGATCATGGTCCAACCATAGGATTGAAATTATTCCCTATGGCTTGCCGCTCAATGTTTATCAGCCAATTGATCGCGTTTTATCCCGTCGAGCGTTGGGTATCGACACGGGGGTGCCAATGCTTCTGACCGCGGCTACAGACCTAAGGGATCGACGAAAAGGGGGGGCGCTCTTCACGGATGCACTCCAGCGTGTGTCGCATCGACCGTTAAAGCTGGTGACGTTGGGGAAAGGAATCTTGCAGCCCCAAGCGGATGGAATCTGTGTCAATTCTCTTGGGTTTGTCGACCATGAACGCACCAAGGCGCTCGCCTACAGCGCGGCAGATATACTCGTGCATCCCGCGCCGGTAGACAACTTCCCCAACGTCGTGATGGAAGCCATTGCATGCGGTACTCCGGTGGTGTGCTTACCGGTAGGGGGTGTCCCAGAGATGGTGCGTCCCGGCAGCACTGGATGGGTGGCCGAAGAAGTGTCAGCAGACGGGCTGGCACGCGCTATTGATAAGGCGTTAGCGGAGATATCCGCCCGGGATTGGCGGAGTTCCTGCCGCGCGATCGCCAACGCGGAATACGGTATGGATTTACAGACCGGCCGCTATATCGAATTATTCCAGTCGCTTCGTACGGCCATGAACTCGGGGAAGACAGTTCACTAGTGCGCCGCGACTGATCCATTTCTGTTTCGGCTCATGAATCTGTTTGGTGACGGACCAACCAAAATGCTTATAACCGTGGGCATTTGTACCTGGAATCGGGCAGATCTCCTTGACCAAACTTTGACTGAGATGCACGGACTCGACGTTCCGTCCGGCGTAGAGTGGGAACTCCTGGTCGTAAACAACAACTGCACGGACAATACCGATGAAGTCATCGGCCGGCATTCACGACTGCTGCCCATTCGTCGTCTATTTGAGCCGACGCCGGGAAAATCACATGCGCTGAACCTTGCCGTAGGAGAGTCCCGCGGGGAATACATTCTTTGGACCGACGATGACGTGCTGGTCAATCGTAATTGGATGGTTGCGTATTGTGATGCGTTTAGACGTCATCCGGAAGCGACATTCTTTGGCGGCCCCATCGAGCCGTTGTTTGCCGGAACTCTGCCCCAGTGGCTTCAGCAGACCTGGCGGCAAGTGGCCAACGCATATGCATTTAGGGATTTCGGCAATGAACCGGCTCAGCTCCACAAGCGTTTTCTTCCCTGCGGCGCAAACCTGGCCATACGCACGGAGGCGCAAGCAAGGTATCGCTATGACGGCAAATTGGGGCCAAGACCTAACAGCACTTTGCGCGGCGAGGAACTATCGTTGCTCCAAACGATGCTCGCCGACGGACATGAGGGATGGTGGGTGCCGGACGCTGGCGTGCGGCATTTTACCCCGAAGAGCCGTCAGACGACGCGCTTCCTGCGCGGCTACTTTTTTGGGCAGGGCGAGCACGAAGGTCTACTGATGCATGACAATGGCGTCGCCCTTCTGGCCGGAAGGCCGCGCTGGTTATGGAAGCATGCGATTGAAGCCGAGGTAAAGTACCGGCTTCGGCGGCTTCTGTGCGAGCCGGAAACATGGATCGAGGATCTAAAGACCGCGAGCTACGCATGGGGCCGTTTGAAGGGTTATGCTTCGCGCGACTCTAATTGAAGAAATCTCCGTGGAGCAGCCGAGAAGCACTGATACTTCCCGTCTGAAACTAGAGAGAGCCGCGCGATTGATCGGGGGAAAAGGTAGACGGGCGCGCATCGGCATCCTCGATCATACGGGGCCCGGCATAGGCGGCGGGCAATTGGTTGTCTCTCACATGGCGGCGCTTCTTTCCCGCGATTACGACGTTGACCTGATCCATAGGGAAGGACAATACAAACTCGCGACTCTCGCTGCCGCGTTTTGCGTAAACCTCAGTCAAGTCAACGATAGAAGCGTCGCGGAACTCAATGGCAGCTTCGGGTTGACCGGGTTGCGATCGTTCCTCGGACAAAAGTCCGAAAAACTTCGAAATCTTACCGCGCCGTACGACCTGTTTATCTATACCGGCCACGGTATACCGCCTCCTTGCTTTGCGAAAGCTGGTCTCGTCTATTGCCATTTTCCATTTGAGTCGTCCCCGCTTACTTGGCTCGAAGCAGACACGCCGTGGCGACCCTGGAGATCACTTAGCCGAATGATGAAAAAGTCCGGCTACCGCTTGGCTTGGAGTCGCCGCATGCGAGGATACCAAAAGATATTTGCCAATTCAGGGTTCACCGCGGCATGGATTGAGCGACGGTGGGGTAGGGCTGCGGAGGTCCTATATCCTCCCGTCGAAGTCGCTCCACCGCCTGTCGAGAAACAAAATCTGATCGTCTCGGTCGGCAGGATCACCGGCGAGCGCAGGAGCAAAAATCAACTTGAGCAGGTCGGAGCCTTTCGCGAGTTCGCACAGGGGATTGGGGATTCCTGGACACTGCGCATCGTCGGCTCGTGCGGTGAAGAGCGCCGAGATCGGGATTACCTGACGGCCATTCAGGCAGAAACAAACGGTTTGCCAATTGAGCTATGCGTGAACGTAGACCGGAACGTTACGCTTCGCTCGCTGGCCGAAGCGAAACTATTTTGGCACACGACGGGTCTTTCCTCGGACGAGAATGAGCATCCGGAGCACGCGGAGCATTTTGGGATCGCAACCGTTGAGGCGATGAAAGCGGGGTGTGTTCCGGTGGTCGTCGCGTCCGGTGGCCAGCGTGAAATTGTCGAAAACGGTGTCAGCGGATTTTTGGTCAAGGACTTACGGGAGCTTGTTCGACGGAGTATTGCGGTGGTGCACGAGGGCTCATTACTGGACCGTATGAGCGAGGAAGCAAGACGGCGCAGCAAAGTCTTCAGTGCCGATTCCTTCGATCAACGATTTATGGGGATCGTATCGCAATGCATGAGCAATTAAAGGCATTGCCTGATTTCAGCGATACAAGGAACGGCCCGCTAATACCGGTTGTTGGCGTGGTTGCTTTGGTGCCCGATGATTGGGGCCCGTTGTGGCAGCCGCGTCATTATGTGCTGAGCAAATTGGCGTGCTATTTCCATGTCGTTTGGGTGACACCTGCGCCCGAATGGCGTTTCGTCCTGCGCAATAGGGAAAGCCCAAATTGCAACGGTTTTGAGGAGGGGCTTCCGCCGGGAATGGCCGTCTATTCGCCTGAACCGTGGTTCCCGAAATTCAATCGTCCGGAATGGCTTGCCAAGTTTACCTTTGACGCGCGGATTCGACGCGCCCGTAGGATTTTGCTCCGCCGGGGTTGCCAAAAGATCGTTTTGTATGTTTGGCGGCCGGAGTTCAGAGCCGCGCTTGATTCCATCCCGTTCGATTTGAGCTGCTATCACATCGACGACGAGTATTCTTTTTCTCAAGTCGAAGCTCCCCCGGACCCAATGGAATTGGAACTGATGTCCAGGGTGGACCGAGTCTTTATTCATTCCCCAGGGCTGTGGGAGCGAAAGGGCGATATCAACCCCAATACCACCTTTGCTCCTAATGGCGTGGACTATGCTGCGTACTCAAAACCGGTCCCCGACCCGGCGGACTTGTCCTCCATACCCCACCCTCGGATCGGCTATACCGGATGGATCAAGAGACAGCTCAACTGGCCGCTGCTTGTCCGGTTGACCCAAGCACACCCGGAGTGGTCTTTCGTGTTTGTCGGGCCCCAGAGTCCTCATGCCGAGATCCTGTCGATCATTGATCGTCTTTCGCAGCAAAGAAATGTTCACTTCCTGGGCGCGAAATCCGTGCCGGAACTGTCCGCGTATCCGCAGCATTTCGATGTCTGTATCATGCCCTATGATCAGAACGACGACTCAGCCAAATATATCTATCCGTTGAAGCTGCATGAATATCTTGCGAGCGGATCGCCGGTCGTGGGAACTCGAATCCGCAGCCTGGAGTCCTTTTCTCAGGTGGTGTCCCTGGTAGAGACTCCCGAAGAATGGTCGGCAGCGATCGCGCGGGAACTCGAGCCTGCCGCCGCCAGTGCTGAACGCCGCGCCATACGCCAAGCGACGGCGAAAGAGCATGATTGGACGACGCTAGTGGATGGGATCGCCAGGACGATGGCCGGCCACTTTGGGCCGGACGTGGTTTGCCAGCTGGAAGAATCAATCCAGTCGGCGCCAAACGTTGCGGCTATTGCGGATGGTACAAACCGTCAACTCAACTTGGGCCCCGACGCGGACAAGGACATGCTCGATAGTGCCCTGGTTCACAGTATTGCTTGGACCAGCGGCGTGATGTGGGCTGCTCAGTTGGTCAGTTGGGTATCGACGGTGTTTACGGCCCGACTCCTCGAACCATCAGACTATGGCGTGATCAGCATCGCCATGGCCTATCTTGGGCTTTTGACGCTGGTCAACGAGTTCGGCCTCGGCACCACTGTCGTCACCCTGCGTAAGCTGGACCGCGAGCATGTTTCCCAGATCAACACGCTCGCCGTTTTAATCGGTATCATCTGCTTCGCTGTATCGTACCTGATGGCCGATCCTTTGGCTGTTTTCTTCCGGGACCCTCGGCTTGGCTGGGTGGTTTTCGTGATGAGCATTTCGTTCCTCATATCCGCGTTTAAGAGCGTTCCCTCTTCTCTTCTGGAAAAGGAACTACGGTTTAAGTCGCTTGCGCTGATCGAGGGGAGTCAGATATTAGTCCAATCCCTATGCACTTTGGCGTTCGCTTTTTCCGGTCTTGCCTACTGGGCGTTGGCGTTGGGGTGGCTGGTCGGTACCGCTTGGTCTACCTCATTGGTCCTGTTGATGCGCCGCTCAGGCTTTGCGAGACTGCGTCTATCCTCATTGCGGGAGGTATTCAGCTTTAGCCGGAACGTCTCCATTGGGCGCATCTCCTGGTATGTTTATACGAACGCAGATTTCATCGTGGCCGGAAAACTTCTCGGGGGCGCTGCGCTGGGCGCGTATACCTTTGCCTGGAGCCTAGCCAATATCGCCACGAACAAGGTGACGGCACAAGTCGGAAAGGTAACTCCGGCATTTTTTTCGGCCGTGCAACACGACAATGCCGCGTTGAGCCGTTATCTGTTGATTATTACCGAAGGCTTGGCGATGATCACGACGCCCGTCACGCTGGGCCTGTTTCTGATCGCGGACGATTTCGTTTTGCTGGTCTTGGGTAATCAGTGGCGACCGGTCATCACTCCGCTGCGACTGCTCCTGATTTACACCGCGTGTCGCGCGATGATGACCCTGCCCCCCCAGATCCTCAACGTCAAGGGGAAATCCCAGTTTGTAATGTTTAACAATCTGATCGGCGCGGTGTTGTTGCCCCTCATGTTTTATGCCGGCAGTTTCTGGGGAACCGTCGGGATCGCTTCGGCTTGGTTGGTATGGTTCCCACTTATTGCGCTGCCGGTGTACTGGCAGGTATTTCGAGCGATCAAACTCTCGCCCCTGGCTTACATCAAAGCTTTGCGTCCCGCCGTGACCGTGTCGGCTGCGATGGCACTTTTTATGTCGATTGTGAAATTCATGGTCGAATCAAACGACCCTCTACAAGAGCGCTTGATTTTGAGTGTCATCGCTGGCGTTGGTTCCTATAGCGCCGCTTTATTTCTTTTTTATCGGGAAAAGGTGAAAAACTGCCTCGAAGTTTTCCGTATGCTGTATGCCGGTGCGCGAAGTCCTTCAAGCAAACTATAGGCTTTCGCAAACTGATCGACCACGATCGCATTTGGCGTTGCTTGGGGCCAACGCCGCTGGCTTAAATCGTTGACCCGAGTCCTGTTCTATTGATTACGAAAAGAGTTAGAATGCTTTTGTGCCTCCCCATAAATTAGCAAGAGGATCTTTCACCGTTTGACCGATACTTAATATGGCATCCATCGCGGCAGTTTTCGCTTGGGTTGCGGCAACCCTGCTGGCTTATGTCTACGTGGGGTATCCCATTGCCCTGTGGATCGTCGCCAAAATCCGTGGCCGCACGGTTTCCCAAAATGAGATCAGACCGGGGGTGACTCTGGCTATATCCGCGTTTAACGAGGAAGCTGTGATTCGGCAAAAACTGGAAAATAGCCTGGCTCTCGATTATCCCAAGGACCGGTTTGAGGTGATCGTCGTATCGGACGGTTCGACCGACCGCACTGAGGAGATCGTGGAAAGTTTTGTCTCGCAGGGCGTTCGTCTCGTGCGGCTTGCGAAACGGCAAGGCAAAACGCCGGGGTTGAACGCGGCGGTGGCGCAAGCTAGTGGCGAAATCGTGATCTTCAGCGACGCTAACATTTTCTACCAACGGGACGCCATCAAAAGTTTGATACGAAATTTTGCGGATCCGGAAGTTGGGTGCGTGGTCGGTGACTCTCGCTATGTCGATTTCGGCAAAACCGCAGCGCACAC
>Ga0153916_10003968_pt1 | contig 11104 bp, 9 predicted proteins | sample Opewatmetagenome_FD_109642 | JGI IMG/M metagenome (GOLD analysis project Ga0153916, IMG submission 109642) | Freshwater wetland microbial communities from Ohio, USA - Open water 3 Core 3 Depth 4 metaG | ecosystem: Environmental > Aquatic > Freshwater > Wetlands | place: USA: Ohio, Lake Erie, Old...
CGTTGAGCTGGGCGACATGCTTGTTTGCATCTTCGAGTCGTCCCCAGGACGTGCGGAATGTCAGATAGGTAATTACGAGAAGGGGAACGACGACACTCAATGCACCCAGGTCAAGCTGGCGAGTTGAGTTGACGAGCAGCAGCGCGACAGAGCCTCCGACGAGATAGTTGAGGCTCAGCCAGGTGAAGTTACGCCGCCAGATGATCCAAGGAGACAGCCCACTTTCGAAACCGATCGCGATGGCAATAAGGCCACTGTTGATCGCGAAGTAGGAGGTCGAGAGCGCCAGCATTGGCCAGAGGAGCCGGTCGATTGCAAAGTCCTGGCCTTGAAGCGGAGCGAGGACCTCGAAGATATGAGCGGCTGACCAAATTGCGACCGAGCCTGCGGACATGTTGAACAAGGTCCGCATGACGGACCTGCTCGAGCCTTGGAGCCAGACAGTCGCGATCGTGGTGTCGATCGCGACGATTAGTGTGCTGGCGGGACTGCCGAAAGACAGTACAGCTGCGAGCACGAACGACTCGGAGACCGAGATCCGAGCGCTGACAGACGGGACCTTGATCGTAAAGGAGCCCGTCAACAGAGTCAGGCCGGCCAACAGAAGCCACTCCCGTGATGGCGGGTGTTGGCCTATCGACGTGGCCGACTGCGCGACGATCGCGCAGCCGAGGCCAATGACGGCCAAAATGTAGCCGTGGGCGAGTCTGGATAGGTCTCTTACAGAATTCGTCATCGCTAGCCGGCCCGCTGAGGCCGGCTTACGCGATATCGGCTCATTCACCCCAGATGATTAGCTTTCTCATATACCCCTCACTGCCTTATTAGTCGCCCCAGTAGATGCCGTCGCCCCAATAGATGCCGTCGCCCCAATAGATGCCGTCACCCCAGTAGATGCCGTCGCCCCAGTAGATGCCGTCACCCCAATAGATGCCGCCGCCCTCTGCGGCCGCGCATAACGGCTTAGAACAGATGAGGTTGCGGGACGCAGTGATCAATTCGCCAGAAATGGTGATCGGTGCTGGTGTATTGCCTGCAACCGAGGCCAATGCACCTGCCACGTCAAGGCTTCCTGCGCCAGAGGAAAAAAGGCCGACTCCTGGAAGAGGCTCGGATGAATACTCGAGTGTTGCGCGAACGCGAGCGGGAGAGACTTGAGGAAGACGCTCAATCAGCAGCGCGACGGCGCCTGACACCACCGCGGCCGACATGCTCGTCCCCGACAGTTCCAGCTTCGCATCCTCTCCCGTCCCGACCACGAGCTCGGGATGCTCTTTCGCCAGGGCGCTGCCACGCACCAGCAGCCCGCGGACCCGATGGCCCGGCGCCAACAGGTCAGGCTTGAGCAGGTGATCGAACCGCGTCGGTCCCTTCGACGTGTACGTCGTCGGTACGTCGTCAGAGCGGAACGGAGTCCCCTTGGTGTTCAGGGCGCCGACGGTGATCGCAAAGGGACAGTTGCCCGGCGCCGTGATGCTGCCGAAGACCGACGTGCCATCAGCCGTTCGCCCCTTGTTGCCCGCCGCGGCCACCACCACGACACCGGCGCGATACGCCCGCTCGATCGCCTGGCACATCGGATCGTCGCGCCACGGCTGCAGCACTGGGCCGCCGAGCGAGAGGTTGATCACCCGGATCCCGTACTGCTGGCGGTTTGCGACCGTCCAGTCGATCGCGTCGATCACGTCGCCGACGTAGCCGGAACCGTCCGCGCCGAGCACCTTGAGGCTCACGATGGTGGCGCCAGGTGCCACGCCGCGCGTATCGTCGTTCTTGTTCACGGGCGCCGCCGCCACGATGCCCGCCACGTGCGTGCCGTGGCCCCACTCGTCGATCCCGCGCCCACTCGGGCTGGTGAAATCGAGCTGCGCCGCAATCCGCCCGCGAAGCTCCGGCACGCTCGCGACACCGGAATCGATGATCGCCACGCCGACGCCCGCGCCGGTGACCCCGGTGGCGTCCTCGGCCCATCCGCCGCTCCACGCGAGCGTGGAGCCGATGGCGACATTCGTGGTCGCCATCTGCGACGCGACGATGTGATTGCCCGAGAGGAGGTCGACGTCAGGATCATCCGCAAGCGCGCCCAGCTGACCGGCCGGCACGTCGAGCACCGCGCCCGTCTGCAGGCGCTTGCGCAGCCGAAGGCCGTGCCGTGCGGTCACTGCGGCGATCTGATTGGCCGTGCCGGTCATGATGACGGTGACTTCGTCGTTGTTCCCGGAGCGGATCCGCTCGGCCAGGTCTACTGACAGGTGTGCCTGATGCGGCCCGCCCGATGCGCTGGGAACGGCGGCAAGAGCAAGCACGCCGAGCAGCAGCGCAACGCGGCCGACCACGAATGACAGGGTGCGAGGCCTCGATAGCATGGGGGTCCTTGATGTGGTTAGTTGCGCGTTACCGGACGGACGGCGAAAGACGCGGCCGATGCGGACGCGGAAAAGGCCTGCGGCTTGAACCCGAGTTCGCACAGCGATTCCACCAGCACACGCTGCGATCCGCCGAGCGTCCGAATGGTCAGCAGGCGGCCGTCGCGGATGCGGTTGTAGATGGTCCGTCGCGACACGTTGAGGAGCTGCGCGGCCTGGTCGATGGACACACTCCGGCCGAGCCGCGGCTCAGAGGACGGATCGAGATCGCTCTGCGAATCGATGGACACCTGGAAAGACCTCCAGCCACTGCAAAGGCAGGGTTGATGCCAGGCTGAGGTGGAAGGTCAACGGCAGCCCTAACTCGTGACCTTGCAGTCTGTTAGCTTGGATACTCCGGCGATGACGCCGCGGAGCCGATAAAGCGGTTGGGCTAGAAGGTTGGCCGCGCGGGTGAGGCGCGCGGCGACCGGGGCATGCCGATCGCAGCTTCTGCACAGATGTGTTGAAATCTGCACGGGGTCTTTGCGCCTCAGTCACAGGCGGTCAAGAAATTGACCGGGGTAGCAGAAACTGAACGCGCACGAGCGCCCCTGACGGGTCCCTAGTACATAACGTGAGAATCTCCCGCTTTCTCGGCATCCTCGTCACCGCCGGTCTCATGGCCGCGGGCTATGCGGCCTGGCGTTCGGCGGTCCCGTCACGCCCCGCATCGGGGCTGGCGCCGCAGCGCGGCGGACAACTCGTTGGCTCAACCCGTTCCGAGCTCCGGTCGTACAACCGGCTCGTTTCCCGCGAGCAGAACACCGAGATCCTCAGCCTGCTGACGCAGGGGCGCCTCGTGCGTATCAACCGCTCGACGTTCGAGCTCGAACCTTGGCTCGCCGAGTCGTGGGAAGCGAGCGCCGACGGGCGCACGTACACGATGCACCTGCGCAAGGGGGTCTTCTGGTCCGACGGCGTGCCGTTCACATCAGACGATGTGCTGTTCTCGCTGAAGGCGAGCTACGACCCGCGCGCCGGGAGCGTGGTCGTCAGCCAGCTCACGATCGGTGGGCAGCCGATCACCGCCACCGCACCTGATTCGTCGACCGTGGTGTTCACGTATCCCGCTGCATCGGGTCCGGGGCTGCGGCTGCTGGACAACCTGACGATCCTGCCGAAGCACAAGCTGGAGGCGGCACTCGCCAACGGCATGTTCCGTTCGGCGTGGGATTCGTCGGTCGCCCCTGCGGATATCGTCGGCACCGGCCCCTTCGTGGTGCGCGAATACCAGCCGGGGCAGCGCATCGTGCTCGATCGCAACCCGAGGTACTGGCGCAAGGCGCCGAACGGCGACGCGCTGCCATATCTCGATCGGATCGTCCTGGAGATCGTTCCCGATCAGAACGCCGAGCTGCTGCGACTGCAGAGCGGCGCCATCGATCTCACGCAGAGCGAGCTGCGCCCCGAGGACTACGTGGCGGCGCGGCGCAGTGAAGAGCAGGGAGACCTCTCGCTGCTCGAGCTTGGCGTGGGCACCGATGCCGACGCGTTCTGGTTCTGCCAGAAGCCGGAGGTCAAGCGGAACGATCCGCGCTTCGCCTTCGTCCAGAAGCCGGAGTTCCGCCAGGCGATTTCCTATGCCGTGGATCGCGAGCAGTTTGCCGAGGAGGTGTTCCTTGGCGCGGCTGTTCCGATCTGGGGACCGATCACGCCGGGAAACCGCCCGTGGTTCTGGAGCGAGGTCCCGCGCTACCGGCACGACGAGGACCGCGCGCGCGCGCTGCTCAAGAGCATCGGCCTCGAGGATCGCAACGGCAACGGCGTCGTCGAAGACGCCCGCGGGACGGAAGCGCGCTTCACCATCGTGACGCAGCGCGGCATCGGGTGGTACGAACACGGCACGGCATTCCTGCGCGAGTCGGCGGCGCGGATCGGAATCGCGTTCGACGTGGCGCCGATCGAAAACGGCGCCCTCATCCAGCGGCTGCTGTCGTGCGACTACGACGCGATGTACTTCCGGCCGCTCGCCACGGATCTGGATCCGGCGGGCAACCTCGACATGTGGCTCAGCTCGGGGTCGGGGCACTTCTGGAACCTGGAAGAGAAGACGCCGGCGACCGAGTGGGAGCGGCGCATCGACACGCTGATGCTCGAGCAGGCGTCCACGATCGATCCCGACAGGCGCAAGGCGATCTTCAACGAGGCGCAGACGGTGTTTGCCGAGAACCTGCCGGTGCTGTATTTCGCAGCGCCGCGCCTGTACTATGCGCACCGCACGCGGGTGCTCGGCATCGTGCCGTCGGTGCTGCGCCCGCCGGCGCTCTGGAATGCGGACATGCTGAGCGTCACGGGGCCGTGACCCGATTCCTGTTCCGACGGCTGCTGTTCGCTCTCGTTCTCGTTGTCGCCGTGTCGTCGGCGGCGCTCCTGCTCACGCGCCTCTCTCCCGGCGACGTCGCGACGCAACTCGGCCCGTTTGCTCCCTCGGCGGAGGTGGTGCGTGAGCGCGCCCGCTTCGATCTCGATCGGAGCGTGGCATCCCAGTGGGTGCTCTGGGTCAGTCGCGCAGCCCGGTTCGAGTTCGGCCAGTCGTTCCTCTACAACCGGCCGGTCGGCGGGCTGATTCGCCAGGCGACGGCGAACACGGCGCTGCTCGCCGTGATCGCGCTCACGCTCGCCACCCTGACCGGCATCCCGCTCGGCATCTTCACGGGCAGCCGGCGCGGCGGCCTGCTGCCGCGGCTCGTGACGGGAGCATCCCTCGTCTGCCTCTCGATGCCGCCGCTGCTCACATCGCTTCTGCTGGTGTTCGTCGCGGCGCGAACGGGATGGCTGCCGACGGGTGGCATGACGTCCGTGGCGGCGGTGGATGTGACGTGGAGCCGGTGGGTGGCGGACGTTGCCTGGCACCTGCCCCTGCCGGCGCTCGCGCTGGCCCTGCCGATTGCGGCCACGTTCGAGCGTCTGCAGTCACAGGCCATCGCCGACGTCGTGCGCCAGCCGTTCATCCTGTCGGCGGTCGCGCGCGGCGTTCCACATCGTCGGCTCGTGGTGCGGCACGCCTGGCGGGCATCGCTGCGCTCAATCTGCGCCGTGTACGGCCTGGCGATCGGCACGCTGCTCTCGGGATCGTTTGTCGTCGAGTACATCGCGGCGTGGCCGGGCCTCGGTCGATTGATGTACGAGGCGCTCCGCGCGCGCGACATCTACCTGGTGGCCGGTTGCGCGGCGATGGGCGGCATGGTGCTGACCCTCGGCGGGGTGCTTGCGGACGTGCTTCTGGTCGCTGCCGATCCGCGAGTCCGCGAAGGGGTCGTGCGATGAGACGCGCCGGCCAATGGATGCTGGCGCTGGTGGTCGTCGCAACCGTCGCGGCGCCGTGGCTCGCGCCGAACGCACCTGACGACCGCTTTCCCGATCTCCTCTACGCGCCGCCCACGGTTCCCCACCTTTCGGCGCAGGGAGTCCAGATCTACCCGCTGCGGCTCGTCAGCCGCCTCGAGCGGCGCTTCGCGGACGATCGCGATCACCCAAGCGCGGTGCACTGGCTCCGCAACGGGCGACTCGTCTCTGCCGACGCTCCGCTGCTCCTGCTGGGCGCCGATGCGTACGGGCGCGACATCCTTGCGCGGCTTCTCTACGGCGCCCGCGTGACGCTGGCGCTCGCCGTCCTGGCGACGATGGTCGCGATGCTGATTGGAGGCGTCCTCGGCGGCGTGGCCGGCTACGCAGGTGGATGGCTCGACGAGTTGCTGTCTCGCACCTCGGACTTCGTGCTCGTCCTTCCCGTGATGTACGTGGTGCTGGCGTTGCGCGCCGTGATGCCGCTCGTGCTTCCCGCGCCGGCGGTGTTCGCGCTGCTCGCGGTCATCTTTGCGCTGGTCGGCTGGCCCGCCATCGCCCGCGGGGTGCGCGGGATCGTGGCATCGGAACGCGAGCGCGAGTACGTGATCGCGGGGCGCGCGCTCGGGGCTGGCGCAGGACGCGTGCTCATCCGTCACGTGCTCCCGGCGGCGTTCGGCCACCTGTTCACCCAGGGCACGTTGCTGCTGCCGGCATTTATCGTGGCCGAGGCCACCATTTCGTATGTCGGCCTTGGCTTCCCGGATTCCGTGCCGACGTGGGGCACCATGCTGCAGGACGCCACCACGGGCACGATGATTGCGGATGCCCCGTGGATGCTCGCGCCTGCAGCCGCGATCTTCGTGGTCGTCCTTGGCGTGAACCTGGCCGTGCAGGGGCACGGCCGTGCGCCTGTACAATTGGAAGAATGAAGCGCTTTGCCGGCGTCTTTACTCCGGTCGTCACTCCCTTCACGTCCTCCGACACCATCGACGAAGCGGCGATGCGCAGCAATGTCGCGCAATGGATGAAGACGTCCCTGCACGGCCTCGTTGTGCTCGGCTCAAACGGCGAGGCCCCGCAGCTCGACGAAGAGGAGGGCGATCGGGTGATCGCCATTGCGCGCGAAGGCGTGCCCCGCGATCGGGCCTTCATCGTCGGCACGGGCCGCGAATCGACGCGTGCGACGGTGGCTGCCACCAGGCGAGCGGCTGCACTCGGTGCCGACGCCGTGCTCGTGCGCACGCCGTCGTTCTTCAAGCCCCAGATGACGACCGACGTCTTCGTGCGCCACTACACGGACGTGGCCGAGACGTCGCCCGTCCCGGTGCTGCTGTACAACGTTTCGATATTCACCGGCGTCAGCCTCCAGCCCGAGGCGGTGGAGCAGCTCGCTGCGCATCCGAACATCATCGGGATGAAGGAGTCGGGGAGCGACATCGGCCTGATTGCCGAGTTCGCCAGCCGGACGCCGGCGGATTTCACCATTCTTGGCGGCTCGGCGACGATGCTCCTGTATTCGCTGTCGGCGGGTTGCGCGGGCGCCATCGTTGCGCTGGCGTCGCTGGTTCCGGATGCGTGCGTCACCCTCTGGACCCTCGTGCGCGAGGGTCGGCTGCAGGAGGCGCACGCGCTGCAGCGCAAGCTGATGCCGCTTGCCCGCTCCATCGGCGGCGGTCACGGCGTTCCGGGGCTCAAGGCGGCGCTCGATCTGATGGGATACCGCGGCGGGTTTCCGCGTCCTCCGCTGCGGCCGGTTCCTCCTGCCGTCATCGACACGATTCGCGGCCAGCTCGACGCGCTCGGCGTGCTGCCCGCGCGGGTGTAACTGCCATGATGAACGTGAAGCGGGTGTACGCCGTTCTCCTCGTTGGCCTCGTCGCGGCGTGCGCGACCAATCCCGCAACCGGCCGTCGCGAGATCTCGCTGATGAGCGAAGCGCAGGAGATCTCGATCGGCCAGGAACAGGATGCCCTCGTGCAGAGGGAGATGGGCATCTACAACGACGCCGGACTGCAGCAGTACGTCAGCAGCATCGGCCTGGCGCTCGCGGCCCTCTCGGAACGTCCGAGCCTGCCGTGGCATTTCGCCGTCGTCGATCAGCCTGCGATCAACGCGTTCGCCCTGCCCGGCGGCTACATCTACATCACGCGCGGCATCCTGCCGTTCCTCGACAACGAGGCGGAGCTTGCCGGCGTCCTCGGTCACGAGATCGGGCACGTCACGGCACGTCACGCAGCGCAGCAGTACACGCGATCGGTCGGTGGGCAGGTGGGGCTCGTGGCGCTCGGCATCTTCGTTCCGGGGGCGCGCCCGTTTGGTGATCTTGCGGCGCAGGGACTTGGCGTGCTCTTCCTCAAGTACGGGCGCGACGACGAGCTGCAGGCGGATGGCCTTGGCGCGCGGTACGCCGCGCGCGGAAACTGGGACCCGGCGGGCGTTCCCGGCATGCTCTCGACCCTCGGCAGGCTGGACGAGGCGGCCGGCCAGCGCAAGGGCGTTCCGAACTTCCTCTCGACGCACCCCGAGCCGCTGGCGCGCGTGAAAGAGATCCAGCCGGAAGTGGATCAGCTGCGCGCGGGACGGCAGGACTGGAAACGCGATCCGGAGCCGCTGCTTCGCAACATCGATGGGCTGATCTACGGCGACAATCCTGAGCAAGGGATCGTCCGTGGCAGCGCCTTCCTCCATCCCGGCCTCCGGTTCCGCATCGATTTCCCGAACGGATGGGACATCCAGAACAGCCCGACACAGGTCGTGGCAAAAGCGCCGAACGCAGACGTGTTCATGCTGCTGCAGACAGTCGACAAGCCGCAGGGGCGCGACATCCAGGAGATCGCGCAGAACAGCATGCAGGGTGCAGGGTTCCGCACCGTGCGGGGCGAGCGGACGACGATCGCTGGCATCAATGCGTTCATGGGTGTGTACCAGGGGCAGCTCCAGGACCTTGGCAACGTCACCATGCGCGCCGCGCACATCCCCTACAACAACTCGATCTACATGGTCGCCGGGTTGGCGGCGCCGAACGCGTTTGAGCAGGCCGACGGCGCCTTCATCACCTCGATCCGTTCCTTCAAGGCGCTGTCGGCTGCCGAAGCGGAGAACATCCATCCCAACCGCGTCGACCTGTACGTGGTGCGGGCCGGCGATTCGTGGACGTCGATTGCCGAGCGCTCGGGTGGCGTGGTGAAGGCGTCCACGCTGGCGATCATGAACGACGCCGAGCCCTCGTCCACGCCCCGCGTCGGGTCCCGGATCAAGATCGTGGTGGGAGGCTGACATCCGTCACCTGATTCGCGCGGTCCTGATCCTGTGCGCAGCCGGGTTTGCGCTGCTGGCCTACGTCTACCTGACGCTGCCTGACGTGCGCCCGCTCGCCACGACCAACCCCAGGACCACCGCCTTCATGGAGCTGCGCGCGGCCGAAGCCGCGCATGAAGCGCGCCCGCTGCGGCACGTACAGGCGTGGGTGCCGTACTCGCGCATGTCACCGAACCTGAAACGCGCGGTCCTGGTCGCAGAAGACGATGCGTTCTGGGATCACGAAGGCGTGGACTTCGAACAGATCAAGGCTTCCATCGAGGTCAATCTCGAGCGGGGACGCGCAGTGCGCGGTGCCAGCACGATCACCCAGCAGCTCGCAAAGAACCTGTACCTGTCTCCCTCGCGCGATCCGCTTCGCAAGCTACGGGAGCTGATCATCGCGCGCCGCCTCGAGGCGGCGATGCCGAAGGCGCGCATCCTCGAGATCTACCTGAACGTGATCGAATGGGGAGACGGCATCTGGGGAGCGGAGGCGGCATCGCGCAGTTACTTCGGCGTACCGGCCTCGGCGCTCAACGCAGACCAGGCGGCGCTGCTCGCCGCGGCGATCGTCAACCCGCGCCTCCTGAACCCGGCGCATCCCAACACGCGTCTCCTGCGCCGGCAACGGATCATCCGCGGCCGCATGGGCGGCGTCACTCCGCCGGTCGCCGTGCCCGTCTCGATCGCACCGGCGGTGGAAGCCGAGCGCCCAGCAAGCACGGATGAGCTGAATCTCCCTCAGCCGGATCCTACGGTCGAGCCGGCTCCAGCAGAACCTCCGCCTGCACCGCTGCAGTAAGCACTTTTTTGTTACGGCTCAGTGCAGCGCCGCGCATGTGACGCCGAGAACGATGTTATAGTCGGCGCGCTCGTCCTCTTAACAAGCAAAGGCGCAGACTCTCCCCGGGCCCACGTTTCGTGTGCTCGTGTGGCTTGCAGGGATGATCAACTACACCGACCGTATCTCCCTCCTGATGGAGGACATCGTCGCCCGGGTGCCGGCGCTGTCGCACATCGATGCGAGCCGCCTTCTCGTGTTCGCCCGGGCCGGACGTACCGGCGCCGAGGGCGCCTACGCGACCTGTCACTGCATCTGTCTTCCCGCGAGCGAGCCTGGCTACTACTTCTGGCGCGACCGGAAGACCGGTCGCCTCACGCGTCGTTCCGAATGGTTCGTCACCAAGTCGCCGGACGTGACGATCAGCGCGACGCCCGTCGACTACATGGTGTCGTTCGCGCTGCCTCGCTTCTGCGATCAGTCGCTGTCGCGCTCGCGCAAGCGCGTCGACTACGCCGGTGCCCCGAACTGGGTGGCGAAGCTCGACACGATCATCCACGAGCTGTATCACATCGATCCCGAACGCCCCGGCATTCGACGGGTGGAGCGCGCCGACGGCACCTACTCGGCCAACTGCCATGGCCGGCAGTTCTTCGAAGATGTCGTCGCGATGGTGAAGCACTACCTCGCGGGCAATCCAAGCCCCGAGGTGTACGACTTCCTCGAATACAGCTTCGACGAATTGACGGAGCGTTTTGGTGGTGTGGTCGGGACCGCCTTCCGCGCGTTCCCCTCGTATCCGCAGCGCTACACCGAGGTGCTCGATCCGCAGCCCGAGTCGCCCGCCGACATGGTGTGCCCGGTTGAGCCGCTGAAGGTGGCGCGCGTCACCACGCGCTTCACGGAAAACGACCTGGTCACGCGCGAATTCCTGAAGACCACCTCGCGCCAGCTCGTTCGCAAGGGCCAGTTCTGCGCGGCCTGACCACGAAGCTTCTCACCACAAAGAACACAAAGTCCACAAAGGTACAGACCAAAGGAAATTGTCCTTTGTGGTCTTGGTGCCCTTTGTGGCTAATCCGTCTTTGTGGTCTCTGTGGCGATGCGGCGGGCGCCGACGATGCGTCGTGCCCAGTAGGATGAGGTGAACCGTTCGACGCGCACGACTCCCGTGGAGCTCGGGGCGTGTACGAACTGGTCGCCGCCAATCGCCAGCCCCACGTGCGAGGCGCCGCGGCTCACGGTGTGGAAGAAGATCAGGTCTCCAGGCTCGACGTTCCTCAGCTCGATGTCCCGTCCCACGCCGTATTGATCGCGCACTTCGCGC
>Ga0153916_10003969_pt1 | contig 11103 bp, 9 predicted proteins | sample Opewatmetagenome_FD_109642 | JGI IMG/M metagenome (GOLD analysis project Ga0153916, IMG submission 109642) | Freshwater wetland microbial communities from Ohio, USA - Open water 3 Core 3 Depth 4 metaG | ecosystem: Environmental > Aquatic > Freshwater > Wetlands | place: USA: Ohio, Lake Erie, Old...
CCCCATCCCCGAGCGCGACTTCGACGCGCTCGCCGATCGCCGCATGACCGGCGTCGAGCACAGCCATGCCGATCACCTGTCCGAGCGTCGGGCTCTCGCACGGGCTCGTCAGCGTGCCCACCGGCTCGCCGTCCTTCGTCACGGCTGCCCCGTACTCCGGCACGTCGCCGCCGTCGAGGACGAGCGTGACGAGCCGGCGCGGCGGGCTGCCGGCCTCGGCGGCGAGCGCCGCTTTACCGCAGAAGTCGGGGCCGTCGAGGCGGATCATCTTGTCGAGCGACATGTCGTAGGGGCTCGTCTCGTGCTGGAAGTAGTCGTAGCCGATGAAGATCAGCCCCGACTCGATCCGGATCGTCTCGACCGCGGACAGGCCGTACGGCCGTGCGCCGGCGCCGACGACGGCCGCCCACAGTTGCTCGGCGCCGTCCGGCGAGCAGAAGAGCTCGAAGCCGAGCTCGCCCGAATAGCCGGTGCGAGACACCCAGCAGGGCACACCGCCGACCTTCACCTGCTCCGGCCAGAAGCGGAAGTAGCGGAGCGAGGAGACGTCCGCCTCGCAGATCGACTGCAGGAGCTCCCTCGAGCGCGGGCCGTTGATGCCAACCTGCGGCGTCGACTTCGTCATCGCCGTGATCTCGACGTCCAGGCCCGCAACCACACTGTTGAAGTGGTCGAGATCGGAGTCGAGCGCCGTCACGACAATGCAGCTCGAATCGTCGATCCTGAACACCGTTCCGTCACCTACCATCTTCCCGTTCTCGTCGCAGAAAGGCGCGTAGCGCACCTGTCCGATCTCGAGGCCGAGCATGTCGTTCGTGAAGATGCGGTCGGCGGCGGCGAGCGCGTCGGCACCGCTGAAGCTCCACTTGCGGAGCGGCGAGGCATCCCAGACGCCCACGTCGTTGCGGACGGCATGGTGCTCGGCGACCGGGTCGCCGAAGTGGCTCGGCCAGTACCAGCCCTCCCAGTCCATGAACTCGCAGCCGAGGTCGCGCTGAACACGATCGAACGCCGTGCGAATGATCTCCGTCTTTCCCATCAGGATCCTCCTGTGAGGTCGTCTCGTGCCTACTATCTCACCACCCGTTCGTCCTGGTCGGCACGTGCCGGCAACCACCGTGATCAGAGGACCGTCGATGTCACTTCCGACCTCAGCCCCTTATGTCGTCGTCGGCGGAGGGATCCACGGCCTCTCGACCGCCTATCACCTCGCCGAGCTGCTCGAGGAGCAGGGCCGTCCCGCTTCCGACGTCGTCCTGCTCGACAAGCAGCGCCTGGGCGCAGGAGCGACCGGCATCTCGGGCGGGATCGTGCGGAACTTCTACCTGTCGGCGGCGATCAACGAGATCGTCCGGCAATCGGTCGAGATCTTCGAGCTTGATCCCGCCCTGTTCGGCTTCCGCCAGGTCGGATACATCGCGGTCGTGCCGGAGATCCAGGCGGAGGAGCTCGAGCGCATCGCCGAGCAGCAGGCCGCGATCGGGTACCCGTCCACGCTCGCCCGGGGTGCGGGCCCGGTCGCAGAGCACCTGCGCGGGATCTTCCCGGACTGGCGTGCCGACGGAGCGACGGCGTCCCTGCACGAGACGCGCAGCGGCTGGGCCGACGCCGCCACGACGCTCGCGGCGCTCGCCGGCATGACGCGCTCCGCCGGTGTGCAGATCATCGAGGGCGTCGAGGTGGTCGGGTTCGACCTCGAGGGCGGCGCCGTCACGGGCGTCGAGACGGCGGCGGGGCCGATCGCGTGCGAGACGGTCGTGGTCGCTCCCGGCCCGTGGGCACGAGATCTGTGGCGGATGCTCGCGCTACCCGACGAGATCCGAGTCGGTGACACGGTGCAGCCGGCCTTCCACTACTGGCAGGTACGCGAGGGCGAGTACGCGCACGAGGGTGAGGCGCTCGACGCGCGGGCCCCGGTCGTGCATCTCGACGCCGACGTGCCGCTGGTCTCACCGCGGGACGGCTCGACGCTACAACCCGCTCCCTGGGGGATCTACTTCCGCCCCGGACTCGGTGGAGGCATCGCTTGCGGCGGGCTGCCGCTCGCGCTCGAGACCGACTGTGCACTCGATCCGTACGGGCCGTCACACCCAGAGCTCGGCGCCACGAGCGCATCCTTCGACGAGGCGATGACGACCGGCCTTTCGTGGGCACTCGGCCGCTTCGGCAGCACGGGCGCGGGCTGGACGAGCTCGTCCTTCGCCGCCCCGACGTGCTTCACGCCCGACAGCTACCCGATCGTCGGCTTCGTCCGCGAGAACGCATACGCCATCCTCGACTCGAACCACGGCTTCAAGATGCTCGCGCTCGGCAAGCTTGCGGCAGGGGAGCTGCTCGGCGACGAGGCCCCCGAGCTCTCCGCCTTTCGGCTCAGCCGCTTCGCCGAGGCGGCGCTGCACCCGGTCTCGGCGAGCCCCTACCCCTGGACATAGAGGCTTACGCGCGGATGAGGAGCCCGCCGTTCCGCGCGGCCCCCTCGAGGAACACGAGCCAGTCGATCCAGAGCTGCGCGTCGGAGAGCGTCACGGGCGTCTCACGCGCAGCTGCGATCACGTCCTCGACCTCGTCGGCTTCGACGACGGCGTCCGCGCCGGGCCCCGGCAGCCGGTCGCCGGGCCAGGGCATCCCCTGCACGCCCATCTCGGTCGTGAGTGCGTTCAGGTCGCCGGTGCTGAGCCAGACGTGCCCGCCGACGCCGTCGTTCCGGCGCCAGTACAACCGGTAGCTCACGTTGTCTCCTTCGCCCTGCGGCGCTCCTTCTCGTACACCGGGTGCTCGACAACCTCGCCGGGGACGTCCTCGCCGCCGATGCGGGCGATCACCTTCGTCCCGGGCACTCTCAGATCCTGGCGGATCTTCGCGAGGCCGAGCGTCTTCCCGCCGAGGAAGGGCGACTCGACGGCCTGGGTGACGAAGCCGACCTCGGCTCCGTCGACGCGGAGCGGTGCGCCGCTCGCCGCATCGCCGCCGGAGGCCAGGACGACACTGCCGAGGCGAAGGTCGGTGGCGTTGCGATCGCGCACAAGGCCCTCACGCCCCTGGAAGTCTCCCTTGTCGAGGTCGACGGACCAGCCGAGCCCGCACTCGTACGGCGACACGGTCGGGTCGTATTCGACCCCGCCGATGATGAAGCCGCCCTCGATCCGGAACAGGTCGAGAGCGACCATGCCGATCACCTTCAGCCCCTGCGGGGTGAGGGCGTCGACGAGCGCGTCCCACAGCTCGAGCGCGCGATCGCGCTCGACCCAGAGCTCGTAGCCGAGCTCGGCCGTGTAGCCGAGGCGGGTCATGAAGACGGGGATACCGGCGATCTCCACGTCCTCCCGGAACGTGTAGTACGGGAACGTGGCGTTGGAGATGTCCCGGTTCGCGAGCGGCTGCAGCATGGAGCGGCTCAGCGGCCCCTGCAGGCACAGGTGCGGCATCGCGTCGGTGAACTCGGTGACGACGATTCCCGCCGGTGCCAGCTCGCGGAAGAGGTGGAAGTCACGGTCGTTCGCCCCGCAGAAGCGGATGCTGTCGGCCGAGCGCACCATCACCGTGCAGTCGTCGATCATCTTGCCGTGCTCGTCGCAGAGCGCCCCGTAGCCGATCTGGCCGACGCCGAGCTTCGAGACGTCGCGCGTGACGATTCCGTTGACGAACGCCTGCGCACCGGGCCCGTCGATGTCGACCTTGCGCAGCATCGTGAAGTCCATCAGCGCAGCCGCCTCGCGGCAGGCGCGGTACTCCTCGAGCGTGTCGGTCACGATGGACGGCGCCCAGTAGCCGAACAGGTCCATCCACTGGTCCGTCATCGCCGCCAGGCGGGGGTAGAAAGCGGTCTCCTTGCTCACGCACCCTCCTCGGGACGTCGCGGTTTCGCGTCTACCCTAAAGCGAATCACGCGCCCGCGCGCCCGGTATGGTGGTCGCGTGGGCGGGCCCTGGACGACACGTGTCGATGCCGACGGCTGGGAGCCGATGGAGCTCGGCGGCGACACCGTCGGCGAGGTGCACGTGCTGCGCTCCGACGAGGGTGACCGGCCCTACGACGCCGGCCTCTGGCGGGTGCTCGGCGAGCTGCCGGCGCCGTTCCACTACGACTTCGAGCAGAACGAGACGATCCACGTGCTCGAGGGGGAGGTCGTGATCTCGGTCGATGGCGGGCCCACGCTGGAGCTCACTGCGGGGGACGTCGCCTCGTTCGCGGCCGGCGGCAGCGCCACCTGGCAGATCGTCCAGACGCCGTTCAGGGAGCTCTTCGTCCTCGGCTGAGCGACGTCAGCGACCGTCGCTGCGCTCAAGGCGCGACTCAGGGCGCAGTCGGCTCGTCCTCCGGCGCCGCCGGTGCCGCCGTGGCGTCCGCGCCGGCGGCGAGAGTGAGCGACTCGAGCAGCAGCTCGCTCACCTCGCGCAGCTGGATGTCGCCGGCATGCCCCGACGTCTTGATCGCGTCCTCGTACATGGTCACGTCCTTCGGGCAGGCGACGACGAAGGTGGAGACGCGCTCGAGCGACATCGCCTCGCCGATCCGGTCTTCGGAGGGTCTCGGCCCGTCCCCCTGCTTCAGCTCGGACATCCAGATGCGGCCGCCGCCCGCGCCGCAGCAGAACGAGTTGTCGCGGTTGCGCGGCATCTCCACCAGCTCGCAGCCCGCGGCCGCGATGAGCTTCCGCGGCTCGTCGTAGACCCCGTTGTAGCGACCGAGCGTGCACGGGTCGTGGTAGGTGACCCGGTGGCCGAGCCGCTTCTGCGGCGCGAGCCGGCCCGACTCGACGAGCTCCAGCAGGAGCTGCGTATGGTGGACGACCGGCCACGAGCCGCCGAGTGCCGGGTACTCGTTCTTGATCGTGTTGAACGAGTGCGGGTCGGAGGTGAGGATGCGCTCGAACTCGCAGGCCGAGATCGCCTCGATGTTGCTCTCGGCGAGATCGGTGAAGAGCCCCTCCTCGCCGGCCCGCCGCACGTCGTTGCCGGCGTTGCGTTCGCCCTCGTAGAGGATCCCGAAGTCGACCCCCGCGTGGTGTAGCAACCGGGCGAGGTTCTGCGTCACGCGCTGGTTGCGCGTGTCGAGGGACGCGTAGTCGCCGACGAACCAGAGCACGTCGACGGGCTCCTTGCGCGCGTCCTTGACCTCGAACTCGAGCTCCTTCGCCCACCGGCCACGCTTTCGCTTCGGCTCGCCGAACGAGTTGCCCGAGTCGTAGATCGTCTCGAGCGTCGCCTGAAGCTGCGCGTCCATCTCGCCGCGGTCGACGAGCCGCCGGCGGAGATGATTGATGATCGGCACGTGCTCGATCCCGACCGGGCAGATCTCCACGCATGCCATGCACTGCATGCACGACCACACCGTCTCGGGCCTGATCGGGTTGCCGATCAGGTTCGCATCCGACGCGAACAGCGGCTCGACGCCGAGCGAGGCTCGGACGCCGAACGTCCCCTCCGACTGCTCCCGCAGATCGAGGATCAGGTCACGGGGCGAGAGCGGGTAGCCGGAGGCCGCGGCCGGGCAGGCGGCGTGGCACTTGCCGCACTTCGTGCACGCATCGAGCTGCAGCAGGTGCGCGGGCGCGAGATCGGCGACGACGCCGTAGCCGACCTCCTCCGGCTTCGGGCTCGGCGGCAGCTCCACCAGCCGCTTCCCCGCCATCTCGTCCCTCGTCGCGACGCTGGCGGGACCGCTCATCATGTGCACCGCCTTCGTGAACGGGATCGCCGCAACGAACGTGAGCGCGGCGATCCCGTGCACCCACCAGCCACGGAAGTGCGCGGCCGCAGCGGTCTCGCCGTCGATACCGAGCGCCTGCAGCCCCTGGCCGGCGAGCCAGCCGAACGGCGCCCACTTCTCGAACGACGGGTCAGTCTCCGCGATCCTGAGCGCCTCGAGCAGGAAACCGGTGACACCGAGGAACAGGAGCGAGCCGACGAAGACCCAGTCGCCCACCTGGTAACGCCAGCGTGCGTAGCGGCTCGCGACGCCGTCGACGCGGCCGTAGTCGAGCCGCGCGGGGCGGCTGCCGCGCTTCACGGCCATGATCAGCAGGCCGACGATCAGCGCCGCGCCGAACACATCGAGGAAGAGCGAGTAGCCGAGATAGAACGGCCCTCGCCAGAAGTCCCAGCCGAGCACGGGCTCCGCGAAGTCGTCCTGGAACGCGAGGATCCCCGTTCCGATGAACAGCACGACGAACCCGTAGAAGATCAGCGCGTGCGCGAGCCCGGCGACGCCGTCGCGACGCTTGATCCAGGCGTGCGTGAGCACGATCCACGCGGTGCGGGCGACGCGGCGCCCGGGCTGGTCGGTCGGGAAGCGGCCGCGCCCGCGCCTGTACTTGAGCACGAGACGCACGACGCCCCAGGCGAAGATCGCCGTCGAGACGGCGATGAGTGCGTACCAGAGCCCGATCTGCCAGTCGGACAGACCGGCGAACGTCTCACGTGTCTGCATCCTCTAGAAGAGCTTCTCCAGCTCTTCCGCGACGTCGAAGAGGTCGGCGCGCGCACCGTAGTGGGCGACGTTGAAGATGGCCGCCTCGGGATCGGTGTTGACCGCGATGATCGTGCCCGACGTCTTCATGCCGGCAAGATGCTGAACGGCGCCCGAGATCCCGAACGCCAGGTAGACGGTCGGCTTCACCGTCTTCCCCGACTGGCCCACCTGTCGGGAGGCCGGCATCCAGCCGGCGTCGACGAGGGGGCGTGAAACAGAAAGCGTCGCCCCCATCTTCTCCGCGAGCTCCCGGAACATCTCGACGTTCTCCTTCTCGCCGATGCCGCGGCCGATCGAGAGCAGGAAGCCCGCCTGGGTGATGTCCACGTCCGTCGAGGTCGCAGGCTCGACGAGCTCGAGGTGACGTGCCCGCGACGGCGACGCCGTCACCTCGAACGAGGACACGCTCGCCCCGCCCGGCCCTTCTGCCGGTACCCACGTCGTCGGCCGCAGCAGCAGCATCACGCTCTCCGCCCCCGGGAAATCGAGCTCCGCACTCACCTTGGAGCCGTAGAACGAACGCGTCGCCACAACAGCGTCGCCCTCGAGCGCCACCCCATGGACATCGCTCGCGAAACCGAGACCGAGCTTCGCCGCCGCCGCCGGGCCGTAGCCCATGCTGTTGACGGTGAAGCCGAGCAGCGTCACGCGCGGCCGCCGGTCGGTGATCAGGGCCTCGACGGCCGACTGGTAGGCGTCGTTCTCGAACTCGTCCGTCGCGACCTGCACGGTCACGATCTCCGCCACGCCCTCCACGTTGACGGCGTCGACGAGCGGCGCAGGATCCCGTGCGATCACCGCGACCGTCACCGGCCCGAGCTCACGCCCGGCCGTGATCAGCTCGCGGGTAACGTCGCGGACCTGGCCACGGATGTGCTCGGCCACCACGAGAACGCTCACCCGAGCCGCTCCTTCACGATCGCGGCAATCCGGCCGGCGATCTCGGCGGGGCTGCCGTCGATCATCTCGGCCCCCTCTCCCCGCTCGGGCACGAACATCCTGCGCACACGATACGCGGGCATGCCGTCGTCCGCGGCGCTGCGGACGTCGACCTCCACCTGCTCCGCCTGCTTGATCGCGCGCAAGTTGGCGTAGCGCGGCTCGTTGATACCGGTCTGGATCGTCAGCACGGCGGGCGTATCCACCTCGACCCGATCCAGCAGCCCACCCTCGAGCTCGCGGTCGACGACCACCTTCCGTGCGTCTTCGTCGTAGCCGACGCGCGTGACGACTGCTGCGCGTGGCAGGCCGAGCAGCTCCGCCAGCACCGTGCCGGTCGCCGCCTGCACAGCGTCACTGGACTGGACGCCGCAAAAGACGAGATCCGGGCTCTCCGCCCGCACGACCTCTGCGAGCGCTCGCGCGACCGTGAACGGATCACGCCCGGTAGCCTCGACCCGGATAGCCCGGTCGGCCCCCATCGCCAGGCATCGCCGCAAGGCGGCCTCGGACTCCCTCGCGCCACACGTGACCAGGACAACCTCGCCACCGAGGCGCTCCCGCAACTGGAGCGCCTCCTCGGTGGCGAAGCTGTCCCACTCGTTCAACGCGGAATCCAGGTAGTCCGGGTCGACATCGAGGCCGTCGTCCTGGAACTCGACCTCGTCGCCGAGAACCAGCACCTGTTTGATACAGACGACGATACGCATCTAGGAAGCCGTCGCCCCGGCGTACATGGCCGCGTACTCGGCCTTCTCCATCGCCACCGACGCATCGTCGACCATGCGCCGCTCGCGCTTGAACGGGAGCGGGATCGACGGATCCGGCGAGTCGATCTCGCGGGCCAGCCGGTGGCCGGAGAAGACCGCATCCGCGGTGAGCCGCGGCGCTTCGCAGTCGCCGATCCGGTAGAGCGCGTCGACCCCCTCGGCCTTGAGCTGCTCGAGGCCGATCGAGTCCTTGAGCTCGCGGAACAACGCCTCGTTCGAGCGGCGTTGCGCCACCCAGACCACGCCGTCGGCGGCGAACGACTTCTCGTGCCCGTCCTCGTCGTAGACGTGTGCCGCCACGACCGCCCCCTGCTCGACGCGCGTCGGCAGGTGGTAGGGCACGATCTCGACGCCGAGCTTGTGCAGTCGACGGTGCTGGTTCGGCGCCTCGAGCGTGAAGTGCATGTACGAGGCGACGTGGCCCATCGGCGTCATCAACGTGACCTTCTTGCCTTCCTCCGCGAGCTTCTCGGCGAGCGAGACGCCCATGAAGTAGCCGTCGTTGTCGAAGATGACGATGTTGTCACCCTGGAGCTGCTTGCCCTCGCCCATGATCTGGTCGGGGGTCGCCTGCCACGCGAGGCTCGCGTCGGCACCCGGAATGGGCGCGTGCGAGGCCCCGTTGAGGCCGTCCGTGGCCCAGTACGAGCCGGTGGCGACGACGACGATCTCGGCCCCGTACTCGGCGACGTCCTTCGCGGAGAGCTTCATGCTCGGGATGAACTCGACGTTCTTGAGCTTGTCGATCTGGATCTTGCGGTAGTTGACGATGCGGGCCCACTCGCCCAGGCCCGGCAGCTGCGGGATCCACCGCATCGTGCCGCCCATGTCGTCCTGAGCCTCGACGAGGTGCACGCGCCGCATGCCGCGCTTGCCGAGGATCATGGCGCACTCCATGCCGGCAGGGCCGGCGCCGACGACCAGCACGTCGTTGTCGGAGTTGGACGCCTTCGTGAAGCGCTCCGGATGCCAGCCGCGGCGGTACTCCTCGCCGGCGGTCGCGTTCTGCGTGCAGATCAGCGGCGGGCCGCCGATCTCCCAGCGCGAGATGCAGACGTTGCAGCCGATGCACTCGCGGATGTCGTCCAGCCGGCCCTCGTCGATCTTCTTCGGCAGGAACGGATCGGACGTCGACGGGCGGCAGGTGGCGATGATGTCGAGCTTGCCCTCCCTGATCGCGTCGGCCATCATGTCCGGGTTCGTCCAGCGGCCGACCCCGAGCACCGGCTTCTTCGAGATCGCCTTCACGGCAGCCTGCCACGGGAGCGCGCGGCCCTGGGGATAGAAGCGCGACGGCGTCGCGTCCTCGCCCCACTCCGCGATGCCGGACAGGTTGATGTCCCAGACGTCGACGAGATGGTCGACGAGCTCGACGAACGGCAGGCAGTCGCGCTTGAGCTGCGTCCCGGCCTCGCCGAGGAACATGTCGGTGGACATCCGTACGCAGATGGCGCAGTCGTCGCCGACCGCCTCCTTCACCATCTCGATCGTCTCCCGCCAGAAGCGGGCCCGGTTCTCGAAGGAGCCCCCGTACTCGTCGGTGCGGTGGTTGTAGAAGGGTGTCAGGAACTGCTGCGGCAGGTAGGAGTGCGAGCCGTAGACGTAGATGATGTCGAAGCCGGCGGTGCGTGCCCGCTTCGCCGCCTCGACGTAGAGATTCTGGAGGTACCGGATGTCGTCCTTGTCGGCCTCGATCGCATACGTGAGGAACTCGAAGTCGCTCGGGATCTGCGACGGACCGCGCGCCACGCAGCGGGATTCCATGTTCGGCGCATGCGGGCCGCCGTACCAGAGCTCACAGGCTGCGAGCGCATCGCGCTCGTGCAGCATGTCGCACATCAGCGACAGGTTCTTGATGTCGCCGTCGTCCCAGATGCGCGCCGACATGCGATGGGTGTCGTCGGACTCCGGCGAGATGGAGCAGTACTCGGTGGCGACGCCGGCGAAGCCTCCTTCGGCCTTCAACGCGCGGAAATACGCCTGGCTGAACGGCTTCTCGGAACCGAACCCATTGCAGTGGGGTACCTGGTAGAAGCGATTCTTCATCGTCTTCGGACCGATCTTGATCGGCTCGAACAGGATGTCGTGTTTCGGGTCACGCGCCATCTCGCGAAGCCTCCTCTTGACGACAAGTAGGCCGATTCTCCCGTCATCCTGACGAAGATGCAAGAGCGTGGAATTGCCGCTGAGGAAACTCATTCCCGAGGTTGGCAAGACGTTGCCCGCATTGACGGCGGTCGGCAAACGACTGGCTCCTCCCTGAACCCTGACGGCGTGCGAGACTAACCCCATGCTCTGGGTCCTCGTCGTGGCCGGCCTCGCCGTCGTCCTGCTCGCTCTCGCCGTCTACCTCTTCAACCGGCTCGTGCGGCTCCGCAACGAGGTCGACACCGGCTGGTCGAACATCGACGTCCAGCTGAAGCGCCGCAACGACCTGATCCCGAACCTCGTCGAGACCGTGAAGGGCTACGCGACGCACGAGCGAGGGGTGTTCGAGGAGGTGACGAAGGCTCGCGCCGCCATGGCGCAGGCGTCGACGCCGGGCGAGGCAGGCGTCGCCGACTCGCTGCTCGGACAGGCGCTCAGGCACCTCTTCGCGGTCGCCGAGGCCTATCCCGACCTGAAGGCGTCACAGAACTTCCTGCAGCTGCAGTCCGACCTCACGGACACCGAGGACAAGATCGCCGCGGCCCGCCGGTACTACAACGCGACCGTGCTCGCCTACAACACCGCCACGCAGACGTTCCCGGCGCTCCTGCTCGCCGGGCCGGCCGGCTTCCGGGCACGCGAGTTCTTCGCCGCCGACCAGGACGACCGGGCCCCCGTCCCGGTGAGCTTCCCGTCGTAGCCACCCGGGCGTGACGCTCCAGCAGCAGATCCGTGCGAACCGGATCCGGACGGCCTTCGTCGTGGTCGCGTTCGC
>Ga0153916_10003970_pt1 | contig 11102 bp, 8 predicted proteins | sample Opewatmetagenome_FD_109642 | JGI IMG/M metagenome (GOLD analysis project Ga0153916, IMG submission 109642) | Freshwater wetland microbial communities from Ohio, USA - Open water 3 Core 3 Depth 4 metaG | ecosystem: Environmental > Aquatic > Freshwater > Wetlands | place: USA: Ohio, Lake Erie, Old...
CCCTGGCGCGTTTCGACGCGGATAAAGACGGCTGCGGCGTGATCTACCTGGCCCAGGTGGGCTGTTCGATATGGTAAACGCAGCTTGAACTCGACCGGCACCACCTCAACATGCGTAATCTGCATAGCACGCCTCCCTTGCTACAGCGCATCTATCCCTCGCTCAGCGTGTGTGAGCTTCGGCCTTAAATCGCCGGGTTATCAAGTCAATGATCTCGTCAGCGCTGGTTTCGATGGGTTTATCGGTGACATTCACCACTGCAAAGCCACGTCGTTGAAACAACTGGCGGGCAGCCTCTACCTCTTCGTATATCGCAGCCAAGTCGGTATAAGCCGAAGGCCCCGGGGCACCCAGCCGACGTTGACGTTGCTGGCGATGAACCAGCAACTGGGCAGGCTCGATATGCAGACCCACTACCCGGCGCTGATCCAGGCTAAACAATTCTGAGGGCGGCTCTAGCCCGCTGACCAGCGGCAGGTTGGCCACCCGCCAGCCCAGTACAGATAGATACATGCTGAGCGGCGTTTTACCTACCCGTGACACACCCACCAGCACGATCTCAGCCTGTGACCAGCCCTGGGGACGCTTGCCGTCGTCGTGGGCCATAGCAAAGTCAATGGCCGCCACCCGCTCAAAGTAAGCCTGATGCAGTTGACGGTATAGTCCTGGGTGTCCTACTGGCTGTTGGCCCAGGGTTGTCGTCAGGTGAGCCAGCAAGCCCCCCATCAGGTCGATGCTCACCACCCCTTGGCCTTGCGCTAATTCAGTCAGGGCGTTGCCCAGACTGGCATCTACCATTGTGTGGACAATGGTACCTCCGCTGCTGGCCGCGCGTGCCACTACCTCCTCCACCTGCGCCATGTGCCGTACGTGGCCCACGGTGACCACCGGCACCTGGCTGTCGGGGAACTGGGCCAGGACCGTGTGCACCAACTGCTCACCACTGGCCCCTGCCGCACCGGAGACAATGTAGATAGGTGGCCGGCTGGCCTTGTCTGGCATTTCCACGCTTGCACCTCGCGCTGCGTTTCGGCGGTCGCACCCAAACGCCCCGCCATATCCCGCCCGCACCCAGGAACGTGGCGACCAATCACCGTCCGGTCGAACTGCCTCAATAGTGATTTTAAGGATACCATGACTCCGTGCTCCCTGCAATCCTCACTACTATTGCTAGGCGTCAGGAACTATGGTAGGATGTGGCGCCAGCCGAGTAAATAAACGAGTGCTCAAGCCGGCCAGGGGGAACAACACAGCATGAGACCCAAGCATAAGCCAATACGCCGCCGGGTTGCCTACTTCATCTCGCCGCACGGGTACGGCCACGCTGCGCGGGCAGCGGCGGTTATGGCGGCTTTGCACGAACTCGACCCGACCGTCTATTTTGAAATCTTTACCCAGGTGCCGGCCTGGTTCTTCCAGGACTCGCTGCGGAGGCCCTTCGGCTATCACGCCTTATTAACCGACATTGGGTTGGCGCAAACAACGCCCCTGGTCGAAGACTTGACTGAGACCCTCAAGCGTTTGGGCAGTTTCCTGCCCTTTGATACCACCCACATCGAGGATGTGGCCAGGCTGGTCAACCAACTGGAGTGTCGACTGGTCCTCTGCGACATTGCCCCCATGGGCATCGCCGTAGCCAAAGCAGCCGGCATACCTTCAGTCCTGATTGAGAATTTCACCTGGGACTGGATTTACGCAGGATATGTCCAGGATGAGACAGGCCTGAGTGGCTACGTGACATATCTGAGCGAGTTGTTCGCCGCCGCCGATTACCACGTACAAACGGAACCTGTCTCCCGGCCGCGAGATGCCGACCTCACCACGTCGCCGATCAGCCGCAAGGTTAAAACCCCCATCGCTCAGACCCGCCGGCAATTGGGCATTCCGCCGCAAGCCAAGCTCGTGATGATCACGATGGGGGGCATCCCCTGGCACTATCGCTTCCTGGAACAACTGGCGCACCCAACCGGCGTTTACTTCCTGGTCCCCGGCGCTGACGAGCAGATACAGGCCGGTCACCATGCTTTCCCAGGGACGGGCGGGCTGGTGCTCTTGCCGCATCACTCGGACTATTTCCACCCTGACCTGGTGAACGCCTCGGATGCCGTCATCGGCAAAGCCGGATACAGCACCCTGGCCGAGGTCTACCAGGCGGGCGTGCCATTTGGCTACGTTGCCCGCCCCAGGTTTCGTGAGTCGCAGGTGCTGGCCGGTTACATTGAGCAGCATATGCATGGCCTGCCTGTGGCAGAAAAAGATTTCCAGAACGGAAACTGGTTAGCATCGGTTGAGGAGTTGTTGGCCATGCCACGTCTCAGCCGGGGCGACCCGCAGGGCGCGGACCAGGCAGCCCGCTTCATCGGCGAGCTGCTGGACGGTAAGCGCTAAACGCCGCTTGGGAGGTAGCTTGAGCGCATTCCTGGTTCCCCCCTTTCAGATCGACCCGAGCCGCCTGCCGCCGCCTATCGCCACGTCCGAGCCCGGCTCTTTTGCGCAACGCACCTTCCAGGTCCGTATTCCCCACATCGTCGAGGAGACCATCGCGCTCAACACATTCCCGTCCGATATTCGCGACGCACTCGAAGCGCTGCGGGCGGAGATCTTGGGCGGCAGCATCCACGCTTTACAGGAAGCAACCCCGGATAAGGCCTTCTGGGAGCAGGTGTCGCGCCCTTACCTGGGCTGCACCTGGCTCGACGTCCCCTGGTACTGGGCCGAGACTTTATTCTACCGCCGCGTTCTCGAAGCTACCCGCTATTTCCAACCCGGAACCTGGCATCACTTCGACCCGTACGCCGCCAAAAAACAGACGGAATGGGCGCCCCAGGCTGCCCCCCGCTTGCTCAATGCCGTCCTGGAAGAGCTACCCTCTGATCCGAAGGAGCATTTCGAAAAGCTGCTCTACGCCAGCTTGTGGGGCAACCGTACCGACCTGAGTCACAAGCTGTCAGCGCAGACCGCAGGCGCCGCGCGGCTGGAGCATCGGGAGGCCAACCTGCTGGTGGACGACTCGCAGCAGATGCGCGCCTATTTGCAGCAACAGCCCGGACGCCGAGTGGTCATGATCAACGACAACGCCGGCACCGAGCTTTTGATGGACCTGGCCCTGGCAGACTTGCTGTTGAATGAAGGCCTGGCCGCTCAGACAACCTTGCATCTGAAGCCCCAGCCTCTCTTTGTCTCCGATGCCATGCCGGCCGATGTGGAGATAGGCCTGAGGGCCATGATGGCGGGTGGGAAAGCCGCGCGTGCCTTGAGCCGCCGGCTGCGCGCCCACCTGGAGACCGGACGCATGCAACTGCGCGCCCACTGGTTCTATACCACCAGCCTCTTTTACTTTCAGTTGCCGCCTGACCTGGACGCCGAGCTGAGGGGGATAGACCTGGTCATTCTCAAGGGCGACGTCAATTACCGGCGCCTGCTGGGCGACGCGCACTGGCCGCCCACCACACCCTTCGAGCAGGCTACCGCTTATTTCCCGGCTCCTTTCGCGGCGCTGCGCACCCTCAAAGCCGAGCTGGTCGTCGGCCTGCGCGCCGGCGAGGCCGAACGCCGCCAGGCACAAGACCCGGATTGGCTGGTCAACGGCCGCTACGGTCTGGTACAAGCAAGGCTCTGAAAATGCCCCTGGCCAAAGCCATCCGCACCCGCCTCAAGCGACTGTTCCAACCATCTCCTCAAGCGCCTCCCGCAAGCCCAGGGCTTGCAGGCAGGCCGCTAGAAACACCTCCCGGCGATTCTAAAGTCTACACCATCCCCGTGTTAGTCGTCAGCTATTTCCCTGTCAAGAAAGGAAGGATTGACCCACAAGTGACCGGCGACGTCGGCGCGCCCCTGGACGAGATACGCCGCCATACGCACCAGACAACCCAACAGGTGATCCAAGCCTTGGAAACAGGGAGCACCTACCATGGCTATAAGGACCCCCAGGCCCAGCCCAGTCTGCGTTACCGTATCGTCGAGACTCTCGAATTCCTCGACCCTCTCCCGACGCATCACAAGCATGGCCACTCAAAGCCGATGACGGATTACCATGCCATTCTGCAGCGCTGCGATATCCGCCATTGGGTTGAAGAACGTGGCATCCGGGAGGTATGGCTGTGGGGCTATCACGGAGGGATGCTGGACTTGTGGGAGTCGAATATGGCCGGGCCTCATGGAGACATTAGCAACAGCGACCGCGACCTGCACGATCTACCCGTGCTAAGCAGGACTTTTACGCTTTACCATTACAATTATCAACGTGGCCCATCCGAGGCAGTGGAAGACCACATGCATCAAATCGAGGCCGTATTGGGCTTTGTTGACCATCACCTGTTTTGGGACAAATTCGTAGGCAAGCCTGGAGAAGGGCGTTGTGGCTGGTCCCATTATCCGCCCAATGCGCAACGAGATTATGACTGGGCCAATCGCAACTACGTCTGGACAGACATCGAGGACTGGAGGCCAGAGGGGAGCGGCCAGAAACAACGCATAAACTGCACGCGTTGGAGCTGTGATAGTTTGACCTGGTTCATCTACTGGATGCAGAACCTACCTGGAGCTTCCAATGGTCTGTCGTACCAGGGGCATCGGCTGACTAACTGGTGGGCGTTTATTGGTGACTTTGACGAGGCTGTGGGAACTCGGAAAGGGCTGTACTAGTCTTCGAAGCCTTTAAAAAGGTCTTCCAACTCTTGCTCCCATACGTCGCCCAGCGGCATAAAGGACATCTCGGTAAAGTCCTGAGCCAGCGTCTGCATATACTCTCTCACTTTTAATTGGGGCGCCTTTCTTTCCAGCTCGCCCAGCTTGGCGTCTATAGACGCGGTCAGCTCATCACTTTGCCTGGCCAGATCTGACAGGTCGATCCTCAGATCGAACATGTGGTTGAATCTACGCATCAAATCGTACCAAGCCTTAAAGTCGTTTTCCACCCTCAAGCCCTGCAGGTGGGTAGACAGCTGCGAAAAGTCGTAGGCCGGAACAAAGGCGTAAAAATCAATGAACTCCACCCCTTCTCGCTCTGCTCTGTCAGCCAAATATGTGCCGATGGTTGAACCGCCCTCGTAGTCGGAAAACTTGACGGCATAACTGGTCAATTCATTCTTCAAGGCCGGCAGACTATAGACACACGAAACTTCCCGGTCCTTATCATAGGGCATCGCACCGTATACCCCGCCCAGCGCCACAACTCTTCTCACGCCCAGTTGCTTCACAACTTGAAAGAAGGCATCCGCATAGAGTTCGACTTCGAGATGCGGCTCGTCTCCCAGAAAAATCACCAGGCCTTTGTCGTCATTGCCGGTGTAATAGATCTCTGTCCTTTTAGACTCTAGCTCTTTGCGATAGCCCTCGTCCAATTTTATGTGCGGCCTTACGAAATGATGCGTACCTGGGATCTGGAACAGGTAAAACCCATCCGGCTTGATCTCTCCGATCTTTCTGGCGCGGGTTTGGTCGATCAGATATTGAGGCAACCTGGACGAAATGGAACCCGCGTCGGCCCATTGGCGCCAGCCAGCGATCATGTATTTCTCTTCAGACTCCGGTTTCTCCCACAGCTCGAGCAGATTATCCATAGCTCCTCACCTCGCGATCATAGAAACAGCCGCAGGCCTGATCTTCTTTATGATAAGAGGAATCTATCATTTTGTCAATGAAAAGTTCCAAGGGAACCAACAGCAGCCGCCTGACGTCTCCACAAATGAGCGCCGGCGTCGGTCAAAAGACCGCCTGGCGTCAGTCGCCCGCCCTGAAAATTTTGTCAATTGATGCTATAATAGGATGCTATGCAAGCCAGCCGTCAAGGGGAGAGCATGAAGCGTTCCTGGATGGTAGCCCTCGTTTTCGTAGCCATCGTGTCGGCCGGCGGCGCGCCAGCGCCGGCCCGGTCCGCATCCCTCAGCCTGCAGACAGGTCTGAAGATGGAGGCCGAGGCCGCCTTCGACGGCTATTTCAAATACGGAGAGTGGTTGCCGGTTTGGGTCCAACTGGAAAACAGCGGCCCCGACCTGGAAGCCGAAGCCCGCGTGCGCGTCCCCGGCAGTTGGGGCAATATAAGCTTCGTCGCTCCGGTGTCGCTGCCGGGCGGCTCACGCAAGCGTATCCCGCTCTACGTCCTGCCCAACAATTTCTCCCACACCCTGGAACTGGAATTGACCGCCGGCGGCCAGGTGCTGCTCTCCCAAAAGGTGGCGGTCAACCCCCTGGCCAACATCAGCTACCTGGTGGGCATGCTGGCCCCCCAGCGCGGCGCCCTCTCGTTCATCGCCGGGGTTTCGCTGCCAGGCCAGGAGCGGCCCATAACGCTGGTCGATCTTGCCCTGTCTGAGCTGCCAGAGCGGCCGGAGGGGCTGCGTTCCTTTGACACGCTCATTATCAACGATACGGATACCTCCTCGCTAACGCCGCAACAACAGGCTGCCCTGGAAAGCTGGGTGCGTCAGGGGGGGCGACTGGTGATCGGAGGCGGCCCAGGCGCTCAGCAAGTCGCAGCCGGTCTGCCCGACGCGTTGCTGCCATTCGTGCCTCACGGGGAGGTCGAGCTGGCGACCCTGGCCAGCCTGGCCAGTTTTGCCCAGGCAGAGGCTATCCGCGTGCCAGGGCCATTCGTCGTAGCCACCGGCGCACAAAGCCCAGGCCATACATTGGCCGAACAGAACGCATGGCCTCTGGTGCGCGAGCGGGTCGTCGGCCGCGGCTCTGTAGATTTCGTAGCTTTGGACCTGGCCATCTCCCCCTTTGACGCCTGGACGGGCACGGCCGCTTTCTGGGAACGGCTGCTTGCGCCGGGCGCTGCCTACCCAGATTGGCTGCCGCGTGACGTATCGGTTCGCCAGATGAAGGCAGGCCCGATGACCTATGCCCTCTCCCGTCTGCCCACCCTGGACTTGCCCTCTATTCGTGGCTTGAGCCTGTTGCTGGTGCTCTACATCCTGCTGGTCGGACCGGTCAATTACGTGGCCCTGCGCTGGCGAAACCGGCTGCACTGGGCCTGGGTCAGTGTCCCCCTGATCACGCTGGCCTTTTCGGGTGGCGCCTTTGGGCTGGGCTTTGCGCTGCGCGGCACGGATCTGATCCTCAACAAGATCGCTGTGATTGAATTGCAGGCAGATGGCAGCGCTGGCGTGACCAGCTACCTGGGCCTCTTCTCTCCGGCCCGACAATCCTACGCCATCGAGGTCGGCGGCGGCACCTTGCTCAGCCCTTTAACGCCGGACTATAATCCCTGGGGACCCGTTGCGGCCAATACAGGAAGTGAGATCGCTTTCGTACAAGGCGAACCCGGCTACGTGCGCGGCCTGGCCGTCAACCAATGGTCTATGCAGACATTTATGACGGAGGGCACTTGGGCCGATCTGGGACGCATTCAGGGCGAGCTGCAAATCGAGGGCGAATCCTTGGTTGGGACAGTGCGCAACCAGACCGGCTACACGCTGACCGATACCGCCCTGATCCTGGGCAACCGTTTTGTGCGCCTGGGCGATCTACCGCCCGGCCAGGCAGCCCCGGTAACGATGGAATTGATCGAGCTTCAAAGCCAGAACACGGGGCAGCCGCTCAGTTATGCGCTGTTCCAGGACCAGCTTGTGCAATCGGGGCCCGGTGGTCCGCCGCGCGAGGCAGAACTGAAACAGGCGGTGCTCCAGAGCGTTTTTGAGCAAGGAGCTGGGGTCGATTTCACCTCCTCGGTCGTCGCTTTCGGTGGCAGCGACCTGCCACGCCGGGGGTTGTTGCTTATCGGCTGGCTGAACCAGGCGCCGCCCGAAGTACGTGTCGCCGGGCGTACACCTTCCCAACAGACCACCGCCCTGCTCTACGCCTCGCTTGCCTATGACTTGCCACGCACAGGGGACCTCTCGCTGCCGCCCGGTCTGATTCCCGGCGGGCTGGTGCAAATGCCGGCCGAAGGGGGTACGTGCGGGTCAAGTACGACAGGCATCTGGCTGGGGCGTGGAGAGGCCATCTTCGAATTCCAGGTCCCTGTAGAGGCGCGCGATGTGCGTGTCCAGCGGCTCACGCTGGCCATCGGCAGCGACGGAGGCGGCTGGTGGCAGCCGCCCGAGGTAGCCATCTACGCCTGGGATAAAGAGAGGTGGCTGGCTATCGATGAACCCATCATCGGGGTTAATCTTATCTCCGACGCGGACGGCCTGATGAACTCGGATGGCCTGGTCCGCATCCGCCTGGCGGCCGACGCGAATCAGGGAGGATGTCTCTACCCGGAATTGGGGCTGGAAGGAAAGCGCTAGATTGGAAGTATGGAAAATCGTATGCTCGCCATTGAAACCCGCGGTCTGACCCGCCGCTTCGGCAAGATAACCGCCGTGGAGGACCTGAACTTGAAGGTGCCAGCCGGGTCGTTGTTTGGGCTGATTGGACCCAACGGCGCGGGCAAGACGACCACGCTGCGCATGCTGGCCGGCTTACTGGAGGCCACGCTGGGCCAGATCGTGCTGAATGGCCAGGCCGCCAACCACGACTGGCGCGAAGCCCGCCGCCAAATCGGCTATATGCCCGACTTTTTTGGCGTGTACGAGGATATGCTGGTCTGGGAGTATCTGGACTTTTTCGCGCGTTGCTACGATTTGCCCGCCGCCCGCCGCCGCTCGGTGACAGAGGAGTTACTAGAGCTGGTAGACCTGGCCGAAAAGCGCGACGCTCAGGTGCAGAACCTGTCACGCGGCATGCGGCAGCGACTCTGCCTGGCCCACGCGCTGGTACACAACCCACAAGTGCTGCTGCTGGACGAACCCGCCTCCGGCCTGGACCCACGCGCCCGCGTAGAGATGCGTGAGTTGCTGCGCGAGTTGGGCGCCATGGGTAAAACCGTCGTCGTCAGTTCGCACATCCTGATGGAGCTGGCCGAGTTGTGCGACTCGGTAGGGATCATTGAGAAGGGACGCCTGGTGGCCAGCGGCCGCTTGGACGAGCTCACGCGCCAGGCCCGGCACGGACGCAAGCTGCGCCTCAAGGTAATCTCCGACCCAAGCCAGGCGGAGGCAATCCTGGGCGGCCAACCTGGCGTCGGTCAAGTCTACGAAGCTAATGGCTATCTTGAAATCGAGTTCCTGGGCGAGGACGCAGCGGCAGCGGACTTGCTGGCAACCCTGGTGGCGCGCGGTGTCCGGGTTGTCTCTTTCAGCGAAGTGTCCGGCGGTCTGGAAGAGGTCTTCTTGCGCCTGACCAAGGGGGAGGTAGCCTGAGTGCAGCGTTTACCGCGGCTTGGCGTTAATCCAATCGTCGTCAAGGAACTCCGCTCGCGCATGCGCGGCGCGCGCGCCTTTGTAGTGCTCACAGGCACCTTGCTGCTGCTGGCGACGGTCAGCTACGCCCTCTATCGCATCGTACTGTTCACCTCCACCTACACCACTACACCGCTCAGCCCACAGATCGGGCAGACCCTCTTCATCGGGTTGGCCTTCTTGGAGCTGATCATGGTTTGCTTCATCACACCCGCCGTGACCGCCGGAGCGATCAGCGGCGAGCGGGAGAAGCTAACCTATGAGATGCTGATGGCCACCCCCCTGCGCCCGGCCAGCATCTTGTGGGGCAAGCTGATCTCCGCGTTAAGCTACGTCCTGCTGCTCATCTTCGCCGCCATCCCCATTGCCAGCCTGGCGTTTACATTCGGAGGGGTCGCGCCGCGCGATATGCTCAAGGTGCTGGTCATCCTGGTGACCATCGCCGTGACCTTGGGTACAACGGGCATGTTTATGTCAACCTGGCTGGGACGCACCGGGCGCGCCACAGTAGCCAGCTACCTGGTCGTACTGGCTTTGCTGGCCGGTCCGCTGTTGATCTATATCGTCGTCGCCGTGCTGCGCATGAGCGAGCCTCCGCGCTGGATACTGGTGCCCAACCCACTCAGCGCGCTCTACTCGGCCTTGACTTCTTCTGGGCCCGGCGATGCATCGATTGGCCCTACCTGGGGGATGGCGATGGTGTTGGGCGGCAATCTGGGCGTCCTGCAAGGGGGCCAGGTTGGTATCCCCCGCCCCCTCTATCACTACACACTGCCCTTGTATGCGATTCTTTCCCTGGCGCTGTATCTGCTGGCGACCTGGCTGGTGCAGCCGATCCGCCGCTGGCGCCTGCGTTGGCAAGAGGTAGCCGCGGCCCTGGCATTGCTGCTCGCCTTTATTGGCATAATAGCCCTGGCCTTTGCCCTGACGGCCAATCGCTACCAGCGGGTAAGCATTTTTGCCGCCCCCACGCCTGTACCTGCCATGGCAGAGCCGGTCGTCGTACGAGAAGAGGTCCAAGCCGCTCTCCCGGCGCCCCCCCTCCCTGCTGAGCCGTCGCCCGGCCCTGCCACTGAGCTTGGCGAAGACGACCAAGCCGCCATTTACGTAGCGGTAGTGCGCCAGCTCTATACAGTCGACCACACCTTTGGCGACCAGCGGCCCAACTTCCCGGTTGTCTACCTGGTGCGCCGCACCGACGACAGTGTCGGCGATCCCGGGGGGCCTCGCGACGAGTCACGCGAGTTGCCGGAGTCGATCCAAACAGCCATCCCGGCCGCGCTGGAAGATCTGCCCGCCAAGTTCGTCTGGGTAGACAGCCGCGACCAAGTGCCTATGGATGCAAACTCCAGCGTGAAAGATGGGGGGGCGATCTTTACCCTGGGCAATATTCACCCCCAGCCAGATGGATCGTTGCTCGTTTCGGCCAGTCTTTACTTCAGCTCTCTGGGAGCCGGGGGAAGAACCTATATCCTGAAGCTCATGGATGGGTCCTGGCAGATCGTAGGCGATACGGGAGTGGTATGGATCAGCTAAATACTCTTCCCAGCTTTCTAACCCGCCTGGGCCGCCGCCTGCGCTGGCGTGATGGCTGGATGTTGGCACAACGCTGGCTATGGGCCGCCTGCCTGGGAGCGGCCCTGTTACAACTGACCGGCCGGGTCTGGCCGGTGGAGCGGCTGTGGCTGTGGACGTTGGCCCCCTTGGCTGCATGGCTAATGGCTGCAGTCGGCATATCTGTGTTGCGGCCGCTGCCCCCTATGCGAGTTGCCCGCCGCCTTGATGCAGAACTTGGCCTGAAGGAGCGCCTGGCAACAGCATTGGAGATGGAAGACTGGAAGGTTGGAAGATTCGAGCCCTCCCTGATCGCCCTCC
>Ga0153916_10003971_pt1 | contig 11100 bp, 9 predicted proteins | sample Opewatmetagenome_FD_109642 | JGI IMG/M metagenome (GOLD analysis project Ga0153916, IMG submission 109642) | Freshwater wetland microbial communities from Ohio, USA - Open water 3 Core 3 Depth 4 metaG | ecosystem: Environmental > Aquatic > Freshwater > Wetlands | place: USA: Ohio, Lake Erie, Old...
GATTCTTCAAATACGCCTGCGACGACTACACCCATACGAGCCCGGCTTAGAATTGCTTCTGCCAGCGAATCCGAGGTAAAGGCGTAAGCCAGGAAGTTGATACTCTTCTGGGCATCCCTGATTAACTCTAATAACCGTATCGCCGTCCCATCATCGGGAGAAAAGAGAACTTCGATCCGGGTATTATCTATCTGCACAGAAGGATAGGGTGTGTTTTTGACCACATCAGGGCCAAACATATCATCGAGGAACATCTCTTCGAACTCATTTGTGTAATCTTGTGCCAGTTGTTGAGAGCTGATATGGATCAGGTCATTATTATTATAGTAGGCATCACTGGTAGTGTAATTCATCGATCCGGTCCAGACTTCCATACGGTCGATGATCGTAAACTTGTTATGCATTAACCCTTCCCGCCGATCACCCAATATCAGAATACCCGCTTCTTTTATAGATTGAATTTGGGGTTCATCCAGGTTATCACTTTCGAGCACCAACCGAACAGTAATTCCTCGTTGGTGAGCTTTTATCACCGCATTCGTAATACTCCATAAATTGAGATCGTAGATTGCCATGTCTACACTCACCTGGGCTTGATCAATGGCAGAAGCCAGGGCCTCATCGGGACCGCCCTTATAGCTACTGGCGTTAGAAGCCTCAGGATCGGTGAAATAAACGGTATACCAATCTTTGGAAGTATCCGGACTTGTATTGGTGGGGGTAACTGGCAAAATATTATTTAAAACACATGCAGATAAAAATATCGCCAGGATCCCTAAACTTAATATACTGATGGAAGATATTCTCGAATTTCGGCGCATATGCCCTCAGGGGAAAAAACCAGACGGCCAGCCAGATAGAGTCATTATAGCAGAAAATGCCAACGGAAAGTTTCTACAGGGTGCAAATGATCGCTATTGGACGACCCCGTAGCTGGGTCAAAACGACAACTTTCTCATTTTCCCCCTTCAAGCGTAGAGCATGGATTAACTCTTCGGGCTGCAAGGGAGAGCCACGCTTCTTGACCACCACCTGTCCCACGTTTCTCTCTCTTAAGTAGTTTCGTAAGCGTTTGAGATTGAATGGAAACCAATTTTCCACCTGCCAACTGCGCGCAAAAGGTGTTTCCATCCGATGATCGGAGGTCAGGTAAGCGATTGACGGATCCAATTGGATCGCATCTAGCTGTCCAGATAATAGCATGACCAACCCGGCGCGTAAAACCGCTGGATCTGGCTCGTATAAATAGGCACGCGGCTCGCTGGTGGGATGCTGACGAGTCTCGTCCGTTTTAACAGACCAAAGTGTATGAGGTCCGGGGAGTACTGTTGCGCGCCGCCCAGAGGTTTTCATAGGTCCAAACCACAACACGGCTTCTTTCAACTCGCCACGCAACGAGATAAACTCAACCTCGGCGTCGTAGTTGCGTAATTCCGAGATATCTACCCCGGGGGAGATTTTCACACCCAAAGCTGGATATATCGCCAACCAATCCTGTATTATTTCTAAAGGAGGCTGATAATCCTTAACAGAAAAGATTCGTTTTTGTCCTGCTCGCCGGGCAGGATCGAAGAACAACCCTAATGAGGGGTGAGAACCCAAGGGAACAGGATTGTTAAGATCGGCTCGCAGAAAGGATGCCTTCTCACCCAGTCCAAGAGCCTGTACATTTGCCTGGGACATGACAAGGCGTAACGGATCGAGATCGACCCCAATCGTCGGTACAAGTAAGGCAAACGCGAGCGTATCACCGCCGACGGAACAGCCCAGGTCGACCAGTAACCGGTAATCACGGAATCTCTCCGCCCGGTAGGTAGAGATTTCAAATGACGAGGCTTGCTCCAAAGCCTCCCGAGTGAAATACATTCGATTAGCAAAAGGGAATTTTTGGACAGCCCGATCTCGTAAAATGGCAATATCCAGGGCTGACCGAGCCAAATCAACAGGATACCTACGACTCAGGACGGAGAAATGCTTTAAGAATTGCTCTTCACGTGGGTGCAGGTCTTGTGCAGTTTGAAGCGCCTCCTGACCGGAGGGGATGAGTATAGATCGGAAAGCTTGGATATCCATAACAAAGATAGGAGAGCATAGGATAAAGAGGATAACTCCTGGCTAGTAAACCGTCTAAGAACGTTTGCCTAAGTTCTCATCCCTAGCTCTTTTTGCCCAAGCATCACTTTGGCAGCCCGACGACCAATCTCAACGGCATAGTTTGTGCCACGGTCCCATGGATAAACCTGGCTCATACTGGCAAAATAAAGGTTTGGTATAGGAGTTTCGATAGTCGGAATATTAAGAGAGTGGTTGACCATCGGTATCGGTTGGGCATACGCTGTACGGAATAACCAGGTCTTCCGAACCCAATCAGGGGTGAAATTTGGGTTAAAACGATTTAGAACTGGTAAGAAGCGAGTTAATAGCTGCTCCTGACTGAGGCTAAAGTACTCATGCTCTGGCTCTAAGTAATCGCCGATATAAACAATGTGATCCCCGCCAAAATATTCTGGAGAAAGGAAGTTAGTGTGTTCGACCAAAGCCAGGAAAGGAAAACCGGCGGACTTTGGAATATTAAACCAATAATAACCATCCTCCGATAATTGGCGTTTCAATGCCAACACCATCACCACAGCGCCCATACTCTTGAGATTTAATAAGCCTTGTAAATAATCGGGTGGAAGCATGGGCACCAACCGGGCAAATAAATTCGGAGAGGTGGTAACCAAACATTGATCGAATTGGCGCTGATCTTGGTGTAGACACACAGACATTCCACCGGACGTTATTGGGGAGATCTGGTCAACAGGGGTAGATAGATGAATCTGCACTCCCATTTCACGCAACCGGTCGGCAAACAGGTCCGAAAAAGCCTGGAAACCACCCTTAAAGGTACCCAGGCGAGTGGTACGCGTCTTCAGGCGTGCCCACATCCAGGCCATATTAACCTGGTGGGCATATCGTTCACCAAATTTCCCCAGCATCATCGGCTCCCACATCAACTCATAAGCCCGGTTTCCAGCCCACCTACGCATCCAGGAATTGACAGTTACCTTTTCGAACGGTTTCCAGTTATTCGTTAAACGCAGGTACAGACCGACAAAACCAAAACGGGCTTTATTGATACCCCAACCTAACCCGGGAAACAATAAAGCCGACAGGACAGAATCGAAGGGATAGAACTTCCCTTTATAATACATGACCGTATATGGGCGGAGAAAAACCATCCGATCCTGCCAACCCAGCTCATGAACCAATCCTTGAATATAACGATCCGAGGTAAACCAGTGGTGGTAAAACTTTTCAACCGACCAGGCCCAATGCGGTTCCTTAAAACCGGATGCTAACCCACCCACGTAGTCAGCAGATTCGTAAATGGTTACCTGGTGACCCGCATTTACCAGGTCAAAGGCCGCCGCCATCCCCCCGATTCCTGCCCCAATTATGGCGATTTTTTTGGTTGTATTACTCACTCTTTTACTCCACCCTGTGTAGTTATCTCTTCCCCTGAGTTTATTTGCCCGGTCGGTTGTATTGCCAGGTTCTCCTCCTTTATCCGTTCCAGGTCTTTACTCCATTTTATGCCTTCGTGCGCCATGTAATAAGCACCCAATAGGGTAATCGGTACCCATAATGCGACATGGAGCACAAGAGTATAACCCGTAGCTGTCGCAGTCTCAACGCCATAACCTGATAATACAGCAATCCCGGGCGCGTCAAAGGTTCCCACATAACCCGGCGCAGATGGGATCGTAGTCGCCAGATTTACCACACCGTTCATTAGCATCAAAGTAAAAAATGATACCGGGAAGCCATGCCCAGGGAAAGCATGCATCACAAACCAATATTTACCGGTCTCCAATAACCAGATAACCACCGATGTCACGAACACCATCAGAGCATCCACTGGCGATCTTAGAGATTCGAGCCCACCCAAGAACCGGTTAACAATGCCTAGAGTCTTGTCTTTAATCCGACCTGGTATAAAACGGTTTACAAACCAGGCAACCAGTTTTTCAGTCGGTCTGGGGAACATGGCTGCCAATATAAACAGAGTCAAAGCACCAAAGAAGATAACACTACCCCAAATTGCTACGTCCTGTATGCTTACTTTCCACCTGCCAATGTCTAGTGATACTCCGGTCAGTCGGGAAAGCTCCGATAAGTTGATGAAGATAAATCCGAGCATCACAACTCCATCGAAGATCCGTTCCACGATGATAGTAGCCAGTGACGCTGAAACAGGAACCCCTTCGCGGCGTTTAAGCACCACTGCTCTCAAAACTTCACCGGCGCGCGCTGGGTAGATATTATTTCCCATATACCCGATCGCCACAATTGGGAACATGGTGCGTGTGGAGATCGATTTCACCGGACGCAGGAGATAATGCCACCGCCAGGCACGCGCCCATACCGCCAAGAAATAGACTGCCACACCCGGCAACAACCACCAGTAATTGGCAGTCTTGAGAGCCAACCAAAAATCGACCAGGTTCAACTTACGGACTACCAGGTATAAAAAAAATAAGCTTATTAGAATCCCAAGCCAAAATTGCCAACGTTTCATGACGCTCATTCTACCATTTCCTCAGATAAATAAAGGGAGATCTAATTGTTTACGCCGATCCACGCGGATCCATACCAGTTTTGATACGTACCCATTAAAACCAATAAGCCACAAACCACACATATAGATGAAAACGCAGTTATATTCGATTCGTGACATAAATTTAATAACCATTGTGTGACCATGACTTACAGGATGAAATCTATTTAAAGTCAAATTGAATCTAACCTGATCAGCCCCGCAATAATTTGGCTAGAAGGAGATAGTCCAAGTTATAATATATCGCATGCAGCTAAAAATACCTATTGGACAACCGGCACCCAATTTTACACTCTACGATTTAAACCAGCTACCTCACTCGTTATCGGAATTCCGCGGGAGTATATCAATTTTAAATTTCTGGTCTTGTGAATGCCCATGGGCTGAGTCAGCCGATTATAAGTTATCTCCATTGCTAGAAAAATGGGGTTCTCAAGTAAAAATCATTAGAATCGCCTCCAATACAAATGAGACCCCCGATTTAATTTCCCGGGTGGCACATGAACGTAAATTGCCGTTGGTGTTAATCGATGGAGAACAGCAGGTGGCAGACTTATATGGCGCGGAAATCACACCTCACTTCATCATAGTCGATACCCAAGGGTTCTTATGCTACCAGGGTGCATTCGATGACACAACCTTCCGACAACGCACCCCTACCCACTTCTATCTAGAGCATGCCGTGGAGGATTTACTGATCGGACGATTGCATGATCCAGCCATAACAACCCCTTATGGATGTGCGATCGTCAGGCATATGGATTTTAAGCATCTTGATAACTAAGCGCGATGTCCTATGAACTAAGATCTTAATAATGAAACTTCCCAAGCTATGGTTGCAATACAAACCGCCAGCACCAGCAACACAAAAATCACAACCATGAGGATCGGCAATAAGCGATTTTCTTTTTTCCGGGAAAAACCTTTTAATTGCGTTGATCTGGGTCTGGGAGCCATCCTTACCAAATCTGCCTGAGGAGGAGTTTCCCTTAGCGGAATCACTTTCTGCTCTGGCACACCTATATTGTCAACAGGGGCTTGGGGAGGTTGAGCTTCCACCCTATGCTTCTCCATCCCACTGGATACGTCCGGCACTATAAATGTTTTCAAGCCGGGACTTGTCTTTACTGGAAGATTGGCCTCACTTTCTACCAATGCGTTTAATTCTTCCGCCAGGGCGCGCATGGTTTTATAACGATCCTCACGTTTTTTAGCCATGGCGCGCTCGATGATACGTTGGATAGCGGATGGTAAATCAGATCGTAAATCGATAATGTAAGGAACAGGTGTGTTAATATGCATCAGGATCTGAGCAGTGGGAGTTTTTGCCTCGAACGGAACTTTTCCACTTAACATCTGATACAAGATCACACCCAGCGAGTAAATATCGCTCCGTCCATCGATACTTTTCTCACCCATTCCCTGCTCGGGGCTCATGTAAGCAGGGGTGCCAACAATCCCACCCCGGGTTAGGGTGATGGTTGATTCGGTCAACTTGACGATACCAAAATCGGAAAGGTAAGGTTCTCCATCCTGGTCAAACAAAATATTACCCGGTTTCAAGTCGCGATGCACGATTCCCTTCGTGTGGGCTTTATCCAAAGCAGGCGCCAGGCGAGAGATCAGTCGCGCGGCCTCTGATAACGACATAACCCCCTGCTTCAGGCGCTCTTCCAATGATTTACCCGGCATGTAACGCATCACCAGGTAAGGTTGACCATCTTCCTCTCCATAATCATACACCGGGACAATCGCAGGATGTTCTAGCGCGGCAATGGTATGCGCCTCGCGCTCAAAACGAGTACGAAATTCTGGGTTTGCTAATAAATCGCGCGGTAATACCTTGATGGCAACACTGCGGTTAAAACGTGGATCATGGGCACAGTAAACCACTGCCATTCCGCCCCGTCCGATCTCGGTTTCCACCTCGTAACGACCGATTTTTTGAGGGTTGATTGATCTTTCCTCGGGATTACCCATAACAACCCTTTCATCCGAGCTGGACACATGATCTACACCAAATCCAGATACTATAATTGTATATCAATCTGGAAAAAGTAGGTCATTCGTAGTCGAGAAATTTAGGATCCGTAGGTCGCGGATTAACCTTTTAATGGTTTAATTTAGCCACATACAAGCGGAATGTCCGATCCCTTCAGGCTACTCGGTAGCATAAAAATCGGGTACAATCACTGAAAGAAAAAGGATGGATATTATGAATGAAAAAGATTCTGCCCAAAATGTGATCTCTGCATACCGAAAGCGCCAAAGTTTGGCGCAAAGGGCACCACTCATCTTTGGTATCGCTGCTGTGTTGTTGATAATCGGGGCTGGCATCTTGATCTTCTGGCTAACCAATCCAAAACCCCCGAGCATCACATTCTTCCCTGCGACAAGCACGACTACTGCGACCTCCACCGCCACGCTGAAACCAACCCTGGCTCCTACCAGCACATCCACTGTCACCATCTCCCCTGAACCTACTCAGACACCGACAGTCACCGAAACACCAACTGCTGCAGGACCTTTCATATACAAAGTTCAAGAAGGTGACAATTTATCCTCAATCGCCCTGAAATTCGGGACCACGATTGAATTAATCCTGGCGTTGAACCCTAACATCACAGATGTCACGAAAATATATGTAGGACAGGAGATAATCATCCCCGCTCCGAATACTACATTGCCCACTGCCACGTTAATCCCGCCGGGTTGGGTAGGTACTATCGATTATCTCGTCCAAAAAGGTGATACACTCGGTTCGATTGCCGAAAAGTTTAATTCCACTGTGGACTCAATTATGGCGTTGAATAAAAATATCCTCAAGAATGCCAATGATGTACCTTATGGGATTACTATCAAGGTAAAAGTTAACATTGTGACCCCGGTGCCCACCGCTACGAAGGGAACTATATACCCAACCGCTCCTCTACCCCCAACCAACACACCTACGCCAACATCATAAAAAGACATTTAAAGACTGAACTATTACTAAGGGATGCGAGGCAGGCCAACACGTACTCGCATCCCTTATTCTTCTTAAAAAAGACTATAATAGCCTCAACTATGGTTTTTTCCACCATAGGGAGGTCGATATGATAAAGCGAGTTTTATTTGTAATATGGATATTAGCCGGGGTGCTCTATCTGGGTCAAAATACCCCAGTATACGCTCAGGGAAGCAGTCCGACATTACTGGTACTCACCGCAGATGGTCCATTAACCCCATCAATGGCAGAATACCTGGAACGCGGTATTCGAACTGCCGAACAACAGGGAGCAGAGGCGATCATCCTGGAATTAGATACCCCGGGTGGTGAAATAAGCTTGATGACTCGGATGGTGCAAAGCATCGGAGCCAGCCAGGTGCCTATAATTGTGTTTGTATATCCACCCCGAGGTATGGCTGCCAGTGCTGGTACGATTATCACGCTGGCAGGTCACGCCTCGGCTATGTCTCCGGGTACTATTATCGGGGCTGCCAGCCCGGTCGGAGGACAGGGTGAAGACCTGGGTCAAACGATGCAAGCCAAGGAGAAAAATGCCTTGCGAGCCCAGGTACGCGGTCTGACGACACGCCGTAAGCCAGAGGCAGTTGCTCTGGCAGAAGATATGATTCAGAATGCCATGGCTGTGTCGGCAGATGAAGCCTACCAAATTGGCCTGGTTGATTTTATCGCCACAGATATTAACGACCTGCTACAAAAAATGGATGGTTTTCAAGTAGAGATTGGTGGAGAGATGCGGACTTTGCATACCGCAAATGCTACAACCCAACCACTTCCTTCCTCTTTCATTGAACAATTGTTGGGTCTTCTCACTAACCCAAATGTCGCCTACATCTTGCTTACGATTGGAATACAAGCTATCTTAATTGAGCTTTCCACTCCTGGGGGCTGGGTAGCAGGTTTTATTGGTATAGTGTGCCTGATTTTAGCCATTTACGGGATGGGTGTCCTATCGGTAAATTGGTTCGGGATCATTTTCTTGATCATAGCCTTCGTGCTGTTTATCGTGGATATCAAAGCGCCTACCCATGGCGCCCTCACGGTCGCTGGAACAGGCTCATTAATTGTAGGAGCCTTGGTTCTCTTTAATTCACCAACCACGCTGCCAGCCTTACGTGTTTCTCCTCTATTAATCACTGGTACATCAATCTTTACTGCCATCACTTTTGGTTTATTTGTCTCCTTTGCTATCCGGGCACAGAGGGTCCCAATACGCACCGGACAGGAAAGCCTTATTAATCGAGTGGGGGTTGTCCGGAAACCTTTGACACCCCAGGGTACTGTCCAATTGGGTGGTGAATTATGGACGGCTGAGCTCGATGAAGGGGAAGACCAACTGTCAACTGGGACGCGGGTACAAGTCGTTAGAAGCGAGGGGATAAGATTGTACGTACGCAAGAAAGAATAAAATTGAGATTTTCGTGCACTTGGCGCACGAAAATCTCAATTTTAGGAATTTCCTCTCTACTGAACGCCGATCACTTCTACGTCTGGGAAAAACTGATGAACCGTTCCTTCTACCCAACCATGCAAAGTGCTTGGGGAAAGAGGACATCCCAGGCAAGCTCCACCTAAATGAACTTTTAAAACTTTCCCATCGAATGAAACAATTTCGACAGAACCACCATGGAAATGTTCGATATAGGCGCTGAGTTGATCAATCAGGGCAAAAATTTGATCCTGGCGAGAATAATTCCTTGCTTCATTCGGAGTAGCTTTCGCAGATGAAGCCATTGGCTAACCTCCTGGGATACGGCTACCGTTCCGTAGACCCATCTCAAGTAAAGCGACTACCTGTTCATGTGTGCTACTCAAGCGTTGGGCAATGACAGTCGCCAGACGATCCAGGACTATACAACTGACATCAGAATGTTGCGCACACAACTTGCGTAGATCCGATCCGCGGGCTCTTAATAATTGGGTATATACCGAACACACTGCCCCAGAGGTATAAGCTCGACTTCCTAAAGCAGCAGACCAGCCGACTACTCCACCAGGTTGCACTCTGGCAACTGTAATCGGGGGACCATCATCGGGCTTAAATACGACCACGACCTCACCGACCGCCACCAGGTAGAGATTATCAGCCGGATCCCCTTGCTCAAAGAGTTGAGTATTGGGATAGAAATCGCAGGGAAAAAATATCGGTCGTAGCAGTGCCCGATCAGCCTGGCTCAGCCCTTCAAAAAAAGCAAGTTTATTAAACAGATCGATAGACATTCCTTACCAGCAAACCCACAAGATAACAAGCATTATTAAAAATTCTTGATAATAATTTAGTCTTATCTAGCTTAATCTTCTAGTGGCAAATATCCTCAAACACCAGACAAATGTCCTAATAAGGAGGAAGTTAATCCTAATAAAAAACATAACTCTTCCCGATTACGATAAATCGGGAAGAGTTATGACATAGCTGTTTTTTTTTCGTTATTTCGATGCTTCTACTGGTTGTGACTCCTGAGCCAGGATACCCTCTTTTACTTTACGGAATATCAGATCTTTTTTATCTTCATCTACGTCCGCCTGAATTGTATCACCGCTGGCGAATTCTCCACCCAGCAGTCTTACAGATAGTGGACTTTCAACATACTTTTGAAGGGCGCGTCGTAAAGGTCGGGCTCCGAAAGCCGGGTTGTAACCCTCATTTGCCAACCAATCCCGCGCTTCTGGGGTAAGATCGACTGTTAAACCACTCTCAATCAGGCGTTCCTGTACCTCTTTCATCTGTAAATCAACGATCAACTTCATCTGATCCAGAGAGAGAGACGAGAAAGTGATGATCTCATCGATCCGGTTGAGAAATTCAGGGCGGAAAGTGCTCTTGAGAGCTTTCTCGATCTTTTCCTGGGATTCGCGATCTTCATTTGTACTGGAAGGTTGTAAGAAACCCAGGCTGCCAGACTTGCGCACATATTCAGTGCCCAAGTTGCTGGTCATGATCAACACAGTATTACGGAAATCGACGACATTTCCTTGACCGTCTGTCAGTCTGCCATCATCCAGGATCTGCAATAAAGCATTCCAGACCTCAGGATGTGCTTTTTCGATCTCATCGAAGAGGATTACACGATAAGGGCGGCGACGCACTGCCTCGGTTAATTGTCCACCCTCTTCATAACCAACATAGCCGGGTGGAGCACCAAACAGCCGCGAAACAGTGTGTTGTTCTCGATACTCGCTCATGTCAATCCGCACCAGCGCATCGGGATCATCGAACATGAACTCAGCCAGAGCTTTAGCTAACTCAGTCTTGCCAACCCCCGACGGTCCAATAAAGATGAACGACCCGATCGGGCGGTGTGGGTCTTTTAACCCCGAGCGGGCGCGACGGATAGCATCAGAAATGGCATGAATAGCTTCGTCCTGCCCGATGATATGCTCATGGATGCGATCTTCCATTTGGAGCAGCTTTTCAGCTTCCGTCTCCATCATCTGACTGACAGGGATGCCTGTCCATTGTGCTACCACACCGGCAATGTCATTGACATCC
>Ga0153916_10003972_pt1 | contig 11098 bp, 10 predicted proteins | sample Opewatmetagenome_FD_109642 | JGI IMG/M metagenome (GOLD analysis project Ga0153916, IMG submission 109642) | Freshwater wetland microbial communities from Ohio, USA - Open water 3 Core 3 Depth 4 metaG | ecosystem: Environmental > Aquatic > Freshwater > Wetlands | place: USA: Ohio, Lake Erie...
GCCTTCCCAGGTCTTGTTCGGACTGACACGCTCAAAAAGCTTGTGGCGGCCAAATGCCCTCCCGGCGAAGTAGGCGGCGGAATCGCAGAGCCACACCGAGGCGAAGAAAACCACCACCGTGTGCCCGCCCCACCGGTAGACCGCGGAGGCGATCTCATCGCTCACCGTAAGTCGCGCGAAATGCGCGTAGACCGGAAAATCCTCGGGTATGAAAAGCTCGCGGATTCCGACAAGCGAGCCGAAGAAGAACGAGACATAGAGCGCTCCGAACACCGTCGCGGCGATGTTCGTGAGCGCCGATCCCTTGTTCCGGAAAAGTTCTACGACAAGCAGAAGGGGGACACCGAGCAGGGCGAGGATGAGGAGGTACTGTGCCATCGAAGGGGCAGGGACGGCAATCTCTGCCTGCTGGAGCAGACTCAGCAGAAGATCCCGGACGCGCGCATAGATGAAGCCGAGGCTGATAAGTATCCCCAGCCCTATCCCCGCCGCGATCTGCGGCCGCGCTCCCTTGGCCCGGGCAAGCCCGTAATACTCATGCAGCGCCAGCGTCGAGAGGAGAAGGACCAGAGCGAAGAAAGGGAATCCCCCCGCAAGCGTGAGAAGAAGAATCACGGGGATTCCCACCAGGGCCACAAGGACGCGGAGTGCCAGATTACTAAACCGCACGACCGGAACCCTCCTTCCGGGTAAGCAGGATGAAAGCAGCGAGCGCAGCGCCGAACACCAGCGTGAAAAAGACGAAGTTCGCCAGCAGCAGTGCCCCAGAGGCTCCCCCGTGGGGCTGAAGGAGAATGAAGTCGTCGTCCAGTTGAAGGTAGAGGGCCGTGCAGGCCATAAAGTTGTTGAAGAAGTGGCCGGTGACGGCAAGCAGCAAGCTCCCCGAACGGTAGACCACGTAGCCGAAGAAGACCCCCAGCGCCACCAGCGGGACGAGGTTGATGGGGTTCAGATGGTACATCCCGAAGATGATGCCGGTAACCACCGCACCCCAGAGACCGCCGTAGCTCTCTTCGAGACTCCCCTGCACCAGTCCCCGGAAGAGAAACTCCTCACACACCGCTGGAACCAGAGCCACCGTCACAACCACGAAGACAAATTCCAGTGGCTCCGATGCCGACGCCAGCAGCGTGTAGGTCATCTCCATTGCCTTGCGAAGCAGGTCGACAATATGCCGGAGAGGAGCGGGGAGGGGGATGGCATCCTGGAACGCCATGTAGCCCTGGAGCATCTGCTGCAGGGCAAAGACCGCGACGACGATGACAAACATCTGGAGCGGCTCGGGGAGAGTCACGCGAAGACTCCGCCGGATGTTGCCATGCCGGAGACGGGCAAGAAGCAGGGTCGGCAGGAGCATGAAGAGGAGCTCGCCGACAAGCGTCGACCAGCGCACCAGCGCGGGAGACTCCACCGTAATCTTCCCGCCTGTCAACGCCAGGAGAAGGACGGTGCCAAGACCCTGGTAGAGGAGGAAGACAATGCCGAGTGCCAGAAGGGCGAACGGGACGGGAAGAATCCTCCGCCAGAACGGGAGTGGTGACGGAGAGGGTTGCAGAAGCGGAGGCTGTTCGCTCATCGCATCCTCGATGCGACCAGCGCCGCGAGCAATGGCACCATGATCTCGTGATGTCCCGTCAGATAATACCCCCTCCCGCCGTCCTGCGTCGGCCGCTGCTGGACATTGACCGTCGGCCGGTAGTGCCGGTTCATGTCCATGACCACCGTCGTGAAACGCCGCGCCTTTGCACCCAGATTGCGCGCCACCGTCAGGGCCTTCAAGAAGACCTCCGGCATGATCACCGCCGACCCGATGTTCAGCACCACCCCGCCGCGCGCAAGCCCCTTGCAGGTCTCGCACAGCATCTGGAAATCCCGAAAGCTCATCTCACCGGTCGCGGCGCCGTCCATGGTCGGCTGCTGGTGAACAATATCGGTGCCGATCGCCGCATGGACCGAAACCGGAACCTTGAGCCGGACGCAGGTGGCAAGCACGCTGAGCTTCCGGTAGGGGGCGCGAAGGGCCAGGATCTTCTTCCCCAGAGCCTCGCCGTACCCGTAGTCCGATTCCCAGTACCCTTCCAGGAGCGTTCCGTTAATGAAGCGCCCCGTCTCCTCGGCCATGCCGAAAGAGCCGTCACGCATCGTGGCGGCCACGTCCTCCGACGTCTCCCCCCAGAGGGCCGTCTCGGTGTCATGGATGGCGGCGGCGCTGTTCATCGCCACGGCCGTCACGACCTGCCGCTTGATCAGGTCGATCAGGAGGGGCGCGAGACCCACCTTGATGACGTGCGCCCCCATCATCAGCAGCACCGGCGCCCCCCGCCTCCGCGCACTCACGATGTCGTCGACGACCGCCCGGAGATCGTCCGCAGCAAGAAACCCCGGCAGACTCCTGGCAAACTGCGAAAAGGAGTCCCTCCGCGCATTGAACGGAACGGCGAAACGGGCCGGCGTGACTTTGCTCTTCCTGTTCCGGATCGATATGGTTCTGACCTTGCTCAGGTCCGCACGTCTGTACTGGGTCATGGGAATTCTCCCGGCGAGGAGTCTATGGTATCCTGGCTTTCAGCGTCCCGCGCAGCCCCGAGTATTCCCGGAGCTCCGTGTCAATCGAGCCGATGATCACTTTCGTATTCACCCGGACCGGCACCTTCAACTCGTCATCCGTCAACCAGATCACGATCCGTCCTTCACTTTTGAACAATCCCCCCTCTTTGACAAGCGGCTCGAGGACAACCGTGTTGAAGGTCCCGGCTTCGACCTCGAGTTCCTGTCGCCCCAGGAACTTCACCCCAAGCTCATGGCTTGTATCCTTGTAGAAGTTGAAGAGCGTGTACATGTCGCCGGGCTTCGACTGGCTGTAATCCATCGTCCGGGCGTAGTAGAACGCCGACATGATGTCGTGCACGTAGGGGGGAATCTCGTACTCCCCCTCGGTGGTCTTCGCGCGGTGCGCTCTCTGGTCGAACTCCGCTACGAAATCCCGCTGGTAGTTCCCTTCGCGGATGTGCTGCTCGAACCGCCAGGGGACGATCGCCTCGACATCGACAAAGGTGTAGTAGCGATCCTCGACACGGTAAATCCAGGAAAAACTGGGGAGGGAGTTGACGGCAAATTCCACCCGGTAACATCGGCGCCCCGCCAGGGAGTCGTAGCCGGTAATCGCCATGACCGCCTCTCCCGCGGTGATGAAGCCGTAATTGACATCGAAGACCAGCCGCTCGCCGATGCCGAAGGCCGTCTGCGGGATAGTCCGGAGCGCCGCCGCCCGGAGCGAATCTTCCCGCCGCTTTGCCTCCGCCTCCTGCCGGCGCCGAAGCGAGTCGGCTGCCGCCCGGGCGCGCTCAAACGCACGGAGCGAGTCCGCACGCGCGATGCTGTCGGCCACAGCGGCGGAGCGCCGGACCATCGTCTTCTTCTTCGTTGCCTTCGCAGGGGTCTTCGTCTGCCCCGTCACCAGAAGCGGAACAAATCCCGCGACGACCACGCCGAGCACCAGGGCCAGACGCACGCTCGCCGGCAGGTTCTGAAGAGACATCATCCTTCCTCCCGTCGAAGTTTCACCAGAGCTTCCACCGAAGCCAACACCGCATCCACCGTTATGCTCTCCATGCAGGCACAGAGCCGGCCATCCTCACAGTCGCGGCAGTCAACCGGACGGTCCGGCACATGCACCCTGCTCCGGCGGCTGTATGGTCCCCACCGCCGCGCGCTCATCGCGGTCAGCTGGGGGTAGAGACCAACAACCGGCGTCCCGAGGGCGACCGCCAGATGCAACGGGCCGGTGGAATGACTGACCACCACAGAGGCCATCTGGAGAAGGGCCGCAAGATCCTTCAACGTCAGAACACCCGCCAGGCCGAAGGCGCCGGAACGGCGCGCAATGCCCCGCACAAGGTCCTCTTCCTCCCTTGTCCCCGTCACTACCAGCGCCATCCCTCCGCCCGTAATGCGCGAGCCGAGCTCTCCGATCTTCTCGCTCGACCATTCCCGCGCAGACTTCCCCGTCCCCGGATGAAGCACAACGAAAGGCGCCCCCACCCCTCCCCCGGCAAGCAGCCCCCGCACCCGCTCCCTGCTCTCCGGAACGACCGCGATGCCGAATTCCGCCTGGCCGCCGAGTTCCGGCACGTCCACGCCGAGCGGGCGGAGAAGTTCCAGGTTGTACTCCACCTCGTGCCGCCGCGCATCCTTCCGGTGCTCGTACACGCGGCGGTTGAACAGAAAAGAGTAGTACCGATATCCGCTCCCGATCCTGAGCGGAATCCCCGCAAGAACCAGGAGCGCGGCTATCCGGAGCCGGGGATGGACCGCGATCGCCGCATCGAATCGCCCCTCCCGGAGCCGCGCCAGCATCCGACCGAACGGAGGTGACCCCTCCGGCCCGTCATACCAGAGAATCTCGTCGACATCGCGATGACCCTCGACGATCGACCCCGTGTAGCGCCGGAGCATCATCGCGATGTGCGCCCCGGGAAGAGCCCGGCGAAGCGCTCCCAGCATCGGCAGCGTCAGAACGACGTCGCCGAGGCGGTCCGTGCGAATGAGAAGAATTCTCTTCGGCTCAGCACCCAAATGTCACGCTCCGACCGGGAATGCGGCCCGGACCCCCCGTACGCTACGTCACACCCTTGCTGCGCAGGGCGATCTTCTCTTTTTGCAGCGCCACCACCTCCTGATGGTACGACTCAATCCCCTCTCCACGTACCTCTGCCGACTTCAAACGGCGAGACGCCTCCTCGATCCTCCGGTCGACCTCCTCCAGCTTCAAGCGCATGATCCCGTCCTCGGCAACCTTCCGCGGGTCCGCTTCATCCGGCTCCGATCCGATCTCCGCCCATGTCTTGCTGATCTCGTACCTGGAACTCATCAAGCCGGCGATGTACCCCTTCAGCACCGGATCCTCCACATGATCGAGCAGCTCACCCCCTTTCTCCTGCAGGGGGAGCAGGATGGCCAGCGCCGCCCGCGAGAGGGGGTGTGTGAAGTGCTCGACCGTGATGTGGCTGAATATGAACCGTATCGCCTCATCCCCGTGGAGCAGCATCAGGCGCAGAAGATCCTGCTCCGCGACCGGGGGAAGCGGAGTCCGGGGAACCTGGAGCGTGGCCTCCGAGACAGCCTGAGTACCCTCAACTCTGCCCGATTCGGAGCGCTGCCGCCCGGGTTGCTTCCCCATGATCCGCTCGAGCTCGCGGTAGAGCACCGACTCGTACAGGTCGTATTTCTCCGCCACGCTTTTCAGGAAAAACGTCCGCTTCAGCTCGTCCTTCATCCGGGCGAGAGTCTCGACAATCGACCGGACAGCCCTGGTCTTCCCTTCGGGAGTGGCCAGAAGACCCTGGTCCCGGAAAAAGGCCGCCTTGAAATCGATGAAGCTGACCGCGCCGGCCAGGAGTTTCTTGAATTCCGCCCCGCCATGCTTCCGGACGAAGGAGTCGGGGTCCTCCCCGCCGGGGAGGCTGACCACCCTGACGTCCAGCCCTCCTTCGATCACCAGGTCCACGCCCCGGAGCGTCGCTTTGGATCCGGCGGAGTCGGCATCGTAGACAAGCGTGACGGCGCGGGTATACCTGCCGATAAGCCGGATCTGCTCTTCCGTCAGCGCGGTGCCGCTCGAGGCGACGACATTCTCGCATCCGGCCTGAAAAAGGGAGATCAGATCGGCATACCCTTCGACCAGAATGGCGAACTCCTCACTGCGTATCGATTCGCGTGCCTGGAAGAGGCCGTAAAGACTTCTGCTCTTATCGTAGATGGGGGTTTCGGGAGAGTTGATGTACTTCCCCAGGGGATCATCGTCGCGCATCTTCCGCGCCCCGAACGCGATGATCCTCCCTGACGGGGAGAAGATCGGGAACATCGCCCGCCCGCGGAAGCGGTCGTAGGCCGTGCCGTCCTCTCGTCGGAGGATCAGGCCGGCCCGCTCGAACGCGCCCGCATCGAGCTTTGCGCGCTCCAGATGCCGCGCCAGGGCATCCCAGGCATTGAGGGAATACCCGAGAGAGAAGCGGGTGATCGTTTCCTGCGAAAATCCCCTGTGCCGGAAATACTCCAGGGCGAGCTTCCCCTCCACCGAGTCGAAGAGATTCTTCGTGAACTGCTCGGCAGCAAGCCGGCAGGCGTTGAAGAGCTTCTCGTTCTCGGTCGCCTGCTCGATGTCGTCGGGAGACTCCTCGGGGATGGCGATCCCGGCCCGTTTCGCCAGCGTCCGCGCAGCCTCCACGAAGGAGACCTTGTCGTGCTCCATGACGAACGTGAAAACGTTCCCCCCCTTTGCGCACCCGAAACAGTAGAACATCTGCTTGTCGGCGGAAACGGAGAAGGAGGGGGTTTTCTCCTGGTGGAAGGGACAGAGACCGGTGTAGTTCTTCCCGCGTTTTTTCAGGGGGACGTACTGCGAAATCACGTCCACAATGTCGGATGCGCTACGGATCTCGTCGACGATGGAATCGGGGATTCGCATGGAGTCCCGGAAATTTACGGAAAACCCCCGCGAGAGGCAATCAAGCGCTTGACAAGCCCCGCGCAGTCGTGTATCTTTCAGCATCGTGCGTGGATTCCCGGAGGACCTATGCGTATCCTAGCGGTGGAAGACGAACCCGAGTACCTCGAAATGCTCCAGGATGTCATGAAGAGCCTCGGGCATACCATCACCCTTGCCTCCGGCGGGGAAGAGGCCCTCGCCGTACTGGACCGGCAGCCGATCGACGTCATCATATCAGACGTTTCCATGCCGGGGATGGACGGGCTGAGATTTCACACTCTTGTCCGCGGCCGCGAGGCGCACCGCAACACGCCCTTCATCTTCCTCACCGGGGTCGACGACCTGACCGAGATCCGCGCCGCCGCGCGCGGCGACTGCGACCTCCTCCTCCAGAAACCCTTCCCCGTGGAGAGCCTTCTGAAGATGTTCTCGGGACAGTTCCGCGCCAAGCAATAGAAAAAGGGACGCCTGCGGCGTCCCTTTCTTTCCATCTCCTTCGCTCCCCGTGCCCCGGCACCTTGTAACCCGGGCACTCCTCCGACACTAGACCTGAACCTTGTCCGGCTCGTACACCTTCTTCGGCCGGCTCTTCTTCCTCGTGTACTTCTTCTCCACCGTGGGCGTGGGCACCTTCGGCTCCTCCTCGACATCCGGGTACGTAAAGACCTCGTACCGGTAGTTGCGGAGGATGATCTGATTGCCGTTGCGCCCCAGGACGTACTGCGGCAGCAGAGGGATCTTCCCGCCGCCCCCCGGGGCGTCGATCACGAAGTACGGGATCGCCAGCCCGGAGGTGTGGCCGCGAAGCTTGTCCATGATCTCCAGCCCCACGCTGACCGGGGTGCGGAAATGGTTCGCCCCCTTCGTGATGTCGGCCTGGTACAGGTAGTAGGGCCGCACACGCATCGTGAGCAGCTTGCGGACGAGCTCGAGCATGATCTCCGGAGCGTCGTTGACCCCCTTCATCAGCACGGCCTGATTCCCCACCGGGATGCCCGCATCGGCGAGCAGCTCGCACGCCCGCTTCGCCTCCGGCGTGCACTCCCAGGGGTGGTTGAAATGGGTGTTGATGTAGAGGGGATGATACTTCCTCAACATCTTCGTCAGCTTCGGCGTGATCCGCTGCGGGAGGACGCAGGGCATCTTCGTCCCGAGACGGATGATCTCCACGTGGGGGATCGCCCGGAGCCCGGCGATGACCCTCTCCAGCATGAAATCGGTCAGCATCAGCGGGTCGCCGCCGGACAGGATGACGTCGCGCACCTCCGGATGGGCCGCAACGTAATCGATCCCATCCTGGATGTACTTCATGTTGATCTTCGACGAATCCCCCACCTTCCGTTTCCGCGTGCAGAAGCGGCAGTACATGGAGCACTGGCTCGTCGTCAGAAAAAGCACACGGTCGGGATAGCGGTGCACGATGCTGGGAACGGGGCTGTGGGAATCCTCGGCGAGAGGGTCTTCCGGAAGACCGTCCTCTTCCAGCTCCTTTCCGTCCGGAATGCACTGTAACCAGATCGGGTCGCCTGGATAACGGATCAGGCTCAGGTAGTACGGGTTGATGCGGATATGGAACAGCTTGTTGAGCCGGTCGGCCTGTTCTTTGTCGAACCCGAACCGTTCTACGAGATCCTTGGCACTATCGACGCTGTGCCGAAGCATCTCCTGCCAGAGTTCCATAGATACCTGTTGTCCTCCGGATGTTATGGAAAATACTTGCCGAAAATCACAAGATCGTCTGCGGGCCGGTAATAGTCGGCCACGCGTGCCAGCTCCTGGTAACCGCGCCGCCGGTAGAAGGCCCGCGTCGGCTCATACTCCTTGCGCGATGAGGTCTCGACCATGATCAGCTTCCCTCCGCGCGACCGGATCAGAGCCTCCGCATGCTCGTTCAGCGCCGTCCCCACCCCCCTGCCGTGAAGGGCCGGAGAAACGGCGATCCAGTAGAGATCGTATGTCGCAACGGTCGCGGGGGTGGGCCCGACACAGTAATACCCAAGCACGGCACCCCCCTCCTCATACACGAAGATGATGTAGTCCCGCTGGTCCGGGCGATCGAGAACCGCGTCAATCAGCTCGAGGGCGACGGCGATCTCCTCCGGGGAGAAGACCTGCGTCGCACGCAGGATGGCGAGAAGCGGCTCCCTGTCCTCGCGCCGGAGAGACCTGATTGCGGCGTGCGCCACCGCACCCCCCGGGCTCTGATCTGCCATGGCTACCGGACCTGACATCGCTGCAGGGCCGCCTCCACAATTTTCCCGATCGTCTCGCTGAACGTCAGTCCGTGCGCCCGCGCGGAACGGGCGAACCCCGCGTCGTCGGAGATGTCGGGATTCGGGTTCACCTCCAGCACGTACGGGACGTTGTCTTTGCTCAGGCGGAAATCGACACGCGCATAGTCGCGGCACCCGATCAGCTCAAAACAGCGAAGCGCGATCGACTTCACGCGCGACTCCACCGCGGCGGGCAACACCGCCGGACAGACACCCTTCGTTCCCTCGTACGCCACCGTCCCGTGCATCCACTTCGCCTCGTAACTCACGATTTTGTGCATGCCGGCCGTGAGGCCGGAGAAGTCGATCTCGGAAATCGGCATCGCCACCGCGGGCCGGTTCCCCAGGAGCGCGACGTTTATCTCGCGCCCGTCGATGTACTGCTCGACAAGCGCTGGCTGCTCGAACTCCTCGAAGATGTACCGGACCCGCTTCCGGAGCTCGGCGAGCGAACTCACCACGGAATCGTCGGAAATCCCAACGCTCGCGTCCTCCCGCGCCGGCTTGACGAAGAGCGGATACTTCATCGCAGGATCGACGGAGAGCTTCCCCGCGGGCTCGAAGACCTGCGAGCGCGGCGTCCGGATTCCGTGCGCGGTCAGGATCTCCTTCACCCGGGGCTTGTTGAGCGCCGTGCCGAGCGCAAGCGGACCCGCACCGGTGTACGAGATCTTCAGAAGCTCGTACACACCCGCCACGTTCATCTCCAGGATCGCCTCGTTCTCGACCGACTCGACGAGATTGAAGACCAGGTCGGGACGCTCCTCCTTCAGAAAGGCGTAGAGACGATCGATGTCGCTGTCGACATTCAATATCGTCGTCCGATACCCGAGGGAATTGAGTGCCCCCTTGATATCCTCCATCTCCTCCAGGACGCCCACTTCCGAGAGGTCGATCATCTGCCGCGTGGGGGTCAGGCGCGGGAGGGGCGTTTCTTTAGCGGAACGCTTCGGCTGGGCCGGCCCTTTCTTGAGCTGCCCGCTTTCCGACACGTACTGCCGCTCCTCTCCAGCACCCGAAACGGGCTGGTTGAACAGAATCGCGATTCGAAGCTTTTTTCCCATGGAATTCCCTCAGTTTTGGCCGGTTCGGGAAACCGGCGATTCCGGCCCGGAAATCCCATGACGCGCAAGTGAAATATCAAGCACCCTATTAATGAGCTGGTTGTACGACATCCCCGCCGCACGCGCCGCTTTCGGAAAACAGGAATTGTCCTCCGGGCGGGGAAGTATCCCCGGTAAAGGATTCAATTCCAGAATGCGCGGGGTCCCCCGCACATCACACCGCACGTCGATGCGCGCCCAGTCGCGACACCGCAGGATGCGGTACGCCGCCCTGCATATCGACTCGATCTCCTCCCGCAGCACGGGACTGATCGCGGCCGGACAGGAGAAAATCTCCAGCGGCTTCTCCCGCGTGTCCCACACCCACTTCGCTTCGTACGAGTAAATCGGATTCGCTCCCGGAGGGAGAGCGTCGAAACTGATCTCCACGATCGGGAGAACCTCGACGCTACCGCCATTCCCCATCAACGCGACGGTGAACTCCCGCCCCGCGAGGAATTCTTCGATCAGCGCGGGCTCGCGGTACAGCTCGAACACCGTCTTCACCTCCCGCTCGAGATCCTCCGGGCCGCGCACCACCGACGAATCGTAAATCCCCTTGCTCGATCCCTCGTGCAGCGGCTTGACGATCGACGGGAACCGCAGGCGAACATCATCGAGCTCCTCCATCGAATGCACAACACTGAAGGGAGCCGTGGGCACACCATGGTAGTCGAGGATCTCCTTTGCACGCGCTTTGTCGAGACAGAGAGCGAGAGTCAACGGATCGGATCCGAGGTAGGGAATCTGCAGGAACTCCAGCATCGCGGGAATCTGGGATTCACGCGAGACACCGTGCAACCCTTCCGCGATGTTGAACGCAAAATCGATGTTGCCGTTCTTCAGTTTCTCGAACGCGTCTTCATTCGCTTCAACCATCACCACCGCACACCGCTCCGCAAGCGCCGAGCGGACAGCTTCCACCGTCTCCATCGTGTCCCACTCGGCGAAAATGTCGTTCGTCCTCTCAGACACTTTCACAACCGACGGTGAAGAGACACGTGCAGGATGACCGGAAGAAGAGTCAGGAGAGAGAAGATTTGCGGGACTGATTGAGTCGGCGCCACGTGCGGCAACCGACACTGCTTCCTCTTTCACATTGTACACAAGCGCTAAGGTCTGCGCAACCCGGGGAAGCTTTGGTACAGAAGAATCCAGAACATCTCCAACGAAGTGCAACAGAATGTTATCTTATTGACAAATATACGCATTCCCCGCACGTTGTCAAGAAAAAA
>Ga0153916_10003973_pt1 | contig 11097 bp, 11 predicted proteins | sample Opewatmetagenome_FD_109642 | JGI IMG/M metagenome (GOLD analysis project Ga0153916, IMG submission 109642) | Freshwater wetland microbial communities from Ohio, USA - Open water 3 Core 3 Depth 4 metaG | ecosystem: Environmental > Aquatic > Freshwater > Wetlands | place: USA: Ohio, Lake Erie...
ACGGGCTTACTTCCATCCCTAGCCATTAAGTCATTTACGCGCCGTTCGTATTTTTCAAAATCTTCTGCGTAATCCAGTCCTTTGAATTGCTTGAAGCGCCATATTGTCCCAAGAATAATAATCTGGTCATCAAGATAAGGAAAATCCGCATCATTCGTCCACGTTGGAGACGTTGTGCTAACAGAAGTGCTGATCCAATTTTCTGTAATATATTCAAAATAACATGATTGACCCGCAGCGGGAACAGGATAGAAGTTGATAGAATCGCCAATCACCCGGAATGAATTGAATGGCCCATTGATCTGCATGGCTTTCTTTTGTTGCCATTCCTGTTCTGAGCTAGGGCCGTAAACAGGACGTCTTAACGTTCTGTTCCAAATAGTATCGTTAACGATATATTTAAAACCTGTAGTGATAGAAGAAATAGCGGTCTGTATTTGGGTCGCAACAGTATTAAAAGTCGCTTCCTTTTGCAATGTCTGCCATGTATATCTGGCGGCTAGCTCTTGTCCTTCTTCCTCTGATATTGAAAGTAACTGGATAATTTGACTATCAGTAGAACCTAGAACAGCATTAGGCGCAACAACACCGATACGGCGGCAAACTGTCTGGATGATTTGCAAGACTGAAAGCGCCATATCGGGTTATCCTTTATTCTGTTTCTGATTTTATGCTTAATACAGACATCGCAACTAAGCCTTGATCGCCATATTGAAGCAATGGAGGTTTATCGTTTTCTTCCCAAACCCCTAAAATTTCAATGATAGTAATTGCCTCTGCACGTTGCCAACCAACAATTTCATCCCCTTGATTGCCACCAAATCTGATATATTTCCCGGAAGGTGAAATACATTTAGGATCAATGGTTACTTGGTAATACTCTCCAAGTTTAAAACCATCCGTAGGAAATCCAGCAGGCCCCGCATGCACAATAGCAACGATCTTTTCCTTAACATCTGTAACAGTCAGTTCATTGATGGTTGTCATTTAAACCTCCACGGTATCTTGTTTTGGCCTGCCTCTAGATCTAGGCGGAGGTTCCGATGGCGCTTGATTTTCCATGGCTGTGACACGTTCCATCAATCGATTTATCTGGTCTTGCTGTTGCCGGATAGTTTCATTGGCATTTGCCAATTCCTTAACCACTGGAGATAAATCTTTTTTAGCTTGAATATCTGCTTTTGCCATGTCTCGCAATACACGCCCATCCATTCCAATTTCGCTTACCGAAGAATCTGGAACGGCTGCCAAATCTTCAATAGTTGGAAATCGTTTGGCAAGAACTTCCCGCCGCGATTTTAAAATGCGTTCCCACGTCATCAATGGCGTTCCATGGCGCGGGATTTCTTTTCCTTCTTTATGAGCAAGCAGTCCTTCTTTGAATTCTCTTACCCAATCGCTGTTGTAAGTTCCGTTCCGTACTTCTTCATTCTTTCTGGCAATGAAGTCCTCGGCGAAGAATTCCATCGGATCGCCTTTATGCCCATGTGGAATAATCAAAATAAAGGTGACAATTTTAGGAACTTCATATCCTTCTTTCTCGCTCGCTTCTGCATCTATACCATGTTCACGATCAACGAAAAAGAAATATGGAACTCTTGACATCGGGTCGGCGTAAGCCATTTTATTGCTCCTGTAGTTATGAATCGGTAGCGATTCTTCTTATACACTCTTTGGAATGCACAAGAAGAAACGCCCTGCCGAAGCAGGACGTTCATTACTAAGTAATTTGACCTTGTACAAAAGGCCGAGAAATCATGCCGGAACCGTAACCTGTATAAGTTCCAGTCAGCGTGATAGAGCCTGTTGCGGTGACTTGTGCAGCCGTTAGAGTACCGATAGTAGTACCGACACCAATACGACGACCATCCGGGTCTAGCGTAGCGACAATGGATGAAGCTACAATGCCAGTTCCAGATAACGCCATGCCAAGGAAAAATCCCTTGTAATCAGCGGTATTCAAAATAGCGCTTCCGGCTTGCGTTTGAGCGGTTACAGTCACAGTGCCGGTAGCGGCTATGCGATTGCGTGCATTAACCAACTGCTTACCTGTAGTCGCAGCACCCACAAGCCCTGCGCCTGTTCCAGATACACCAATAGCCACATCAGCAGCCACTGTGGAAACTGTCGCATAAACACAACGCCCGGATAATTGAATCCAGCCGAACTTTCCTGAAGCGATCGGTGCCATGGCAACGCCAACCGGGAAACCTTGTCCGGCAGTGGAAGGGCAGAGAACGCCAAGGTAGGCTTCGTCGTACATGACAATGGAACCTTTCAGAAGCGCATCATTTGATTTGATATACATGAATTCGCCAAATCCCCAATAAGGGTCTACGGCTTTCACAACAGTACCAAGAACATGCCGTTGAGTGGTGTCATCGACGAACCAATCATTAAACGGTTGTGTCCCTGCAAAACCTTCAATTGCAGCAAACATAATATTTCTCCTTAAATTTAATGACTATGCCTTCATGACGCCTTGCAGCATTCTGTTGGAACAAACAAGATTTCCCATGAAAATGATGGTTTTTACCAAGGCATCCTGATTGATCGACTCCACATCATCCAGCATTGCCATATTGCCGTCAGTATGAACTACCAAGTCAAGGTAATCCGTATTCAGGAAGTAGGCATGCGCCGAAGGAATGCCGCCAGAAGAATCAAAGAACACATCGGCAGTTTTATACTTCATGCCGATCATGCCGCCCTTTCCATCTTCGTTTGAGGTGTAACGCTTCAAGCTTGTCTGGCTTTGTTCGTAGAATGTGAAATAATCGTCAGACATCACGATCATATTGGGTACATCCATGCCACGGGTGAGCTTGATCCACAAAGGCAACATCAAGGATTCAATAGTTGTTGCCGAAGGCGTGATTGCCGATCCACCTTGCAATGGTGCGGCAGCAGATTGAACAATATTCTGCCAGAAAGGATAAGTAGAACTATTAATCCCCCCTACAGTTCCTGTTCCTGCGTCAGCTACCAATGCCTGCAAACCATTCATCTGGTTGGATGCCGTTCCATCAGAATAGGTATCAATCGAAAGCCCATTTGCCATCGAATGCATGGCATTTTTGACCTTTGCTTTTACCAGATTGATGATACGGGTGTCGCTATTGGCATTAGTGCGCATTTCAAGTCCTGAAATGGACAACGCAACCGCTGCTTGTCGCCATGGATATTCAGAAGCACTCAATACGTCAACTGCGCCGATATTAAGTACATCATATCCAGAATACCGTTGATAGTTAGAGTTAGAGGCATATTCCAACGGTTGGGCAATGCTTAAGCCCCCGTCTTCGAACCTGATACCATCCCCATCGTGAAGTTTGCGCCAAAGGGCGTTATGCTTGGATACTGCGTCTTTGACATCTTTGTCATGAGTTCGGTAAGTGGTCGTGACCAATTCCGAAAACACGCCAAAGTTGCCGGTACTATAGCCTTGTCCCGGTGATGCCATAATAATTACTCCTTAAATGTTTAAGCGTTCTTCAATCTTTGAAGTGTCGCTTTAATTGTTTCGTCCATAGTGCCTATGGGCGCTGAAGTCGGCATAGAAGGACGCGCGCGTACATTCACGCTGGCCGCCTCCTTTGCCGCTTGTGCCTTTTTGGTAGCTTCTGCCTTTGCTGCGGCTTGCTGTTCAGCAATCAACGCAGCACGGGTTGCATGATTACGCCAACTGGCTTGCTCATAGGCATCTTGGAGTGAGGTCGCCAACTGAGCTTGTAGAAGTTCAGCCATATCGTTCCTCAATTCTTCAAAATGACTATGTGCTGGATCAGAAGCAAATTTGGCAATTTCGCTGTTGAGCGTTCTCGCCTCTTGCTGCTGTTCCAACATTGTTCTTTGTCTATCTCGATTTTCTATTTCATTCAGACGTTGTTGCAGCGTCTGAACCCTGGGGTCTATCTGTTGTTGTTGAATGGGTTGTACTTGGCCTAAGTCAACTCCATAGGCTTGGGCTAACTCGGCAAAGTAAGATTGTTTTTCTTGCTGAGAACCATAACGAAGTTTATGGTCTGCTTGCAAAAGTTCTTTAATCGCAACATCGGGCGTAATATTCAACGCATTGATTGTCCCCATGAATGGGGTAATCGTCTTTTCGATAATGTCGCTGAATTGCGCTTTCTGTTTATATTGTTCTATGCCCTTGTGAAAATCCGCCTCTCGTCGCTCCACTTCTGCTTGGATAATAGGGTCTAGCGTAGCAAATTTTGCTTGGGCTTGAGGCGTCCAAGTATTAGGGGCAGTTTTTGCAATCACCTCCGCAGCAGGCTTAGCCACTTCTGTTTCTGGTGATTTTTCTTCTGCAAACTTGCCTTTATCATCGCGTTTGCGTGAGATTTTTTCAGGCTTTTCTGATTTTTCTTGGTCTGGATTTTCTGAAACTTCATCCGACGAATCTTGTACCTTTAATTTATCAAGAGTCTCGCGGATGGTTTCTTCCATCGTTTTTTCTACTACCGGGTCTACTGTTTCTTTAACTTCTTCAACTTCGGCGGTTGCGCCTTCGTTTTCTAACATTTTAAATCTCCAGGTCAATTCGGGGTAGCCAACCCCGATCAGCGCCTCGCGGCGTTAGATAACTAGATTCTGGCTAGGAATTCCTGCACCACTTCTCCCAAAGGTGGCGATAAATGCTTTCTACTGTTCTCACATATTCATGTGAATAGATAATTGAATTTTCTAACATTCCGCGTATTTCTTTACGCAATTTACGCAATCCATTCAATTCCGTGGCCTTGTTGACCGACAATTTCACATAATCATCTGTTGATTCGACGATCCAGTCCGTCAGTCCGATAACTGAAAGAATAGATGCGCTCAATCGTCCAACGATAGAAGGCCATTTAAACGAAACCACTGGACATCCCATCATCATGCCTTCCAAGGTAGTCACTCCACCTCCATGCGGGAATGGGTCTAGGCAAATATCAATATCATTGTAGGCTTCCATATGTGAAAACCATGAAGTTCGACCTTTAAATATTAGTCTGGTTTTATCCACTCCATAACCTTCAAAAAACTTAATCAATGAAGTTTGCGTTTCCTCATCCATGACTTCAGGACATTTTAAATATAATCTGCTATTTTCAACTTGCGATAGAATTTCTCCCCATGCCTGAAGCGTTTCATGGGAAACTTTTACAAATCGATTAAGTGAGCCGAAAGTGATGTATTTATTCTTGTCTGCTGGAAGCATTCCGATATCTGGGAAAGCTTCGGTGTTATAACCGCTTACCATGCATGGAAGATTAATCACTTCCTCTGCATATAAATGCTTTTCATCCTCTGGAACAATAATAGAATCGGCAAAAAAAGCGTCTATCTGTGCAAGTCCAGTTCCTCCCACATATCCCCATGCGGTGATTTGAACAGGTGCAGGTTTATAGGCGAATGTTAATAACCTATTCCCCGCCGAATGTCCTGATAGATCAATCAGAATATCGATACCATCGCTCTGAATGCATTTACAGAGGTCAATATCAGATAAATGCGCAATCGTGCGCCAATAGTCAACGCAGTCTTTTAATTCTACGGTTACTTCATCTTCATAACGGGAATTAGAGTAACAATAAACCTCAAAATTTTCTCTGTCATACTCGCGCAGCATCCGGCTAAAAACATAAACAGCAGAATGTTGCTTGAAGTCAGCGGAAACGTATCCTATTTTTAGTTTCCTGTTAGGCGTTTTATCATTCAAACATTTTAATTGTTCGACGTTAGCGAACTTGTGCGCCCATTTCTTGCGTTCTGCTTGTAAATCGGCGACTGAATGCTTTGAGGATAAATCCATCTGCGATATTAAATTAGAATGCGCAACATAAAATTCAGGATCACTCAAAATCGCTTTATGTAAACAGTTTAAGGCCGCTTCATGTTTTCCTTGATCCGCTAGGACTACGCTTAAATTACTATAAGCAATAGCGAAGTCCTTTTTGAGCTGGATGGCATGGACATGATCCGCAATGGCTTCTGTGAATCTTCCTTTGTTGTAATATCCACTTCCACGGTTGGTATAAGCTTCCGCATAATTAGGATTGACCTCAATCGCTCTGGTAAAAGCGGCAATGGCATCTGTTGGATACCCGCAATCTTGCAGCTGACAACCAAAATTGTTATAACCTTCCGCTAGCAGTTCATTTCTATCCACTATGCAAGCCCAGCAATCACCACCAAGGCCGCCTGAGAAGCATTATTTGCAGCAGTGAGTTGTATCCATCGCGCTCGACCAGCATAAGGAGCCACGACTCCCACCGCATAGATTTCTGATAAAGTGCCATCGATATTCGGATTGTATCGTTCAACTGTTATGGTTCTTCCGCCAGCAACGGAGTCGAGTTGTGCAACTAAAGTCGCTTCAGTGAATGCAGTCATTTTATGCCCCTAATTCTTTATTTAACTTTGCTCGTTGGCTAGGAGATAAATCTCTTAGCCTATTTCCTATAGTATCCGTCATCTTGCTGTCTAGAGCAGATTCCTGATAAGCATGCTGCCTTTTAACTTCCTTTTCTTCCTGCTCCCGACCTTCATATTGTCTTGTGTTAGTGCGCTTCATATCTTCCCGTCTTTGTGCCTTGGAAGTAATTACTCGACCACTAGCGGGGCTTTCATAAGCTTCCCAAGGTTGGATATCAAGAATCAGTCCAGGATGTTGCTGGATTCTCCCATGATAGACATTCTCGTCAAGCTCAACCTTCTCGGCCCAGATTTTTTCTGCCTCCGGCGTCCCAAGTACATATCCATACTCAGTCAGCCATTCTTCCTTTTTTGCATAGCGACTTTGGTCTGTCATGGAATTTCTCTTTCTCCTGATTGCGCAGCGGAAATTTGAGCTGATTGTAGCGTGGTTTCCTTGCTTATTTCTGCTACTTCAATCTTGGTTGCACTGTCTAATCTAGCCATCAATAGCTCGAATTGCTGTCTAGTCTGTTCAAGTGCAGCATCATGCATCTGTCTCAAAGTTTCCAGTTTTGCCTCATTCTGTGCATCCAGAGCGGCTCTTTGAGCTTCCAGTTGATTTTGATGCTCAACTTGCTGTGCTTGCACTTGTTGCTTGTGAAGTTCAAGTTGAGCGCTGAGCTGTGCGCTTTGTTGCTCGGCTTGTGCATTGGCCGCTAGTTCACGTTGATGTTGTTGGTCTTGCAATTGCGCCTTGAATTGCTCCAATTGTTGTTGGCCTTCTATCTTGGCTTGTTCTAGTTGCATCTGTCCGGCGTTTGGATCAGCAGGGGGTTTCGGTTGTTGCATCTTCTCGAAAGCATCTTCAACCGCAGAACCCATCTTGGCTCGTCTTACCACGGACAGAATAATCTCCTTAACAGCCTCGACCGGAATGGATCCTTGCTGCACTGCAGGCCCAAATCCTTCGATTAATTGAGAAATACCACCAAGCAATTCCTTCATCCCAGCCATGTCTGAATCCTGTGTTGCAGAAAGAGTGCTATCTGTCTCGATGTCTATCCGATAAGTACGAGTAGCATCTGACCGCATGGCGTCAACCACTTTCTCCCAAGTAATGACATTAGGCTGTTGAGGCGCAGGCGGCGGTGGTTGTCCAGACTGTTGTGCTTGTAATATTCCTTGATGATATTGAATCATCATCTGTTGCATTTGCTGATCTATATCGGATTGATGTGGCAAATTGACTAAAGTCATGGCTTCCAGCGTTTCCGGCTGGAATTTCTTCGCAATTATTTCTGCTTTCAATCTAATCAGGTCACGAATGTATCTTTGAACTTCTTTTTGCATCCGCTGGAGTCTCTGTGTACCCCACTGAGTCTTGATTTTCTGTGCGCCATAGGTCTCGTTCGGGTCACTGGCAGACCGCATAATGTCAGAAATACCAGTTATCTCATAAATCACTTGTTTTGTTGCGTCCCGCTGCTCATAAAGCACTTTCAGGACTTCTGCGGCCATATCGATAGGCATCATCCAGATGGCTTTATCCAAGCCGCCACGCTCGATTAAAGCGGTTACATTTATGGATGGAATCAGATCATTGTCAGCACCCTTCATTAGTTCCGAGAGTTCTGAAAGCGTGGCGTCATACACCCCACGAAGTTTCAAGGCCTCAATAAGTTTGTTGATCCGGATGCTGATCTTATTAAGTTCGTTGGCTTGTTGCTGATATTGCGTATAAAGCGCAGCAGGAACTAGACTTTGATCATTTTCTATCGCATACAAAGGACGTGGAACTGGGTAGAAACCTGACAATTTAAGCGGATCATCCTGAGTCTTGCAGGGAGTTTCATAAGTAGAAGAAATAAATATAACCTGCTTTTTATCCTTGTCCCAAATCTCCCATACGTCGGCAGTCTTGAATAAATCGGCAATATCTTTCGACTTTTTTACATCGTCATCAGCCACAGACTCCATCTTGATGGCTTTTCCGATTTCTTCGCCGAACTTTTCAATGCAATCTTCACGGGTAAATCGATGCTTGAAAGCAATCCAGCTTATTTCATCCCATGTTTTCCCTGCTGAAATTCGAAAATCATCCCATTGCACCCGTTCACAGATAACCTGTTCCCACTCGATTTCCTCGTAGGCATCCGATTCCTGACTATCATCGTCTCTTTCAGATTCTTCACTGCCTATCTGACGAATATCTGGAATATATCGAATTCTTGAAACCGACCGGCCAGCAAGCAGCATGGAAAGCACATCGCCTTTCAATACGGCATCGAAGTCATAAGTATCCTGAGCGAATTCCAAAGCTCTGGTCAAGACTTCTCCTACATTTTTACCTAATTCATCTTCGTCTGAATACCGACGCTTGGCTTGAGGTTGCGGAAGCGAGTTATAGACTGCTTGACGTAGCGTTTCTGTATTAGTCCATAAAATATTAAAACTATTGCTTGCAGGATTCAGGGGCGTATAAAGCTTATAAATATCTTTTACGTTGTTCCGCCAATCTTGCTCCCTTTTATCGGCTAGTTTTAATTCCAGCTTCCACCGCTTCGCTATCTGTCGTGGGGAGGTTCCAATATCCTCGACAGTCTCGACGGATGTAACGTTTGTATCCGCCATTTTAATAGGCTACAGCGCCGGGAACTAATGGAATATATTGAAGACAATGCTGCCATGTTCCAGTAGTCGGGCCTGTCGCAATTACCAATTTAATAGTCCCATCTTTAACAATTATGTGATTCTGTGCCACAAGACCTAGCTGAACGCCACCGGCAGATGCGGCTACTACAGTAGGAGCAGTGGTGAGCGCCGTAGGAGTAAGCAATACCGTAGTTCCAGCAGTCGCGCTTGTAAGCGCTGCGCTAGCACCAGAAATGGTTGCAGCAGACCCCACGGTAGGAACAGACTGATATTGCATTGTCGTAGCCGTGCCATCATTAGCGGTTACGCATATGCTCATCAACGTCATGATCTGTATTGGGCCAGTGAGGGTAAAGATTATGTCCCCGTTAGTCATTACTTTCGTGGCGGATAATGCAGATAACTGGTCTACGCCCGAAGTCTGCGAGCCATCGCGTTTGTATTGATTGCCATTGTGATAAATATCATTTGGCGCGTCGAATTGAACCATATTTTGTCCTTTGTCTATTTTTTAAGCACATTAACATGTGGATAACTATTCACCTGTACGTTTGCGTTTCTGGAGCTTCATAATCTCATTTATTGTGCGATGTTGCGGATAACGAGGCAGTTCTATTGGTTTTGGCTTCATTTCTTCACGCCAGACAAGGCATGCATAGCGAAATGCATCAGCATAGTGACTTGTCCAATCATGCCTTGGTTTATCCCTAAAGCATTTCTTATCTTCGTCGTACTCGCGCTGATATTGCTTCAATGTCTCAATACCTTCAGAACATTTGGCGTCAAAGTAGCAATCAGCCAATGTCAGTCGAGCTGCTTGTATTCCATCAACCAATCCAAGCTCAGGAACAATACGTGTTTTCCAGCCAAGCGCACCGAACTGCTGCTCTATGCTTCGTCCTGTCTGAAGGCTCTTGGCACGCGCATCATGTGGCAGCCACAGCCAATCACCATATTTATATGGCTTGGCTCGCATTACATCGTTGTAATGCGCGATAGGCATACCATGCGTCGAATAACAGTCGATCAGCCTTAATTCTTTACCCACCTGAAACCACCATATAGCCGTATCATCGCTAAAGCCGAGATCTAGCACTGCATGCACCTTTAGTTCAGGGTCGTACAGGTCAAGCTTGATGCGTCCATCCTGTTCAAGTTGCCATAATTCCTTGCCATAGATCGCACCAGGCAATGCGGCATCAAAGTCGCACTCCATTTCCTGCCGCCATGCATCATCAGTCAGCTCAATCCTTAGAGCATCGAGTTCATCGGGTGCCAATAACCCGGATTCACTGGCCTTGATGGTTAAAGATAGCCAGTTTTCATTAATTAAAGAATGTTGGTAGATTTCCCAGAATTGGTTGCGTCCTTTTGGCGTCCCAATAATAATTGCCCATCCCCCACGATCAGCCAATGCAGGCCGGATAACATAGCCCCATACGCTAGGCTTCCAATCACCATACTCATCAGCGACAATTCCATCAAAGAAAAGTCCGCGCAGAGCATCAGCGTTATCAGCCCCGAAAAGTTGTATGCGACTACCATTAGGATAATCAATACGCAGCTCGGATTCATTAATCTGTATTCCTGGTATAACGCCGCTGAAGCGTTTGAGATAATCCCACGCAACTGACTTGGCTTGACGATAGAATGGAGCTACATAACCAAAGCGTCCATCAGTTCCTTGAAACGTCAGGGCGCATTTAATTAGTTCGTTGACGCAGGCTACTGTTTTTCCTGCTCGCCGGTGAGCTACAACAACTGCCCATCGTTGGGTTTTGTTATGTAATGATAAAAAAGCTTGCCGAGGTTTATAGGGAATTACTATGTGAGCCATTGGCAAGTTAAAACAACAGGCTTATTCGGGTCACTTGATAGCTCTAAGGCTTTCAAGTCAGGTATTTCCTTACCTATCACGATCTTAGCAGCGTTTACTTGAGCTTGCGTCATTTCAATTTCATTATTAGCAAAAGAATTCAGTCTATTAAGAAGCTGACTCGCACGGATTAAACGCTTTGTCTTATCCGCATGTAAGAT
>Ga0153916_10003974_pt1 | contig 11096 bp, 12 predicted proteins | sample Opewatmetagenome_FD_109642 | JGI IMG/M metagenome (GOLD analysis project Ga0153916, IMG submission 109642) | Freshwater wetland microbial communities from Ohio, USA - Open water 3 Core 3 Depth 4 metaG | ecosystem: Environmental > Aquatic > Freshwater > Wetlands | place: USA: Ohio, Lake Erie...
GAGCTGCCGGAGGGCGTCCAGGCCTAGCATGGCGGGCACGAGGCTGCCGGCAACGGCCACCGCAGGGCCCCATGGCTGCACCAGGAGGAAGCCACCCGCCGGGAAGTACATCCCGCTCGAGAAGAAGATCGGCTCCTCCAGGAGGGAGGACAGATTCCACGCCTCGCGGCCCCAGAGGAGGTACAGGGATGCGAACATCATCCCCATGCCGTACAGCGCGATCAGCGTGACGAAGAAGACAGCGAGAAGGAGGAACGGGTTCGCGACCTGGAAGACCACCCCGAAGACGAGGACCCCCGCGACCAGGGTGGAGATCGCGCGCACGGAGGTCATGAACATGCCGCCGATCGCCATGCCCGCCAGGAGCGCCATACGGCTCATCGGGGCCATCATGTAGATCTGGAGGTTCCCGATCTCCTTCTCCCAGTACAGCTGGCTCGCCATGGACCAGAGCACGTTGAGCCAGAAGGCGACCATCGTGCCTCCCAGGACGACCGTGCCGACCAGGGCGTTTAGGTTACGGGCGGCCGTCTGGAGGTACGCGAGCTGGTCCGCCGCGGAGGCGCACGCGGCGCTGCCGCACTGTCCCGCCTGGATGAGGGCTACCTGCGCGTTGTAGAAGGCCTGGTAGATGAACACGTAGGCCGCGATGCCAAGGAGAGGGAGGAAGACCTCGAAGAAAATCCAGGAGGGCTCGCGATTCGCGCCGATGACCCGGGGGTAGGCGCGGCCGAGGATGGACCGCACATTCAGGCCGACCTTATAGCGAAGGTCGGACCGCCGCACGACCGCGGCTCGCCGAACGGTCACTGCGCTCATTCGAACCCCTTCCCCACCATGCTAACGAACACGTCCTCGAGGGTGGGCTCCGACTTCTGGAGCGAGCGGACGCGGGAGCCCTGGCCCATGATGTGGCTGAGGATGTCTGCCACGGGCGCCTCGCCATCCAGGATGAAGGTCAGGTACGACGTGTTCTTCGACGCGTCCTCCTTCACGGAGAAGTTCTTCACCCCGGGAATCTTGGAGAAGCCCGCGGTGTCCCGGATGGGGTCCACCTCCAGGCGGAACGTGGTGTCCAGGCGGACCATCTTCTTCAGATTCTCCGGCGTGTCGCAGGCCAGGATGCGCCCGTTATCGATGATCGCGATGCGGTCGCACATCTCGTCGGCCTCGGCCATGTAATGCGTGGTCAGGAGGACCGTCTTGCCCTCCTGGGTCCGCAGCCACTTCATCACGTACTCGCGGATCGTCCGCGCGGCGTTCACGTCGAGGCCGACCGTCGGCTCATCCAGGAACAGGATGTCCGGGTCAGTGACGAACCCGCGGATCATGTTCATCTTCTGCCGTTGACCCGTGGACAGGGTGCGGACCTTGGCGTCCCGGCGGTCCCGCAGCCCGAAGACGTCCATGAGCTCGTCGATCCGGTCGTTCGCGACCTGGGAGGGGACGCCGTAGAACTGAGAGAACATCCAGATGTTCTCGCGGGTCGTGAGGAGGCCGTACCCCGTGGTCTCGCCGCCGGAGACCATGGAAATCCGCTGCCGGATCGGGAACACATCCTTCGTGACGTCATACCCGGAGACGTAGGCCTGCCCGGAGGTGGGCAGGAGGAGCGTGCAGAGGATCTTAATCAGGGTGGTCTTCCCGGCCCCGTTGGGTCCCAGCAGGCCGAACAGCTCGCCATCCTTGATCTGCATCGTGAGGCCGTCCAAGGCGGTCACGGGGCCCTCAGGCTCCTCGCCGTCCTCCGGGCGCCGCTTGCGGCGAAGAAGATGCTTCTTGCCCGAGAAGACTCGGGTCAGGTCTCGTGTTTCGACGGCGTAGCCCATTCCGCTCCGCTCCTGAGGGGCTCGTCCCGGAGGCCCGCGAGGGCCGATCGGCGGCTCAGGCGACATTCTCGCGCTGGCGGTAGCGGGTGACGTAGCCTGCGATCCGGTTGCGCATCAAGATGCTGCTGACGTCGCATAGCTCCGAGACCTTCTTCTTGTTGTTCTCGAAGTCCGCGGTGAACTCGCCGCCGTGCTGCTTCACGAGCTCGATCGCGACGCGCTTGATGTACGTCGGCCGGATGTTTCCCAAAGGCGTATCACTCCGTTATCCAGGTCGGTGAGCGTGCGCCAGAGAGGGGGACGTAGATAAACATTCTGGAGAGAGCGGCGGCCACGGTCGCGGTCGGGCGGGACGCCAACCCTCATTTGCCAACCATTAAATAGGGACCTCCAATACGCTTTCGCCGGGAACGCGGTCCCGCGGGCCCCAGGAGAACCGGTGCCGATGGAAGAGTCCCTCGTGAACGTGGAGTTCCTGAAGAGCTCGAACAACTTCATCGCCCGGATCCAGAGCGAGCTCGGCGGCATGCGCGAGTACCGGAGCTCGTCCTTCGAGGAGGTCCTGGAGCAGGTCGTCATCGACCTCCAGGAAGAGTTCGAGTCGTACTGATCAGACGCCCTTCCACACGGGCTTGCGTTTCTCCAGGAAGGCGACCATGCCCTCTACCTTGTCCTGCGTCGCCCCCACGACGGCGAACGCGGCGCTCTCGTAGGCCAGACCCTGGCTGAGGGGCATCTCCTGGGCCGCCCGGAGACAGGCCTTCGCGAGCGCGAGGGCGGCCGGGCTCTTCTCCAGGATCTTCCGCGCGAGGGCCCTCGCCTCCTCCAGGAGCCGGTCCCCGGGGACCACGCGGTTCACGAGGCCGATTCGCTCCGCGGTGGCCGCGTCGACGGGCTCGCCCGTGAAGACCATCTGGGCCGCCCATCCGGCGCCTACGAGCCGCGGAAGGCGCTGGCTGCCGCCGAACCCGGGGATAATCCCGATGTTCACCTCGGCCTGCCCGATCTTCGCGTTCTCCGACGCGAGGCGGATGTCGCAGGCCATGGCGATCTCGCATCCGCCGCCCAGGGCGAAGCCGTTAACGGCCGCAATGATGGGCTTCGGACATCCCTCCATGGCCTCGCCGAGCCGCCGTCCGAGCTCGGAGAAGGCCTGCATCTCGAGACCCGTCTTCCCGACCATCTCCTTGATGTCCGCCCCGGCCACGAAGGCCTTGTCCCCTGCGCCCGTGAGGATGACCGCCCCGACATCCGCGGACGCGGCGAGCTGCCGGAAAGCGTCCGTGAGCTCCCGCACGACATGCGAGTTCAATGCGTTCCGGACTTCGGGCCGGTTGATCGTGACAGTCGCGATGCGATCCTGAATCTCGACGCGGATGAACTCGGGCATGGGCACCGGCCGCGGGAATGGCGGCGGGCGCGATGAAGCTTCGGCTCCCTTCGGGAGAGGGTCGCGGGGATTGAGAATAGCGCCTCAACATTCATATGCCCCCAGGGGTCGTCGGCCGTTCGGAGGCAAGCTTTGACCCCCATCCGAAAAGTCCTCGTGGTCCTGCTGGCCCTGGCCCTCCTCGGTGTGGTTTCTTTGGGAGTGACCGGGAACGCCGCAGCGACCCAGAACGCTCCGACCTGGTCCACCGGGAACCAGTGGGTCTACAGCTCCGCGAACGGAGCCACCACCCTGACCATGACCGTGAAGGAGCAGACGTCCCTGACCCTCGGCTCTACGACGTACACGGTCTGGCACGTGGCCGCGACGACGACCTCGACGAGCGGAGGCACCTCGATCAGCGTCACACTGGATCAGTACTACACGACGGATGGGCTCAAGATCGCCAAGACCAACGGCACACTGCCCATCGTCGGCACCATCACATCGACGTACAACGCGCCGTATCCCTTGGCCGTGTTTCCCCTGAACGCGGGGAACAGCTGGAGCGGATCCAGCCAGGAGACGACCGTGAGCATCTTCGGCACGAGCACCTCCACATACAACTGGAACGGCACGGTCGCGGGTGAGCAGCCCGTCACGGTACCCGCAGGCACGTTCACGGCCGCGATGGTATGGTCTAAGGCAGGAGGGAGCCCGCTCTCCGTCTACTTCTACTCCGAGCAGGTCGGATGGGCGGTCCGGATTGACAGCTACTCGGGCGGCCCCGCCCCCCACTACACGAGCTCCATGAACCTGACCTCGTACAGCTATAGCCCCGGGTTCCTCGGAATCTCGAGCGTCGTGTGGATCGTCCTCCTGGTGATCGCGCTCATCATCATCGTGGGTGCGGTCCTCCTGCTCCGCCGGCGCCCACGCGCGCCGTATCCGCCGCGCCCGCCGCAGCAGCCGTATCAACCACCCTACCAGCCTCCCCAGCAGCCCCCGCAGCAGGGGCCGCCGGGACCCTGAGGGCTCGAAGAACCAAGGGCGCGTCCAGCACGCGCCCTACCTTCCGTTTTCTCGGATCGCTCATGTGGCGATACAGCCGCGGACTCAGCCCTTCGTGTAGTCGTACACGCCGCGGCCGCTCTTGCGCCCGAGCCGTCCCGCGCGCACGTACTTCCGCAGGAGGGGCGAGGGCCGGAACTTGGGGTCGCCGGTTTCGCGGTAGAGGACCTCCATGACGTCGAGGCCGATGTCGATCCCCGTGTAGTCCGCGAGCTCGAAGGGGCCCATGGGCATGTGCGTCCCGAGCTTCATCGCCTTGTCAATGTCCTCCGCGCTCGCGACGCCTTCCTGAAGGAGGTTGAACGCCTCGTTCATCATGGGGACCAGAAGGCGGTTCACGACGAATCCCGGGGCCTCCTTGACCTCGACGGGCACCTTACCCAGTTTGACGCAAAGGTCCTTGGCGAGGGCCACGGTCGCGTCGCTCGTCTCGGAACCGCGGATGACCTCGACGAGCTCCATGACCGGGGCGGGGTTGAAGAAGTGCATGCCGACCACGCGGTCCGGACGCTTCGTGACGTTGGCCATCTCCGTGATGCTCAGGGAGGACGTGTTGGACGCGAAGACGACCTCCGGTGCGGCGACCCGGTCCATCTCCGCATAGATCTCGCGCTTGATCTCCATCTTCTCGAAGACCGCCTCGATGACGACCTGCGCGCCGCTCAGGGCCTCCATCAGATCCACCGTGCCGTGGATCTTCGCCACCAGCCCGTCGACGTCGGCCTGGGTCATCTTGCCCTTCTCCACGCGTTTCACCAGCGGGTCGCGGATGCGACGGAAGCCGCCGTCCACGAACTTCTGGTCGATGTCCCGCATGGTGACCTGGTAGCCTGCCGCGGCGCACGTCTGGGCGATCCCCGCGCCCATGGTCCCCGCACCCATCACCGCAATCTTCCGGACGTCCGCGATATTCATCCGACTCCCCTCGGCGAGCGGCCGTATCGCGGCGGCGGTCAAAAGCCCTTTGACGCCGTGGGCGCAGGCGTTAGATAGCGCGGCGTCCCTCCGGGCGTCCGTGGCCAACGCCCCGCCCCCGAGGACGAGCCCCTATCTGGGCATCTTCCTCGCCGTGGTCTCCGTCTCCTGGGCTTCCATCTTCATCACGTGGAGCACGTCGCCCGCGATCACGATCGCCCTGTACCGCCTGGGCATGGCCACGGCCATCCTCGCCGTCGTGCTGGGCATTCGCGTTCTACGGGGGAAACCGGTGACGCTCCGCCGGCTGCCGCGCCGCGACGTCCTCCTGATGGCGGGGATCGGCGCGATCCTGGCCACCCACTTCACCCTGTGGATCTCCTCCCTGAAGGTGCCCCAGGAGAGCATCGCGTCCTCCGTGGTCCTGGTCACGTCCCATCCCCTCATGGTCGGACTCGTCTCCCACTTCGTCCTCTAGGAGCGGCTGAACAAGTGGATGGCCGTGGGCATCGTCGTCGGCTTCAGCGGCGTGATCGTGATCGCCTTCGCGGACTACGGACCGGGGGGAAGCCTACTCTACGCGAACACGCTCGCGTTCCTCGGCGGGATCATGGCGGGGTTCTACTTCCTCGCGGGACGCCGCCTGAGGCAGCGGGTGGCCCTCCTGGACTACGCTCTCGTCGTGTACGCCGCCTCGACCGCCGTCCTGTTCCTCTACGCCCTGATCCTGGGGGCCAGTCTCACACCCGTGGGGAACCCGGACACGGAGCTACTCCTGTTCCTCGCCCTCGCGGTCATCCCGCAGATCGGCGGGCACACTCTGTACAACTGGTCCCTCCGCTGGGTGCCCGCGCCGGTCGTCAGCCTGAGCCTGGTCGGCGAGCCCGTGGGCTCGAGCCTTCTGGCGTGGATCATCCTGAGCCAGGTCCCGAGCCTCGGCGTGGCCATCGGTGCGCTCCTGGCCCTCCTGGGAATCTACCTCACCGTGTACGGGCAGGGGACCGCCACGCGCGCGATCCTCGCATCACGGGACATCGAGTGAGGCGCTCGCGCCGGGAGGTCGTGCCGCTCGTACCTCTAAGTAGAGGTATGTCGGCCGACCTTCCGCACGCTGGCCTCACGGCCTCCGAGGCTCAGATGTCCTCGGGCGCGCGACCTTTGCGCTCGAACTGCTTCTCGTACAGTTCCTGGAGCCGCGCGTACGTGTCCGCGTCCTCGGGTCCCTTGTCGTCCCGGATCCGGGCAATCCGAGCGAACCGCAGCGCGAACCCGCTCGGGTAGTGCGGGCTCCTCTGGATCTCGTTGTAGGCCACCTCGACGACCACCTCGGGTCGCACGTGGAAGCCCCAGCGTTCCTCGGAGACCGCGAGGGCCTTCATCCGTTCCGTCATGAGGACGAACTCCTCGTCTGTGAGCCCCTTGAACGTCTTCCCGATCATCGGGAACTGTCCCGTGGCTTCGTCGCGGACCGCGAGCCAGTAGTTCGAGAGCCAGCCCCCCCTCCGGCCCGAGCCCCATTCCGCCGCCACGATGACCAGGTCCAGGCGGTCCGCGGGTTTGATCTTGAACCACTTCTTCCCGCGCTTTCCCACGGTGTACGAGGAGTCCAGGGCCTTGGCCATGAGTCCCTCGTGCCCCTTGTCGAGCGATTGCCTCAGGAACGCCTCGATGTCCGCCTTGGTCCGCACGACCTTCCGGGGCGCGAGGACCTCGGGCGGCACCAGGGATTCGAGCCGCGACCAGCGCTCGCGGTACGGCGCCTGCACGAGATCCCGGCCATCCAGGCTGAGCACGTCGAAGAGGTACAGCTTCAGGGGGATCTCCCGGGCGGCCTCCTCGATGCCGTGGACGCGCCGGAAGCGGCGCATGAGGTCCTGGAACGGGAGCGGGCGACCCTGACGGTCCACGGCGACCACCTCGCCCTCCAGGAGGAAACGCGACGCCGGGAGGGACCGCGCGAAGGCGACCATCTCGGGGAGGCTGTCCGTGACGTCGGTGAGCCGACGACTGAAGATGCGCACCGCGTCCCCGTCCCGGTGGATCTGGATTCGGGCTCCGTCCAGCTTGAACTCGACCGCCGTCTCGCCGCCGTGCTCCGCGAGGACCTCCCCGAGGTCCTCGGCCATCTCGGCGAGCATGGGCTTCACGGGGGAGAGGAGACGCAGACCGGACGACTCGAGGCCCGGGAGGCCCTCGGTCAACGCGATCTCGGCCACCCGGCCCAGGTCCCCCCGGAACATGTGCGCGGTCCGCACGCTCTCGAGAGGAAGGTCGGCGGCGGCCGCGATGCCCTCCAGCATGACGCCTTCGTTGACGCCGATTCGCATCTCGCCGAACACGATGCGCAGGAGGATGTCCCGGTCCGCAGGGTCCACGCGCCCCAGGAGGGATTCGAGGAGGCGGCGTCGCTCGCGCACGGAGTCCGCACCGTGAGCGGCCGCGATGGCCGCGAAGGCGCGGGAGGTCTCAAGGACCGTGAGGGGCTCCGCGACCAGCGTGGTCTGCCGCTTCCCCTCGAGGGCCCGGCGCAGGGTCGCCCATCCCACGTTCAGGGCGCGGGCGTCCGCCTCGGCGAAGATGCGGCCCACGACCAGATGGACCGCGGGCGCGATCTCCTCCCGTCGCAGGCTGCGCAGGAACTCCGCGAGGAGAGCGCGCTTCTCCAGCCGCTTCGACGTGGCCTCGAGGTTCCGCGCGAGGCGCGCCAGGGCGGCGAAGGGGGTCTCGGGATGTGGGGCGGTCACGGCAACTTCGGACCATCCGAACCCGCGGGTTTCAAGGTTTCGCCGGCCCCCGCGGGCCCGGCGGGCGCCGTCGTGCCGCCGAAGACGTACAGCGCGATCGTCGCGAGGATCATCAGGGCACCGCCCGCGAGCTGCGTGCCGCTCAGCGGTTGGCCGGGGAAAAGGACCAGCGAGATGAGCACGCCCCATAGGGCCGACGTGGAGAGGATGGATCCCGCGCGCATGGCACCGATGATCCGGAGGGAGTGGTAGAACAGGACCGTGAAGCTGGCGACGCCGCCGAACGCGATGACCAGGACGAGCCAGGCATCGGGACCGCTGGGGAGGAGGGGCGCTCCCGTCACGAGGAGCACGGGCACCAGGAGGGCGGACCCGAGGAGCAGCTTCGCGGAGATCATGGGGACGATCCGCGAGCGGCGGCTGAGGACCGTGCTCCCGTTGTTGTCGACGCCCCAGAAGAACGTGCCCACGATGAGCATGAGGTTCCCCGCGAGGTACTGCACGGCCGCCAGGTTCCCGACCTGGAGCTCCGTGGTCACCGTGAACGCGCCGAAGACGATGCCCGCGAGTGCGATGTAGCCGCGTCGCGTGAGCCGCTCCCCGAGGAACGTGAACGCGATGACCACGGTGAAGACGGATTCCGAGTTCGAGAGGAGGGAGGCGTTCGCCGCGGTCGTCCCCTGGAGCCCGTAGTAGTACGCGACGGGAGCGGCGACCGCCCCCGCGCAGCTGATCAGGACGAGGAGGGGCACGTCCTTCCGCGGGACGCGGTGGCGTGCGAAGAAGGGGAAGTACAGGAGGCCCGGGAGGAGCTGGGACCACAGCGCGATGGTCAGGGGCGGGACGCTTTGTTCCGCAAGCTTGGACAGGTTCGCCCAGAGGCCGTAGAGGACCGCCGCGACGGAAACCGCCAGATAGCCGACGACCCGCGCATCGGACCGGGGCGGCACTCGCTCCGGAAAGCCCGCGGGCGTTAAAGATATGACGCTCCCCGATACCCTTAAGACCGTCCCGGCCGATGCTTTCGCACCGGCTCAAGGGGGCCAGGAAATCTCCTTGGGAGACATCGTTCGAGCCATCCGAGACGACGGGTCCGTCGACCCTTCGGCCGACCCCAAACTCTCCCGGGACGACGCGGTTCGATTGTACCGCGGGATGATGCTCGAGCGCATCCTCGACAACCGCATGCTCGCGCTCCAGCGCCAGGGTCGAATCGGATTCTATGGCCCGTCCATCGGGCAGGAGGCCGCCATCGTCGGCGCCGCGATGGCCATGGAGGCGGACGACTGGATCGTGCCGCAGTACCGGGAGCCCGGGGCCGCGCTGGTCCGCGGCATGCCGCTGAAAGACCTCGTCTGCCAATTCATGACGAACAGCGGAGACCCGGCGAAGGGCCGGCAGATGCCCTGCCACTACGTCTTCGCGAAGGGGCACTACCTCTCCATCTCGTCGCCCGTGGGGACGCAGATCCCGCACGCCATGGGGATCGCCTGGGGGATGAAGCTCCGGAAGGAGAGGGCCGCGGTCCTCGTCTACTTCGGGGATGGCGCGACGAGCACGCCGGACTTCCATGTGGCGATGAACTTCGCGGGAGTGTACCGCGCGCCCTGCGTGTTCTTCTGCAACAACAACCAGTGGGCCATCTCTCTGCCCGTGTCGCGCCAGACGGCCACCGCGACGTTGGCGGAGAAGGCCGCCGCCTACGGCTTTGAGGGAGTCCGCGTGGACGGCATGGACGCCCTCGCGGTGTTCGGCGCGGTGCGGCGCGCAGCAATCGCGGCACGGGGCGGATCCGGGCCCGTGCTCGTCGAGGCGCTGACGTACCGCTTCGGCCCGCACTCCTCGAGCGACGATCCCTCCAGGTACCGCGACGAGAAGGAGGTCGCGGCCTGGATGGCTCGCGACCCGCTCATGCGCTTCCGCAGGTTCCTGGAGACGAAGGGCTGGTGGGACGCTGCGCAGGAGGCGTCCCTGGAGAAGGAGATCGGCGACGGGATCACCCAGGCGGTGACCGAGGCCGAAGCCATGCCGCCCGTCCCCGTGGAGATGTTCTTCGAGGACGTGTACGCGGAGCCGACGTGGAACCTCCGCGAGCAGCTCGGAGAGGCCAAGTCGGTCCGGAGGGGATGAGCGGATGCCGAAGAAGGGGCCTGCGGCACCGGGCGCGTTGCCACCGAGCGGCGGAAGCGCGGTCGCGCGGGCGCACGAGCTCTTCAAGCAGGGACGCACCACGGAGGCCCTCGCCCTGGTCCGCCCGCTGATCCAGAGGAAGGACGTCGTGGACGCGGAGGCGGCCGCCCTCGCCTCGGCCTGCCTCGGCTCCGAGGGCAAGCATCTGGAGGCCGCACGGATCGACCAGATGGTCTGCGACGCGAATCCGTCGAGTCCGCAGGTCTGGAGCAGCCTGGGATACGACCTCCTCAACGCGGGCGACCTGGAGGGCGCCCTGGAGGCCTACGGCCGCGCCCTCCAACTCGAACCGGCACGGGCAAGCGCCCACTACAACGTGGCACGAATCGCCGCGAGAATGGGGAACAAACCTAAAGCGATCGAGCATTTCGTGAAGGCCGTGGAACTCCAGTCGGACTACGTCGACCGCCTCGACGAGGACCCGGACCTGCGTCCCCTCAAGGACGACCCGGACCTCCAGGACCGGTTGCCCGGGCAGTCGCCGAATTCGGACCCTTACGCGGAGTACTACGCCACCGAGTCGTGAGCGCGCATGACCCAGATGACCATGGTGCAGGCGATCAACAACGCTCTCCGGGAGGAGATGCGGCGGGACGACCGCGTGGTCGTCCTGGGCGAGGACGTCGGCAAGAACGGGGGCGTCTTCCGGTGCACGGAGGGCCTGATCGACGAGTTCCCGGACCGCGTGTTCGACACGCCCCTCGCCGAGTCGGGCATCATCGGGAGCGCGATCGGCATGGCCCTCTACGGCCTGCGCCCCGTCCCGGAGATCCAGTTCATGGACTTCATCTATCCTGCGTTCGACCAGATCGTCTCGGAGGCCGCGAAGATGCGGTACCGGAGCGGCGGGCAGTACACCGTGCCGATGACCATCCGCACGCCCTACGGGGGCGGCATCCGCGGCGGGCACTACCACTCCCAGTCCAGCGAGGCGTACTTCTGCCACACGGCCGGACTCAAGGTCGTCGTCCCCTCGAC
>Ga0153916_10003975_pt1 | contig 11096 bp, 7 predicted proteins | sample Opewatmetagenome_FD_109642 | JGI IMG/M metagenome (GOLD analysis project Ga0153916, IMG submission 109642) | Freshwater wetland microbial communities from Ohio, USA - Open water 3 Core 3 Depth 4 metaG | ecosystem: Environmental > Aquatic > Freshwater > Wetlands | place: USA: Ohio, Lake Erie, Old...
GGACGAAGATCGGCGTCAGCGTGGCCACGGACTCCTTGACGCCCCTGAGGTTGAGCAGGACGAGGCCCATCGTGATGAGAAGGATGAAGGTCAGCTTGTAGGAAAAGTAGGCCGGCGGCAGGAAGCTCAGGACCGCTTCAACGCCGCTCGAGATAGAGATGCTGATCGTCAGCATGTAGTCGACGACCAGGGCGCAGCCCGAGACGAGGCCGAAGACCGGCCCGAGGAGCTTTGTAGCCACGACGTAGCCGCCGCCTCCCGTCGGGAAAAGCTCGATGATCTGGGAGTAGCTGGCCGAAATTGTAATGACCGTGAGTGCGGTCATGATGGCCAGGTAGAGAGCCAGGTGCCGATGGTCGCCGAGCGACAGGAAGGCCTCCGGCGGGCCATAGTTAGACGAGCTCAGCCCGTCCGCGCCGAGGCCCACCCAGGCGAAGAAGGCGATGAGCGAGAGCCTATGGAAGATGCGCGGGTCGCGGACGTTTTTCTCCCCGCCGAGGAGGATTTTTTCTACTTTTTCCCAGGGTTTCACGGCCTTCCGTCCAGTCCAGCCCGCGACCCTAAAGGAACCATGACCGGACTATACAATGAAGGGCCGCCCCCCTTCAAGCCGCAGCCGGCCGAAGGATGAGGAGACCGCGACGGTTCCCCGGCGAGGGCTTGACAAGAAAGCCCCGGCCCCTGTATAATTAGGAATAATTCCGAAATAGAAAAAATGAAATCAGAAGAAATCAAGAGGCGGATTATCGAGGGGATGAGAGAAAAGGGGCTTAAGCTGACCCGTCAGCGGCTGGAAATCATCGACATCCTCTCCCGCGAGAATAGCCACCCGACCGCATCCGCTATACTGGCAAGAGCGAGGAAGCAAGCGCCCTCGATCAGCCTGTCGACGGTCTATTATACGTTGGACGCCATGAAGAGGGCAGGGTTGATCAGGGAGCTGGAGTTCAATGACCGGGACAGCCGGTACGAGGGTGACGTCTCCGACCACCTCAACCTGGTCTGCAATGACTGCGGAAAGATCGAAGACTTCAAGGCGTCCAAACCCGTTCCCCTGGGAAAGGTCGAAAAGAAAACCGGGTTCAGGGTCGACAGTGTGCGCTTTGAGTATTATGGTTTGTGCAAGGATTGCCGGCCGAAGAAAGGGTAATTTATTTTGGCTAAAAAATAGGAATCATTCCTATTTAGCATAAATAAAAAAAGGAGATATCCATGAGTAAAACCAAGAAAGCGCTGACCGGCAATTTCGGCGCGCCGGTGGACGATGACCAGAATTCTATGACCGCCGGCAATCCAGGGCCCGTCCTGATGCAGGACGTCCATCTCCTGGAGAAGCTGGCCCATTTTGACAGAGAACGCATCCCGGAGCGCGTCGTTCACGCGAAGGGGGCGGGGGCCTACGGCTATTTCGCCGTCACGGCCGACGTGACCAAGTACACCCGGGCCAAGTTCCTCTCCGCGGTGGGGAAACGCACCGAGGTCTTCCTGCGTTTTTCGACCGTCGGCGGAGAAAAAGGGTCGGCCGATGCGGAACGGGACCCCCGCGGGTTCGCTTTGAAGTTCTACACCGAGGAAGGCAACTACGACCTCGTTGGCAACAACACTCCCGTCTTCTTCATCCGTGACCCCCTGAAATTCTCCGATTTCATCCATACCCAGAAGAGGAACCCGGCCACCAACCTCAAGGATCCCGACATGTTCTGGGATTTCCTTTCCCTGACCCCGGAGTCCAACCATCAGGTGACCGTCCTCTTCTCCGACCGAGGTACGCCCAGGACCTACCGCCACATGCACGGCTTCAGCAGCCATACCTACAAGTGGTATAACGCCAAGGGCGAAACCTTCTGGGTCAAGTACCATTTCAAGACCGAGCAGGGGATTCAGAACTTCACCCGGCAGGAGGCCGAGGTCATGAAGGGCAAAGACCCGGATCACGCCACGCGCGACCTCTTTGATTCTATCAAGCGGGGGGAATTTCCGGCCTGGAGGTTGGAGATGCAGATCATGACCCCTGAGCAGGCGGTGAATTACAGGTTCGATCCCTTCGATGTCACCAAGGTCTGGCCCCACGCCGATTTCCCGCCCATCGTCATCGGCCGGCTGGTGCTTAACAAGAACCCGGAAAACTACTTCGCCGAAGTGGAACAATCGGCTTTTTCCCCCGGCAACTTTGTTCCCGGGATCGCCGCGTCCCCTGACAAGATGCTCCAGGGTCGCCTCTTCAGCTATCACGACACCCATCGGCACCGGCTGGGACCCAACTATCACCTCCTCCCGGTGAACGCTCCCAAGGCCTGCCAAGCAGATAACTACCAGAGGGATGGGGCCATGCGCTCCGACGGCAATTTCGGCGGCCGCCCGAACTACTATCCCAATAGCTTCGGGGGACCCGAACCAAGGCTGGAGACCGCGGAGCCCCAGTTTGACGTATCGGGGAAAGCGGGCCGCCAGAAGTATGTCCACCCCAACGATGATTTCGTCCAGGCCGGCGCCCTTTACAAGAAAGTCATGACGGATTCCGACCGCGACCACCTCGTGGGCAACATAGTCGACCATCTGGGTGGCGCCCAGAAGCGAATCCAGTACCGTCAGTGCGCGATCTTCTATAAAGCGGAGAAGGATTATGGCCGGCGGGTGTCCCAAGGACTGAATCTGGACCAAAAAGAAGTCGCCCGGTTAGCCGGTCTGTCTGCTGAGGACCGGGCCAAAGAGACAGTGGAGGGAACTTACGAGAAATAGCCCTTGTAGAGCGGGCGGATAGCGGGCCGGTCCCGCTACGGTCTCTCCATTCTTGACTTCAATCCTGGGCCGGGGATAAGCTCTCAGCCGGAAGGTCGATCCATGAATAACCGGCCTAGGATTGCATCGGCAAGCAGGACATATCGCGGATTCCGCAGCGGCAAGTGGGCGGCCTCGATATTTGTGTTGATGGCGGTCGCGATCCTGGCCGCGTGCTCTGCCGAAAAAATCACCGTCAAAAGCCTGCTGAAGGAGATGGCCGATTTCGAGAACTTGGCCGAAATGCCCCGGCCGTTCTTCAAGCAGGCCACGGCCAGCAGCTACAGCCGCGCCAGCCACAAGGGCGGCGAGGCCTGGTTTGATAACTATGATAGGGGGGAATATGTCCGCGCCGAGACGAACGAAGGGCGCAGAGAACAGGTGCTCGCCGAGCTCGCCGGGCCCGGCGCGGTGACGCGGTTTTGGTCGGCCAATCCCCGGAGCACGGTGCGTTTTTATTTCGACGGCGAGGCTCAGCCGCGGATCAACATTCCGTTAGCTGATCTCTTTTCCGGAAAGGTCCCCCCGTTCGGCCCGGAATTTTCCTACGTCAGCGGAACGGGCGGTAACTTCTACTATCCGCTTCCCTATGGGCGCGGCCTCAAGATCACGATCGAAGAAACGGATAAACCTCTAAAGCTCTACTATGAGATCGGCTATCGTTCCTATCCTCCGGGGACGCCTGTCGAGACGTTCGATCCCGGGCGGGCCGGTGATTGGGAGGCGGAACAAGCCCGGGCCGCCCAGGCGCTGGTCGATCCGAAACCGGCTCAAGCCCCGTCCGGTTCGCAATGGCTCTCCTTTCGCCAGACGATCGCGCCCGGGACAACTCACGAGCTGCCCGATGTTGTCGGAGAGAAAGCGGTCTTTGAATGGTCCGCCCAGGTTTTTGGGACTGAAGAGAATCTGGACTGGAAAGATCCGAAGCGCGGCCACAACGCCTATCGATTATTGCTGCTCAAAATCAGTTTCGACGGCGAGGAGAGCATCGCCGTGCCGCTGGGCGACTTTTTCGGGTCTGCGCCGGGAGTGAATCCCTATCGGAATCTTTTCTTTTCGGTCGAGGCGAACGGCCGGATGACCAGCCGCCTGCTGATGCCGTTCCGGAAATCAATGCGCCTCAGTCTGGCCAACGCGGGCTCGATTCCTTATGAGGTTGAGTTGAAGCTGCTGGTCGGAGAACGCCGGTTTTCGGACCGCAGCTACTTCCTCCGGGCGCAATGGGGAACGCTGGCCCGGGAGACCTGGCCGTTCTTTGATGTCGACTTCCTGAAGACGACGGGCGAAGGCAAGGTTATCGGCACCGTCTATCAGATTGCCAACCCGGTGCTGATCTGGTGGGGTGAAGGCGACCAAAAAGTCTTTATCGACGGCGAATCGTTCCCCAGCACTTTCGGTACCGGGACCGAAGACGATTACGGGATGGCCTACGGCTATGACCGGCCGGTGACCTGTCCTTATCATGCCCAGACGCGGGTCGATGGACCCGGAAGCGGCGGACACATCAGCCTCAATCGCTGGTACGTCCTCGACGCGCTGCCCTTTCTCCAGGGCATCCACTTCGTCCAAGAGATGTGGCACTGGATGCCCTGCCGGCCAACCTGGTGTTACGTTATTTATTGGTATGCCAAGCCCGGGACCCCCGGGCCGCAGAAGATCGATGAATCTGCCCTTTCGCCCGTCGACCTTGGGATACGGGAGAATATGCTCGACCCGTTTGAGGGCGAGTTGCTTCAATTTAAAACGACGGGCGGGACAGCCGCAAAGGAGCGTCTGGCCAATTGCTCCCTGGCGGAGCACTTGGTTTGGCGCGATGCCCGGCCGGGCGACCGGTTGACGGCCCATTTTGTGGTCCCCAAAGCGGGGCGCTATTCGATCGAACTCAACCTCTGTATGTCTCCTGAGTACGGCCGGCAGAAGGTCTTTATCAATGGCGTCGCAGCGGACCGGGTTATAGATTGCTACTCTCCCCAGCTGTACTGGCTGCATCCGAAGCTCGGCCTGTTTGAGCTCAAGAAAGGGGACAACACCTTGGTCGTGGAGGCGCTCCCGCCGAACTCCGAGGCCAAGCCCGGAAGCCTGTTTGGCTTGGACTATATCTTCCTCGTCAGACAATGAACAGCCGGTCACAGCGCAGGGAGGGAAAATGATGTTCTCCGCGGACTCGAGAAGCACTCCGGGGGGCCGACAATTCAAAGTCAAGAGAACGGCCATGACGCGCTGGTGGATTTCTCTTGGAGCGGCGGCTTCAATAACAGTGGCGCTTGCCAGCTGCGGCAAGCCGGATACTGGCAGAATGCGGATAGCAAAGGCTGCCGGGACGCCTGGGACTTACCTCGTCCGGCTCGATGGACGGGAGTGGTCGCGTCTCCAGATGCCCGAGCTCGGAGGCGTCCGGCCGGAAGTCGGGATCGACGCGGCGGAGGACGGGTGGCGGCACATCTTGTTGAGTTGGACCTTGCCCGAGGAGATTCCCCAGGACGAACTGGCAGTCCATTTCGAGATTCTCCTCTCTCCGGACTTCTGGTGGGCGCCGCACCTCTCGCCGGAGAGCGGCGATGTCATCGCCCAGCACGTTTTCCGGTCGCCGGCGCTCATAGCTGCAGAGGGAAGGAACGTACTGGCGATCGTGCCTGACTTGGCGCTCGTCGGCCGTTCCAAAACAAACTCCTGGTTCATGGATGTCGACGCGCCGAAGCGGACGCTGCGCCTCGGGATGACCCGGGCAGAAGTCTATGCTCATGTCGGCTACAGACAGATTCCGGGCATGAGGTTTGCTCCTGGCCGGGTTGAGCTCGGCTTCTTCGTCAAGGCAAGCTCCGGCGACCCGGCCGACAGCGCTCCGCTGAATCCCTGGGCGGACATCACCCGGTTCCTCTGGAGGCGCTACGGTCATCCGCTTTTCGAGCGCGGCGAACCCAATCGCGTGCCCATGGACCGGTACATTGAGCATACCTATAACTGGGCGTTTTCGACCTGGAAGGACGCGGTCTGGCAGGAGTTTGACCTGGCCGGCCGCCGCGTCGGCGCCCCCGCTTTCATCGTCAATCAGACCCAATCCCCGAACTACCCGGGCGAGCCGAGCTTGCGCGAGTTCCTGTCCATCTGGAACCAGGCCTGGTTTTCCTCGCTTCGGAGCGCCTCAGGGGTTTTCCGTTACGCCCGGCGGGCTGGCCGGCCCGATCTTGCCGCCAAAGCATCGCTGACGAAGGAATTTGCCCTTGCCGCCCCGATGAAGGATGGGGTATTCCCTTCGGTCTATAGGACGGAAATGACAACGGTAAAAGTCGGCGGCCGCGAATACCGGCGCTCGCTCGGCTGGCAAACCGGGTCCTGGACGAACTCAGACCGCTCTCCGCGTGAACGCGGTATTACGGACCGCTGGTATCATCTGCTCGACGCGAGCTGGACGGCTCTCCTCATGCTCCGCTGGCACGAGGAACTCGAGAAAGACCCGAGACTTTTGGCCTATGCGCAGGTATACGGAGATAAGCTCGTCGCTCTCCAGGACCCCAGTGGGTTCTTCCCCGCCTGGCTCAACCCCGAGACGCTCGAGCCCAGCCCCGTCCTCGCCGACTCCCCCGAAACCAGCCAGAGCGTCACCTTCCTCCTGAAGTTGGCCCGGCTCACCGGACGAAGCGGGTACCGGGACGCCGCGGTCCGGGCTATGGACGCCGTCGTCCGGGGGGTCGTCCCGGCCGGCCGTTGGGAGGATTTTGAGACCTATTGGTCATGCAACCCGTTTTGGCAGGACAGACTCGGCCAGAAGGTTGAGCGGAACGGGATGTATAAGCAAAACACCTTCTCTATGTTCTGGACGGCGGAAGCATTGCTCGAGACCTACCTCGCGACAGGAAATAGGACATACCTTCTCTGGGGCCGGAGGACTCTGGACGAGCTCTCCATGTTCCAGCAGACCTGGCAGCCGCCCTTCATCTACGTGCCGGCGCTCGGCGGGTTCGGCGTCATGAATTACGACGGCGAGTGGAACGATTCGCGGCAGTGCCTCTTTGCCGAGCTCTACATGCGCTACTATCGTGAGACGGGAGACCCGGACCTCTTCGAGCGGGGGATCGCGGCGCTCAAGTCGGCCTTCATCATGATGTATTGCCCGGAAAACCCGAAAGCCAAGGAGCAGTGGGAAAAGGTCCATCCTTTCTTCGGCCCGGCGGACTTCGGTTTTACGATGGAGAACTACGGCCACGGGGGAGAGACGAGCGAAGAGGGAATGGGGATGGGCGTATTCACCATCTATGACTGGGGAAACGGCGCGGCCGCGGAGGCCTGGAACCGGGTCTTTGATCACTTCGGGAGCGTCTACATCGATCGCGCCCGGGGAAAGGGATTCGGGATTGACAGCATAGCGGTCCGGCCCAGCGAAGGCGGAGACGGCGGGTTTGAGCTCACGGACATGACCGGCGCCTCCAGCCCGAGAGAGGTCCGCATCGTCTTCGACGATGGGTCGGCTCGGACGGTGACTCTCACGGGCGCCGTCGTCGTGAAATAATGGGGAAGCGCGGAATGAACACGGAGCGCCGCAGTTTCTGGAGGTTCTTTGTTCCTTTGGCAGTCTTGGGCCTGGTTTTTACCTTTGCCTATTTTGCCCATCGGGGTTTCAGCGGGCGCGGGTCCCTGTCGGTGCAATCAAAAGCCATGCTGGACAGGAGCGAGACTCTTGAGAAGGCCGTCCAGCCGGGCATTTGGCCGCCCGGCTATCCGCTGACCCTCCTGCTGGGACGGACAGCCGGCCTACCGCCCCGAACGACGAACCTTCTGCTCTTCTATGCGTCCTGTCTGCTCCTGGGGCTCCTGCATAGACGGATGTTCCCGGAGAGCCGCCCTCTTTGGGCTCTCGTCCTTTTTGCGGCCTGTGCTTTCAACTATTACAACCTGTCCCAATTCACCTCGGAAGTCCTCGTCGTTCCGTTAGCGCTGGGTGTTTCACTCCTGCTGCTCCTGTACCTCAGGAAGCGGACGTTCTCTCTTTTGCTGGGCCTGTCCTTGTGCTGTGCGGCGATTTTTGTCTCCCGCTACCATGCGCTGGCCTGGCTTCTTCCCCTCGTCGGAGGCCATCTACTCTTCCCCCTGAGAAAAATCAATCGCCGGTCTCTTGTGCACCTGGCGGCTTTCGGGCTCGTCGCCCTGATCCCCGTAGCCCTTGTGATGAGGGCCAATTACAAGGTAAACCGCCATCTCACCGGGATGCCGAGATTGAGCTATGAAGTCCGCAAGCTGCCGGACAACCTGGGGTATTTCCGGGAATCGACCGGACCGGAGGACAATATCCGGCTGATCGCCCAAACCCTGCTCGTAGATTTCTTGTCCCCCCGCACCTTGGCCACCCACGAAGTGAACCAGTCGGCCTATCGACCGAGTTGGTTCGAATGGGGAATCGCCTTGATCTTGGCCTTGGCGGCCGGGATCGCCGCCCTTTGTTTTTTCCGCGAGCGCAGCCGGCTGAAGAATGCGCCTGTTCAGGGAAAGGAAGAGGCCAAAAATGGGGTCCGGGGAGCGTTGCTGCCGGCCGAGTTTTTTATCGGCTATGTCGTGATCACTATCATACTGTGGTCTATCGGCAACAACGACCCGATCTACACCCGGTTTCTGTACCCCTCGTACCCTTTCCTTATTCTGTCGGGGTTTGCCGGGTACTTGTTTGTAAGGAAAAGGTCCTCTTCGACCCTGGCCATCCTGCCTTTTATCCTATTTTATCTCTCCATCGTGTCGATCAACCTGTATAAAATCGTCCTCTACCTAAAATAGCCTGAGCGGTTGCCTTCGCCTTGCCGAACCTTCTATAATTCCGGCGTGATTCTTATTGTTTCCCTTTAAGAGGAGATCCGCATGAGACGCCCGCTTTTCCGTCTGTTTCTTGTCTTGGGATTGGCCGTTGTTGTTCCGGCAATAGCCTCATCCAATGAAGCTCGCTCGCGCTGGGAGATGCGGAACCAGATCCGCCGCGACAAGTTCGACCTAGTGCTTCCCCTGGCGATGCGAGAGAACAAGATTGATATGTGGATAACCGTCCAGAAGGAGGGGAACTTCGACCCCCTCTACCTCGACTTGGGTCAGGGATATGTCTCGTCAATCGGATTCATCATTTTTACCGACGTCAGCGAGGAGCGCATCGAGCGGGCCGTCCTCGGCATTGACGGCACCCAGCTTGAAAGCTGCGGCGCTTATGACATCTTCGGGCCTGCCTCCGACCTCAAGAGGTTCGTCGCCGAGCGGCAACCTAAGAGGATCGGCGTGAACATGTCGGACCGCCTGGGCCGGGCCGACGGACTATCGCGGACGGGCTATGACTATCTTGTGAAGACTCTTGGTCCGCCTTATGACACGCGTCTCGTCTCGGCCGATAAATTGATCTCGGATTTCCTCCATCACCGGGTCGCCTCCGAGATTGCCGTCTTCGCGGATGCGGGGAGAATATCCCGGGAGCTGGCTGAGCGGGCCCTCTCCAATGAGATTATCGTCCCCGGGAAGACGATGCTCGAGGATGTCGCCTGGTGGCTCCAGGACCAGCTCGAAGCGCGGCGGCTCGAATCGTCGTTCGGGCTCCCCAGTGTCTATATCACCGGACCGGAGGGGATCGAGGCCACGTCCAACCGGCGGATCATCCAGAGGGGCGATCTGCTGATGATTGATTGGGGAGTGGGCCTGATGGGATTCTACACAGACATGAAGCGCATCGCCTACGTTCTCAAGGACGGAGAGACTGAGGCCCCCAAGGGAATCCAGAACGCCTTCGATCAGGCGGTCAAGGTGCGTGATGTGGTCCGGCGCGCCATCGAGCCGGGCCGGACCGGTTCGGGGACGGTCGCCATGATCAACGCGGCCCTTGAAGCCGCCGGGTTCGCCGTCATGAAAGAGTTCAATAAGCCCATGCAAACGGAAAAAACCGAGGTCATCACCGGCTGCCATTCAGTGGGAGATTGGGGACACGGCATCGGCCCATCGGCCGCCTTCTTCCAGACCGCCCAACTCGACTTCGAGATCTATCCCACCACCCTTCTGTCGATCGAGTTTTTCTCCTATACGGCGGCGCCGGAGTGGGGCGGCAAGAAGGTCCGCATACCGCTCGAGGACGACGCCATCGTCGCGGAGAGGAGCGTGGAGTGGCTCTACCCGGTGAACAATCGCATCTTGCTGGTGCGCTAGCAACGTTTTCTTGGGGCGGGGAGTTATGAGATATGAGAAGTCCCAAGAAGGTTTTCTAAAAAAGTGCTAAAAAAACAGCATACCCTCTTGACAACACCAGATTGTGGTGCTAATATTTTAGCATGCTGAAAAATTAGCATGCCGAGAATGGCCATATGGAGAAGAGGAACATGAAGGGACCGAAGAACCTGAGCCGGAGGGAGCGTCAGATCATGGATGTCATCTATACTCTCCAGGAGGCGACCGTGAGCCAGGTGCTCGAGGGGCTGCCGGCTCCCCCCAGCTACTCCGCGGTGCGGGCCCTGCTCCGTGTGCTGGAACAAAAAGGCCATGTCGTCCATCGCCAGGACGGACCCCGCTACATCTACGCCCCGACCTGGCCGAAGGAAAGGGCCAGGCGCAGCGCCCTGAAGCATCTGCTCCAGACGTTCTTCGACGACTCCACTGAAGACGTCGTGGCCGCCCTCCTCGATATCTCCGAGGACAGCCTCTCCCCAGAGGATTATCGCCGGCTGCTGGAGCTTGTCCAGAAGGCCCGCAAGGAAGGACGGTGATTATGGCTTGGCCTGCAGGATTCGGCTGGCTGTCGCTTTTTGCCGAGTATCTGATTAAGAGCACCCTGGCGCTTGCTCTCGGCCTCATCTTCGTTGGGCTGTTGCGAAAGCGGTCGGCATCCTTAAGGCACTTCGTTCTATTTCTTTCCCTCGCCGGGCTCCTGTCGCTGCCGATTCTTCCGTACCTCGGCATTGGATGGGAGACGTCTCTGCTGCCTGCGAGGGCTCGCGCAACCTCCGTATCATTGACAGCGTCGGCGGCCGCGAAAGCCGCCGATAACGCGCTCGGGAGGATGGAAAGCCGGGACGTTTCCGTTTCGTCTTCCGGATCCTCCAGCCTGCGGGAAATATCCGGCCAGGCGAGGCCCATTGCGGGAATATCCGCCTCCCAATCGGGAATTGCACTTCCATTGATCTGGTCCGCAGGGATGATTATCATTCTGCTGCGGCTGGCGGCCGGGCTTTTCGGCGCCTTCCGGCTGACCCGGGAGGGGGAAACGGTCCGGGACCCCCGCTGGCGGGTTCTCCTGGAGCGGCTTCTTGCCGCCGTCCATCTTCGAAGGAAGGTCTGCCTCAAGGTCCATCGCGAAGTTCTGATCCCCC
>Ga0153916_10003976_pt1 | contig 11092 bp, 11 predicted proteins | sample Opewatmetagenome_FD_109642 | JGI IMG/M metagenome (GOLD analysis project Ga0153916, IMG submission 109642) | Freshwater wetland microbial communities from Ohio, USA - Open water 3 Core 3 Depth 4 metaG | ecosystem: Environmental > Aquatic > Freshwater > Wetlands | place: USA: Ohio, Lake Erie...
ACGCCACGAAACTCGATCGCGCCCGCAAAGCCCGCGCGCCGGATCGGCTCGCCGAGGGGCCGCTCATCGGGGCTCTGCATCAATTGATCGAGCTGCTGATAGGCGGCCCGCGTCGTGGTCAGCCGCGACAGCAGCGAGGCGATCTGCGACAGGGGCGTCACCGCGCGGCCGGCGAGGATCGAGCAGGCGATGAGGCCGCCCATGCTGAGAGCGCCGCTGGCGATGAGGTTGACGCCGACGATCACCGTGCCCGCATAAGCGAGGTTCTGCGCGAGGCCGGCGGTGGAGATGCCGATGGTCGAGATCAGCCGCTGGCGGAGCGCGCTGTCGGCATGATGGATCAGCGCCTTCTGCCAGCGGCGGCGCAGCAGCCCGCCCGCGCGTACCGCCTTGACCATTTCGAGCCCGCCGATGGTTTCGACCAGCACGCCCTGCTTGGAAAGGCCGTCGTTCATCACCTTGGCCGCCAGCCGTTCGAGCGCCGGCTGGGTGAGCAGGCCGACGAGGATCACCAGCGGAATCATCAGCAGCGGCACCAGCACCACCACCCCGCCGATCGCGAAGATGACGATCAGGAACAAGAGGATGAAGGGCACGTCGACGATCGCGGTGAGGGTCGCCGAGGCGAAGAAATCGCGCAGCGTCTCGAACTCGCGCAGCAGTCCCGCCATCGCGCCCGACGAGCCGCGCCGCATGTCGAGCCGGTACGCCAGCAGCTTCTGGAACATCGCGTCGCCGATGCGCTGGTCGATCCGCGCGCCCGCCACGTCGACGAAATAGGCGCGCAGCATACGCAGGATGAAATCGAACACCAGCACGACGGCGATGCCGATCGACAGCGCGATCAGCGACGCGATGGCGTTGTTCGGCACCACCCGGTCATAGACCGTCATCGAGAACAGCGACGTCGCCAGGCCGAAGATGTTGATCAGCACCGCCGCTAAAGCCACCTGCATGTAGAGATGGCGGTTGGCGCGGATCGGGCCGGTCAGCCACTCGGCGAGCAGCGGCGGCTTGACCCGGAAGATGGTGGCGTCCTGCATCTTCATGCCCGCCCCCGCGGCACTGAAATCCCGAGCGCCGGGAGAAGCTGGCCGGTGCGCGACAGCAGCACGTAGCGCGCGGCGTCGAGTTCGGTCACCGCGCGGATATATTCGGTGGCGATCTCGAAATACTGATCCTCGGCGGCGAGCACGTCATAGAGCGATCCCCGCGCCGCCTGGAAACGCGCCACCAGCACGTCGCGCGACCGGCGATTGGCGCGATAGGCATCGTCCAGCGCCTTGAGCTGGCGCTGGAGCGCGTCGACATCGCTGAACGCGATCGCTGCATCGCGCGCCGCCTCGTCGCGGATCCGGTCGGCCACCGCCGCCGCCGCCGCCGATTCGGCCTCGGCCTGCTTGGCGCGGCTGTTGCCGCCGCCGCCGAACAGCCGCTGGCGCAGCACCAGGCGGCCGCGCACGTCATAATCGCGATCGGTCTCGAGCACGCCGTAGCGGCCGGCATCGACCGAGGCGCTGAGCTTGGGCAGATTATCGGCCTTGGCGGCGCGCCAGTCCTGCCGGGCGGCGGCCGCCCGCGCTTCGGCGGCGATCACTGTCGGCGAGGATGCGCTCGCTGCACGCGCGCTGCCCACCGAATTGGGGAGGCCGTCGGGCAATTGGGGCCGTCCGATCCCGCTCGGCGGGGGCGTGCCGGCCAGTTCCTGATAGCGCATCCGGGCGGAGTCGAGCGCGCGGCGGAAGCGGGCGAGCCGCGCCTCGGCGGTCGCGACATAGGTTTCGACGCGGGCGACGTCGCCCTGAGACGCGACGCCCTGGCGGACCCGCTCGGCGACATTGTCGCGCAGGCCGCGCTGGCTCGCGGCAAGCGCTTCGCCGAGATCGACCAGCGCCTGATAGCCGAGCACATCGTACCAGGCGGCGATGGTGTTGAGCGCGAGCTGATCGGCGGCCTGATCGACCTCTGCGCTCGCCGCCCTGAGCCGCGCGCCCGCTGCCGCGATCCGCCGCCCGGTGGCGCCGAAATCGAACAGATTCTGCTGAACACTGGCGAGCGCGTCGACCCGTCCCTTGGGACGGATGCGCTCCAGCACATTTTCGGGATCATTGCCGAAATCGCGCGCCAGCGAGCGGTCGCCAAGCAAGGTGATGTCGAGGGTCGGCAGATAGCCGGAGCGCGCCTCGCCGCGCGCAGCGCGCGCCTGGCGCTCGCCGGCCTTCGCCTCGCGGATCACGGCGTGCTCGGTCACCACCCTGGCGAGCAGCGCCCGCAGCGCGTCGGCGGAAACCGTCTCCCGCCCCAGGCGGAGCACCGGATCGCTGGAAAAATCGATGGTCAGCGGCGCGCCCGACGGCTCGGGCAGGCCGTTCATGAAACTGAGCGGCACATAAGGCCCGCCGAGGCTGAGCGGGGCAAGCTGGGCGGCCGCCATCGCGGACGCGTGGAGACCCGCGGGCCGCGGCGCGTTATAGACTGCGGGCGGGATCTCCATTTCGAGGCTGGCGGTGGGCGCCATGCGGCCCGGCACGCTGAGCGCCGCCGCCGAAGCGAGCCCTAGCCCGAGACCGATACCCAGCGGAAACCCGCCAAAACGCATTCTAATTCTCCAACCGCCCCGGTTTGGCCCGCCCCCATCGGTCCCGGCACGACGAACGTTAACCAAACCCGGCCCTGCGACGAGACACCAGCCGCCGCCCGCGCGCAAGCCCATTTATCTGTTCGCTCACGACAATTTCTTCCTGAGCGGCTGCCACCAGGCCTCGTTGCCGAGATACCAGTGCAGGGTTTCGGCAAAACCGGTCGGGAAATCGCGCGCCGGCGCATAGCCGAGCTCGCCCCGCGCCTTGGCCTCGTTGATCGCGTAGCGGCGGTCGTGCCCCGGCCGGTCGGTGACATAGGTCTTGAGGCTGGCCGTCGGTCGACCTTGAGCGGCGGGCGCATCGGGAAAGCGGGCCTTGAGCCCGGCATCTTCCTCGAACGCCCGGTCGACGGCCGCGCACAGCGTGTCGATCACCGCGAGATTGGGCAGCTCCGCGCCGCCGCCGATATTGTATGTCTCGCCGATCCGGCCGCTTTCGAGCACCTTGTGAATGCCGCGGCAATGATCCTCGACATGCAGCCAGTCGCGGACCTGCATGCCGTCGCCGTAGATCGGCAAGGGCCTGCCCTCCAGCGCGTTGAGCAGGAACAGCGGGATCAGCTTTTCGGGAAACTGATAGGGCCCGTAATTGTTCGAGCAGTTGGAGGTGGTGACCTCCAGCCCGTAGGTGTGATGATAGGCGCGGACGAGATGATCCGACGCCGCCTTCGACGCCGAATAAGGCGAATTGGGCGCATAAGCCGTGGTTTCGGTGAACGCCGGATCGTTCGGGCCGAGCGTGCCGTAGACCTCGTCGGTCGAGACATGGTGGAAGCGGTGCGGCTTGCCGCTGCCTTCATCGAGCCACACCGCCTTGGCCGCCTTCAGGAGGGCATGGGTGCCGTTGACGTTGGTGTCGATGAACGCGTCCGGCCCGTGGATCGAGCGGTCGACATGGCTTTCGGCGGCGAAATGGACGAGCGTGTCGATCCCGCGCGATGTCAGCAGATCGCGCACCAGATCATAATCGCGGATGTCGCCGACGATCAGCTCCACCCCCTCCAGCCCGTCGAGATTGGCCGGGTTGCCGGCATAGGTCAGCGCATCCAGCACGACGATCGGCTGATCGGGATAGAGGGCGCGCCAATAATGCACGAAGTTGGAGCCGATGAACCCGGCGCCGCCGGTGACAAGCAGGCGATCCATCAAATGCTCTTCTCTTCCTTCAACATCGCTCTCAATTCCTGCCGCCAGTGCGCGGGCTTGCCCGTCACCGCCCAGGCCGAACCGCAGTCCAGCATCGAAAAGGCGGGGCGGACCGCCGGCGTCGGATAATCCTCGGAGGTGATCGGTTCCACCGCCGCCATCGCATCCAGCAGGCCCAACGCCAAGCCCTCCTCGGCGATCGCAACCGCGAAATCATACCAGCTCGCCGCACCGGCGTCGGTAAAATGGTGGATGCCCCGGGTTCCCGCCGCACTCAGCGCCCAGAGCGCGCGGGCAAGGCTGCGGGCATGGGTCGGCGTGCCGATCTGATCGGCGACCACGCGCACCGCGCCCCGCTCGCGCATCAGGCGCAGCATGGTGGCGACGAAATTCCGTCCCCCGGCGCCATAGATCCAGGCGGTGCGGACGATCAGCGCCTCCGGCAGCGCCGCCTCAACCGCCCGCTCTCCCGCCGCCTTGCTGACGCCGTAAACGCCGAGCGGATGAACCGGCGCGTTCGGTGGATAGGCGCGCGAGCACTGCCCATCGAACACGAAGTCGGTGGAGACATGGACCAGCCCGGCCCCTGCCCGCGCCGCCCACGCGGCGAGGAGTCCCGGCGCGGCGGCGTTGACCGCCTGGACGAGCGCGGGCTCGCTCTCCGCCTTGTCGACGGCGGTATAGGCGGCGGCGTTGAGGATGAGGCCGGGATTGTGCCGATCCAGCGCCCGGACGATCGCGTCCGCGTCGGCAAGATCGAGCCCGGCACGATCGAGCGCGACCAGCTCGACTCCGGCGGGCGCCTCGGCCTGGAGCGCGCGGCCGAGCTGCCCGCTCGCCCCGGTGATCAGCACCTTCACGGATAGACCTCCGCATCCTTGAACGCGGCAGCCTTGGCATCCTTGCCCGAAAGCAGCGGCGCCTCGCCTTCCTCAAGCGGCCAGGCGATGCCGATGTCGGGATCGTTCCAGAGGATCGCGCGTTCATCCTCGGGCGCGTAGAAAGCCGTGCATTTGTACTGGAAGTCGGCGACGTCGCTCAAGGTGAGGAAGCCGTGGGCGAATCCCGGCGGCACCCACAGCATCCGGCCGTTCTCGTCGCTCAGCTCATAGCCCACCCAGCGCCCGAAATGCGGCGACGAGCGCCGGAGATCGACCGCGACGTCGAACACCGCCCCGCGCGCGACCCGCACCAGCTTTCCCTGCGGGTTCGCGAGCTGATAATGGAGGCCGCGCAGCACGCCCTTCGCCGACCGGCTGTGATTGTCCTGCACGAAATCGAGATCGAGGCCGAGTTCTGCGAAGCGGCGGCGGTTCCAGCTTTCAACGAAGAAGCCGCGCGCGTCGCCGAAAATATCGGGTTCGATCAGCTTCACGTCGGGCAGAGGGGTATCGATCAGCCTCACGCCGGATAGCCGCCCTCAAGCAGGCGAAGGAGATATTCGCCATAGCCGCTTTTCCGCAACGGGGCGGCAATGCGCGCCAATTGCTCGTCGTCGATGAACCCCTGGCGCCAGGCGATCTCCTCGGGGCAGCAGACCTTCAACCCCTGCCGCTCCTCGATGATCCGGACGAAGGTCGCCGCGTCGAGCAGCGCGCCGTGCGTGCCCGTATCGAGCCAGGCGAAGCCGCGCCCCATCAGTTCGACGTGCAGATCTCCGGCTTCGAGATAGCGGCGGTTGAGATCGGTGATCTCCAGCTCGCCGCGCGCCGAAGGCTTCAGTCCGCGCGCATAGTCCACGGCGCGCCCGTCGTAGAAATAGAGCCCGGTGACCGCCATGTTGGACTTCGGCTTTTCGGGCTTTTCCTCGATGGTCTCGGCGCGGCCCTCGCTGTCGAAGGAGACCACGCCATAGGCCTGGGGATCCTTCACCCAATAGCCGAACACGGTCGCGCCCTTGGTCCGCGCGTCGGCGCTGGCCAGGAGTTCGGGAAGGCCGTGGCCATGGAAGAGATTGTCGCCAAGGATCAGCGCCGACGGGCGATCGCCCACGAAATCGGCGCCGATCTGATAGGCCTGCGCCAGGCCTTCGGGCTTCGGCTGAACCGCGTAATGGATTTCCATCCCCCAGGCGGCGCCGTCGCCGAGCAGCCTTTTGAAGCTGGCCTGATCGTCGGGCGTGGTGATGATCATCACCTCCCGGATCCCGGCGAGCATCAGCACCGCCAGCGGATAATAGATCATCGGCTTGTCATAGACCGGCATCAACTGCTTGGAGACCGGCAGCGTCAGTGGATGGAGCCGGGTGCCCGAACCGCCGGCCAGAATAAGTCCGCGTCGCATCATTGTCCTTCTAATGTCAGCCGCAGGCCATGACCGGAACTCCTCAAGAGGAGCGCGGACGGAACGGCTTCAGCACATAATAGATGAAGCCCAGGGTCGCGGCGATCACCGCGATGGCCAGGACATGCATTCCCTCGTTGCCGAGATAATTGCCGAGGGCGCAGCCGCCGGCCGCGATCAGATAATTGTACATCGGATCGCTGTCGTCGCCCGACCGCGAGCGCTCCAGAAACAGCACGACCAGGCCCGCGAAGATCGCCACCGTCACCCAATCGTAAATGGTTTCCATGATGCCCGCCCGTTCCCCGTATCAGCGATCACGAAGCCGATTCCGACTTTTTCCCGCAGTTCCAATTATCTGCAAATTCCGCTCAGGTCGCAAGGGAGCGACCGATCAAGGCCGCCTGCGCCTTCGGGCTCACCGCTTCCAGAAGCTGCCGGACGAAGACGTTCAGCACCTCGGGCATCGGATCGCCGGGCTGGGTGATGGTCGACACGCGGACCAGCGTCCCGTCGGGGATGACGCCTTTGAGGCCTGCCCGGAACTTCGCCATCTGCTGGTCCCAGCGATTGCGCGGCAGTTCATCGCCCAGGCGCGTCCAGTAAAGGATCTGTTCGTAGCGATAGGCCGCCTCGGCGGTCATATACACGGCATCGACCGAGCCGCCGGCCACCGGAACCTCGACCCCGCGCGTCGGCGAAACCTTGAAGCCGGCGGCAACGTAGCAGACCTCCGGCCGGTGCAGTTGCAGCGTGTCCGACTGGGTGTCGCCATAGGCGACGACCATCATCACCGGCGGCTGCCCCGGCGCCACATAGACCCGGCTGACAAGCTGGCTGTAGAGCTGCGCCGCGAGGCTGTTCTCGTCCTGCGGCAGAACATTGTCCGGCGCGACGATGATTTCCCAGGGACCGAACTTCTTGGGAATCGCCTTGTCGAGATTGACGTCGCGGTTGGCTGCCAACTTGCGCCGCGGCACGGCCAGCGCCGCGGCGCCCATGGTCGCCGCGCTCAATCCGCCAAGCAGAACATCGCGACGCCGGATCATGCGCGCTTCTCCTCAAACCGAAGGCGCAGCGGCGTCAGCAGCTTGTCGATCAGGAACACCGACAGCAACGTGATGATGAACAGCAGCATGCCGGTGGTTTCGTGGATGACGCCCTGGGCGACCTCGTTCCCGAAATAATAAGTGATGAGAACGATCGCGAGCACGCGGATGAGGTTGGCGAGAATCGCCGCCGGGATGATGAACAGCGCAAGCACGACCGCGTAACGCCAGTTCGAGCGGTGCATCAGATAGACGTAGAACAGGCCCAGAGCGAGCAGGCTGAACATCGATGACAGGCCCGAGCAGGCGTCCTCGACCAGAAGCTGATACTGCGCGATGTACAGCGACACGCCCGACTGCACGATCGGATATCCAAGGCCGTAAAGCGCCTGGGAAACGAACTGCGAAATGGCGGATTTCAGCGGCAAGGTCAGCGTATCGACGGCGTAGCCCGGCGGCGGCACCAGAAAATAGCCATAAGCCAGCGGGAACCAGATCTGTTTCGAGATCGCAGGCCCCAGCTCCAGATAAATCATCGCGATGATCACCGTGACCAGTGCGACGATGATCAGGCTGATGAAATCGAACGCCCAGGCGCCGACGAACAGCGTCAGCGCCGGGATCAGCACGATCATGGCGGGTAACAGCCGGCCCGGCCGGGATTCGCCGCGCGCTTCCTCCACGCCCCGCCACAGCAGCCAAATCCATGTCGCGAGGATCAGTGGGCCGTGAACACCGTTCTCGCGCGTCCATGCCTGCCGCCCAAGCTCGACAAGCGACGGAATGCACAGGATCGCCAGACCAAGCACCAGCGGCCAGCGTTCGACCAATTTGTCGATGATGCTTGAACCGGCAGGCTGGCCTTCGGCTTCAGAAGCCATTCAGCACGGTCCCGATCACGACGCTGCCGGAATTCGAAAGCTGCTCGTACAGCGTCTTGACGTCGCGGGCGTAGCTGTAGTCGCGGCGCGAGACCAGAACCGCGTAGCCGGCGGCGTTGGCCACCGCGAGCGCATCCGGGCTCTCGTTGGCGGGCGAGGTATCGAACAGGGTCAGATCATATTCGCGCATCATGCCGCGAACGAAATGGCGGAAATGCGGACCTGCGAGCAATTCGTGCGAACTGGCCGGAGGATTGCCGGCGGGCAGGATCGACAATCCGGGGATGACGTCATCGATGACGAGGCCGCCGGCCGCGCCGGAGCCGCTGTCCAGCAGACCCGCGAGTCCCGCATTGCCGGTCAGGCCAAGCGCCTCGGTGATGCCCGGCTGGCGCAGATTGGCGTCGATCAGCAAGGTGCGGAGGCCGGATTGGGCCAGCGTGATCGCCAGGTTGATGGTCAGCGTGGTCAGCCCCACCCCCGCCGAGGGCGCGATCATCGCGAGCGCGCGTCGACCCTGATCGACATGCCGGGCGACGATCTGCGTCCGCAGCCCGCGGACCGCTTCCGCGGTGAGGCTGGTGGGGTCGGTCAACACGCAAATCGCGGCATCGACGCCAAGCGCGACCTGCGGCGACGGCGCCTGTTCCTGTTTCGTCATGACGCTCTCACTCACAATTTCCACGGTCATGCCCGCACCCCAGCCGGCTCGGCCATCGCAGGCAGGCCGTCGGCCTCCCTCGGTTTCAGAAGCTTGCGCAGCCAGCCGCCGCGCGGTTCGCGTTCGGACAGCATCGCCAGAACCGGCGCCGGGGCGAGATGTTCGAGATCCTCGATGCCGCGGACGCGCCGGGCAAGCATCTCGACCAGCACCGCGAACAGCAGCCCCAGGACGAGACCGAAGCCCGCCGCCACCAGCCAGAGAACCGGCATCGGCAGACCCGCGGGCGAATCGTCGGCCACCGGATCGCCCAGGATCGACATGCCGGCCTCGGTGGTATTGGCTTCAAGACGCAGCTGGCTCAGGCGCTCGGCGAGATTCTGATACTGCACTTTGCGCTGATCGATATCGCGCTGCATGGTCGCCAGCTGGTCGTATTTCTCGCCATATTGCAGATAGCGCGTCTTCTGCGCCTCCATCTCCTGCCGCATCCGCGTTGCGCCGCTGGCGGCGGCGGAAGCGGTCGCGTTGGCGGCGGCGATCGTGGCGCGTTCGACGCTCTGGATCTGCGCGGCGAGCGCGGCGCGCTGGCGCTGCATCGCCTGCAGGCCCGGATGATTGGGGCCAAGCTGGGTCGAGGCGGTGACCAGCCGCTGGTCGAGCTCGGCGAGCTGGAGCCGCAGGCCGCCGCTGGCCATTTCGGGAACCACGGCGCTGGGCGCCTGAGTCGCCGCCGCCGCCTGCGCCGAAGTGGCGCCGGAGGTCAGCGAGGCAAGCTGCTGCTGATCCTGCTCGAGAACGATGCCGTTCTCGCGCTGGAACTTGGTTTTCGCGGTTTCCGCCAGCGACAGGCTTTGCTGCGCGCGGTCGAGCTGCTGCTGGTACCAGTTGGCGTTGCGCTGCGCTTCCTCCTTGCGGAGCCGCAGGCTGTTGTCGAGATAGACCGAGCGGATCAGCCCGGCGAGCGAGCGCGCCTGTTCGGGCGACTGCCCGCGATAGACGATTTCCATGATGTTGCTCGCCGCGATCATGCGAACCTGGGTTCTGCCGATCAGCTGATCGGCCATGACCGTCCGCGCTTCCTCGGGCGTTTTCGCGCCGCCCGCCATCGCCTGCGCCACCGCCGGGCTCTGCGCCCAGCCCAGCTGATCGATCACCGCGCCCATCGTGCCCTGGTCGCGAATCAACTCGACCTGGGTCTGGGTGTAGGCCCGTGCGAAGCTGGAATTCAGCATCTGCCCGGTGACCGGATCGGGCTTGACCAGATCGAGGACCACCCGGGCCTTGCCCTCATAGGCTTTCGGCAGGAAGAAGCCGACGACGATCGCGGTCAGGAGACAGACCAGGGTCGTCCCCAGCACCAGCCACCGCCGGGCAATCAGAATCCGTAAAAACTGGATCAGGCTCATGTCAGCGGCTCCGGGCGCTCAAGGTCAGAAAATACGTTCTTTTACGACGATCACATCGTCCTTCTGAACCTTCATATCCAGCTTACCCTTAATTTCTTCTTCCCCTCGCGTGATCCGCACGCGCTTGTCGCTGCCCATCGCGTTCGGGCCGCCGGCGCGCGCCAGCGCCATCTGCAGGGTCATGTTGGGGACGATCGGATACACGCCGGGGGCATTGACCTGGCCATAGACGTAAAAGACCTCGGCGTCAGGCACAAACAGCGTATCGCCGGCCTTGACCACCGGATCGGCATCGCCGCCCTTGTTGAAATCGCCGACTTCGACGCGGCGCTCGGCTTCGCCGGGCCGCCGCAGAAGCACATAGGTCGCGCCATCGCCACGGACCCCGCCCGCCCGGGTGATCACACCCGACACGGTCATCTCCTGATCGAGGGCGATCCGTCCGGGCTGGGTGATCTTGCCCATCACGGTCACCGTCTGGCTGACCATGTTGGCGACCTCGACATTGACGATCGGATCGCGCAGCAGACCCTTGTCGACCAGCAGCTTCTCCACCTTGGGAGGCAGGCTGATGATGGTCTCGCCCGCGACCTTGATGTCCCCGGCGAGCGGCAAGGATATCGTGCCGTCGGGCTTGACCCGCGCGCGGGCGCTCAGTTCCTCATGCCCCATCACCTGCACGACGATGATGTCCTCGGGGCCGATCTTGTAGCCGGACTGCGCCTGCGCGATCGTAGCGAAGGAGAACAGGAATACCGCGAATAGCGCCGCTAATTTCCGATACATTGCCGATACTCCAATCATGACTAGAAGCTGAAAACGCTGCTCAGCCTGACGCTGTTACCCGAATAATCGTAGAAGCTGCCGCTCGCCTTGCGCTTTTCATGCGCGCCGTTGAGCGAAAAGCCGAGACGCCGGTTCAGCTGATATCCGATTTCCGCGAAAACCGTGGTGGTCTTCTCCTTGTCCCGCAGGGGCAACGGAATGACGGTGCCATTCGGGCCCGGGATGACGGCCAATGG
>Ga0153916_10003978_pt1 | contig 11091 bp, 11 predicted proteins | sample Opewatmetagenome_FD_109642 | JGI IMG/M metagenome (GOLD analysis project Ga0153916, IMG submission 109642) | Freshwater wetland microbial communities from Ohio, USA - Open water 3 Core 3 Depth 4 metaG | ecosystem: Environmental > Aquatic > Freshwater > Wetlands | place: USA: Ohio, Lake Erie...
GGACCGACGTGCTGGCGGCCGTGCGGGCGCGGAAAATGCTGGCATGAGTCAGCTCGCTCCCTGGATCGCACAGCAGGGCCGCCAGCTGCTGGCCCAGCGCGGCCACGCCTGGCTGCTGCAAGGTCCCTCCGGTCTGGGCCAGTACAGCCTGGGCCTGGCGCTGGTGCGGGCCTGGCTGTGCGAACAGCCGACGGGCGAGGGTGCCTGCGGCAGCTGTCCGTCCTGTCACGCCATCGAGGTGCGTACGCACGCGGACCTGTGCGTGCTCATGCCCGAGACCGTGATGCTGGAGCTGGGCTGGCCGCTGGACGAGAAAGCGCAGAGCGACATCGACGACAAGAAGCGCAAGCCGAGCAAGGAGATCCGCATCGAGGCCATGCGCGACGCGATCGAGTTCGCGCAACGCACCAGTGCGCGCGGCCGCGGCAAGGCGGTGCTGGTCTATCCGGCCGAGCGCATGAACCACGTCACGGCCAACGCCCTGCTCAAGACCCTGGAAGAGCCACCCGGCGACGTGCGCTTCGTGCTGGCCAGCGAGGCGGCGCACCAGCTCTTGCCCACCATCCGCAGCCGCTGCCTCACCCATGCCATGACCTGGCCGCAGGAAGGCGAGGCGCTGGACTGGCTGCAGCAACAGGGCCTGCCCGTGGCCGATGCGCGCACGCTGCTGCGCGCGGCGGGCGGGCGGCCTGAAGATGTCTTGCTGTTTGCCGTTTCCGGGCGCGATCCCAAGAGCTGGCGCAACCTGCCGCGCGCCATGCAGCGCGGTGACGTGGCCCTGGTGGCCGACTGGAGTCCGGCCCAGCTGATCGATGCCCAGCACAAGCTCTGCCATGATCTGCTGGCGCTGGGCGCCGGCGCCCAGCCGCGCTACTTCGAGGTGGCCGACCTGCCGGCCGCGCCGGCCCTGGGGGTCCTGTGCGCCTGGCAGAGGGAGCTGGCCCAGGCGGCGCGCACGGCCGAACACCCCTTCAACAGCGGGCTCATGCTGGAAGCCCTTGTGAGCCGGGCCCGAACGGCCCTAAACTTCGAGCTTTGAGCGCCTCCATGAACCAAGCAGCTCCTCCCGCGACACCACGGCCCAGCGTCATCCAGCTGGCCATCAAGGAGAAGGCCGCCCTGTACGCGGCCTACATTCCGCTGTTCGCCGAAGGCGGCATCTTTATTCCCACCACGCGGGAATACCGCCTGGGCGACGATGTCTACGTGCTGCTGTCGCTGCCGGACGATGCCCAGCGCTATCCCTTGGCCGGCAAGGTGGCATGGGTCACGCCGGCCAGGGCCGCCGGTTCGCGCACCCAGGGCGTGGGCGTGCAGTTCCCGAAAGACGAGAAATCACGCATGCTGAAGAACAAGATCGAGGAGATCCTGGGCTCGCACCTCTCCTCCGACCGCACCACGCAGACCATCTGAACGCCATGCCTGGCCATGCGCGGCAGCTCCGCGCATGGCCTTTTGTTTTTGACCATGTACACCGATTCGCACTGCCATCTGACGTTTCCGGAACTGCGCGAGGACCTGCCGCGCATCCGCCAGGCCATGGCGCAGGCGCAGGTGACACGGGCCCTGTGCATCTGCACCACGCTGGAGGAATTCGACGAGGTGCATGGTCTGGCGCTGCGCTACGACAACTTCTGGGCCACGGTCGGGGTGCATCCGGACAACGAGGGCGTGACCGAGCCGACGCTGGAGGATCTGCTGACGCGCGGCCGCCTGCCGCGCGTCATCGGCATCGGCGAGACGGGCCTCGACTACTACCGCCTGGGTGAGCGCACCGTGGCCGACATGGAGTGGCAGCGACGACGCTTCCGCACCCATATCCGCGCGGCGCGCCAGTTGGCCAAGCCGCTCGTGATCCATACGCGCAGCGCGTCCACCGACACGCTGGCCATCCTGCGCGAGGAGGGCGAGGATGGTTGCGCCGGCTCGGCCGGTGGCGTGTTTCACTGCTTCACGGAGACCGCGGAGGTGGCGCGCGCCGCGCTCGATCTCGGCTACTACATCTCCTTCTCGGGCATCCTCACCTTCAAGACCGCCGAGGATCTGCGGGAGGTGGCGCGCTTCGTGCCGATGGATCGCATGCTGATCGAGACCGACAGTCCCTATCTGGCGCCGGTTCCGTATCGCGGCAAGACCAACAATCCCTCCTACGTGCCCCACGTCGCGCAGCAAATCGCGCAACTGCGGCAGTGCCCGGTGGAGTCCATCGCCGACATCACCAGCCGCAACTTCGAACGCCTGTTCTCCAGCCTGGCCAGTTCCACCATCCGCTGAGCGCCAGGGGCAGCCGCACAGGCCTGCACGGCTACGCGGTCGCGCCTTCGGCCGCGCCTTCGGCCGCGCCTTTGGCCGCGCCAACATGCCCCGGCGAGTTTCTGTAACGGAAACGCGGGTTTTGTAACGCCATTTGTATCCAATCCCGGTGAGTTGTAAGAGACTGTAGCTTTGCTTTGCGCATTCGCGTTCGCATTGCATGATTTTCCCAGCGTTGCCGTGCACCCGCAGCAACGTCATACAAAAAAAGCCGGGGGCAAAACAAGACCTAAATATCAGGGAGGGTCTGTGAACAATGATCTGCATCAGGGCAGCATCGAGCGCGCCTATCCGCGCGCGGGTATTGCCGCAGCCGAATCGCAGGCGGCCAAGCCGTTGCAGGACGAGCTCGTGCCGACGCTCAAGCTGTACGTGCGTGGCCTCGAACGTGACGAACGTCAATTGCTCGACGGTCTGGTTCGCGTTTCACTTCGGCGCTCCCCGCGACTGGAAGTCCTGGAGGAGCAGGATGCCGGTGCGGCCGATGTCGTGCTGATCGGCGCCACGGATCACGCCGCAGTGGCCTGGACCCAGCAGCAAGCCTGGGTCGACGAGAAGGCCGTCATCTGGATCGGTGCCAACGAGCCGGTATCGACCGCACATTTCGTCATCCGTCGGCCGGTGCAGTGGTCCATCCTGCCCATCCTGCTGGCTCGTGCCCTGGAGAAGAAACCGGGTGCCGCCGGTGCCGCTGCGCGCGCGCCGGTAGCGGGCCATGCCCCGGCCAAACCGCCATCGCGCACCGCGACGCGATCCATCCTGGTGGTCGACGACAGCCTGGCCATCCGCAACCATCTGCGCTCGCTGCTCGAGAGCTCGGGCTTCGACGTGAGCACGGTCGATACCGTGGAATCCGCGCTCAAGGTCCTGGCGCATCAGTCTTTCGGCTGCGTGCTGCTGGACGTGATGATGCCCGGCATTGACGGCTACGAAGGCTGTCGCCAGATCAAGAACCTCCTGCGCGGCAACCGGGCCGTGCCGGTGGTCATGCTGACCAGCAAGTCTTCTCCCTTTGACCGCATCCGCGGCAAGATGGCCGGCTGCGACGCCTATCTCACCAAGCCCGTCGATCCCGGGCAACTGGGCGACGTGCTCGCCCGGCAACTGCAATCCTGAATTCATCACACCCAAGGAGGAAACATCATGACCCGCAGCATACTCATCGTCGAAGACAACGCGGCCGACCGCCAACGCCTGGAGAAGCTCCTGGGCGAAGCGGGCTACATGGTGGCCACCGCCACCAATGGCGTGCAGGCGCTGGCCTCCGTCAAGCGCAGCAAGCCGGACGCCATCCTGATGGACGTCAACATGCCGGAGATGGACGGCTTTGCCGCCACCCGCGCCTTGCAGGGCGATGCGGAGACCAAGAGCATCCCGGTGATCCTGGTCACGGCCAAGGACCAGAAGGCCGACAAGGCCTGGGGCCAGATGTTGGGCGCCAAAGGCTATGTCACCAAGCCCTTCAGCGACGAGCAGCTGCTGTCGCAAGTCCGTTCCCTGCAGTGAACGATTGACCATTCCAAACGGACCCGAAGGGAGAACACATCATGGGAAGAAAAGTCCTCATCGTCGATGACATCCAGGCCGATCGCGCCCATCTGGAGCGCATCGTTTCCGAAGCCGGCCACCAGACCCTGCTGGCCGAAAACGGCGCCATGGCCGTCGAACGCGCCAAGCGCGACCAGCCCGACCTGATCCTGATGGACGTGAACATGCCCGAGGTGGACGGCTTTGCCGCCACCCGCATGCTCAAGGCGGACGAAGCCACCAAGAACATCCCGGTGGTCTTCGTCTCCGGCAAGAACCAGAAGGCCGACATGGCCTGGGGCCAGATGCTGGGGGCCAAGGGCTACATCACCAAGCCCTACAGCCGCGAGCAGATCCTGGCGCAACTGCGGGCCTGAGCGGGGCAGCGCATCATGAACGACGCTGCCCTTGCGCCGCCCATGCTCACGTTGACCGAGGCGTTGGGTCGCGGCTTCGAGTTCGACGGCCAGAACCCCGGTACAACGGCGCTGGCCGCTGCCTACACCACAGCGGGCACCAGCGCCGGTGGAACCGTCTCCGCCGGCGAGTTGCAGCAACGCGAAGGCTTCCAGATCGGCCATCTCGGCCTGATGATCCGCTACGAGGACGGCAGCGAGTTATCCGACCTGCCGAAGACCTACCGCCTGCCCAATGCGCCGGACTGGTTTGCCGGCGTGGCCAATCTGCACGGCCTGCTGATACCGGTGTTCGATCTGGCGCGCTATCTGGGCGTCGAGCACCAGCGCGATGCCAAGCCCATGCTGCTGGTGCTGGGGCACGCCACGGATGCCGCCGGGGTGGTCATCGACGGCTTGCCGCTGCGGCTGCGCTTTCGTGACGGCGACCGCGCCGAAGACGCCCCGGTACCGGCGGCTCTGGAGGGCTGCGTGACGCAGACCTACTGGGCCGCGCAGCGCACCTGGATGGACCTGCAGGTCCCGGCCCTGTTGACCAAGTTGAGCGACGAACTGGCGGCCTCGGGCCAATAGCCGAGCCAGGACCGCCCCCTTAATGATTGAACCGACTGGAGTGCAGTGATGAAATTGAATCTGACGATCCGAACCAAGGTGCTGGCCGGCTTCAGCCTGCTGCTGGTCCTGTCCGCGGCGTTTGCCGTGGTGTCCGTCTGGCAGGTGAACGCGCTGCAGCGCCTGTACACGCTATCCGAAACCAAGTTCGCCATCATTGCCCAGGCGGAGAATTCCGTCTGGGAACTGCGTTCCGGCTTCCCCCTGTACATGGCCAGTCTCGACCCGAAACGGCGTCAGAGCATCAAGGACAACAACCCGAAGCACATCCGGGATGTCGAGCAAGGCCTGCAAGCCTACTCGCAACTGCCGAATCTCACGCCGGAAGAGACGAAAAGGCTGAACGAGACGAGGGAGGCGCTGGAAATGTATGTGTCCAAGCAGCCGATGCTGTACACCTTGTTCGACGAAAACAAGGTGGATGAGGCCCAGGAGATCCGTACCAAGTGGACGGTGCCCGGGGCGATTGCGACCGTCAAGGGCATCACGGATCTGCGCAAGCTGGCGCAGGAGAACAACGAAAAGAGCATTGCGGAAACTCACAGCACGGCCAACCGCTTGATGGCGCTGACCGGCTTTCTGTTGGCGCTGTTGGGCATCGGTATTGCCCTGTATGTGTACCGTGGCATCAGCCGTCCGCTGAAGGATCTGCAGGATACGGTGGAGCGTGTGCGCGCCGGCGAAGAGCTCAAGGAAGCCGAAGGCGTGAAATCGCAGGACGAACTGGGCGCCATCTGGCGTACGGTGCACGGCCTGCTGAGCGAGCGCCGCGACGCCCAGCTGAAGGCCGAGGCCGAGAACGAGCGTCTGAACGAGTCCGTGATCTCGATTCTGGAGTCGGTGCACCAGCTCTCGCAGCGGGACCTGACGGTGAAGGCGCCGGTGACGCAGGATGTGATCGGCACCGTCTCCGACTCCATCAATTCGCTGACGGCGGAGACTTCCAAGGTGCTGCATGGCGTGACCCAGATTGCCGGCCACGTGGCGCAGGCCTCGGACAAGGTGCGCAGCCAGGCCGAGATGGTGTCCAAGACGGCCGCCGACGAGCGCAACAGCGTGGGCAAGATGATCGAGTCGCTCACCAGTGCCACGCAGACCATGAACCAGGTCGCCGCGCTGGCCGAGCAGTCCAACAACTCGGCCTCCAAGGCCACGGCCGTGACCGACACCGCGCTGGAGACGGTGAACGGTACCGTCAAGGGCATGGAGTCGATCCGCGAGACGATTGCCGAAACCGAAAAGCGCATCAAGCGGCTGGGCGAGCGTTCGCAGGAAATCTCCGGCATCGTGAACCTGATCAACACCATCTCGGAACGCACCCACGTGCTGGCGCTCAATGCTTCCATGCAGGCCGCGGTCGCCGGCGAAGCGGGGCGCGGTTTCGCGGTGGTGGCGGAAGAAGTGCAGCGACTGGCCGAAAGCTCGCGGACGGCCACACAGCAGATCAGTACGCTGGTGAACAACATCCAGCTCGAAACCAATGAGACCATCAGTACGGTGAACCGCACCATCGGCCAGGTGGTGCAGGGTTCGGAGCAGGCGCAGAAAGCCGGCGAGCAGATGCGCATGACGCAGCAGATCACCGGCGAGCTGGTGGCGCAGGTGAAGCGCATTGCCGAAGTCTCCGAGCAGCAGCGCGAGATGTCGGCCAATCTGCTGGCCTCGGTGCAGCACATCGGGCAGAGCACGGAGCGCACCGCTGACCAGATCACGGCCCAGAACCGCGAAACCGAATCCCTGCTGCAGTCGGCACGCCGCCTGGTGGAATCGGTCAACGTGTTCAAGCTGCCGCAGATGGCCTGAGGCCATACGCCCCGCAACCCAAAGGAGGCAAGGCCCGTGAAGTTAAACGACCTCATCGATGCGCTGGCGGCCGAGATCGAACTCGCCAAGCCACAGCTCGACCGTGACCTGGACGAACTGGCATCGCTGGATGCCGCGGACCACGCCTTCCTGGTGGCGCTGGATGAATACAGCAGCCTGGCGCAGCGCATGGGCGAGGCGGCCGAAATGGCCGGCTTCCCCGGCCTGCAGGCCGTCTGCCAGCACGTGCTGGAAAACACGCTGGCCCTGCCGGCCCTGGCCGCACCAGGGCGTGGCACCCTGATCAAGTTCCTGCGCGAATGGCCGCCGCTGATCATCTATTACCTGCGCAACATCTCCGACCCGACGACGGCGGCCGGCCTGGTCGACCATCTGGTGCATGCGCCTTATCCCTTGGACGAGGAACAGGCGCTGAAGATCATGCACATGCTGGGGGCCATGCCCCTGCAGGTGCAGCAGCCGGGCGCGGGCGACGGCCAGCCGGGCCGCGCGGTGCTGGCCGCGCCGGAGGATGTGACCCTGGTCATCCCGCCCGACGTGGACACCAAGTTGCTGGAAGGCTTCTTCCACGAGGCGCCGGATCAGGCCCGCTACCTGGTCGAACTCTCGCGCAAGATGGCGCTGGGGCAGGGTGACAGCTCGGACCTGGTGGCGGCGCGGCGCATGGCGCATACCCTCAAAGGTTCCGGGTCCATCATCGGGTTGCGCGGCCTGGCGTCGCTGGGGCACCATTTCGAGGACATCCTCGATCATTTCGAGGCCGAGGGCGGGGTGGTGGCGAAGCCGGCGGCGGACACCTTGCTCGATGCCGCTTACTGCCTGGAACAGATGGTCGGCTACGTGACGGGAACGGATGACTATCCGCAGCAGGCCCAGCAGGTGCTGCAAAAGGTGCTCGACCTGGCCAACCGCATCGATCGTGGCGAGGTGATCGACCAGCCCCTGCTGCGCAGCACGGCCGTGGCGCTGGTCGGCACAGCTGCCAGCCAGGAGCTGGTGGAGGCCGTCGCCACGCCGCTGGCGGCTTCGCCGCACGAGCCGCAGTCACAAACGCTGCGCCATGCGGCCGCCTTGCGAGTCAGCGTCAAGCAGGTCGACGAATTGTTCCGGGTTTCGGGAGAAGTCTCGGTCAACAGCGCCGTGCTGGAGGCCCGGCTCAAGAACCTGACGGAGCACGCGCGGGAGTTGCTGAACCAGAACCTGCGGGTGCAAAAGCGCCTGTTCGAACTGGAGACCCTGGTCGACGTGCGGGCCCTGACCATGATGCGCGCGCGCACCCGTCGTACCGACGAGGCCGCCTTCGATCCGCTGGAGATGGACCAGTACAGCGAATTGCACAGCACGACGCATGCGCTGATGGAGGAGGCGGCCGACGCGCGGACGCTGGCGTTCCGGCTGGAGGACGAGGTCTCCCAATTGACGGGTGTGCAGACGCTGCAGCAACGCCTGTCCAAGGACCTGCAGCACCTGGTCATCGGCACGCGCATGAACCAGGCGGGGATGCTGGAGCCGCGCCTGCAGCGCAACGTGCGCGCCACGTGCCAGGCCACCGGCAAGCAGGCTGTGCTGGTCGTCAAGGGCGGCGACGCGCTGATCGACGGCGACATGCTCAGCCGTCTGGCCGAACCGCTGCTGCACCTACTGCGCAATGCCGTCGACCACGGCATCGAGACGCCGCAGGAGCGGGTCGCCGCCGGCAAGGACGCCACCGGCCACATCGAGCTGGCCTATTCGCGCCAGGGGCAGCAGGTGGTACTGCGGTGCAGCGACGACGGCCGCGGCCTCGATCTGCCAGCCATCCACCGGCGTGCCCTGGAGCGCGGCCTGGTCGGTCCTGACCAGGCTTTGACGGAGGACGAGCTGACGCGCCTGATCCTGTTGCCGGGATTTTCAACGCGCGATGTCGTGAACGAGGTGTCGGGTCGCGGGGTGGGCCTGGACGTCGTACGGGACTGGATCGGCGCCATCAACGGCAGCATCCGCATCAGCAGCCGGGCAGGGCAGGGATGCACCATCGAGTTGCGTTTCGCCGCCTCGCTCTCCACCATGCAGTCGCTGGTGGTGGAGGTGGCCGCGCAGCGCTTTGCACTGCCGTCGCTGCACATCGAGCAGGCCGTGCCGCGCGGCATCGGCGCGTTCGAGCGCGTCGGCGACAAGCTGGTCTACCACCACGGCAAACGCGTGCTGAGCGCCAGGCTGCTCGCCGATCTGGCGGGCTTGCCGAACGACGGCGAGAAGGCGCTTCATGACTACGATGCCGTGATCGTGCGGGTCGACAACAAGACGCACGTGCTCGGCGTGGACCGGCTCATCGACTCGCGTGAACTGCTGGTCAAGAACCCCGGGCGCTATGCGCGGCACATCCGCGGCGTGGCCGGCCTGTCGATTCTCGGCGATGGCAGCGTGGCGGTGAACCTGGACATGACACAGCTGCTGGCGCAGGAGGGTCGCCAGCGCCAGGTGCAGCCCATCCAGACGGCCGCCGCGCCGGCCGCGGCGAAAGGCTCACCGGGCGTCCTGATCGTCGACGATGCCCTCTCGGTGCGCAACTCGCTGATGCAGCTGGTGCAGGACGCCGGTTTCCGCGTGCAGGCGGCGCGTGACGGCATCGACGCCATCGACACGCTGGGTTCCTTCGACGCCGACATCGTGCTGACCGACCTGGAGATGCCGAACATGAACGGCATCGAACTGACGAGCCATATCCGCAGTCGCGATGATCTCAAATCGGTCCCGGTCATCATGATCACCTCGCGCTCGCAGGAAAAGCACCGCCGGCTGGCGGAGCAGGCCGGGGTCAGCCGCTATATCACCAAGCCCTATAACGAGGGCGATCTGCTGCAGACGATCCGCCAGGCACTGGCCGCCTGAAGGCATACGGGAGGTACCTAGATGATCGACCTGAGTCCGGCGAAGCGAGCCACGACGATGAAGATGCGCGGTGACTTCGTGCTCCTGCGCGCGGAGGGCCTGCGCCTGCTGCTGCCGCAGCGCGAGGTGATGTCGACCGAATACAGGGACCATGCACCGGCGGCGACGGCGCAAGCAGGCATCTTTGCACTGGAGGATGCGCACGGTACGCCGCAGCCGGTCGCGGCCTTGTCGGACCGCATGGCGCTGATGGACCGGTTTCCCCAGGACCGCTTTGTGTTGACCCGTTTCGCCGGTCCAGGCCAGGCGACCGCGCTGGCCTGGAACGACGTGCGGGTCCTCATAGACACCGAGCTCGAGTTCCATGCCCTGCCAGCCGTCATGCAGGATGGGGCAGGGCTGGTCGACGCCTATGTTGAGATCGACCATGAGCTGGCCTTCTGCACCACGGCGCAGCGCATGCTCCCCGAGGCGCTGGCCCGGTCGGACTGAACCATGGATATGGATCTCCAACTGACGGTGACGGCCGAAGAGCCGCCTCTTGACGAGGCGCCTGTCGGGCGCCAAGCCACCGCCCAGGCTTGCCTGCTGACCTATGCACCGAACGCCTCCATCGCCTTGCCGGTGCATGCCAGCGTCGAACTGGTTGAACAGCCGCGGGTGGTGCCGGTGCCGGGCATGCCGCATTTTTGCCAGGGCCTGGTCGCCTGGCAGGGCAGGCAACTCCCGCTGATCGATTTTCAGGCCTATCTGCAGGCGCCCGGGAACGCACGGGCCGCGCTGGCCTATAGCCATGTGCTGATCGTGGCCTACCAGACCGCCCCCGGCCGGCCCCTCCAATATGGTGCGCTGTGCGCGCCCTTCCTGGTGCGCATGATCGAAGTAGCCAACAGCCAACAGTGCCCGCTGCCGGCTGGCGAGGTGTGCTGGACGAGCATCGCCGTCTCTTGTCTAATGAATCAGGGGCAGCCGATCCCCGTGCTTGACCCCGCGCGCATCTTTGACAGACCGGTTCCATCCGGCGCCCATTAAAGGAGGTTGTATGCTGGCCCAGAACTTTCTCGACACGCCGAAACGCATCCCCAAACCCCGGGATTTCGGTCTCACCGCATTGATCGACAACGGCGTTCCCACCCGCTACTTCACGGATGTGGTGCAGAGCGATGCCGAACTCATCGATGTCGTCAAGTTTGGCTGGTGCACGGCCATGGTGACCAGTGAACTGGAGAAGAAGATCCAGTGCCTGGTCGACAACAACGTGATGTTCTATTTCGGCGGCACCCTGTTCGAGAAGGCATTGGCCCAGGGCAAGCTGGACGCCTTCTACCGCTTCCTCAAGCGCTACGAGTGCGAGATCGTCGAGATCTCCAATGGCACGCTGCCGCTGTCGGCCAAGGAAAAGGCCCGGCACATTGCGGATTTCGCCGACGAGTTCTATGTCCTGAGCGAAGTCGGCAAGAAAGATATCGACGAAGCCGACGACATGCCGATCTCTCAATGGATTGCCGAAATCCACTCCGACCTGGCC
>Ga0153916_10003979_pt1 | contig 11091 bp, 7 predicted proteins | sample Opewatmetagenome_FD_109642 | JGI IMG/M metagenome (GOLD analysis project Ga0153916, IMG submission 109642) | Freshwater wetland microbial communities from Ohio, USA - Open water 3 Core 3 Depth 4 metaG | ecosystem: Environmental > Aquatic > Freshwater > Wetlands | place: USA: Ohio, Lake Erie, Old...
AACGTCCTTCGTCTGTGTAGACGGCAGTTTTCCAGTACTATAGACAATGACCTCCTCTACTCGAAAGATGACTAGTGCACGCGCAACTTGACCGACCTTTACCGTCTTCTGCCTTAGATCTGTGCAGTCAATCAGTGAGGTGTCTGGAATGGCTACCTTCAGTGTCATCATCTGCTCCTCCTAGAGGTCCAAAGTGAACCAGAGGCTTGTCCTACCTGTGCGCTGGATTATCTTCATGTCAGCGTAGGTCATAGCCTTGACCTCTGTTCGTGTAATATGTCTATCAAGATCAATCCTTTCGCCGAATGCTCTTCCTTTGAGCATGTAACCATCTGATTCCCGGGAGATTTCATCAATCTCGAATTTGGAGTAGAATTGGTCATTGATGTCAATCATTGCAATGAGAGTGCCAACCCACTCGACAAGTAGCTCCTCTAGATCGATTCCTCGGACTGACAAGTCAACAGTTTCTGATGCGGCAACTGTCGTTGGATTGAGGATTACTTCGAATGTTGCTCTTGCAGCCTCTTCAAACGCCTCCACTAAGGACGGCGCCCAACACTCTATAGTGATGTCAGCCGTGTGCTCGTGGAATCTGAATCCTCTTTCCAATCTATTAGTCGCCATTGGCACTCAAGACAAGAAGCTTAAAAGGCGTTTCCAACCGAGGCAGGCTGGGCCGAGGTAGCCAAGCTCGGATTACGGCGCCGGTCTTGAAAACCGGTGTGCTTGTCACGCATGAGTTCAAGGAAGTCCACATCTCGTGGAATCGAACAAATCTCATCCTCGGCGCCATTTTTCTCTTAGATTGATATATAGTAAGAACCAGAGTACAACTCGAAAATGTGGTATTGAAGTTCTTCATTCGATTGTGTTCTTTAGACGAGAAAGAAGGGACGATAGACAGATTAGTCGCGGATGACAATTACCATCGCAACGTGGCGTATGAGGACTTCAAATGCTTGTTTCGTGGAATAAGGAACCTAGGACTGAATATTCCTCGGTCATGAACTAAGCACAAGGAGGTGAAAAAATGAAGACAATTGACTATGTCAAGTTCGGGCTGTTCTGTGTGCTCCTATTCATAGTGGTAATAGAATTCGTTTTTGGAATTAACTTGGGCAGTGTGAGTGATCTTGAGCAACTAGTCTACTATATATCAATGATGAGAAATCTTGGACTATTGGACGGAATTATCACAATTGCTCTATTCGGAGCATTGGTATTCCCTCAAGAGGAACAATGATATCAGTCCACCGATGAAACACGCCAGATTCATTCCATCCCAGCCTGAGATTCTCTCCTTTCTTTAGAAGTCTAAACTTAGTCGTCCTGCAACAATAGATAGGAGTAGGTACTTCAGTTCATAATAAGACAGACCGATACTAGTTCTGTAGTCATGGAATCCATACTATGCAGTATGGACGCTTTATGCATACCAGAAACCTAACAATAGACCTTCTATTCCAAATTTGCTGACTAATAGACTCGATTTGGCTGCACAGCTGATTCTAATGTTCTTTTCGTCTGCATAAGCACCGCATGTCGGACTTCTATCATCGTCCAAAGTTACTTCACTTTTCTTCCTCATATCTTCCATTCGTCTTTGAAGGAGAATAAAGACGGTGGAGAATACACTAGTTGGATGGGTGGCTGATGACAGAAGAGAATGATTCAGCTCCATGGGTAATCTGGATAGTCAAATTCATGGGCATCATAATCCTTACAGCCCTTCCAGTTGCTGGAGTTCTCTCTCTGATTCTGACAGCCTTTTGGGTTCCATCAGATTGGGTGGGCTTTACTCTCTTACTCTCAGGTATTGTGTTCTTCATTGGAGCGATTGTTCTCCTAGAGAACAAAAACGTGCGAATGTGGGCATACGCAATCGTCGGGGGAACTGCAATTGGTTTGGGCGTAATAGTCATTAGCCTTCTCTGGCAATTGACATTCATTCCTTTTCCCTTGTTTGGAAACGCATTTAATGCAGTCGTGGCAGTGACCATTTCACTAAGTTTCACACTGGCTTGGCTCTGGCCAACACAAAAAGATTCTCTGCACTCCGGACTGATTGCCTCATCTGCGAAGGAAACAACAATCAAAAGAAACAGCATGGGGCTACAGCTATTCCAACAGAAACCAATGAGTGTGCTTGCACTTGAGCTAAAGGAAATTCCTCATGACTATGCCTTTGACAGCACGAGAGATGACACCTTGGATGTGATTGAACGCTTTCATAGTATAGCGAGAACCTTGACGTCTACTCCCTATGGTTTCCGAATGCAACGTGTCAAGTGGAATACACGCATATTCTATTTCACCTGGTCCAATGACGAAGACCTCCTGAAACATCAGATGGCGGTCTTGAATGACGCCCTTCAATACAACCTGCCAGGCTTTCGACTTGATCTTGTGGGCAAGTTCCCCGAGATGAAGTTGGATGGCAGAGAAAACGGCTGTGCAGCAATTATCACAGGTGTTCCCCTCTCTATACTCGATGAGAAACAGAGAAAGGACCCCCTAGAAGCAATGACCGGGGTCTTGCAGGACCTTGAGAATGGTGTCTATCAGGTCTTCATTGAACCAATGAAAATGAGCAAGTCAGAGGTCAAGACACTTGAAAGGCGGTTCAAGGAGCTTGTTGAGAAGTCTGAAACCACAATCTCACGTGAGCAATCTGGCTGGATGGGAACCCACCAAGAATCAAAGACCTCTATCAATCTGGATGCCAAGAAAGAGGCGGAACTTCTTGAGAAACAGATTCGGCGATTATCAAATACGAATCTGTACAAGACAACCGTGACAGCTATTTCATGGGCTATCGATATTTCCAAGGCTGACTTTGACGTCAGACGCCTCGTGGGGCCATTGATAGGCGGTATTCGACCTAATAATGACCAAGAAGAGTTTCGAATCGAGTACAGGAGCAAGAGAAAGGATGTCGAAAGGCTTCTTGCATGCCATCAGGTTGGAAAATCCACAATTCTGACAGCTGACGAAGTAACTGCATACACAGTCATCTCCCGAAAGGATGCAAGTATTCGGGTGACAAAACGCGAGAAATTCTCGTCTGGAACCAAGAAAGTCGCTGAAGAACCCAATAGATTAGAACAAGAAACTGACTGGGTGACCTCACTAGTCCCATCAAAGGTCAAGTGGGTGAAACGTAAGCCCGTTCTATTCCTTGGGCATCCTATTGATGAGAGCGGGAACACTCTGTCAAAGGCATATGTGACAACTGAGATTAGAAATCTGGACATGCATTTGGCAGTACTTGGAAACACACGTTCTGGAAAGACTACGTCCATAATGAGCATCTTTGGGCAGGCGGTCGCACTGGGGGTGACGCCGATCCTTCTTGTACCCTCGAAGAGCTATGAGATGCGATTCTTGATGAACATCTTCGATGATATTCGATTCTTTACCTGTGGCAGGAGTGACATCGCTAACCTCTTGCTGAACATATGGAATCCGCCAAAGAACGTTCCTCTGGCAAAATGGGTGGACCGTATTGTTCAAGCATGGACCCTGTGGTTGCCAAATGACCCGGTCATCTCTATGCATTTTGAGAAAGTAGTCTATACAATGTACAGAAGATGCGGTTGGGACCTCAAGAAGAATGTCAAAGGAAGAGCGATTCTTCTCACCGACCTCATCGAGGCTCTAGAGGAAGAGGATAAGAAACTGCCCTACGGCGACGAGGTTTCGAGCAATGTCTTTGGAGCTCTAGTTGAAAGAATTCGGAGTATTCTGAGAAAACACACACTTGTGGAGATGTTCAATACTAAAGCAGGGATCACAATTGATGAACTTCTCTCCCACCCGACCATCATCGATATGGATGCGCTCTCAGAGAACGATAAGGTCCTCCTCATTGGCATTCTTACTGCTGGAATCTGTGAATACAAATTGGCAAATCCCACAAAGAGTGTTACAAATCTTCTGATTCTGGAGGAAGCCCATTATCTGCTCAGCTCCACAAGCTCTGGTGGGGAGGCCAATTCAGATGCACGCCTTCAAGCTGTAAATGCATTCATCGAGATGCTGCGTGTTGTTGGTGGACCAGGTTTCGGGGTGGTCATAGCAGACCAATCACCAACGACCCTAGTGCCTCAAGCACTGAAGATTGTTGTCAACCTGGTGATTCATGCACTCTCAGATAGTGAAGACCGAAAACTAGTAGGCAGACATTCGAGATGTACGGAGGCTCAGATGGACCATATTGGAGGGATGCAAGTCGGCGAAGCAGTTGTCTATTTGCAGTATGAGGGCGAGCCGAAGAATGTTAAGATGTTCACTATTAGCAGGTTCATCCGAGATGCATTTCATGTCAATGAAGTGTCAGACAGGGACCTCAAGGAGTACATGGCCCAGATTATCCAGAAGAACCCCCATCTCCAAGACCATGAACCGATTCTTGATGATATTGCCATCCGATTCGAACATCGCAAGAAAAAGGATGTGGAGAGTCTAGGGATGCAGGAATCTATCGAAGCACGATCTAGTGAGATTCAACGAATGATCAAGACCCCCCTCATTGCTGAGTTCTGTGAGAGATGTCTAAGGGAGCGAAACTATCCCGCCTTAGCAAAGCATCTCCAGACCATATCGAACACACATGGTGATGGCAGTTGGGGCTCTGTCCTTCAGACACTCAAGTTCTTAGTTTTGGAATACGGTACTCCTGAGAATCTTGGGCAATTTGAAGAGTTTTCTAGATTCTTGGACGGAGAACATAGTAAATGACGCATGAAGGAGGGGAACATAGACGTAGAGGTGGAGAGGACCATGATACAGATGAATCTCCTGAAACCAATAAGATATCCATATCGGCTCAAGAGATGATGAGAGAATTACGAACTCATATCGAAGGCGATAATGAAACACCCGAGTCGGATGAGCCGCCTGCGTCAGCTCAAGAAACGATGAAAGAAGCAAGAACTGAGATTGAACAGAGGAAACACGAACAACCAACCTCTGATGAAGATACAGACGAGAACAAAGAAATCCTTGGTGAGGCTGAGCAATGTGTCAAAGAGGCAACCCAGGAACTGACACAAAAAGAGATAGAATCCAGAGAGCAAGAATCTGAGAAACAAGAGAATCTGGAACGAGCACAAGAAGAACGCGAAGAATCTGGCAAAAAAGACTCGTACGATGATTTAGAGAGAGAGTTTCTGAAGAACCTCGAAGAAAAAGGAGTTGACGCTGAGGACACAAAGGAGCATTGGCGGGAGCAGTTCATTAAGGATATTGAAGAGTATCTTCAAGAGTCGAAGAATGAGCAAGATACGGATAATGAACAAGACGAAGGGGAGCGAAGCAGCCATAGTTCCACTGCTGAATGCTCGTCGCATTACGATGATGGTAGCGGACAGATGTATGAGGTGAGATCTAAACCCGATGCCGAATCAGCAACAGAGGCAGAGCTAGGACCAAAGAGCGAGCAGTCCGAAGCAGCTCCCGAAACAATAGACTCTCCTGAGAGTGAACCAAAGGGAGAAAGCAAGCAGGCAGATTTGGAACTTCCAGAAAAAGAAACTGAGGATTCTCCTGAAACACAGGAACGATCCAAAGCAAGGGAATCATCTGATGAGGAGGTCCAAGGAAGAATCTCTCCTCAAGACGAGGAAGTCAGAGATTTCCCTGAAGAAAACGATTCACCAGATCAGCACGAAAAGCCATCGGAAACGGTCTGCAATGAAACAGAGGTAAGGGAAACGGAGAAGGTTCGTCCAGAAAGAACATCTGATGGAACTCCTACTGATATGGAAACGTCTGTAACATCAGATTTACCTGAATCCACGGAGCTAACTCGAGAATCTCCCTCTGAACAACCGGCTGTCGACGAGAAGGAAATTGAGGCAGAGGTTTCACAGACTGAGGAGTCCGGAGAAGAGGCTGATGGCAGAGAGAAGGAGTCGCTCGAGGATAAATTCTGGAGAAAGAGACTCCTAGAATTGTATGAAGAAATGCCTGAAGAATGGAAAGAGGCTTTTCGTGAGTATCTACGAAGTCTCATCGGGGATGAGGAGGAATTTGAGAGGCTCGCTGAAAAACATGGACTGGAGTACTTACTTGAGGACGAGGAGGTCATGGAAGAAGTCCGCAAATTTCTCAAGTTCAAAATGGCTCTTACAAATCAAGAAGAGGGAAATATAAAAAAAATCGCGGAGGAACTTGGCATAGACTCAGAATCGGCAGAGCGATGGGCAAGTGGAGTAGAGCCTCAAGTTCTGAAGGATGTACTTAACCGTGAGGCATTCTGGACATTCTGGGAACTGGTTCGGTACAATGCAGAATCAAGCTGTCCAGAAAGTACTGAGGAACTGGAGGAAATCCTAGCTAGCAATCCAATGATTGAACTCGCAGATCCAATGGTCCCTTTTGAACAATGGAAAAGAGATGCAAAAGCTTGGATTGAAATCGTGGGTATGAAGAAACGAGGGGAAATTGGGACAAGACTCAGAAATAGTAGAGAGATTTATCGACGGGAAGACATCGAGCATACTAGTGAGAAACATAACATTTCCGAAATCGAGATAGTATCTTGGTTACGTGGAGAAAAAGCTCCCCCGTTGATAGAAAGAATCAGCTCTATGAAACTCAAAAAATGGAACCAAGGAAAATCGCAGTCAGAAAAGCAAATCGATTCGAGAACTCGCAATCTAGAAAATGAACCAAGAGAAAACAGCATTCACGACGTAATTCATAGACTGTATTTTGAAGAGGGATTAACACAGAGAGAGATTGCCAAGAAACTTGGAATATCTAGGAGTAGAATAATGACCACATTCGAAACTCAAGGTTGGAAGTTTCGACCTGCAAAACAACGTCGACAGGAGGCAAATCCTGAAGAGGTTCACCGATTGTACTTTGATGTTGGCTTATCACAAAGGAAGGCAGCAGATGAACTTGGACTCCGCGGTCCGAGCCCCATTCAGAGAATCTTCAAGGAAATGGGATGGAAGACTCGAGGAAAGTGGGGTCATGGAGCATTATATGGGAGAAAGATCTTTGATACGCAAGAAGAACGGGAACTAGCTAAAAAAGAGAGAAGTGAAAAACGTCAACAGGATTTGAAAGAATTAAGGGAAAAACTATTCGGAACCAAATGCAAAATATGCGGAACTAGTAACCAAAATAAGTCCCTTGTGATTCATCGCAAAGACTTCAAAGAACATAAACAAAACACTCTCTGGATAAAGGGAAATTTACAATCTCTGAACACCGATAATTGGACAGCACTTTGTGTTCACTGTCATAGAATGGTGCATTGGCTGAATAGTCATTTCAAGTTGGAATGGTATGATATTGATAAATATCTTGAAAGAAAGAACTCGGAAACTCAGCAAGCTAAGGAACCTTTTACTCTCTCTGGCAAAGAAACAATATCGAATAGATACAAGGAAATCGCAGAAAGCGCCAACGGGAATGTAAAGGAATTGCGTAGGCTTCTTTTTGGAGATGAGTGCTATTTCTGTAATGTCGATAATGAAGAAAGAAAGTTGGTTATTCATAGAAGGGATGGAAGACCACATAACCGTGATATACTATGGAGGGAGAATGGTTTGGGATATTTGAATCCAGAAGACTGGGTTTTGTTGTGTAGGAAATGCCATAGATATGTGCATTGGGCAGAAGACAACCTAGGTCTTGCATGGGAGGACCTGAGAAGTTTATAACTTAATACATCTGTGTTTGTCATTAGTGGTACAGGTGGCAGTCACACAACCAATGGCTTTTGATTATGAGATATCAGCAGCAATATACTTCATGATTGAGCAAGAATGCGATGAATTAATTGTAGATATTCCTAGAGGTGAAGATAGTATCTTCTTTCGTGGTCAAAAGATAATTGCTGTCGGGGAGGCTAAGAACGTATCGAAGAGCCATTGGACATTGAAATCATTATTTCATTCAGGATCAAAAATCGGACCTGTTTTGCAGCTGTGGATTCGTAGGAAAGGAGGGGCTGAATCGGTTCTTTTCTCAACAGTGGGTACAACGTGTGCACTGGAAAAGAACCATTTGAAACCTGATTCAGAAGAACTGAAATCTATTATTGAATCCACGAAGGGAATAGATGAAGTCAGATATGATGAGAATTATACTTTTGATAAAGTCAAAGATTTCCTGATGGATTTGGTCTTTTACGAATGGCCCCACCGAACAGTGAAATCTAGCATTCACAAATGGTGTCGTGACCATAATTTGGTCTTAGTACAAAATGGAATTGAAAAGGCAATAGCTCTTTTTCAGGATGAAACATATTTTCATGGTAAGAGAGTCCAGAAATATGAAATCATTGATGCCCTTAGTATGGAAACCACAGCGCTAGTACTACCTGATCGAAGATATTACACATCTACAATTGGTTTCGTGGTATCAATGAATTGTTATGGAAAAATTGCGCTTAAACTAGGAGAGATTCTCGATTTGTATTTGAGAGAAATTCGAGCACAATGGTATGACGCATCCAAAGATGTGAATACTACTGCTATAGGTGTGCTGAAAGAACGAGTAGAAATGCTAAAGGGTCTACAAGAACGCTGTGGTAATGATGAAATTGGACAGCTTATTGAAAGGTTAGAGAAAAAACCACAGGAATTATTCAAAGAAAACAAAGATGGAGAGAAACTTAGAAAGGTTGTACGAAAACTGATTGCTTATTTTACAAGACTGGAGAATGATCCATTTTACTCAAGACAAGGTTTGAATTTATGACTAGATTGAATTTCTTTCCTCTTGGTAACATGATGTTGAACAAATTTCATCCTCGGCGCCATTTTTCTTACGTCGATAAGTGAAGATGCTTTCTCTTCTTCAAAACTCCATTTCTTCTACCAACTTGTCTGATTCTTCTCTTTTTTTACCCATTCAGGTGTTTCATAGTCCCTGGGCGCTTCATCCAACCCTGAGGGAGTTGGAGGACTATCTGGAGTCGAGGTTTCGGAAAGATCTCCTGAAGGAGGAGATTGAGGGTCAGAAAGGGCCCGAATGTCCTCAACGAGGTTCATAGACAGGTTATTCTTGTTTAAGAGCTCACTAGTCATCATCATCATTGGTGAGCTGTTCATATAGATATTCATCCTGAGACATTACTTCATCTAGAACACTCTCAACGAACGTTTCGTGATACCCCTTCTCCGTGAAGAACGCGATTAGTCCTTCTTTGGTAGAAAACCCTTTGCCAGATTGCAGCATCTGCGATTCCAGTGATGACTCTTTTGCTAGCAACAACACATAGCTTCTGAAATCATCTGAAACAGATACAGATTCAGGTTTCAAACTCTGGTTGTCTACTACCCTGATTGCTGCGCCAGTCTTCTTTATGCTCTCTACGATTGTATCAAGTAGAGCCTTTCCAACACTATCATCGGGCACTTTGAGAACTTCTCCAACTCCCAATTGCCTTAGAATCCGAAAGCCATCACCAGTCAGCCATATAGGAAGAAGACTGACACTGTCATTTACTATCGATATCTCTGTCTGATTCAGCTCATCCTTCCTTCTTTTCAATAGGGATGGAATCAAGACAGTTGCTGGAGTCACACGTAGCACATCCACATCGAAAAAGAGGGTTGGTCCCCCATTCTGGAATTGCTGCTCCAACTCATCGACTAATTTGCGATACACATGCTCTCTAAATTCATGATACGATGACTTTGGAGCAAATGACAATATTGGGCTCAGGTCATCATCAAATCCTGAGAGTTCGGACATCTCAAGTCCCTCAAGAATACCAAGTTGCACGCGAAATCTGTGTGATTGCTGTTTGTCTAAGATATTTAATAGCTGCTCAACGATAGAATCAACACTCTTTGATTGTGCTGACTCCGAATATCTAGAATGTCGAAGATAATGATAACTATCTCTCGTATTCTTCAAGACCATTTCTGGTGTTTCAAGACTGTCAATTTGCAAATAGCGATACGCATAATCCGCAACCAATGGATACCCCTTAAATGCGCTGTGTTGAAATGGTAAATTCGAGGAGGTCAACACGGGAGTAATATCAAGCATGGAGTTAGTTTCAATTCTGAGGGTCTCGATATTCGTACACCCACTCAATGGGTCGAGAGATGATGACCTCATAGGAGCATAAAATTCAAGGTGTTTCAGGTTTTTGCAGGACGATAGAGGTGTCAAATCAAGTGACTCTTCATTGATGTATCCCAGATTCAACATCTCGAGGGGTAGTTTCCTGAGGGGTGTAAGATCAAGTGCATCAAATGACCGTTTTGGAATCCACTGTTTGAGATTAATCTTTCTCAGATAGTGACATGATTCTAGGGGTGAAAGATCGATAGATGAGAGATAGTTTTGATCAAGATACAAAGTTGTAAGATTCGTACAATCAGATAAAGGAGTCAGATCCAGTTGGGTGAATCGGTTCCCTTCAAGACACAGAACTTCTAGATTCTGGCACTTTCTTAGTGGTTTGAGATCGAGCTCTTCTATATCAGTTCCGACAATCACTAAATGTTCCAGACTAGGACATTTAGAGAGAGGTTTCAAATCCAAGTTACTTAGAACCCTTGGATTGTGGACATTGTAGTACCTTTGCTCCCTGTATCCAATATTCCCCAGGCCTCCTTTAGGGGGAGTGAACATCCCCTGTCCCCATAGAACATTGAAACCATGATCTCCACCGATGTATAATCTTCGGAGGGAAGATAGACCAGCTAATCTCAATTTTCGGACTTCTCTAAGAGCAATGTTCTCAATACTCGTAGTCCTTATCAAATCCTCCAAATCTACATGGGGTGATGCAAGTAGAATCGAATGAAGATTTGGGCATTCTGCGATTGGTTTCAGATTCAAGTTCCGAATCGCCACGTCTAGATCGAATTTTGTCAAAGCCGGATGTTTTGATAGTGGTGTAAGGTCAATTGTTTCACTCCCTGAGCTGTCCCCACTAATATTGGTTTTATGACCTCTGGCTATGTCAAATCCTATATAATAACCGCCTCTCTTTGTCTGAACTCTGAGTTTTACTTTCTCCTCTGACATTCAACGCCCAACCCCTTTCTGAACATAGATTCTATTACTAGATTTAGGTGCTTCGATGACATCCTCGGCGCCATCATT
>Ga0153916_10003980_pt1 | contig 11090 bp, 8 predicted proteins | sample Opewatmetagenome_FD_109642 | JGI IMG/M metagenome (GOLD analysis project Ga0153916, IMG submission 109642) | Freshwater wetland microbial communities from Ohio, USA - Open water 3 Core 3 Depth 4 metaG | ecosystem: Environmental > Aquatic > Freshwater > Wetlands | place: USA: Ohio, Lake Erie, Old...
CCCGCTGTTCGCTTCTTCAAAAAGTCCCCTCTTGGAGGTCATGGCTCCGGTGAACGCCCCCTTCACGAAGCCGAACAGTTCCGACTCAAGGAGGTTCTCAGGGATCGCACTGCAGTTTATAGGCACGAAGGGCTTGTCCTGTCGGGCGCTGTTATAATGGATTGCCCTTGCGATGAGCTCTTTGCCTGTTCCTGTCTCGCCCAGCAGGAGGATGTTGCTCTTGGAGTCCGCGATTTTCTTCACTTCTGCGATGAGCGAAGTGATCTCCCTGCTCTGGCCGACTATCTTCCCGAAATCGTACCTTTCTTCGATCTGCTTCCTGAGGATGATATTTTCAGCCTTCAGGGACCTCTCTCTCAGGGCGTTCCTCACGATCCTTTTTATTTCCTCATGGATGATCGGCTTTATCACGTAGTCATATGCGCCGGCCCTCAGCGCGCCCACGGCGGTCTCGATGGAGGCGTATGCAGTGATGATGATCACGATCTGTTCCGGCAGTTTTACCCTTAGCCTCCGGAGCAGTTCTATCCCGTCGATGCCCGGAAGAAGGATATCGGTGATGATGAGGTCATAGGCGACTTCTTCGGCCTTCCCCAGTGCCGCCTCGGCGCTGCTCAGCGTATCCACCTCGTACCCTTCCTTCATAAGCACCCTTTTCAGGGACTCGCACAGTGTCTCTTCATCTTCAACTATCAGGAGCCTTTCGTTCATGCGGTCACGCAGTTCTCATACTATAAAGCGCTTATATCGCTCAAAAATCGTCCCCTGTACCTTCGAAATAAGATGAAACGCCTCTTTGAGGGTCCTTCTTTCGAGGTTGCTCAGTTTGTTCGGATTGATGAAGTTGTCGGGTTTTACGCCTTCCTTTATCTGCTCGAACTGGTGGTGTATCCTGAGGAGCATAATGAACTCAAAGGCCTGTTCAAGGCCGTCCCCATATTCTTTCACCGTGGCGTGCCTGTCCCTCAGCGCATGGAGCCTTCCCAAGGTGGAGGTCTCCTTCACGCCCTTCTCAAGGGCAAAAAGCCTTACAGCGTCCACCAGAGGGGTGAGTCCCTTCACCTTCAGCTGAAACTTGTCCTTATGTTCGCCGCTCTTCTCGACCACAAATGACTTGAGAAAGCCGATGGGAGGTGAGTTCTTCATTACAGTGTTTGTCATGTGGCCGAGAAAGACGCCCTGACCTTCGGTCATGGAATTAAAGGAGTCCCTCAGTTCATCAGCGAGCCTGAATTTACCGTGCAGGGGCCTGAAGTCGAAGAATATGAGGGATTTGAGTATCGCATCCGGCGTCGGTTCACTGATCCAGCCGGCGAAATATTTTTTCCAGACCTTAAGGGGCTGACACCATTGGGGGTTGCTTGCCATGTAATCCGCCGGACACAGGGGAAAGCCGATCCTCAGAAGACTGTCCCTCACAAAGGAGGTGAAATCAGAAAAATACCCTTTCGCTCCCGTCTCCTCCTCCGGGGTCGAGGGGTCGGCATATACGATTGCATTATCCTGGTCCGTCTTGAAGGTCTGTTCCCTTCTCCCCTCGCTTCCAAGAGCGATCCAGCAATAGGGCACCGGCGGCTGCCCGTATTTTCTCTCTCCGATCTCGAGGATCTTTTTCACCAGACGGTCGTTTATCTCGGTGATGATCTTTGTGATATTGCTCGCCTTGGCGCCTTCCTTGAGGAGCAATCCCACGATATTGTTTATCTTTGCGGACACGGAGACAAGACCGTCCACGGTCTGCTGGTTTTCGATGTCATTCGCAAAGGACAGGGGGGAAGTGCCCTGGAGGAGCATGAGATCATGGTTGGTCATGATCCCCTTAAGCGCTCCGTCCTCTATCACGAGCATGTGGTGGATGCGGTATTTTATCATTTTCAGTACTGCTTCGAAACAGGAATCAGCGGCATCCACACGTATAAGGGAGATGGTCATAATGTTCTTGACCGGTTCGGAAACACTGCGTCCCTTTGCAACGACCTTCTCCCGCAGGTCTTTGTCGGTTACGATGCCGACAGGAAGCTTCCTCCTGTCAAGGATGATCAGGGAGCTGATCTTGTTCAATGTCATGGCCTCTGCGGCTTCCTGTATGCTCGTTTCTTCTCCGACCGTGACCGCCTCTGAAGCTATGTTTCCGGCCGGTGTGGTAAAGAGAAAGCGGTCGCTGCTGCCGTAGAAGAGGCTCTTGTTCTGCATTTCCTGGTAGGTCCTGTCCACGTACCGGGAGAGATATGACATGTAGTATTCATTGAAGGCTGTGCTCGTCTCGAGAAGTTTCATGACCTTCTCCCTGCGCAGGATGTAACAGATGGTATCGTCGGTGGCCACTACCGTGGTCCTCCCCCCTTTGTCTCCGCCGATCATGGACAGGAAACCGAAGTTGTCGCCTTCTCCACGGTAATCGATCAGCACATCTTCTCCGGCGTCCGACCTCATAAGGATCTTTACGCCCCCCTTTTTTATGATCCGCAGAGAGTCGCTTGGGGGGCCGCCCTGTTTCAGGATCACCGTGTCCCTGGGGTAGAATTCCATCGAGACGCTGCCCGCGAGGGATCTCAGCGTCACTTCGTCGAGAAACTGAAAGGGGGGTTCCTTCTTCAGAAAGTTGATTACGTCTTCGACGATCATAGCTTTACCGTGCTGCTGCTCTCTTAGTGAGGATCGCCCCTCATAACAGAATTCTATCCATTAAGGGGAGGGAGGTGTGTCCCCCTGATGATGTCACCATCAGCTACGAGGATTGCACGTTCAATGATGTTCCGAAGTTCTTTTACATTACCCGGCCAGCTATACCCGCGGAGGACCTGCAGCGCTTCGCTGTCTATCCCTCTTACAGATTTGCAGAGCTCAAGGGAGTATTTCTGGATGAAATGCCCTGCCAGGGGTTCTATGTCCTCTTTCCGTTCTCTCAGGGGCGGCAGGCTGATCGAAGCTCCGTTGATTTTATGTAAGAGGTCCTCGCTGAAAGCGCCTGTCTTTACCTCAGCCGCGATATCCCTGCTCGTGGCGGAAATGAACCTGATGTCAACCTTGATCTCCTGCGTTCCGCCCGCGGGCCGGATATGCTGGTCCTCGATGACCCTGAGAAGCCTTGACTGGAGAGCTTTACTCAAAACGCTGATCTCCCGGAGGAATACCGTACCGCCGTTTGCCTCCTCAAAGAATCCTTTCTTAGAAGTTGCCGCACCCGCGATAGCCCCCTTGACATGCCCGAAGAGCCTCGGCTCGATCTGGTCCTCGGGAATGGCGCTGAGGTTTATCGTGATGAACGGGCTGTCGGTCCTGTCGCTGCTGTAATGAATGGCCCTTGCAATAAGCTCCTTACCTGTCCCCGTCTCTCCAAAGAGGAGTACGTTGTCCCTTGAGTTCGCAATCCTTTCCACATCACTCATTATCCTCTGCATCGCAGGGCTCCCACCGATCACCCTTGTGAAATCGTAATGCCGTTCTATTTGACTTCTCAGGAGGATGTTCTCCTGCTGAAGAGAGCCTTGCCTGAGGGCGTTCTTTACGATCTGTTTTATCTCTTCGTGCATGACCGGCTTTACCACGTAGTCATACGCGCCGCTCCTGAGGGCCTCTACCGCGGTCTCCAGGGAGGCATATGCCGTCATGATGATCACGATCTGCTCGGGAAGACGCTCCTTTATCCTCTTCAGCAGCTCTATCCCTGTGATCCCCGGCAGGATTATGTCGGTGATGATAAGGTCGTAGAACCTTTCTTCAAAGACATCGAGGGCCTCCTCCGCGCTGTTGAAGGTGTCCACCGCATACCCTTCCCTGACGAGTACCCTCTTGAGGGACTCGCAGAGGGTCTCCTCGTCCTCCACGATGAGCAGTCTTTCATTCATTGTTTTCCGCGGGGAGCCGTATCACAAATGTCGTCCCCTCTCCTTTTTTGCTTTTTACGGTAATGGTCCCGCTGTGCTCCCTGATTATACCATAACAGATACTCAGGCCCAACCCGGTGCCCTTCCCAGGTGTTTTGGTAGTGAAAAAAGGGTCGAATACCCTGTCCAGCACCGATTCATCCATGCCCGCCCCTGAATCGTTGAAGACCACTTCGACGAAGGAATCTTTTCTTTCCATCGAGACACGCAACCTTCCCCCGTCAGGCATTGCATCCAGCGCATTTAGGATGAGATTCAAAAAGACCTGCTGGATCTTGTCCGGGTTCACCTTCAGGGAAGGGATATCACCGATGTCCGTTGAGAGCCGGATTTGCTTGAACCTCTTGTCATATTTCACGAGATTGAGGGTGCGGTCAAGAATGTCCGAGATATTCGAGACCGTTTTCTCCGCAGAAGAGATCCTGGCGAAGTCTCCGAGGCTTCGGACGATCTTGGCGATCCTCTCGAGATGGCTGTTCATCGTTTTCAGCGATTCCCTGGTGAACTCCACATCGCCCTTTGACTCCAGCTCCAGCGACCTCATTTCCTGCACGAGTGAAGAGATCGACGCGAGGGGATTGCCGATCTCATGGGAGATGCCCGCGGTGAGCTTGCCGATACTGGCCAGCTTCGACGTCTGCAGGAGCTTTTCCTCCATCTTTTTCCTCTCCGTGATGTCTTCTACGATTACCACATACCCTCCTGAAGGGTCTTTGAAGGGGCTGATATTGATCTTGAAGGATTGAAGGAAAGGGGTTTCGGCCGTAATCTCCCGCTGCTCGTTCTGAGTGAGTATCTCCCGTTTGAACCATGGCAGAAGATTCATGATCGGCCTGTTGAATGCGTCTGACCGCTTGATGCCGGTGATCGTTTCCATCTCCTTGTTCCAGTATTTCACCATCAGTGAGGCATCGATGGTTACAATGCCGGCAGGCGCACTCTCGATAATGTTTTCGCTGAATTCCTTAAGGTACGCGAGGTTCCTGTTCGCCTCCGCAAGTTCCTGCCTCGACAGCCGCAGGGTGTCGGTCATTTGTTTGATGGAGCTTGAGATCTCGCCCCTTTCCTGCTCCGTAAGAGTGACCTTATCCTCAAAGATGATGGTGGCTATTGCGGAGCCGAGGGCCCCCGAGAGGACCCTTTCGGCTTCGTCCCTCAGCCTGATGAGATCATTCGCAGAGATGGAATTTCTCTTGAAGCCATGCTTTGCAATGAAGTTGTCGACCATCTCCCTTGCTTCTCGCCTGCCGATGTACTGACCGAGGATGTCCTCGATCTGCCGGATGCTGTAAGTGCCTTTTACCGGAAGTATCTTCGGAGAATAGGAATCGACGAACATCAATGACTGCCGCTCCTCCTCGCCGCTCTGCTTTGTGAAGATTGAAACCCCCACGTAGAAAAGGACGTTGAACAGAAGCCCCCAGAAGAGGGAATGGCTCCATTTATCGAGTCCCCTCAGACCGAAGAGGGAATGGGGATTCAGTATCTCAGAGTTCACGATCTGTTCGAAGAAACCCTTCTCATGGATGAGGCCGGATTTCAGCAGCGCAGGCATCAGAAGTGTATAGAACCATATGATAAAGCCGGCGAGGATCCCGGCGGCCGCGCCCGCCTTGTTCCCCCTTTTCCAGTAGAGGCCGAGGATGATGGACGGCGCGAAGATGGTGACCGCCTCGAAGGACTTAAGCCCGATGTCCACAAGGCTGTAGAACTCGCCGATGGACGTGGCAAAGAAATACCCGAGGAATACACAGACAAGGATGATGATCCTTTTGATATTCAGGATTATAGTGGGGAACCCCTTCATGGCATTGAACCTGAAGATGGCGGGCATAACCAGGTTGTTCATCACCATGGTGCTCAATGCAAGCGATTCGACGATTATCATCCCTGTGGCGGCTGAGAAGCCGCCGATGAACACCACCAGCGCGAGCATATATTCCCTCTGCCCGAGAGGGACGGTAAGCACAAAGTTATCGGCATCCGCCTGGCTGCCGCCCAGGAGAAGACCGCCAAAGGCCACCGGCATGACGAATATGTTTATCAGGAAGAGGTAAAGGGGGAAGAGCCACATAGCCTTCGAGACATGGGAGACGTTCGAGTTCTCGACCACTGCAACGTGAAACTGCCTGGGCAGGAACATGATGGCCATCATCGAGAGGAAAAGGAGGGACAGCCATTCGTTATAGCTCACCGATGTGCCTCCGCCGAGGAAGAGGAGGTCGCCGTAGGGTGAATCTTTTATCCTGTCGAATATATCGATGAACCCGTGGAAGAGCTGATATGTGACGAATACCCCTACCAGCAGGAACGCGATAAGCTTGACGATGGACTCGAAGGCGATGGCGAATACGAGGCCCTCATGCCGCTCCGAGGAGTCCAGCCTTCTCGCGCCGAAGATTATGGCGAACACCCCGAGGATCAGGGTGATCGCCCAGCCCGCTTCCGCGCTTCCCTTGGTCTCTCCGGCGAGGATAATGAACGTGCGCATGATAGCCTTTATCTGGAGCCCGAGATAAGGGGTGATGCCCACTACCGCCACCACCGCCACCAGGGCGGACAGGAAGATGGAGTTGCCGTAACGCGAACCCACGAAGTCGGAGATGGTGGTGATCCTGTTTTGCTTGGCGATGACGATGATCTTTCTCAGAAGGACCCACCAGAGAGACGCCATAAGAGTGGGGCCGAGATATATCGTGAGGAACGACATGCCGGACGTTGCCGCCTTTCCGACGCTTCCGTAAAAGGTCCACGAAGTGCAATAAACGGCCATGGAGAGGGCGTAGACGTAAGGGTTCGAGACTATGCTTCTTCCCGTCTTTTCCCGCCTCTCGGCCCAGTAAGCGATGAGGAACAGGAGGCTGAGGTAGCACAGGATATAGAGGAATAAAAGCCAGCCCTTAAACATCCTTGTCCGTCTTGTGCCTGCGTGTCACCGTTATCAGGACGCCCACCACAACGATGAAAAGGCCCCAGACGCTGAAGAGGTAGTAGGGAAGGGATATGCTGAAAATGTCCAGGAGAGGCCAGTTGAAGAGCAGCATGCCGATCAGGAATAGGAACGGCAGTAATTCCTTACTGTTCATTAATAAAATGTATCATGAACTGCCGAACATAATCAAGGCGTGCCGCGCAAAAGACAGCGGGAATAGAGAGGTGTCTTTCATTCTTCTTTCCTCATCACTATCCGCAACAGTACAGGAGCGAAGAGGGTGGTGAGGGCAACGACAAAAACGATCACCGCGTAGATCATATCGGTGAATATCCCGCTCCTCCTGCCGACCTCGGCGAAGACGAGGCCGACTTCGCCCCTGGGGACCATTGCAATGCCCGTGGAGAACTTTGAGGAAAGTCTCCCCCTGACCCAAACTCCGCTCACCAGCTTCCCCAGGACAGCGGCTGAAGTGAGGAGAACGGCCATCTGCCGGAAGGAGGGCGCAGAGAAGTCAATTGCCCCCAGGTTTATGGAAGCCCCGACAATAACAAAAAAGACCGGGACAAAGAGGTCGATGATCGGTTTCATGTTCTGTTCGATCTGCTCCGCCATGTGATGGCTGTAATGTTCCATGGCGGGGCCGAGGGGCAGGAAGAACCTCCTTGCCAGCGCTATCCCGGCCACAAAAGAACCGAGGATCTCGGGTGCGCCGACACGGTGGGAAATGACCGCCAGTATGAGAACCAGTGATATGATAAGCGTGGGGATCATCCCTTTCGTTCTGCTCATGGTGGACAGCCTGGACATAAGCGGGACGAAGAGCTTTGCGATCACAGGGGCAACGATCAGAAATATTGTGATGAACGCGAGGACCTTCCCGGCATTGAGCAGGTCCACCTGCCCCCTTACCGCAAAGTCATAGAGCACGGCGAGAACGACGACTCCTACAATATCATCGAGGACAGCTGCACCGAGCACTATTTTCGCGACCCTTGTGTGTTGCTGCCTGAGGTCGGCAAGCACCCTCACGGTTATTCCGATACTCGTAGCCACGAGCGTCCCGCCGATGAAGAGGGAGACTACAAGGGGCAGATGCAGCAGATGAGCACTCACCCAAAATCCGAGCAGGGCCGGGACTATCACCCCTGTGACGGCGACCATGGAGGATTGAAGGCCGACCTTTACGAGCTGGCCCACGTCGGTTTCGAGCCCGACTTCGAAGAGGAGCAGGAGTATCCCTATCTCTGCAAGGAGAGAGAAGGTAGCGTCCGGCTGTATGATCCCGAGGACGCCCGGACCGATGAATATCCCGGCGACCACCTCACCCAGGACGGAGGGGAGGCGAAGCCATGAAAAGAGCTCCGCGGCAATCTTCGCGGAGAGCAGGATCACCAGAAACTTAAAGAAGAACTCAGAGACTTCCATAGTGTCTGATTATATCATACGCCTCCGGCGCTGACGCTTCATTGTGTAACCGGTTATCCATAAGAAGTAGTGTGTTACATAGTGCAAATGCACTGAGATGAATGCAAACCCATGTTTTTCGCCATCCGTGCATTTTGTGCGCAGGCACAGGAATTGCTTGATAAATACTGCTTCTTTTTGAGGCAGACCGTTCCTGATCAGAGACATTGAGGGGGTGCCGTGAGCAGGAAAAATGAAGCAATGCTCCACGCCGGCGGAGCGGAAGGGTTTACCCTTATCGAGGTCCTTCTTTCCCTTGTGATCTTTTCTCTGTGCCTGCTGGCCATGGTCCCTCTGTTGGCCACCGCGACAAGCATCGACAGGGAGAACTACCTGAACGTGAGGGCGCGGTCAATGGCGGCCGATACCCTGGATACGCTCATGGGTGATGCCCCTGCCGGTCCCAACCCGTCAACGGAGACGGACGGAGGGGTCTCGATCACCAGGTCATGGGACGTGATCCAGGTGGGAAACCTCGATAACATTGCGGTTACGGTCCGATATACATTCAAAGGACAGCTCAAGACATTTGTGTTGACCGCTCAGAAGGCGAGATGACATGGAAACAAATCGGCTTGCCCTCTTTGGAGTAATGCCCCCGTCCCGAAGCATCGGGGCACCCCCTCTTAAGGTAAGAGGGGGAAGGGGGAGTTATGATCCCGAAAGGGGCACTACCCTTGTGGAGCTTATGGTCGCGGTGACCGTATTCCTGATCTTTATTGTGCTGCTTTACCCTGTGTTCAGCTTGCTCCAGGCAAGGATCATCTCAATTAATGATACCGAGGCCCTTTCCGAAAGAGGCAACCGCCTGCTGGACTATATGGCAGAGAAAATACGGTCATCCGGTTTCATCATCGGGTCCAATCCCTATATTTCCTTCTGCGGCTCACCCGGTGTAAATACCATGACGCACACAGAGGGAGACCCCTGCGACAGCGTGACCTTTCTCACCGCAGTCCCTGTCGAGACGAACGCGGTGAACATGCCATATCTGCGCGTGAGCGCGCCCGCCCGGAGAAGTGACACCTCAGTGACGATCAATACCACCAGTGTGAGCACCTCCTTCATCGACCCCAACGGCATGAACAACGCAAAGGCATTGGTCACCTTTGATGTTCTGAAACCGACATATCCCTATGGCATAAGCCAATGGAGCGGCACCGTTTATACTGTGGCCGCCATGAGCGGAGGCAAGCTGACTTTTGCCGATGACCCTTCAACTCCGGACGTGACAGAGAACCAGCTGGCGCAGGACATCAATGCCAGGAGTTACGTCTTTGCGGTGAAAATGAGCCGGTTTGAAGTAAGCGAACAGAGGGAACTCCGGGAAGTCGGCTGGAACAGGTCATGCACCAACGGAGGCGAGACACTGACACTGGACGGGACCTCAGGACCGGGGAATGAGTCGGGCGGCGTTGATTCCCTCCAGTTTCAGTACATCCTTTCTTTAGACCCCGGGAATCCACGTTCGAACATAACTGCCGATGACCTGCCGGCCCTCAGGGGAGTGAGGGTCTCCCTCCTGCTCAGGGCAGGGTTCCCGACCAGGGACTACACAAACAACGAGGTATATACCGTCGGCAATCTTCCCGCGCGCACCTACAATGATCCATATAAGCGGATACTCCTTACGCGCACTCTGGATGTAAGGAACATGGGGCTATGGCGACCGTGAAGGGGATGTAACACCCCCGGCTCCGCTTTCCCCCTCTTAAGATAAGAGGGCCTGCCTGTCCGGTAGGCAGGGGTGAAGGGGAGTTATGATTCCCGCAGAGGGGTGAGGGGAGATTTTCAGATGGAGGTCAATTCAATAATGAGACAATCAATAAGAGACGAGCAAGGGATAGCGCTGGTGGCCACATTGTGCCTCACCCTCATACTCCTTGTCTTTGCCATGGCCCTGGCTTACAGGATGGCGACGTTCCTGAGGATGCTCGCAACGGCAAGGGAAAAGAACCAGACCTATTACACAGCGATAACCGGGACCGAACAATTGAGGGACCGGCTAAGGGGCGGTTTTTGCCTGCCACCTGACTGGTGCGGGCTGCTCGGGACCGGCGGAGGTCCGGGAGATCCCGCCTACCGGGACGTCACTTTCTTCGCCACGCTCAAGGCATCGCCTGTGAGATTCCCTGATACTTCGGACATGAAGGACACCGAAACCACGTATACGCTCTTTCTCAAGGACAATGATGAATTTGACAACAACTACAACAATGACAGCGATGAACTGATAATCGCGGTCGCAACCTCCGCAGGTCTGAACGAAACCAGGACATCCATAGAGGCCGGCCTTCTCTTTGACGCAGAGGCACTGAACCCATATAAACAGTTCGGACAAAGCGCGGGAAGGAAGAGCGCCACAGCCGAGACCGGGGACATATCGATGCAGAGGAGACTGTAGAGAAAGACGATGCTACCACGGAGGCACAGGGGAAGATGCTCTCTAAGGATGGGTTCCTCCGACTTTCGTTTGGATGTCGGTACGGGGGCAAACTCAGGCCTGAATCCGTTGAGCCCGGTTCTAATCGTGGCATGCTGCTTTTGAGGTCACCCCGGCGAAGGCCGGGGTCCAGCGACTTTTCTTAAACACGTTATGCCGAGGAAAGGGTATTTATATATTCTTGCCAGTCGCAGAAATGGGACTTTATATGTGGGCGTTACGTCAGATTTGGTCCGGCGTATTGAAGAGCACAGACAAAAGATGGTGGACGGGTTCACAAAACGTTACGGTGTTACGAGGCTCGTCTATTTTGAGATGTTTGAAGACATAAGAGATGCAATAACACGCGAAAGGCATATAA
>Ga0153916_10003981_pt1 | contig 11089 bp, 9 predicted proteins | sample Opewatmetagenome_FD_109642 | JGI IMG/M metagenome (GOLD analysis project Ga0153916, IMG submission 109642) | Freshwater wetland microbial communities from Ohio, USA - Open water 3 Core 3 Depth 4 metaG | ecosystem: Environmental > Aquatic > Freshwater > Wetlands | place: USA: Ohio, Lake Erie, Old...
CGCTACGGCCACCGCACGATGTCGTCGTACCTGCGCGAGATGTGCGAGCTGGTGCTGCGCGAGACGGGACTGCAGCCGCACGTCAACCAGGGGATCATGGAGCGCGAGGAGATCGCGTCGCTGCGCGAGGTCTGCGCGTCCATGGGGCTGATGCTCGAGACGGTCTCGACGCGGCTGCACGAAAAGGGCATGGCGCACTGGAACTGCCCCGGCAAGCTGCCCGACGAGCGTCTGCGTACGATGCGCCACGCCGGCGAGCTGAACGTGGCATGGACGACGGGCATTCTCATCGGCATCGGCGAGACGCGCGAGGAGCGCGTCGACTCGCTGCTCGCGGTCCGCGACCTGCACGAGCGGTACGGCCACATCCAGGAGGTGATCGTGCAGAACTTTCGCGTCAAGGAAGATATCGCCATGCGCCACCGCGAAGAGCCGAGCGTCTTCGAGATGCTGCGCACCATCGCGACCGCTCGGCTGCTGCTCGGCTCGGAGATGAACATCCAGGCGCCGCCGAACCTGACGCCGGACGCCCACGGCATGTACCTGCTCGCCGGCATCAACGACTGGGGCGGCATCTCGCCGGTGACGAAGGATCACATCAATCCGGAGCGCCCCTGGCCGAACCTGCTCGAGCTGAAGGAGACCTGCGCCGACGCGGGCTTCGAGCTGCGGGAGCGCTTCGGCCTCTACCCGGAGTACGTACGACAGGAAGCGCGATACCGCCGGTTCTTGCCGGATGCATTGCGCCCGGTCATAGACCGGCTGGCAGACTCCGAAGGGCTCGTGAAGCGGGAGGAAGAGCGATGGTGACGCGGGACGAAAGCAAGCGGCAGACATCGAATGCCAAGGGGGACGGCGCCGCCGTCACCTGGAACCGGGCCGCATTGCCAGTCGAGCGCGACATCGCCCGCATCCTCGACCGCGCGCTGGACGGCGAAGACATTACCGTCGACGAGGCGACGGCGCTGTTTGAGGTGCGCGGGCCGGCGCTGACTGCGCTGATGCTGACCGCCGACGAGCTGCGGCGGCGCACCGTCGGCGACGTCGTCACCTACGTCATCAACCGCAACATCAACTTCACCAACGTCTGCATCAAGCACTGCGGCTTTTGCGCGTTCAGCCGCGACCACCGCGAGGAGGAGGCCTACTTCCTGCCGACGGAGGAGGTGATTCGCCGCGCGCAAGAGGCGTGGGATCTGGGCGCGCGCGAGATCTGCGTGCAGGCCGGCCTGCCGCCGAAGATGGACGGCTACTACTACGTCGACCTTACGAAGGCCATCAAGCGCGAGCTGCCGGACATGCACATCCACGGCTTCTCGCCCGAGGAGGTGCTGTACGGCGCCGTGCGCGCGAAGTGTTCCATCGAGGAGTACCTGCGCGCGCTGAAAGACGCTGGGGTTGGCAGCTTACCCGGCACGTCGGCCGAGATCCTCGACCAGGACGTGCGCGACCGCATCTCGCCCGGCCGCATTACCAAGGACCAGTGGCTCGACGTGATCACGACGGCGCACCGCCTCGGTATCCGCACGACCTCGACAATCATGTACGGCCATGTCGAGACGTCGCGCCACCGCGCGGCGCACGTCTGCCTCCTCCGCGACATCCAGAAGGAGACCGGCGGCTTCACGGAGTTCGTCCCGCTGAGCTTCATCGCCTCCGAGGCGCCGATGTACAGCAAGCACCTCGTCGAAGGCCTCCGCCCCGGCGCGACCGGGGCCGAGGTGATGAAGATGTACGCCGTCTCGCGCATCATACTCAACAACTGGATCCCCAACCTGCAGGCGTCGTGGGTCAAGGAGGGGCCGAAGCTCGCGCAGATGGCGCTCGACGCCGGCTGCAACGACTTCATGGGCACGCTCATCAACGAGAGCATCTCCACGTCCGCCGGCGCCATCTACGGCCAGCGCATGGCGCCGCGCGAGATGCGCGCGCTGATCCGCGAGATGGGCCGCATCCCCGCCGAGCGCAACACCCTGTACGGCATAGTCCGCGAGTTCGGCCCCGACGAGGACGACCATTACGACCCGCTCGACCTCGTCGACGGCACCGACGAGCGCTTCGGCTCGTACTCGCTGCTGACGCAGTCGCCGGACTTCAAGTTCACGGAGCAATACCGCCGGGCGGAGCCCGCCGGCGCCTGAGCCCGCCGCTAAGCGTCGCCGCCGGGCTGCGCCAGCGCATCGAGCAGGCGGCGCGACGCGTCGCTGATCTCGTCGACCGCCGCGTCGAACGCCTCGGCGTTGCGCCGCGACGGTTGCCGGAACCCGCTCACCTTGCGTACGAACTGGAGCGCTGCCGCGCGGATCTCCTCGGCCGTCGCCGGCTCGTCTCCTCGCCGCAGCGTCTTGATGCTCCTGCACATGCCGCTCACATCCTCCGTTCGCGCGCCGCCTCGACGCACTCCACTCCCTCGCTCCCGACGGCGGCGCGCCGTCCCCGGCTCGATGTCCAGCCGGTCGCCCGCATGAAGCTCGATCTCCTCGCCCGCCTGCTCCAGGCGGAAGGTGATGGAGCCTCGCAGGCAGAAGAGCACCTTGTGGTAGGCGTGGCTGTGGGACGCGTAGACGTCGCCCGGGCCGTTCGACCATCGAACCGGCGAAAGGCCATCCCGACGGAACGAGGCAAACACCGATCGCTCGTCGAAGTCGCCGGCCAGCGGCGTGTGGTGAGCGCCCATCGTGGCTCCTTTCCCCGCTCCAGGTTCGCGGCGCCTCCGGCCGGCGCGAGATGTGTGACCTTCGGCCATCGACGGGGCGCGTTCCTGCCTATGCTATAGTGAAAACTGCGCAAAAGGGGCAAGATGCAGCCGACGAGACAAGACATCCTCGATTACCTCCGCCGCCACAGCCAGGCGACCGTCCGGGACCTTGGCGGGCATCTTGGCCTTACCTCCACGGGCATCCGCCAGCATCTCACCGTGCTGGAGCGCGACGGCCTCGTCGAGGCGCACGAGGAGCGCGGGCACGTCGGGCGGCCAGCGCTGGTTTACCGGCTCACGTCTGAAGGCGATGCCCTTTATCCGAAGAAGTACGACGCGCTCGCCAACACGCTGATCGAAGAGGCGCGGCTGCTGCTCGGACCCGAAACGCTTCAGCAACTGATGAAGAACGTTGCCGTCACGCTGGCCGACCCCTACACGTCGCGGCTGGAGGGCAAGACGGTTGCGGAGCGCATCGTCGAAGCCGGCAAGATCCTTCAGGAGCGCGGCTGTCTCACCGACTGCACCGAGGAGGCGGGCGACCTCTTGATCAAGCAGCACACCTGTCCCTGGCCGAACGTCGCCGCCCGCAACAGCGCCGTCTGCGCGCTCGACGTCGAGTTCGTCCGCCGCCTCGTCGGCGCGGACGCCCGGCTGACGACGAGCCTCCTGCGCGGCGACGATTCCTGCACCTACCGCGTGCGAACGAACGGCGCCTCCGAGCGCCGCTAGCCGCTTCCAAGCCGACGCCTCGACCGCCACGACCTGGCCACTGCGCGCGTTCCTTCGTGCGGAGCCGGCGCACGCGTGCGCACCTGCGCATGCGCCAGCGATCGGCGGCACAAAGACGACGCGGACATAACGCTCGGCGGCGTGTAATGTGTCACCTTCGTCAAGCGGTCGTGGCGTGAGGGTGTCGCCCGCGCAACATGCTGCGTATAATGGCCCAAAACCACGGAGTCCTGTGCGCCACGTCTCCCGCTTGCTCCTCATGATGCGCCGCTGGCGCCGCGCGAGGACGATCGCTGTGCGGGACGGCGCGCCTTCGCTGGTGCATTGAGATGTGAGCGCCTCGCTCCGGCGGGTGAGTCCAGGGAGGGACATGGCCGTTCGCACGTGGGTCGGGCGGTTCTGCGTGGTCGATGGCCGCGTGGAGGAAGAGGGGCCGTGGCTCGGCTCGCTCATCCGGCAGCGGCCCGACGAAGAAACCGACGAGCTGTACATCCTCATCGAGCCGGCGTCGGCGCTGAGCGCGGAGTTCACGTCGCAGCTCGTCGACGTGATCGTCAGGCTGTACGGCCGCGACCCGCTGTCGCTGACCGGCGCGCTCACACGCTCCCTCCGCGCCGCCCACGATCACCTGCGCGATTGGAACGAGAAGAGCCTGAAGGAGCACCAGGTCGGCGCGGGCACGAGTTGCCTCGCCCTGCGCGGCGCCGACGCGTATCTCGCCCAGGCGGGACCGAGCCTCGCGTACCTGCGCACGGCCGACGGCGGCTTCCGACGGTTGCAGGCCGAGCGGCCGGACCTCGAGCACGCGCTCGGCGTCGCGGACGAGTTTGAGCCGCGGCTTACGCGCATCCCGCTCGCGCCCGGCGACCTCGTGCTGCTCGCGTCCACGCAGCTCGATAAGGTCGTGCCGGCGCACCACATCGAGCGCATCCTCGCGCGCGGCTCCGACGACGCGCTGCCGGAGCTGTACCTCCTCTGCCGCGACCACCCCGACATGACGCTGATCATGCTCGCCGCGTTCGAAGAGGAGGCTGTGCCGCCGCCGGAGTACCTGACGAAGGACGGCGGCCGTGCCGGCGCCGCGATCATCCCCGCGGACAATGCGCCGCCCGCCGCTCAGGGCGCGCTCGTCGGCACGGCCGTGGGCACGGGCCCGGAGCCGGCCGAGGCGTCGCTCGCGGCGGGCGCCATCGGCGACATGCCGCTGCCGCCGCGCCCGGTGCAGGAGCAGGTGCGCGAGATCACCGAATCGACCGCGCCGCCGCCGGCCACCGGCATCCGCCTGCGCGGCGAGAGCGCCACGCCGCACTACCGCCGCTCGACAGGGCTGTCGCCGCTGCCGCAGCTCCACGTGCCGAAGCTGGCCGTCGCCGCCGTCATCGCGCTGGCGATCGTCGGGCTGCTGGCGTATGCGTTCCTGCCGGGCTCCGTGCGGCAGAGCCGCGAGGACAAGTTCACGTCGCTGGTCGCAAGCGCGCGCGAGGCGAACGCGCGCGCCCAGGCCACGGGCGACCCCGGCACCAGGCGCCAGTTGCTCGGCGACGCACGCGCGAAGCTGGCTGACGCCGAGAAGATCCACAAGGACAGCCCGGACGTCGCGTCGCTGCAGGCCGACGTGACGTCGGCGCTCACGGTGCTCGACGCGGTGTTCGAGATCAAGGACTTCACGCCGGTCGCCGACCTCCAGCAGCTCGTCACGGGCTCGCTGTCCGTCACGCGCACCGTCGTCGGCGGCAACAACGCCTACTTCCTGGACGCGAAGGGGAAGCGCGTGCTGCGCGTGCCGCTTGACGGCGCGTCGCCGCCGGAGACGGTGCTGCAGGCGGGCGAGCCGGCCGGCTTCGTCACGGCGTCGCGGCCGATGCAGATCGCCTGGTCGTCCGAGACGAGCAGCCTGACCATCGTCGACGACAAGCGGCAGGCGTTCGCCTACTTCCCCGACCGCGGCGCGCTGCCGGCGATGCTGCGCGCCGCCGACAGCATCGGCTCCGTCGACGCGATCGCGGGCTCCGGCGGCAACCTGTACGTGCTGGACGTGAAGGGGAACCAGGTGTGGCGCTATCTGCCGGGCCAGGGCGGCTACGACAGTGAGCGCACGGCGCTGCTCGACGGGGCCGACCTGCGCGACGCGACGGAGCTGGCCGTCGGGCAGGACGTGTACGTACTGGACGCGAAGCTCGGCATCCGGCGCTTCGTGGGCAAGGCGGAGACGCCGTTCCCGCTGTCCGGCATCGACGTGAAGCTGATGGCGCCGGTGTCGTTGTCGGTGCTGCCGGGGTCGAACCGGCTGGTGGTGGCGGACCACGGCAACAAGCGCATCGTCATCGCGTCGGCGGAGGGGCAGTTCCTGCGCCAGATCGTCAGCCCATCGTTCACGGACCTGCGCGCCGTCGCCGTGGACGAGGGGAAGAGCATCCTGTACGTGCTCAACGGCGACACGCTGCTCAAGGCCCCGTTCCCGCCGTAGCGTCGGGGCGATGAGAGGCCGGAGGTCAGAGGTCAGAACCTCCGCGGCGACAACCCTTTGACTGTCCGGAAGAAGGACCGTAAGCACTCGCCGGGCGAGAGTGCTAATGGCGAGCGCCGGCTGGTCGCCGGCGGCTGATCCGGCGCTTTGATTGACGGTTGTTTTTTCCGGGTTGCTCCACTTTTTCGTCTCCGGTGAAGCTGCCCGGGTGGCGACTTCCTGCCATTCTTTGATTGACCGACCATCTCGGGCAGCGTCCTGCGGCGCGGGCGGGCGGGCGCATGCGCTCGCACGGGCGGTGACGTCCAACTGGCGGAGGGCGCAGTGCCGGAACATGAGGCGATGGTACGCCGGCGGGCGGCGATCTCCTAGCGGGGCGTGTCACCCCCGACTGGATGTTGGATGTTAGATGGTGGAGGTTGGAGGCGGACGCTGGAGGTGGGGTGTGAGGCGGCTAGAATGAGCGCGATGGATTATGAAAAGGCTGTCTCGGTCAAGGTGCTGCGCCCGTACGTCATCGAGGTGACGTTCGCCGACGGTCTCGTGCGCCAGATCGACCTCGCGCCGGAGCTTTACGGCGAGGTCTTCGAGCCACTCAAGGACCCCGAGTACTTCGCCCGGGTGGCGATCGATCCGGCGCTGGGCGTCGTCGTGTGGCCCAACGGCGCCGACTTCAGCCCTGAATTCCTCTACAGCGGCGGCGCGGTCACGGCGGACACCGAGAGCGCGTGATCTCGCGCCGCGCGAGCCGTCGTCTCCGGCTTCCCGCTCTTCAGTCTTGTTTCGATGAACGCGTTCCACCGTCCGTACCGCAACTCGCCTGCCCGGCTTGACAGCACGCCGAGCCGTCACCGATGGCTCAAGCGGGCTGTATCCAGGTGGCGCGGGCGATGCCACGCAGTCCGCCGTCCTCCGAGAAGAGTGCCGAGCCTGCGTAGAGCTTGCGACCCTCCTCGCCCATCCGCCAGCCAACGGCCACGAGCCGCTCGCCGGGCCGCACCGGCGAGAGGAGCTTCGCGGCCATTCTGCCGAGAACCCCTCGGAGCCCGGGAAGGAACGCAATCCCCCCGGGGCAGTCCAGCGCCGCCCACAGGAACTCCGGCCGCACCGTCGCGTCGGCGCCGGCCAGCCACGCATCGGGCGTCCATGGCGCTGCGACAATGCCGCGTCCCGGCACATTTCCCGGGAGGATGCGCAGGCCCTCGCCCACAGCTCGCCCGGGTCCGCAGACGAGACAGGTGGGGAAGGGGTGATCGCGGAACCAGAGGTATGACTTCGAGGCGGCCACAGCCTCCTCGAAGGTGACGGGCTCGGGGACATCGAGCTCCACTGAGGCCAGGGCCGCCTCGGCGACGACCGCCTCGCCATCCAGCAGGACGGCCCGACCGCCGTCGCGACGCGCTACGTCGAGGGGCGTCTCCAGGGGAGGCGGCTTTCGCAGCGTGACCTCGACCGTGGCCTCCCCCGCCGGGGCGATGAGGCCGGCCAGCAGGCCGCACACGTAGCCGCCGTTCCCGGAGTCCGGCGGGCCGTGAAAGCGCCGGTCGATGATTACCTTCTCGTTCATTGAGAACCCGCTAACGCTCAAACAGGCATTGCTTTCGGCGCAACCATCGTACCCCGTCAACCTCCCCCTCCGGAACCTTCATCACGTCCTCGAGGACCGCAACCCCGTCGACCCTGACACCTTCGCCCCGCGCCTGGAAGCGGCGGGGTTCCGCGACGTGCGGGTGGTGAGCCCGGGGCGGGGGTTCTCGCGGCGGGCGCGGAAGGCGCGGTGACGACGCACGAGGCGTGGCGGCAGCGCGGTGTCGCGACGGCGATGCTGGAGCGCGCGGCGGAGTTCATGGCGGGCGAGCTCGGGCGTCGTTCGGTCTGCTGATCTGCCGGAAGGAGGTCTCGCCGGTGTACACGCGTGCGGGCTGGCAGTTGGTGGCGGGGCCGACGTCGTTTTCGCAGCCTGAGGCCCGGGCGACGTACCCGGAGGTCACGATGGTGCTGGCGCTTGGTGGCGATGTGTGGCCGGCGGGGGAGATCGATCTGCGCGGGTTGTCGTGGTAACGCGGCTGGAGTGGGGTCAAGCGGTTGACACTGGCGCGCCGAACACTGACCCGGTGATGCCGTCAAGTGTGAGCGCCGAGCGCCCCGGCCAATAACGCGCAGACGCGCGGTGGCCGCGAGCAGAGACCCGGGGAGGCTAGTCGGTCTGTAGATCGTTCTTGATTAGCTCTGCGAGCGCATCTGCTTCCGATTCCGGAATCACTTTCCTCACGCCATCGGCCAACCTGAGAATCTGAATCGCCTGATCGTACTTCTTCCTGGCGGATGCTCCGTCAGACGGGGCATCAGTGATGATTGCAGTCATTTCGAAGTTGTTTTCACGGCGCAGCTCAACGAGGCGCCCTGTCCACTTGTTCGCCTCGTCGACCATTTGAGCCGGATAGATGTAGTCGAGTGATATGGGCTGCGCCACTTGGCGATGCCCGTTGTGCCACCCCACGGCAAACGTGTATTCGAAGCGCGGAGTGCTAAGCGTCACGTCGCCTTGGAGCTTGGGCTCCAGTTTCTGGATAGAAGGCCGTTTGCGTACTGCTTCCCAAAGGGCCCGATCGTCGACACGTTCTCGCGGCTTGTTCTCCTCGAGGCTAAGAACGTACTCATCGAACAGTTGATCGGCTCGCTCGGCTATGTCGGCGGTGAACCCCCAGCGTAGAGGTGTGCAGCCGAAGTTACTCACGGTCGGCGGAAGGACACGGTTCAGGATGTCGTTAAGAGATTTCGATGGCTCCAGCAACTGCGCGTGCGCCGCCGCCCCCGCCGATCCTGCGACGGATTGGAAGGCCGCGATAAGATGACGGACCATGCGCCGGTACCCGCCCCCTTGAAGATCTGGGAACAGAGACGTGAGCCTCCCGTAGTGTTCGGAGACGCGCCAAGCGAACTGCCCTGTCGCAGGTGCATAAATGGCTAGGCCAATGTTAACGCGCTCCTCAGACGACACGACGGGTCGAAACTGTACTAGAGCGTACTCGTAGTCGAGGGTACTGCCTTTTGGCTCTGTCATTATTGCGCCTCCGTCTTGATTTCGTCGACTTGGAGGGGTCCGATGTGGCGACGGGCGCCGAGGAACTCCTTGAGAGAGGTTCGCTCTGCGGCGTTGGCCCAGTCTGCGGGGATCTGCGCAATAGCCCAGGTTAAGAACGCGTTGTCCACCGCTTGATCCCAAGCCTTCCACACGGGATCAAAGCTCAGGCCCTTCCCCTGGACGATAGGAAAGGCGGCGTGGAGGTGTATGTTAGCAGATCCGTACAGCGTCGTTCCCGTCAGGCCATCGACCGCCGCAGTCCACGTCGGGGCCAAGAGTCCGTGGTCAATCGCAAACAGCGTCTCGCCGTTCCAGAGCACGTTCGGGTTCGATGGCTTTCGGTCGGCGTTGAACGCCAGAGCATCAACGGTTAGAATCCGGCTCCACGCTGCTGGGTCTCTCGATGGTGTCTCGTAGACGTTGTTGATGACAAGAGAACCGAAGTTTGGTCCAAGGCTTCTCCGAATACGCTCGGCGTGAGGGCTCCTCGATGACGCGCGAACGAAATTGTCGTCAATGTCGACGACAGCGTAGTCGGGGACGGAGAAGCCGAGTCGCCGCAAGAGAATGGCTCCCATGAGTTCGCGACTGAGGCAGAGTTCCCAGGGATACTGATCCGGCACCATCGGGTCCCTCAACTTGAGGATGACCTCGTGACGGATGCCGTCGAGGGACTTGCATTGCACACGGAGAGGACGAGATCTGCCACCGGCAGCCTCCCCTCGCAGTTCCACCGGCGCAAGGCGCATAGGCGCGAGATCAGAATAGGCTGTAGCTACCGTTTTGGCCGCCTCCTGCCGACGAGTATACCCTCCATCAATGTCGGTCGGTCTGGGTGTCGAGACAGTAGGGACGGCTATTCAACCCGTTTCTGAGGTTCCCGAATCTGCGGCGCGCTCGCCTACACCCGCGTCACCGCACCCTCACTCGCGCTCGACACGAGCGCCGCATACTTCGCCATCACCCCGCTGGTGTAGCGCGGCGCCGGCGGGCGCCAGTCGCGGAGGCGGGCGGCGATCTCGTCGTCGGTGAGGTCGACGTCGAGGCGGCGGTTGGGGATGTCGAAGCTGATCGTGTCGCCCTCAACGAGGGCGGCGATCGGGCCGCCGACGAACGCCTCCGGGGCGACGTGGCCGGCCATGAGCCCGCGCGTCGCGCCGCTGAAGCGGCCGTCGGTGAGCAGCGCCACGGTCTCGCCCATGCCCTCGCCGACGATCGCCGACGTGACGCCGAGCATCTCGCGCATGCCGGGGCCGCCCTTCGGCCCCTCGTAGCGGATGACGACGACGTCGCCGGGGTTGATCCTGTGGCTCGTGACGGCGGCCATCGCGTCCTCCTCGCGGTCGAAGACGCGCGCGGGGCCGCGGTGCGTCATGCGCTCGTGGCCGGCGACCTTGACGACGCAGCCCTCCGGCGCCAGATTGCCGTGCAGGATGACGAGGCCGCCCGTCGTCTTCAGCGGGTCCTTCAACGTATGCACGACGTCTTGCCCCGGCGTCTCGACGGCGAGCTTCGCCTCCTCGCCGAATGAGCGGCCGCTGGGCGTCGGCCGCGACGCGTCGACGAAGCCGCCCTCGACGAGGCGCCGCGCGACGAGCTGCATGCCGCCGGCGCGGTCGAGGTCCGCGGCCAGGTAGCGGCCGCCGGGGCGGAGGTCGGCGAGCAGCGGCGTGCGCGCGCTGACGGTGTCGAAGTCGTCGATCTTCAGCGGCACGCCGGCCTCGCGGGCCAGCGCCAGCAGGTGCAGCACGGCGTTCGTCGAGCCGCCGGTCGCGGCGACGCCGGCGATCGCGTTGTCGAACGCCGGGCGCGTCAGGATGTCGAGCGGGCGGACGTTGCGGCGCAGCACGTCCATCACGACCTCGCCGGCGCGCACGCCGACGTCGTCCTTGCGCGGGTCGACGGCCGGCACGCCGTTGGCGCCCATCGGCGAGAGGCCGATGAACTCCATCGCCAGCGACATGGTGTTGGCGGTGAACTGGCCGCCGCAGGCGCCGGGCCCCGGGCAGGCGGCGTGCTCCAGGCGGTCGAGGTCGGCGTCGGAGAGCGTGCCGGCGGCGTTCTGGCCGACGCCCTCGAACACGTCCTGGATGTTGACGTCGCGGCC
>Ga0153916_10003982_pt1 | contig 11088 bp, 8 predicted proteins | sample Opewatmetagenome_FD_109642 | JGI IMG/M metagenome (GOLD analysis project Ga0153916, IMG submission 109642) | Freshwater wetland microbial communities from Ohio, USA - Open water 3 Core 3 Depth 4 metaG | ecosystem: Environmental > Aquatic > Freshwater > Wetlands | place: USA: Ohio, Lake Erie, Old...
GACGACAAACCGCCGATGGGATGGAGCAGTTTCGACTGTTACGGCTATGCAGTTATTGAAGAGCAGGTGAAAGCCAATGCCGATTTCATGGCGAAGAATCTGAAACAGTTTGGCTGGGAGTATGTCGTTGTCGACTACGTCTGGGCCCACCCCCTTCTCGGTCCCGGTCCCGCACGCGACCAAGATACTCAACTCCGCCCGCGTCTGAACATGGATGCGTTCGGGAGGCTCATTCCTGACACGACCAGGTTTCCATCCTCCTCGAAAGGTCGCGGCTTCAAGGCCCTTGGCGACTACGTCCACGCGCTTGGACTCAAGTTCGGCATCCACGTGATGCGGGGGATTCCGCGGCAGGCGGTTGCCGAGAATTCTCCGATCCTCAATTCACCGGTGCGGGGGGGTGATATCGCTGACCGGGCTGACACCTGCCTCTGGCTCAACCATATGTATGGTGTGGATCTGAACAAGCCAGGGGGACAAGAGTATCTCAACTCCCTCGTGGATCTCTACGCGTCGTGGGGGGTCGATTTCCTCAAGGTTGACGATCTGAGCGAGCCATACCACCAGGCGGAGGTGGAGGGCTACCAGGCTGCAATTGCCCGGTGCGGGCGCCCGATCGTGTTCAGCACATCGCCCGGACCGACGCCGATCGAGAATGCGCTTCACATCCAGAAGAATGCCAACATGTGGCGCTTGCTGGCAGATCTCTGGGACACCTGGCCGGACGTGAGCTTCGCTTTTGACCAGCAGTACCGCTGGTATTCCTATGCCGGCCCCGGGCACTGGCCGGACCTCGATAAGCTTCCTCTCGGCAAGCTTGCGAAATACGGGCCCGTCGGGGAGGAGCGGTTCACCCGGCTCACGCGTGATGAGCAGGTGTCCCTGATAACACTCTGGTGTATCACCCGTGCGCCCCTTATGTTTGGTGGAAATCTCCCCGAGAACGACGAGTTCACTGAATCCCTCCTCACCAATGAAGAGGTTCTCGCAGTGAACCAGGAGAGTGCGGACAACGCCATCGTCTACCACGGCCTCCAGCCGATCTGGGTCGCGTCTGTCCCCGGTACGCGGGACAAGTACCTTGCCCTTTTCAACCGGGCCGAGAGAGGCCCGCGGCAGATCCAGCTCACCCTGAGCGATATCGGTGTTGCCAAATGCGCGGTCCGTGACCTGTGGCAGAAAAAGGAAATGGGCGAAATGACCGGTCATTTCTCCCTGTCGCTGCCCGCACACGGGGCCGGCCTGTTCAGGCTGACGGCGATCGAACCCACTGCTGTCACTCCCCATCCCATCGCACAGCCCCCACTGCGCGTGGAAGGGAGGAGCTACGAAGCGGAATCTCCCGAAAACCTCCTCGCAGGATCGGCGGTGGTCGTGACCGATCTCCCGGAGGCATACACGTCCGGCGGACAGTACGTCAAGGGGATAGGTCGCCGGTCGGCGAGCTTCATCCGTTTCAGGAAGGTCGTTGTCCAGCAGGCGGGACTCTATTCGCTTGGGCTCTACTACATGACCGCGGAAGAACGAAAGGCGTATGTGAGCGCCAACGGCGGCCAGAAATACTACTATACCTTTCCTTCCACCGGAGGTCGGGACGGTTTCTACCTTGGTGTCAAGGAAGTCAAAGTGACCCTGCGGCAGGGGGAGAACAGTATTGAGATCGGAAATGAGACAGCCTGGGCACCCGATGTTGATCGGATTGTGCTCGTAGGCGAGAAGTGAGAGTCTCGAGACCCGGGATCAAAGGCAGACGATCCTGCGGGACTGAACCGGTGGAATGAAAACGGCAGAGCCGACCTTGGTGGTCGGCTCTGCTCGCTGATTGACGGCTGAAGACCAATCTTACTTCAGCTTCCCTTTCTCTGCTGCCTCCTTCAGATCTTCGTTGGCAAAGATGGCGATGTCGACCCGCCGATTCTTGGCCTTTCCGTCCACCGTCTCGTTCGACGCGACAGGCTGGGACTCACCGTATCCGACCGCTGTGAATCGTCCACCGACCACTCCCTGCTCCTTGGCAAAGCCCGAGACCGAAGCCGCCCGACGCTCTGAGAGGGCCTGGTTGTATGCATCCGTGCCGTCGGAATCCGTGTGCCCTTCGACGAGAATGTTGGTGTCTGAGTACTTCTTCAGAATTGTGGAGAGCTTCGCGATGTTTGTCCTGGCGTCTTCCTTCAGGGTCGAGGAATTCACGTCGAAAAGGATCCCCGAATCAAATGTGATTTTGATCCCCTCACCGATCCGCTCTATCTTCGCCCCCTCCAGGTCCTTCTGCATCTCCGCGGCTTGTCTGTCCATGTAGTTCCCGATCAGCGCACCTGCGGTTCCCCCCACAACGGCTCCGATGATCGCCCCTACGGCGGTGTTCCCCGCCTGTTTCCCGATAACGGCCCCGAGCGCGCCGCCTGCTGCTGCCCCGATTGCCCCTCCCTTTACGGTGTTGCTCGCGGAGCATCCCAGACCCAGCAACGACATGGAAAGCGTGATCACAAGAATTCCCTTGAACGCGTTTGTCCTCATTTTCCTACTCCTTCGGTACTGTTAACGGAATTGGCGTAGACCCCTTTTGAAAACATAGCAAAACCGCTAGTCAATTTCAAGAGGTTCACGGGTATTCCCGCGCTACTGGAGGAGCTTCCGCTTCTTCTCCCACCGTTCCCTCAATCGAACCGAATCGAGTCCAAGGTAGTTGCCGCGGGAAAGAAGGTTCTTCCCAACGCAGACGAGGCGGAGCGCATGCTTGCCCCGGGCAAGCTTGTGGCTGCCGAGATAGATGTCCTTGACTGCGAGATCCTTCGAGAAGAAGTCGAAGTCGTGCAGTTTCTGGCCAGCCATGTAATCCTCCGGCTGCCGAACGTTTTTGTCGTCAAGGAATATCCGGTAGATCCCATAGTCCTCTGCAGAGGTGCACCGGAGAATCAGGCCCCGATACTGCTCCTTCTCAACTGTGAACTCAACTTCCAATTCTCCTTCATTGCCTACAGGCCTGTAGAAGAGCTGGCCGTCACCCGTCCAGTCATACCCTTTCTGAAGCTCGAGAAGTCCCGGTGAATGCTTTGCGGTCGCAAGGAGGGTCTTTCCTTCCATGGTGACATCGATATCGGGGAGCAGCCGTTCGGAGAGGGGAGGAAGGGTAGTAAACCGCTTCGGTTGACCGATCTGGTACCAGAAGGCCACTGTCGCGATGTCGTCCTCCCGCTCGACATGTCCTTCCACTTTGCCGCTCTCGGTCTCGTCCTCGCTGATCCAACCCGTGTGCTCGATTTCAAAGCGGAGCGACTTGGTGAAGCGCACGGGGTCAGGAATGTGCCACCGGTAGAGGCAGTACTGAACGCCGAGGTCTTCGAAATCGTTGCTCATATACGTGCAGCCGAAGTACGGGAAGAGGGTCTCGTTTAATCCCCAGGCCATCAAGAAGTAGTCTTCTGTTCCCGTTCCCTGAATCGTCGGTTTCGTGTCCCCGTCGACATAGAATTTCGCATCTCCTTCGCCAAACCAGAACGGGCTCCTCGATCTGATTGACATCACGGTGCCGACGTAGTGGCCCGCTCCTATCGCATCGAGAATCAAGTAGTCATGACCTGTCTTTTCCGGAAATTCATTCCGGTATTGAGCGCAGAAATAGCCGGTTCCCTCTGGCAGTGATCCCTGGGCGGTGTAATCGACGTGATAGTAGAAACTCCTCACATTCTTCTTCCCCTCATTGGTGATCGTGACGACCCCGTGTTTGTAGAAAGGCATCGGCCAGAAGCTGTTGTACCCGTCTCCGCTTTCCACCATCATCGGTGCTGAACGGATTTCGCGTCGCAGACCGAACCCCGCGCCAAAGAAATCGCCCAGCGGTGCTTCCACCGCCGGTGCGCTGGCGTCATCCCAATACATCCGCAGCACGATCTCATCGGGTCGGGCTGAACCGGTCTGCTCCAGCCAGTTTGGGCGGGCCTCGTTGAAGGTGAGCCAGATGTGGTGGATGATCGCGGGGCCTTTGATGTCCGCGAGCACCTTTGTCTCACCCGGAGCTACGTATCTGATCCTGTCAGCATTGCTGTTGGGATTCGGGTCAGCTGAGGTGACGGCTTTTGACTGACTGGGACGTATCTGCATGAGGCCCGAAAGGTCCTGGGCACTGGAGGGAATCTCGCAGAGCAGGGAAAGGGCGATGAGGACGGGCAGAAGAGACGCTCTCTCCCTGAGGAGACCGTGGTTGGTGCGAGTGGGGGCACATGAACGCATTCTTCACTCCTGTAGTTTGCCCGCATGATACGTGCGAAAATGAGGAAAATCAACGCTGGAGAAATGTCGTGTCATTTGGCAGAATCTACCCGGCCCCCGCAATTCCGAGGGGGTTTTCGGGCAGGTTGGGCTGGCATGCCAGTTGTATCTACTCCCTGATGGCATGGTACGTTCTGCCACTGGTTCAGTTATCTGCTGAAAGTGAGGGTACGTCGATGAGACCGATCGCTGCTGCTTGCGCCCACGTGGTTGTCATAGGGGCCCTTGCACTGGTGCCTTCGTGCAAGGACAATTCCGCCGATCCCGGCAGCACAGCCGGGAGCACTGCGACTGCAAATCACACATCTATCGACCTGGCGGGGGTTCCGCAGTCCTGGGTGGAGACGGCAAAGACTGGCCTCCGGATTGCCTACGGACACACTTCTCACGGCAGCCAGATCATCGATGGTATGAGCGGATTGGTGACGTTCAAGGGGGCGCTCTATTCATTCAACAGCTCCGGTTCCGGTGGAGCCCTCACGTTGATCGACAATCCTTTCTCCGGAGCCTATGACCTGGGGAACCCGGATCGAACGGCATGGGCCGCTGCCACACGGACTTACCTCAACCAGCATCCGGAAATCAACGTGATCATCTGGTCCTGGTGCGGGCAGGTGAGCAGCGCGACAGCAAGTGACATCGATACCTATCTTTCGCTTATGTCCGCTCTTGAAGCGGACTATCCGAACGTCCGCTTCGTGTATATGACGGGGCACCTCGACGGGACAGGATTGACCGGAAACCTCCACCTGCGCAATGAGCAGATCCGTTCCTATTGCAGCCAGAACCACAAACTGCTTTATGATTTTGCAGATATCGAGAGCCACAACCCCGACGGCGTCTACTTCGGGGGCAAGAATCCAAACGACAACTGTGACTACGATTCTGACGGGAACGGGTCGCTGGACGCGAACTGGGCCATCGAGTGGCAGAATGCCCATCCGGGTCTCTGGTACAGCTGCAGTTCCGCACACTCACAGCCGCTTAATGCCAACATGAAGGCCTATGCGGCATGGTACCTGTGGGCGCGCATCGCCGGATGGAACGGGATGTAGGTGGCGTTTCCCTGAGTGATACGGAGACGCTATCCTCTTGAGAGGTCGATGATCTCGATCCGGTGGTTTGTCAGCGGCCGCAAGGAAGACGGGCCTTCGATGAGAATAGCGGACCCTTCTCTGGTTGTTGCGGCAAGGAGGCGGTCCCGCACGTATGCATTCCAGTCTTCTGGAAGGTCAACTTCCTGCACAGGCATGACGCCATAGGAGAACAGGAGATTCCGGACCGTGGCCGGATCCGGGCTGACCGCTGCTATCCAGACAGGAGATTTGAAGCGCGCGATGGCGCGTGCCGTTGTCCCGCTGAGAGTCGGGACGACGATGAGGAGCGGCTTGAGGTACTGCAGAAGAGTCTCGAGCGTCATGGAAATGACGTCTGCCGCCCGCAGCGCATGAATCTGTTCCGCCTTCCGGATTGCCTCACGCATCTCCAGCCGCGGGAAGTATGCTTCCGTGGCTTCCGCGATGCGCGAGAGCATCGCGACTGATTCCACAGGGAACCTTCCCATTGCCGACTCGCCCGACAACATCATGGCATCGGTGCCGTCGAGGATGGCATTAGCGACGTCTGTTGCCTCCGCCCGCGTGGGGAGGCGGTTGAGCGTCATGGATTCGAGCATCTGGGTGGCGGTGATCACCGGCTTCCCCAGGCAATTCGCCTGCCGGATGATCCGCTTCTGCGCAACGGCAATCTCTTCAATTGGAATCTCCACCCCTAGGTCTCCCCGCGCCACCATGACCCCGTCGGCGGCCTCCAGGAGTGCATCAAGGTTGCTGAGTGCCCGCGAGCGTTCGATCTTCGCGATGACGAAAGGGTGGTGTCCGCCGGACGCTGCCGCTTGGCGCAGGGCGGCGATATCCGCCGGGCTTTCGACGAACGACTGGCTGACTGCGTCGACTCCCTCCTCAAGAGCGAATTTCAGACAACGGCGATCGTTTTCGGTGAAGGCGTTGATCCCGAGGTCAATACCCGGGATGTTCAGTCCCTTGCGCGAACGAAGCTCTCCCCCCGCGACCACCCGGCATTCCACCTCGGCCCCCCGCACGCGTTCCACCTTGAGCTGAACGATGCCGTCGTTCAAGAAGATTGGATCGCCGCTCCTGACGACCGCAGGCAATCTGGCGAAGGTGACCGAGACTCTGGAGGGATCGCCCACGATTTCCTCCGTTGTCAGCGTGAAAAGGTTGTCGTTCCGAACTTCGATGGGATCCTGCGCGAAGTCACCGATCCGCATCTTCGGGCCCGGAAGGTCTGCCATGATGGCCAGCGCCTGGCCTGAGCGGCGCGAGGCCTCACGGAGGTCCCGTATAGCCCGGCGGTGTCCTTCAAAATCCCCGTGCGAGAAATTGAGCCGTGCGATGTTCATCCCCGCCTCCAGCATCCGGATCATCGTGGCGATGTCCTGTGACGCGGGGCCGATCGTGGCGACGATCTTCGTTTTGTGTCCCGGTAGTGCCAGTCCCTTATCCTGCATGGGAGGGGGTCTCTTTCAGTGTTGTGGTATGAGATGATACAGAACAGGCCCGACATCCGCAATGAAGCCGTGAGCCGGGATTCGCCCACAGCTGCGGTTGCGGGGGTTAGGTGAAGAATCCCGTGCGGAGGACCCCCCGAGTTTGGCCGCCGGTGCTGTCGCGGGAGGCTTCGTTGCTGGCCGGACCCTCCACTCCGAGAGCCGCGGGATTGATCAGGAGGATTTTCGGCCCGCGATTCATAAGGACCCCTCCTTACATCTACATCGTCCGTCGGCCGTCAATGAGGAGCCTGATGGGAAAAGAACCGTCCATCAGTGCACAAAGAGTCTCTTGGTGGCGAAATCCGGATCACTCGTGAGGTTCACTCCGAGCTTTCTGAGTCCAGCCTCGTCCCCGGGCGAGGGGATGTGCGTCAGGTGGGCCTCCCGACCTCTGAGCTCCTTCAGTTTCTCCACCGCGATCTGTGCCGCAGGATTCATTGTTGCGCTGATGCTGAGCGCAATGAGCGTCTCCTCCAGATCCAGGCTGAGCATCTTCCCTCGCAGCACATCTTTCTTGAAATGGGTGAGTGATTCAATAATGGTCAAAGGGAGGAGATGGATGGGGTCCGGCAGGCCCGCGAGCCGTTTGATGGCGTTGAGGACCAGAGACGAGGATGCATGCATGAGGGGTGAGTTCTTGCCGGTTACGATTGAACCGTCCTCGAGCTCCAGCGCGGCCCCGCAGTACACGCCGTCGCTCCCCTTGCCCGCTTTTTCCGCATCGAGAGCGGCCTCTCGGGCCGCGACCGCCGTTCTGCGATCCTCTGGCTTGGCTCCAAGTTCCTCCATCAGCAGCTGGGCACGCTGGACGGTGTCCTTGTCCGTCATCCCCATCGCGTACTCGCAGGCATAGCGGAAGTAGCGGCGGATGACTTCCTGGACCGCTGCGGCCCGGACCGCGCTGTCGTCGACGATCCCGTACGCCGCACAATTTACCCCCATGTCGGTCGGTGATCTGTAGAAGGAGTCCTCATGCGTGATCTTCTCGATGATCCGTTTGAGAAGAGGGAAGGCCTCCACATCGCGATTGTAGTTGACCGCCTTAACGTTGTACGCCTCGAGGTGGAAGGAATCGAGGAGGTTGAAATCCCTGATGTCGGCTGTTGCCGCCTCGTACGCCACATTCACGGGGTGCTTCAGGGGGAGGTTCCAGATGGGAAACGTCTCGAATTTCGCGTAGCCGGCATGGATTCCCCGTCGCCAGTCGTGGTACAGCTGTGATAGGCAGGTGGCCAGTTTGCCGCTCATGGGGCCCGGACCGCTGACGATCACAATGGGGTGAGACGTCTGTATGTAGGAGTTGGCACCGTACCCCTCGTCGCTCACAACCGTGTCCACGTCCGCGGGGTACCCCTTTGTGAATCGGTGAAGGTAGACCTTGATGCTGCGACGTTCCAACTTGTCGCGGAACACGATAGCCGAGGGCTGATTGTCAAAACGGGTAATGACAACACCTGTCACGGCGATTTCGTTCTCGCGGAGGTCATCGATGAGTTTCAACGCGTCTGCATCGTACGTGATGCCGAAGTCAGCACGGATTTTCTTCCGCTCAATGTCTCCCGCATAGATGCAGAGGATGACCTCGGCCTTGTCCCGTAGCTGCCGCAGCAGGCGGATCTTGACGTTGGGGTCGAAGCCAGGCAGCACACGGGCCGCATGGTAGTCAAACATCAGTTTGCCGCCGAATTCGAGATAGAGCTTGTTGTCAAACCTCTGGACGCGCTCGAGGATTGCAGCCGTCTGTTCGGCCAGGTACGTCTCGTTGTCGAAGCCGGTCGTCACGGTCGGGGTTTCTCCTGTTCTGGACTATTTGAGGTATCCCACTGTCTGTGCGAGCAGGATCCTCTGGTTCGGTGCGAGTTTCACGAGGGCCTTGAGCTCATTTCGGTCCACAAGACCGCGGACCACGACGCCGAGTCCCTCTGAAGCACAATAGAGATAAACGTTCTGCGCGATGAATCCGCAGTCAGCCCCTACGTAGAATGCCGCCTCCTCGGCTGATTGCGTCCCCGTCGTGCTCATGTCTGCGACATAGACGAGGTTGAGCGGTGCCTCGCTCACAAAGTCCTGCATACCCGTCTTTGCGCGCAGGTCTCCGGTCGTGATGCGATTCAGGGCATGCGCCTTTGCGTCGTAGAGATAGACCCCCTCACTCATGAAAAGGAGGATCTCGATTTCCTGCCGGTTGCGAGCAGAAGGCGCAGTGCGGCGGCCGTCAGGCCTGTTGACGCCGAATGCCGCCCAGAGGAGATTCGAGAGAACCTGCGGTGGAATCTTCCTGTCGCTGAATGACCGGGAGGACTTCCGTTCCTTCAGAGCCTGGAGGAGTGGCTTTCCGCCGGTTGAGTCAGGCCTGGGAAGCTGAAGCGTTTGTGGGGCCTCCTGGCCCAAAAGGGGTTGAAGCGTCACCAGGATCAGAACGACAATGCCAAGAACCCTGGTTTTCATGGCTGCCCTCCGAATGTTGGGTTGTCACGTGACGTTGCGGGGGGTGACGACGGATGCAATCGAAAAGTACGGTGGCATTTGGCCAAAATCAATGCGGGAAAAACGCTCTTTTCTTTCTGATTGGATGACACTATATTGTCTCGGGAAGAAACCACTGCTGGTTCTTATGACCCCTCACGAGGAGACCATCGCATGAAAAGCGTCAAAGGGACAAAAACGGAAAAGAACCTCCTGACCGCGTTTGCCGGAGAATCGCAGGCGCGGAACCGGTACAGCTTTTTTGCAGCGAAGGCCCGGAAGGAAGGATTCGAGCAAATCGCGGCGATTTTTGAAGAGACAGCTGACAACGAGCGGGTGCATGCCAAACGCTTTTTCGAGTTTCTGAAGGGGGGGGAGGTGGAGGTGACCGCAGCGTTCCCCGCAGGCGTGATCGGTTCAAGTGCGGAGAATCTGAAAGCCGCGGCCGATGGCGAGCAGTACGAGCACACCACCATGTATCCCGGCTTTGCCGCAGTGGCGAAAGACGAAGGCTTCCCCGAAATTGCGACGGCATTCCGGGCGATCGCGATCGCCGAGAAGGCGCACGAGGCCCGGTACCGGAAACTTCAGAAAGAGGTGGAAGAGGGGAGATTCTTCAAGAAAGAGAAGGTCGTGCGCTGGAAATGCCGCAAGTGCGGGTATATCCACGAAGGGAAGACCCCACCGCAGAACTGCCCCGCGTGCAACCATCCGGCTTCGTACTTCGAGGTTGTCGAAGACCTGCCATAGCAGCTGCTCATCCATTCGACGAAAAAGGGTCCGGGATGTAGCGGACCTTTTTTCGTGCGTCCGGGGCAGTTCCTCATGATGGCCCCGGTAGACCGTTGATGCGTCACTGTGGCAGGCGTGCTTCAAACGCATACATTCCTGATCCTACTTCGAAGATCATGACGTCGTTTTCGCGGCCAACCTGCCGGATATCCTTCCGCCGAAGGACAGGGACGCCACCTTCCTTGATCGATTCAGGGCTTGCGGCCGGCACGTAGATTCTCCCGATTGTGTTGGGGGGGACTCTCACCTGCAGTATCATCGTTTTTCCCCTTCGCTCCCACGAGCTCGAGAGTCGTCCCTGTGGCGAATCATAGTGTGCCCGCACCCAGGAGAGACCGCCCAAAACCGCCGGCCTGATGATGACTCTCCGGAATCCCGGGCCCGCATCGTCCGGACGGATCCCCGCCAGGCCGGAGAAGAACCATTCCTCAGCGTGCCCGAGCATGCAGTGGTTCTGCGAGCTGCCTGAATTCGCGTCCCACGCTTCGGTGAGGGTCGTTGCCCCCTTTCGCAGCTGGTCAGCGTATCCCGGCCCCTCTTTCTGTGTCACCATTGCATAGAGGACATCATTCCGGCAAGCGTCCTTGAGTGCCTGCACGACGTACATGAAGCCGACGTCGCCCGCTGTTACGCGATAGTTGTTCGTCGCGACGGAACGGACAAGGTTCTCCACGACTCCCTGTCGTTCTCCCTCCGGAACCAGCCCCGTCACCAGCGGCATCGCCAGCGCAGTCTGGCTCCCGCGGTCGTACAGATGAGAGTCAGCCCGGAAGAAGTGGCTGTTGAACTCCCGGCGCACACTGTCAGCCAATGCGGAATACCTCTTGACATCGGCGTCCCTGCGGAGGGTCTCCGCCGTCTTCTCCAGCACCATGATATCAGCGTAGTATGTCGCTGTCGCGGTGAGTCCTGTGGAGGTCAGTTGTGAAGTTCCCGGGTCTTTTGGGCCGATGTCATACCAGTCCCCGAGGCCGTGTGAAACAATATGC
>Ga0153916_10003983_pt1 | contig 11088 bp, 9 predicted proteins | sample Opewatmetagenome_FD_109642 | JGI IMG/M metagenome (GOLD analysis project Ga0153916, IMG submission 109642) | Freshwater wetland microbial communities from Ohio, USA - Open water 3 Core 3 Depth 4 metaG | ecosystem: Environmental > Aquatic > Freshwater > Wetlands | place: USA: Ohio, Lake Erie, Old...
GAGCCCCGGCGACTACAGCGTCGACGAGAAAGCGCATCAGGTCCTGCTGTCGGAGGCCGGCCACGAGCGCGCCGAGGCGCTGCTCGCCGAGAGTGGGATGCTGCCGTTCGGAGGCAGCCTCTACGATCCCTCCAACATCAACCTGGTGCATCATCTCTATGCAGCGCTGCGCGCGCACACGCTGTTCCATCGCGACCAGCAGTATGTGGTGCAGGATGACGAAATCATCATCGTCGACGAATTCACCGGACGCCTGATGCCGGGGCGGCGCTGGTCGGATGGCCTGCACCAGGCGGTCGAGGCGAAGGAGGGCGTTTCGATCCAGCGCGAGAACCAGACGCTGGCTTCGATCACCTTTCAGAACTACTTCCGCATGTACGCGAAGCTCGCGGGCATGACCGGCACGGCCGACACCGAGGCCTACGAGTTCCAGCACATCTACCGCCTCGAAGTGATGGTGATCCCGACGCACCAGCCGATGATCCGAGATGACCGCATGGACCAGGTCTACCAGACCGCGCGCGAGAAATACGAGGCGGTGATCAAGGACATTCAGGATTGTTACGCGCGCGGCCAGCCGGTGCTGGTCGGCACCACCTCGATCGAGAATTCCGAGCTGCTGTCGAAGCTGCTGGACAAGGAAAAACTGCCGCACAACGTGCTGAACGCCAAGCAGCATGCGCGCGAGGCCGAGATCGTGGCGCAGGCAGGGCGGCCGAAGATGATCACGATTGCAACCAATATGGCTGGCCGCGGCACCGACATCGTGCTCGGCGGCAACCCCGAGCCGGAAATCAACCAGATCCGCGCCGACGAGACGCTCGATGAGGCGACCCGGCAGCGGCGCATCGAGGAAGTCCGCCACAACTGGCAGAAGCTGCACAACCAGGTGGTCGCCGCCGGCGGTCTGCACATTATCGCGACCGAGCGCCACGAGTCGCGGCGCGTCGACAACCAACTGCGCGGCCGCTCGGGGCGCCAGGGCGACCCGGGCTCGAGCCGGTTCTACCTGTCGCTCGAAGACCCGTTGCTGCGGATATTCGCCTCGGACCGCGTCGCCGCGATCATGCAGCGGCTCAAAATGCCGGACGGCGAGGCGATCGAGCATCCGTGGGTGACGCGCGCGATCGAAAACGCGCAGCGCAAGGTCGAAGCGCGCAACTTCGATATGCGCAAGCACCTGCTCGAATACGACGACGTCGCCAGCGACCAGCGCAAGGCGATTTACGAATCGCGCAACCAGCTGCTCGAATCGGCCGATATTTCGGAGCGCATCACCGCGATCCGCGCCGAAGTGATCAACGGCTTCATCACCCAGCATATCCCGCCGGAAAGCCTGGAAGAGCAGTGGGACATCGGGGGGCTCGAGAAAACGCTCAACGCCGAGCTGCAGCTCGAATTGCCGATCAAGCAGTGGCTCGCGGACGAAAGCGACCTCGACGAGGACAAGGTGCGCGCGCGCATCATCGATCACGCCGACCGCAAGTACCAGGACAAGATCGCCGACGTCGATCCGCAGGCGATGCGCCAGTTCGAGCGCGCGATCATGCTGCAAAGCGTCGACTCGCATTGGCGCGAGCATCTTGCCGCGCTCGACCATCTGCGCCAGGGCATCCATCTGAGGAGCTACGCCCAGAAAACGCCGACGCAGGAATACAAGAAGGAAGCGTTCGAGCTGTTCTCGCTGATGCTCGACATGGTCAACACCGAGGTCACGAAGATCCTGATGACGGTGCAGATCAGGAGCGAGGCCGAGCTGCAGAAGGTCGAGGAGCCCGAAGCTCCGAAGAACGTGCAGTATCACCACGCCGACTACGACGAGGCGCTCGCCCAGGCGGACGCCGACGCCGCGGCGCCCGCGGCGCCCGCGGCGCAGACTTTCGTGCGGCAGGGGCAGAAGGTCGGGCGCAACGATCCGTGTCCGTGCGGCTCGGGCAAGAAGTACAAGCATTGCCACGGCCGGCTCACCTAGAGCTGAGCCGCCAAGACGCCAAGAGCGCCAGGGAAAATATGCCGGTCAATCTTTCCGCTCCTGATTCCGCGCCGCTGCTGCCGGTTCCCGGGGTTGCGCTCGGCGTGGCGGAAGCGAATATCCGCAAGCCGGACCGCAAGGACCTGCTGGTGATCCGGCTCGATGATGGCGCGAAAGTCGCCGGCGTGTTCACGCAGAACCGCTTTTGCGCAGCTCCGGTGGTGATCACGCGCCAGCATCTGTCGATGGTCGATCCGAATGCCTCGATTCGCGCGCTGGTGGTAAACACCGGCAACGCCAATGCCGGGACCGGGAAGGACGGACTTGCGAATGCGCGCCAGACCTGTGCCGCACTGGCGCAATTGCTCGGCTGCACCTCGGTCCAGGTGCTGCCTTTTTCGACCGGTGTCATCATGGAGCCGCTGCCGGTCGAGCGCGTCACCGCCGGCCTTCCGGTTTGCGTAGCCGATCTGCGGGAAGACAACTGGTTCAGTGCCGCGCAGGCGATCATGACCACCGACACGCTTCCCAAAGCGGCGTCGCGCCGGATCAGGATCGGGACTTCAAGCGTCACCATTACCGGAATCGCCAAGGGCGCCGGCATGATCCATCCCAACATGGCGACCCTGCTCGGCTTCATTGCGACCGATGCGCGAGTGAGCCTGCCGTTGCTGAAGAGCATCGTCGTGCACGCGGCCAGGCATTCGTTCAACTGCATCACGGTCGATGGCGATACCTCGACCAACGACTCCTGCATGCTGATCGCGAGCGGCAGGGCCGCCATGGACGAGCTCGGGGATGCGCGCAGTCCCGGCTTTGTCGCGTTGCGGGATGCGATCACGGAGGTCGCGATCCAGCTCGCCCAGGCGGTCGTTCGCGACGGCGAGGGCGCGACCAAGTTCATCACCATCCGCGTCGAAGGCGGACGCTCGGAGGACGAGTGCCGCAAGATCGGGTTTGCGATCGCGCATTCGCCGCTGGTCAAGACCGCGTTTTTTGCTTCCGATCCCAATCTTGGCCGGATACTCGCGGCGATCGGCTATGCGGGAGTGACCGATCTCGACGTCGAAAAGCTCGAACTCTATCTCGACGATGTACTGGTGGCGCGGCGCGGCGGGCGGAGCCCCGGCTACCAGGAAGCCGACGGCCAGCGCGTGATGAAGCAAAATGAAATCACCGTGCGCGTCGCGCTGAACCGCGGCAGCGCGTCGGCTGTGCTCTGGACCTGCGATCTGTCGCATGACTACGTCAGTATCAACGCTGATTATCGGAGTTAAAATCCCGTCATGAGCGATATCGACAAGCTGGTGCAACGCGCGGACGCGCTGCTCGGGCGCATCGAAAAGCTGCTGCCGGCGGCCCCGGTGCCGACCGATTGGAGCGCATCGATCGCGTTCCGTTGGCGCAAGCGCGACGGCCGCAGCGCAATCGAAGCGGTCAGGCACGTCCACCAGATCAGCCTTGGTGATCTGCGCGGGATCGACGGCCAGAAGAAAATCGTCGAGCAGAACACGCGCCAGTTCGTCGCGGGCTATCCCGCCAATAACGTGCTCTTGACCGGTGCGCGCGGTACCGGCAAGTCTTCACTGATCAAGGCGCTCCTCAACAAATACGCGCCGCGCGGGCTGCGCGTGATCGAGGTCGACAAGCAGGACCTCATCGACCTGCCCGAAATTGTCGATCATATCGACAGCCGGGCGGAGCGTTTCATCCTGTTTTGTGACGATCTGTCGTTTGATGCCGACGAGCCAGGCTACAAGGCGCTCAAGGTCGTGCTCGATGGCTCGGTCGCGGCGGCCTCCGAAAATTGCCTGATCTACGCGACCTCGAACCGCCGTCACCTGATGCCGGAATACATGTCCGAAAACCTCGAAGCCAAGCGCGTCGACGACGAAATCCACCCGGGCGAGACCGTCGAGGAAAAAATCTCGCTGTCGGAGCGCTTTGGAGTCTGGGCCTCGTTCTATCCGTTCGACCAGGATCAGTATTTGGATATCGTCGCGCAGTGGCTTTCCCACTTCAGGTTCGCCGGTACCAGCAATGATGCGGTGCGGCAGGCGGCGCTGCAATGGGCGCTGCAGCGCGGATCGCGCAGCGGCCGCGTGGCGTGGCAGTTTGCGCGCGATTGGGCCGGGAAACACAAAGTGGAAGGCGGAAGGAAAACAAGGCAAGGATGAAGGATGAAGGCGGTGACCGCATCGAAGTCGTCGCAGCGGTAATCTGCAACGAGCGCGATGAATTTCTGCTCGCGCAGCGGCCCGCCGGCAAGGTCTATGCCGGCTACTGGGAATTTCCCGGCGGCAAGGTCGAGGACGGGGAGACGGCGGCAGCCGCGCTCAGGCGCGAGTTGCACGAGGAACTCGGAATCGATGCGCTCACCGCCTACCCGTGGCTCACGCGCGATTTCGACTACGACCATGCCGCAGTGCGGCTGCGTTTTTTCCGCGTCATCGAGTGGGCAGGCGAATTGCACGGCCGGGAGCAGCAGCGATTTGTCTGGCAGTCGGTCCGCGCCATCACGGTGGCTCCGCTGCTGCCGGCCAACGGGCCGATCCTGCGCGCGCTCGAACTGCCGCATGTCTACGGTATTACCTGCGCCAGCGAGTTGGGCCGCGAGGCATTCATGGTGCGGCTCGGGCGGTCGCTGAAAAACGGTTTGCGGCTCATCCAGGTGCGCGAAAAGCAACTCGCTGACGACGCGCTTTGCGCATTTGCTTCAGAGGTTGTCGCGCTGGGCCACCGCTATGGCGCGCGCGTGCTCGTCAACGGCGACGCGGGGATCGCCGCTCAGTCCCGTGCCGACGGCGTGCACCTGACGGCGGCGCAATTGATGGCGGCAGCGCGCCGCCCTGATTGCGACTGGTGCGGCGCGTCCTGCCACGACGCCACCGAACTTGCGCGCGCACGCGAACTCGGGGCCGATTTTGTCGTGCTGGGGCCCGTCAACGCAACTCCCAGCCATGCGGGCGCGAAACTTCTGGGCTGGCAGCAATTCGCGCAGTTACTCCGCGATTACCCTTTGCCGGTGTATGCGCTCGGCGGCATGCGGCCTGGCGATCTTGCCCACGCCTGGAGTCGCGGCGCGCACGGCATCAGCATGATGCGCGGCGCATGGTGGGAAGTTTAAGCCGTCGGCGGTTCGCCCGGTTCCGGCGCGGACTCGAAGTCGTCTTTGCTGTCCGGCACGGGGATGCGGTAGTTTTCATTCGCCCACGCGCCAAGGTCGATCAGCCGGCAGCGCTCGGAGCAGAAGGGGCGGTAGCGGTTGGCGGTGTCCCACACCACGTTTCTGCCGCATTGCGGGCAAGCAACAAGGCGTCCCTTCATGATCCTGGTGACTGCGGTCAGAGATTGCAGAAGGTCAAATCGAACTCGACGGTCGATTCGATGACTTTCGGGCGCTGCCCGCCTTCTTGCGTGGTAAAGCGGATGTTGAGCGCGTACTTGTTGGCGCTGATTTCGGGAACGCAGTGATATTCGGGGTTCAACCGGATGCGCAGCATTTGCGCGACGCGACCGGCCATCATCAGCTGGAAAGTGCCGAGGACCGCGGTCTGGGCCGAAACCTTGCCGCTTTCGCGCAGCAGCCGCAGCACGATCGCGATTCCGTCCCGGATCGACAGAAACGGCGCGAGCCAGGTCTCGAGATCGCGACGGCGCTGCACGGTCCCCTGGTGCAGCCAGTAATGATATGACGGCAGGTCGAACTCGCACACGCCGCCGGGTATGTTGGTGCGCTGTTTGATGCTCATCAGCCATTCGTTCTCGCGCAGCTCCTGACCGATCTTGCCCGACATCTGAAACAGTTTGGATGAGGTGCGGTCGATCTCCAACAGGATGCCGTCGAGCGCTTTCTGGGAGATTTCGGGGTTTTCGCGCAGCGCCTCAAGCGCGTGCTTCTGGCGCTCGAGTTCCTGCAAAAGATCGGATTTGAGGTCGGCGCGCCCCGCGACCTCGAGTATCTCGAACAGGCACAGCAGGGCGACGTGATGTTCCTGTGGGTCGGTCTTGGCGGTGAAATATTGCGCCCGCTCGTACAAATCCTCGAGACGCAACAGGGTGCGGATACGCTCGCTCAACGGGTATTCGTAGCTGATCACGGCACGTGAGGATGCGCGGGCGTAGTTGCGATGCGGCTAATTGTTCTATAAAACCCGAAAAAAATAAAGACCTTATTTCAACTATTGACGGCGGATGACGGATCTAAGCGGGGCTGGAACCCTGTTTGGCGAGTTCGAGATAGCGGCCGTGCAGCGCGACCACGTCGGCGCGCAGCGCGGCCAGGCCGGCTTCGTTGCGCACGACGTCATGGGCATGCCCAAGGCGCTCGGCGCGGCTGACTTGAGCTGCCATGATCGCCTGCGCGGCTTCGGGGGTGAACCCGCTACGCTGTATTATGCGCGCCAGCTGCTGCTGCTCGCTGCAGTCGATCACGAGGATGCGCTGCGCGAGGTCGCGATAGGCGCCGGTTTCGATCAGCAGCGGCACGACGATTACGACATAAGGCGCATGCGCGGCGCGCACCGCAGCATTGACCTCGGCGCGTATCATCGGATGCAGTATCGCTTCAAGTTTCTTTTTTGCCGCCGGGTCGGAAAAAACCAGTTGCCGCATGCGGTCGCGGTCGAGCGCGCCGTCCGCACGCAGGTAATCTGCACCGAACTGCTCGCCGATCGCGCGCGCGCCGGATTGTCCTGGCGCGGTCAGGCGATGCGCGATTTCGTCGGTATCTATGATGGCGGCGCCGAGTTTCGCGAGAATCGCGGCGACGGTGCTCTTGCCGCTGCCGATACCGCCGGTGAGAGCGATGACTAGCGGCATCGGTCTACAACGTCTGCAGATAATATTGGATCAGCGCATCGCCCCAGAACATCGCGCACAGCCCGCCCAGCACCAGGTACGGCCCGAACGGAATTGGAACGTTGCGCCCGTGGCGCGCAAATACAATCAGCGAGATGCCGACGATTGCGCCGACGAAAGACGACAACAGGATCACCACCGGCAACATTTTCCAGCCCAGCCACGCGCCGATTCCGGCGAGCAGCTTGAAGTCACCGTAGCCCATGCCTTCCTTGCCGGTCGCAAGCTTGTAGGCCCAATATACGCTCCACAGCGCAAGATAGCCGGCGACCGCGCCGATTACCGCGGAAGGCAGATCGACAAACAGTCCTCCCAGGTTAACGAGCAGGCCAGCCCAGATCAGCGGCAGCGTGACATCGTCGGGCAGATAGAAGGTGTCGAGATCGATGAACGCGAGCGCGATCATCGCCCAGACGAAGAGCAGCGCCGCAGGCGTCTGCCAGCTAAGACCATAACGCCACGCGACGTACCCGGAGAGCGCGCCGGTCAACGCTTCGACGATCGGATAGCGCGGCGAGATCCGGGCTTTGCACGCCGAACAGCGACCGCCGAGCACGATGTAGCTCGCGACCGGAATGTTCTCGAGCGCAGTGATGCGGTGGTCGCACGACGGGCATTGCGAACGCGGCACCGCCAGGTTGTAGCGCGGCTCGGGCGCGGGTTCGTGACCGGCGTGCTCCGCAAACTCGGCGCGCCACTGGCGCTCGAGCATTTTCGGCAGGCGATAAATGACGACATTCAGAAAACTGCCGACCAGCAGCGAAGCGAGGACAACGGTAATGACGAGCAGCGCTGCGTGGGCCTGGAAGGCTTGCAGCATCAAACGGCCTGGCCCATCTTGAAGATCGGCAGGTACATCGCCACCACCATGCCGCCGATCAGCGTGCCAAGCACCACCATGATGACCGGTTCCATCAGGCTCGACAGCGCCTCGACTGCGTCGTCGACTTCGGCCTCGTAAAAGTCGGAGACCTTGGCCAGCATGCTGTCGAGCGAACCGGCTTCCTCGCCGATCGACACCATCTGCAGCACCATGTTGGGGAACACCTCGGCGTTCTGCATCGCGGCCATCAGGCTCGAGCCGGTCGAAACCTCCGCCTGTATTTTCTTGGTTGCAACCCAGTATTCGTAGTTGCCGGCGGCGCCGGCAACCGAATCGAGCGCTTCGACCAGCGGCACGCCGGCGGCGAACATCGTCGACAGCGTGCGCGTCCACCGGGCGATCACCGCCTTGCGCACCAGTTCCCCGAAAATCGGCATGCGCAGCGCGATGCGGTCCATGACGATCTGCACCGCTTTCGAGCGCTTCCAGGTGTAGAGAAACCCCCAGACTCCGCCGATGGTGACGCCGAAGATCAGGTACCAGAACTGGACGAAAAAGTCCGAGATCGCCATCACGACCAGCGTCGGCGCAGGCAGATCGGCGCCGAAACTCGCGAATACCTGCTTGAAAGCAGGGATCACGAAAATCATGATTACCGCCGTGATGATGAACGCGACGGCGATGATCGCAACCGGGTAGAACAGCGCTGACTTGATTTTGCTCTTGATCGCGAGGATTTTTTCCTTGTAGGTCGCGAGGCGGTCGAGCAGGGTGTCGAGAATACCGGCCTGCTCGCCGGCGCCGATCAGGTTGCAGAACAGCGTGTCGAAATAGAGCGGATATTTTTCGAATGCAATCTTGAGGCTGGAGCCGGTCTCGATCGAGGTCTTGATATCCGCCAGGAGCTTGCGCACCGCCGGGTTGCTGTGCCCCTTGCCGACGATGTCGAACGCCTGCAGCAGCGGTATGCCGGATTTCAGCATCGTCGCGAGCTGGCGGGTAAACAGCGTGATGTCCTTCTCGCTGACGGCTTTGCCCCAGCCCTCCTTCACCTTCTTGACTTTGATGATCTTGATGCCTTGGCGGCGCAATGTCGTGTTGACGATGACTTCGGCATTGGCGGTCATCTCACCGCGCAGGGTTTTGCCGGCCTTGTCGGTGCCGATCCAGGAAAAAGTAAATTCCTTGCCGGTCTTCTTTGCTGCGGCGCTTGCAGTAGCCATCAAACATTCCTCATAAACCCAATCGAACCAATCGGTTAGCTTGCAAAGCTGCACCCATCATGCCTTTGCCGGGCGGCTTTGTAAAGCCGCCCTGGCCGAGCTACCGGCTGCTAGCCGAATTCACGCCCTGCGCGGAGGGCGCGGGCAGGCGTACCGCCTTGACCGCGCGGTCCTGGGTTTGCACGATTTCCATCATATGCCCGGCAAGCTTGAGGCTGGTGCCGGGTTCCGGTATATCCTGCAGGTGCTCGATGATCAAGCCGTTGAGCGTTTTCGGCCCGTCGAGCGGGAAACGGTAGCCCAGCTTGCGGTTCAACTCACGCAGCAGACTGCCGCCTTCGACCAGATAAGTGCCATCCGCCTGCCGGTGGAAGCGCGTCGACTGCAGCGGTGAATGCGTGGCGAATTCGCCGATCAATTCCTCAACGATATCCTCCAGCGTGAGCAGCCCCATCAATTCGCCGTATTCGTCGACCACGAAGCACAGGCGGTCCTGGTGCTCCTGGAACTGCTGCAATTGCGTGAACAGCGGCGTCTCCGACGGAATGAAATACGGCTCGCGCATGATTTCGCGCAAATGTTCGGCGGTGATTTCGTGGTGCTGGCTCACGGTCAGCAGCTTGCGCACGAGGATGATGCCGATGATGTTATCCGGCTGGCCCTGGTACACCGGCAGACGGCGGTGATAGGCCGTGGCGATCTGCTGGCGCAAGACCTCGGGCGAGGCATCGATATCGAGCGCCTCGATCTGGTTGCGCGGGGTCATCACATCGTCGACCGTGATGCTCTCGAGATCGAACAGATTGAGCAGAATGCTCTGGTGCTTTTTCGGGATGTAGTTGCCGGATTCGAGCACCAGCGTGCGCAGCTCCTCCGGGGTCAGTTTGCTTTCGGCTGCCTCGGCCGGTTTGAGCCGGAACAGCCACAACAGCGATTGCACGAATAGATTGACGAACCACACCACCGGACGCAGCAGCTTCAAGAGCGGCGTCAGCACGTAGCTCGACGGCAGCGCAATGCGCTCGGGGTATGCTGCGCCGACCACTTTGGGCGTGATTTCGCTGAACACCAGGATCGCGAACGCTGCCGCGCCGGTCGCGACAAACAGCGCGAATTCGCTGCCGCCGAGGTAGCGGCGCGCGATCTCGCCCACCAGCAGCGCGACCGCGGCATTGATCAGATTATTGCCGAGCAGGACCACGCCCAGAAACTGGTCAATACGCGCCAGCAGTTGCGTGGTGAGACGGGCGCCGCGGTGGCCGGTCTTGGCGAGGTGCTTCAACCGATAACGGTTGAGCGCCATCATGCTGGTCTCCGAGATCGAAAAGAACGCGGAGACGATCAGCAGCACGAACAACGCTGCATAGAGCGTCAATAGGGGAATGTCGTCCATTAAGGCAACGCTTCACGCCTTGCGCATGGCGTTCTACGCTCTGCCGAGTATGACTTCGAGCACGAACCTGCTGCCGACGTAAGCCAGCACCAGCATCAGGAACCCGGTCAACGTCCAGCGCACGGCGATGCGCCCGCGCCAGCCATACAGCTGCCTGCCGCCGAGCAACGCGGCGAATATGAACCAGGACAGGATGCCGAACACGGTCTTGTGGTTGAAGCGCATCGCCTTGCCGAACAATTCCTCGGTATATACGATGCCGGTCGCGAGCGTCAGCGTCAGCAGCACGAAGCCGGCGGTAATGATGCGAAACAGCAGTGTCTCCATCGTCAGCAGCGGCGGCAGCTGGTGCAGCGCCGCCGGCAGCTCACCGCCGTGCAGACGGCGCTCGAGCAGCGCCATCAGCAATACGTGCAATGACGCGATCGTGAACAGGCTGTAGGCGAGCATCGAAATCAGCAAATGCACCCTGAATGCAACGAGCTCGGTATTGGGCAGCGTGGACGCCGGGGGCAACAGCACCGGCAGCAACGCGCAGACGGCCGCGACCGGCATCACCATCGCCTGCAGCCCCTCGATGTTGTAGAACAGGTTGCCGAGCCAGTAGATCGCGACCGTGAGCCAGACGATGGTCGACATCGCGTTGCCGACGCCGAGGCGCACGCCGTTGCCGGCGAACATCGAGTCGTAGAGCAGCGTCGCATGCAATGCCAGCGGCACGAGTATCGTCAGCTGCTCGAGCGTTTTCGATGCGGACCGGGGCCCCGGGGCGCGCGCCGCGACCGCCCAGCGCGTGCGCCAGAAGTACACAGCGAGC
>Ga0153916_10003984_pt1 | contig 11088 bp, 13 predicted proteins | sample Opewatmetagenome_FD_109642 | JGI IMG/M metagenome (GOLD analysis project Ga0153916, IMG submission 109642) | Freshwater wetland microbial communities from Ohio, USA - Open water 3 Core 3 Depth 4 metaG | ecosystem: Environmental > Aquatic > Freshwater > Wetlands | place: USA: Ohio, Lake Erie...
AAACGTAACGAGCTGGTGGAATACCTCGTTATTGACGGAATCCACTATCATGTTCAGGACAGCGACAAGAAGGAGAAACACAAGAATTCCAAAGAGTCGGGTGAGAACTATCCCTGGAATCGTCTGCGATGAAGAACACCGGTGAAATGGCCGCATGATACCTCCGTTCAATCTGCAATACTAGATGGTGCTGCACCATCTTAATAATTCCATAAAAAAAGTGGGGGAACACTGTTTCACCTCTCCCTCACGATCTGAGGTGTTCCGATGGTTTAACGGATCAGGCACTACCAAGCCTTCCGCTGCAATATCGGGTAATTATCAGCTTGCTCGCCTGAGTTGAGAATCGCCCCCAACGCAAATAAGGGGTTGCACGAGAGCGTGAGATTTTTTTTCTGGAAAAAAAAAGATTCAACCTGAGATACGGTAGACCATATCTCCCTCTCTGACCTGCTGCGATACCTTCACTCCTATTTCCTGCCCTTTAAGGGCACTCACGATTGGCTGGTGGTTCACCTGCATGGAGGTGACCGGTTGACTGAAGTTGGAATATGCACCAGTGATACGGATCTGGTCGCCGTTGTTCAGATCAGCCATCAGGTGCACTACCGCCACCCCTACTTTTGGAAAGTAATGAGTAATTCTTCCTACCAGTGTCTCCATCTATGCCTCCACCCGTACGGGTAGTGGGTGATATTCCGGTGGTGATAATAAACCTATGTCACCCCTTGGGAGTTCCTGCTGCCATGCCGGATGCCAAAGGATCATATTCCATAAGCGTACAATGCTCACCATATGCAGGTCAACCTCAGGCGGTATGGCGTGTACCTGCTCCGGTGGCAGGCAAGCACCCCGCTTCTTGCAGGGGTGGGGATCCTGCTTGCTGGTATGGGACAGGTGATTGCCGCGGTGGTGGCGAACCTGATCGGGGGACTCATCTTTTTCTGGGTCGATCGATTCATCTTCACCTCACAGACACTCGCTGCCCAGTGGGAGGTGCGGGAGCATATTGTCTGTGTGGATTGTGGCACCGTGAGTCGTGGGTATCGCCTGGTCAGGACCGATAATTACGATCGCACTAATGATAGCAGGCCGGAGTTCAGGTGCGAAACGTGCTCCCTGAGAAAAACGGAAGAGCTCAGGCGCCGCGGTATCAAGATAGAGTAACTGAAGCTACAGGACTGGAAGACACCACGGAGAATATATCCACTCTTTTTCACCTATCCAAATGGGGTATATTGACACCATTGAAGACGTCATGCAGTTCACTATCCAGCCCTGACCTCCCACAGGAATAATACCATCCATATCCTTCACTCGTACATGGTCTCCCTTAACGATATCCGCAGTGCCGCTGAACGGATCCGTGGGCATATCATCCACACGCCATTGGTTTATTCTCCCACCATCAGTAGCATGTGCAACGCCCATGTTTACCTCAAGCTGGAGACGATGCAAAGGGCGGGCTCGTTCAAGATCAGGGGTGCCATGAACAAGGTACTGTCAAAGCGGGGAGAGATAGGACATGCCGGTGTCGTCACCGCTTCTGCCGGTAACCATGCTCAGGGGGTTGCTGTCGCAGCCCAAACTGCCGGGGTGAAGGCTACTATCGTCATGCCTGAGGGGTCCTCCTTGAGCAAACAGGAAGCGACGAAGGGGTATGGGGCAGAGGTGGTGCTCTACGGGAAGAATCTGCGCGAGAGCCTGGAACATGCCATGCGTTTAACTCAGAAGGGAGCGATGTTCGTCCACCCCTATGATGATGATCAAGTGATTGCCGGGCAGGGAACCATCGCCCTGGAAATACTTGAGGAGATCCCCACGCCAGATCTGATCATCGTACCAGTGGGTGGCGGTGGATTGATCAGCGGGATCGCAGTGGGAGTCAAAGAGGAGCACCCCACTGTCAGAGTTGTGGGTGTACAGACCGCGGCCTGCCCGGTCACCTATCGGGCGTATCACAACGAGGATGGGGGAGAATGCCTTCAGCCCCCCAGTCTTGCTGATGGGATCATGGTGACCCAGACGGGTGAACGTACGCTTCCCCTCATCAGGGAATACGTGGATGGAATGGTACTCGTCACTGAAGAACAGATTGCCGATGCCATGCTCCTTCTCCTCGAACGGAAAAAGGTGATTGCCGAGGGAGCAGGTGCTGCCCCTCTCGCAGCACTGATGAGCGGTTCTGTTCCGGTGAAGCCCCAGAGCACCGTGGTGCTGGTGATCAGTGGGGGGAATGTGGACTCCACAATGCTAGAACGAATCATCCGCAGGGGGCATATACAACGGGGCCGTATCATGTGCATTTCTGTCAGTCTGAAGGATGTGCCGGGCTCGCTCGCCTCGCTCCTTGCGGTGATCGCCCGAAGAGGAGGTAACATCCTCCACATCCACCATGTTCGGGGTGGGCGCGACCTCCCCATCTTTACTATCCGGGTTAATCTGGAGATCGAGACCAGGGGAGTTGACCATATCAAGGAGATCAAAGATCAGCTTGAGAAGGAGGGATACTCTTTAATCCTGAAAGAACCTTGACCGATCTTCAGCCTGAAAGAGTGACTATTTATCCCCCCCTTCCCCATTCACTTCCGTGACATTGACGGGAGTCCGAACACGAATCGTGGCAGGGCGGGACGTGACGGCTGTCGGTCTTGGAGGGGAGGGGGTTCTCCGAACCCACGGGCGGGATAATGAAGCGCTTGCCGTAATCCAAGAGGCGAGGGCTCAGGGCATCACCTACTTGGATTCTGCCCGCGCCTACGATGGAAGTGAAGGGTACTATGGCCTCTTCTGGAAGGATCATGGTCCGGAGCGGGAGCGAGTATTTCAGACCAGCAAATCAGCCCGGCGGGATAGAAAGGGTGCACTGGCCGATCTCTCTCGTACTCTTGCGGGAATGCGGATTCCATACCTGGATCTCTGGCAGATACACGATGTACGAACCCGGGATGATATCAGGGCAATTGAAGGACCTGGTGGGGCACTCGAGGCATTTTTAGAAGCAAAGGATCAGGGACTTGTCAGGGCTATTGGTGTCACTGGTCACCATGACCCTGCAATCCTTACCCATGCCGTTGAATCTTGGCCCGTGGATACAGTCTTGATGCCGGTAAACCCGGTGGAGGGGGTGATCGGGGGATTCCTGGACTCAACCCTCCCCGCTGCACGGAAGAGGGGGATGGGCGTGATCGGTATGAAGATCCTGGGTGCAGGGCAGTATATCTTTCCCGATGCCGGGATCACCCCTGAGCACCTCCAGAGATACGCCCTATCCTGGGGGATTGATGTGGCACTAGTGGGATGTTCTACCCCAGAAGAAGTGAGACAGCTTGCAGCAGTGGGGAATGACCCTGAACGGTACGCGGTGGATGAGCGGGATCAGCTCCATGAATTGTTCAGGCCGTATGCGGAACAGCTCGCGTATTACCGTGGAGTTATCGGGGGATTCTGAAGGTGTCAGGGGAAGGGATTGAGGAACGCCTGAACTATTATTCTGCCATGCTCTCTGACCCCCAGCCTGACCGGCGGTGGAAGGCTGCTGAAAGTATTGGGAAACTGGGGGACCGGAGAGCAGTCAGCATTCTCATTAACGCCCTGGGAGACGAGGACTGGCGGGTACGTCAGAAGGTAGCGTGGGCTCTTGGGAATCTTGGTGATGGGCGAGCGATCCAGCCACTCCGGCGACTGATGAATGATCCCTCAGACGGTGTTCAGGATATGGCTCAGCTGGCCATGGAGGCTGTGAAGAGAAAAATGGCAGAAGAAGGGAACGAATAACGGTAAAAACAGTGATTAGAGGTTTCGCTGCTCTCTTTCCGAACCCCTGACGCAGTAATATGCTTTTTTAAGCCCTAAAAGGCCTGTCACCGGGCAGGTGGGACAGATGCAGCCCCTTTTATCGGCAGGACAGGCGGGACTTTTTCCCATCTCACAGAACAGGAGCTCCTGATGCTCCCGCATGCATCCATTGTAGGTCGGGCATGTACCACAGATGCATCTGGTGCGGTGTACTTCGATCATCTTTTTGAGCCCTTCTGCGGGTATTGACTGCCTCTCGCGGAGCATCTCCTCAAACTGGTCCACTCACCACGCCCCCCCTCATAAAATCACTAGTTACTTAATCTGATTGGCAATATTATAGATTATGCCCCTCCCGTTAGTCGGTAGACGATTCGGTATCCAGAAAATTCTTCAGTACCTTTCAGTGCGGTGGGGGAATCAAGGGACTCCACTGATCACGAAGGGGGAAAGTGAGTGACAGGAGTGCCGGTGGTGGTAGCAGAAGAGCTGGAAAAACGGTTCGGAGACGTTGTGGCTGTCGATCACATTCATTTTCAGGTGGAGGAAGGGGAAGTATTTGGTTTCCTGGGGCCCAATGGGGCAGGAAAAACGTCTACCATGCGGATGATCGAATGTGTCTCTCCGAAGACCATGGGTAGTCTCACTGTCTTTGGGATGGATAGTGAGGCCCATCCCCGGGAAATCAAGCAGCATATTGGGGTTGTACCTCAGGAGAATAATCTTGATCCGGATTTTACGGTGAGGGATAATCTCATCCAGTTTGCCCGTTATTTCGATATCCCTGTGGACGAAGCTTCACGACGGGCGGATGAGCTCCTCTCCTTCCTCCAGCTGGAAGAAAAGAAGAACGTCTCCATCGAGAAACTTTCTGGTGGATTGAGGCGCCGGTTGATTCTCGCCCGTGCCCTGATCAACCGTCCTCGTCTGCTGATTTTAGATGAACCCACCACCGGCCTTGATCCGCAAGCTCGGCACCTGATCTGGGAAAAATTACGTGGTCTGGTGACCCAGGGTAACACCGTCATCCTCACCACTCATTACATGGAGGAAGCAGCCCGTCTCTGCGACCGGATCGTGATTATGGATCAGGGAAGGATACTGGAGGAAGGCACCCCACAGGCACTGGTCAAACGCTTGGTCGGGGACTATATTGTTGAGGCTGATGCGACCGTCGAGGTTCGGAACTGCCTGGAACAGCATCGTATTCCCTTCGATACAGCAGGAGAGAAGGTGCAAATCGTCACACCTGAACCAAAGCTTATCACTACTCTTCTGCTGGAAGAGTGCCACTTAGAACAGGTCGCTGTCCGGCCCGCATCGCTGGAGGATGTATTCCTCAAACTGACCGGGAGGACCCTGCGGGAGTGACGGCTATGACACCTATTGTTCGTATACCCTTCAGCTACCGGTTCGGGAAGGTGTGGCGGAGGAATCTAGTCACCTTCATGAGGACTTGGAAAGTCAATTTCATCCCTCCTTTCCTGGAACCACTGCTCTACCTTCTCGCCCTTGGCCTGGGGGTGGGGAGCTTCATCACCCAGGTGGAGGGGGTTTCGTACCCTCGATTCATCGCCCCCGCCTTGATCTCTATTGCGGTCATGAACGCAGCATTCTTTGAGTGCACGTACTCTTCCTATGTCAGGATGTACTACCAGAAAACGTTCGATGCGATGATCACCACCCCTCTCTCCATCGAGGACGTCATCCTGGGAGAGCTGTGTTGGGGTGCCACCCGAAGTTTCATCTATGCCCTGCTCATGTTCCCCGTGCTCCTCGCTTTTGGGGTGATTGACCTGCCTTCTTCGTTCCTTATCTTTCCCTTCTCCCTGCTCGCTGGTTTCCTGTTTGCCTCGCTGGGGATGTGCTTCACGGCAGTAAGTCCTGGGATTGATACACTGAACTACCCAAGCTTCCTGCTCATCACCCCCATGTTCCTCTTCAGCGGTACCTTCTTCCCCCTCAACCTCCTGCCCGTACCGGTACAGATTGTGGCCTATGGTCTCCTGCCCCTCACTCATGTTGTTGCAGTCATGCGGGGTTTTTGTCTGGGGATACTTTCACTTGATCTCCTGCTCAGCATCACCTGGCTTGCTATCGCCAGCACTTTGCTCTGCCCCGTTGCTATTCACCTGATGAAGAAACGGCTCATCATCTGATTACGCGATGCCTGGGCACAATAGAAAGAGCAACACACTTTTTTACCCCCCAGTCACCATCAATCAGTGACAGAATGCCGGTACCTATAGAGAACATCCCTCCCTCTCCGACCCTGACCCAGGAAAGCCCGATGGTATCCTGGATCAGGAATGAGATTCAGAACGAACAGAGCGAGCAGCTTCGTCTCTTGAAGAGTGACACAAAAATGCACCACAATACGTTGTTTATCATCGGTGCATTGCTCGGTAATATTATCGCTGCCTCAGTCCTGCCAAATTACATGGTATACTGGATTGCCGCCAGCTTCTTTCTCTATGTGTTCAGCCCCCTGATCATGCTCATCCCCACTGAGCGGAAGGAAGTGATCTTTCCGGTGAAGAAAGACCTGGAAGGGTACCTCCACATTATCGAGGATTATGGCATCTCTAAGAATACCAAGACGCTGGGACATATCCTGTGGAATGTGTTCTTCATCAACTGCCAGGCTCTCGCTGTTGCCTTCTGCATGGTATTTTTCGTGGATATCATCTTTGCCGTGGTAAGTGGCTTTTTCATCCTCTCCCTCCCGCGAGATACCTCTCTTCAGGTCATCCTCCAGTCAGTTGCCATCATCACCTTCTACGTGGCTATTTGGGAATTCAAACCCTACTCACTCCATTTTGTAGACGCGGTCTTTGAACTCCATGCGAAGATAAAAATTCGTATGAAGGAAGCATGGAAGATCGCTCTGATCCTGGGAGCGGTCTCCACCGCACTGGCCCTCCTTGTGGTCACCGCGATGCTCCTCCCAGGGTTTGTGCTCGGGGAAGTGGTGGTGGCACCGAATGTGGTGAACGGGGTGAGCGCCTTTCCTATCTTCCTCATCTTCCTCTCCCAACTGGTGATGGTACGATACCTTCAGGGAGTCTACAGTAAGGATCTGGTGCTCGGATTGAGTGAGAAGAAGGTAGCGATTCTCAGTGATCAGATCCTCCCCCATCTCTCAGAATGCGGTCTCACCGGGGAAGGGATAGCAAGCAGAAGCCCAGAGCAATGCCTCAGAGAGTCCGGGGATCTCCAGAAGCTGTATGTCCAGTCACGGATGTATACCCAGAAGTTCCATCATCTCTTCGGGTACCTGCCGGTCTATCTCGTCGTTCCGAATTTCAAACTCATACTTGACCGTGAGGCACTGGTAATGCTCGAAGGTCAGGTTGCCCTCGACGATTCACTCTTTTGAAAACCGATTCATCAAGAACACCGATCTTCCAGGATTACACGAGCCGAGGGAGGTTTATCCGGTTCGTATCAACACTCACTCAAAACAGGATGGATAGATAAAAGGGGATCCTCTCCCATCACTTCGCGCTGAGAGACCTCGGTTTCGTTCTGAAACCTTCGTCCCCTTATCGCTTCGCTCAAAGAGACTTATTTTCCTTCCACCACCTGCTGAAAGACTCCCGTTCTCATAAATAACGGTCGTACTTCGGAAATTGTTGTCCTCCCATTACTCCCATCATGATGGTGCGGTCATTATTGTGGCTTATTAACAAAGCTCATTCCACTCGCAGGTCCAGGTACTTAGCCATCCGGATGGATTTGTAGAGGAAATAGCCGACCACACCGAAGGTGATTATTGGGGATAGCCAGGGAGGAATATGGAATCCAAAACTATCCGCGATCATGATGCTCCCCAGGAATAAGATGGAGTACATCGCCCCGTTCTTAAGATAGATATACCGCTTGATCCGTTCGATGTTTCCTATCGTGAGCTCCCTGACCACGAATGCCCCGAGCCCGTTCCCGAGAATGATCAAAGGGATAGCGAGGGTGAAGGCGAATGCCCCGAGCACCCCATCAATGGAGAAGGTGGCATCGATCACCTCGAGATATAGGACCTTGCTCACATCGGAGAGGTTCTTATCCATGAGTCTCCGTTCCTGTTGCTCGGCATTCTGCCTGAATCCGTGAACGATGAAGAACGCGGTGGATCCTACCACCGCACCGAACGCGAGCAGGGGATGACGGGCGAGAGCGAACCAGACGATAATGGCAAGGAGGATAGATACAATCGCGTAGAACCAGACCCCTTTGGAGTGGATATACCGTTCCCCTCGCAGGCCATAGTGCTTCGGCTCAAGGAACAACCAGTGAAAAAAAAGGAAGACGAGAAAGATACCGCCACCGATCAGGAGCATCGGTGCGGAAGATTCGATGGCCTCAATAACCGCGGGGTCACTGCTGAAGGTCGCGGTAAGTGCCCCCACTGGCCCCAGCTGGGGGGTGGTGATCCAGACAATAAGCCAGGGAAGGACGCCACGGATGATAAAAACCGCAAAGAGGAGCCCCCATATCAGGAACCACCGGCGGTATCTCTCCTGCATCGTGGAGAGGACCTCGGCATTGATGATGGCATTGTCAATGCTGCTGATAGTCTCAAAGAGACAGAGCCCTGCAACGATGAGGAGCATGGAAAAGATATCAATCATGCTGCTATAGCTTGGTCAGAGTGCCCCCCTACTTATAGGATGCGTCACTCTTTGTTATCGGGGAAATCCAGGTGGATGCATGTGGAATGGGCGCGCTTTCCCGTGGTCTATCATCCCCCGGGCCACGATACTCCCTTCAATATCGACTGAAAGTATTTTTCCTTTACTGGCGAAGGTGAGTACATGGGAGAGCGGTCGGTGGAGTTGCCAGGCCTGGGCACCAAATTTGAACTGGACACGGATCATGGGGATAAAGTCGCGGTAATTTTTCTGAATACCGGAAAAAACCAGCTGTATCTCTTGGAAAAGGGGCGGGACACACCTGCGGTTGCCAATCTTACACCTGCCGAAGCGCGGCGGATGGGGAGCGTTCTGACCGGAGCGGTGATAGAGGCGGAAAAGGAAGCGGTGGAGATCGCTTTCTCTGCCCTGAGCGATCTAAGGATCAGGGTGCACACCTACCTTGCCAGAAAGAATCTCGCTGGAAAGTGTATCGGCGATCTCCAAGTCAGAACAAGGAGTGGTGCAACCATCATTGCGGTGGCGAGAAAAGGAAGAAACTTCATCAGCCCTCCTCCGTCATTCGCATTTGAGGAGGGAGATATCCTTGTACTTATCGGCGAACGTGACCAGCTCAGTGCGTTTGAGAGAGAGATCCTGGGAATCTGAATGGACTCACTCGCATTCGCCCTTTTCCTTTGCCTTATCCTGGTACTTGCTGCGAGGAAGCTTTCCATCCCCCCCATCCCACTGTATATCGTGGCAGGGCTTATCGCGGGGGTGAGCGGTCTCCGCCTTGTGCAGGGAGATACCATCTCTTCGTATTTTGGTCACCTCGGATTGATCTTCCTGCTCTTCTCTTCTGGCCTGGAAATGAAGCCGGGGCGGTTCCTCGCCCAGGGATCGCGTCTCATTCTCAGCGGGCTCATCGATCTGAACGTCAATCTTCTCCTGGGATTTTTTGCTGCACTGGCACTCGGTTTCAGTCCTTTTGACGCATTCGTGATCGGTTCTGCATTCTTTGATACCAGTTCTGCCATATCTCTCGCCTCCCTCATCGAGAACCGGCGCCTTCTCTCATCGGAATCAGAGACCATCATCTGGCTCATGCTCATTGAGGACCTGATCATGGTCTTCCTGATATTCCTTGTCTCAGCGGAGATGGAGAATCCCGCGCTCCTCACCCTGAAGATCGTCAGTGTGGTGGTGATGATCGTGCTGCTTGTCCGGCTGATCAGGGATCCCCTGATCAACGTCCTAAAGAGGGATGACTATATTCCTACCCTCCTTACCTTCAGTGCGGTAATCTGCGCCAGTGCGTTTGCCATGGCCCTCAATGTTCCCGAAGCGGTTCCTCTCATTATCCTCGGGGCCACCCTCGCGCGCACCGACCTGGCAACTCTCCAGCGAATCACCGCTCCGTTCAGGGATGTCTTCCTGGTGATTCTCTTTTTCTTTTTCGGGGCGACGATCCCACTTTCCGCGGAGGTCTCCCTCTTTGCTGTGGGAGCAATCAGTCTTTTCGCTATCATCAGTAAAGTGGGGGCGGGGGTGCTTATCGGGAGATTGCTCCATCATTCGAATCAGTCAGGAGTGGAGATTGGTATCTATACTATCGCCCGCGGGGAGTTTGCGGTTGCACTCGCGGCAATCTATGGGTCAGCTTCTGTGTCCACCATGGTGGCACTGATGGTGATCATCACCTCTATTGCCGGATCCCTCATCTGCCGGTATGGTGACCGTCTACGGTCAATGGCGTCACGGGGTTTCCCTCAATAATGGAAAGGGCACATCCATCCTTTTATCGGTTAACTGTCTATAGTACGAGGATCTAACCTTTTCAGTCGACTAATCCACGGGGTGAAAAGATGGATGTGAGCACTTTCGCAGGTGCGGGAGCCGAAAGCCTGAGCTGGCTCATCATGCCAGCACTCATCTTTCTCGCAACAGTGTGTGACGTGAGCCTGGGAACCGTGAGAGTAATTTTCGTGTCCCGCGGTTACAAAGCCCTGTCCGCCGTTATTGGTTTCATCGAGGTCCTCATATGGCTCTTTGCCATCGGTCAGATTATGAAAAACCTCGACAATCCTCTTTACTACCTGGCCAATGCAACCGGTTTCGCCCTGGGCATCTTCACCGGTATGTATGCAGAGGAGAAACTCTCCATCGGGATCAACATTATCCAGATTGTGACCAGTCGGGAGCCGGATGCCATGATCGAATCGCTGAAATCCGCCCAGTATGGTATCACCTCCATCGATGCCCGCGGTGGACTCGGTCCGGTGAGGGTGATCCTCTCTATCGTGAAGCGGGAGGATATCCCCCGTTTTTTGGATATCGTGAACCGGTTCCAGCCACGAGCGTTCTTCTCCATTCAGAACGTCCGGTTTGTGAAAGAAGGGATCTTTCCCACCCGGCACTTCCGGTACTTCAGGGGATACCTAGGGTCCCTTCGTTTCCTCCACAAAGGGCGGTAACGCTCACACCTCTCCGTTCAGCCAATGCTGCATGAAATAACGGAACGAAGCATTGCGGACTACCCCTCGTTCAATCGCGAAGTGCTTCAGGCATTCACTCATGAACTCGATACGGGACATATGTACCGGTATCAACCGGTTGAACTCTTCTTTGGTGAGCGTATCGGTGGTGGGGAGCGGGAACC
>Ga0153916_10003985_pt1 | contig 11087 bp, 9 predicted proteins | sample Opewatmetagenome_FD_109642 | JGI IMG/M metagenome (GOLD analysis project Ga0153916, IMG submission 109642) | Freshwater wetland microbial communities from Ohio, USA - Open water 3 Core 3 Depth 4 metaG | ecosystem: Environmental > Aquatic > Freshwater > Wetlands | place: USA: Ohio, Lake Erie, Old...
ATTTTCAAAGGCTTTTAATAACTGCTTTTGCCCAATTCTCTGGGCTGGATGGCCATCTATCAAAGGTAGAAAGATATGAACGGATTGACATCAAGTAATCGTTATACTCATGTTCCGTCATCACTGACATGAATTCTTCTAGTTCGCTATACGTACTGAACCGTCGTTTATCGATAAAACATGTGGTAGGCACAGTGTCCGCAATATTGTTCGCCCCCCAATACACCGGCACAACACCACATTTAAAACAATCCATAATCTTTTCTGTTACATAGCCAGAAACATTAGTCATGTTTTCATAACATATTGCAAATTTGTACTGTCTCAGTGTCGTGAATTTATCTTGGGTTCGTCCACGATAGGTCTCAGGGACTTTATATTGCAGCAAGTCACTGACATAGCCCCTTAGGCTAAACCTACTCAATGTACTAAAAGACATGAGCCGAGGACGTGTCGCCCAGCCGTCCCCAAAGAGATCGAATCGATCAGGTATTTGATTGCTAAAATACTTTATGGCCTGATAACGGGCGCTGTACAATTCTCCCGCTGCGTATGAACGCTTATTGGAATTAATCAGAGTCAGGAACTTCCGTTCGCCATATGGCACCCAGGATGTTCCTAAACCGTATCGGTATTGAAAGTAGGGAAGTTTGAAGTATTTCTTGTTATCAACTAACTCTTCGTTCCAGGTAAGAACCTTGTCAAATGACTCATGATGTTTTTTCCGATAGATGCGTTCCCTGACTACAGGGGGTTCAAGCAAAGCTAGAATCTTTTCCCCGGAGAATGCCTTAATTTGTTTCCATAGCTTTAGATGAGTAAAGAGCGGCATGTCACACATAAACAACGTGTCTACAAGCGCCCAGTCACTGTAGCAATCGAAAGTGTGTAGCTCAATGCTACGTTGGGCTGCTATATTCTTTAACGCCTCATAGGGTTCGAAATAATAATTTTCCGAGGCATTAAAAACTCCATCATTGAGACAATATGGACTGACATGTGGTGGAACAAAGGCGATTTGTTTCATCTTACGTTTGTTTTTTTCTCCGCCCACAGTATTCCGTCTCAAACATCTGGCAGAATGCGCTAATCTAAGTACTGCTTGATGCGACAAACACTACTATGAAAAATATTTCAACATCAAGCAGCTACTCGTTTGGAGGACGCACTCCGACAAACTTGAAGGCCATGCCAGGCAGAGCTTGACTGATAACAGTCTCTAGGTTGGGAATGAGTTCTAACTTGATTCCAGCTTTGGTAAATAATGTCAGCAGCTCAGAACAATGGTAGTGATATTGAAAATCATGCGAACCGAACCAGTCGTAAGTATTAAGCACAGTTTGCCGATAACGTCGTGTCTTATATCCCTCTCCCTCAGGCACCTCACCACAAATCAAAAACTGAAGCGCGATTTTATCCAGTAATGGCAGGTATGTTGTTAAGGCGAACATCCTGATCAAATTTAGCAAAACTCCCTTGGGCAGCTTTGCAGTAATTTTCCGCCGAAATAACTCCCCCATCTTGATTCGTAATTGCCCCCACCAGTCCTCAGGCATGCGGTAATAATTGATATACAGCTCGTTCCCTTCCTGAAGCAAACTGTATAAGTTATGCGTTGTATTTACTGGATCTTTTGTATGCTGAACAACATTGATGCAATAAATCAAATCAACCACTCCCTTCTTTATGGGTGGGTTTGCGATGTCGCATTGAACAATCAAATTTCGTTCAGAATATGGCGCCAAGTTTGTCCGCATAATGTTATCAACCGTGTTTGATAGCTCTAGCGAGATTACCCGCGCAGCTCCCGCCTCTATCATCCAGCGGCTGTGCATGCCGCTACCTGCACCGCAGTCCAAAACAATCTTGTTCTTGAAGAAGTCTGTGGACCCGAAATTCCGCTTGACAATATGCTCCATCCAGTTCGCATAGAATAAATCAAAATTCAGTGTATTCCATTCAAAGCCGAAACTTTCAACAGAACTTGTGGTCTGCATATTGGAGCCAACGACGTAGGAAAAACGGGGAACACCATTCAGGATTTCATAACTGCGCCCCTCTGGCGATATCAGCTTCCCAGAAATAATATCGTCTCCATTGATTTCAGCATCAACAAGATGCAACCAACCATTGGTAACAGGACATGCGAGATAATCTAGCGCCCAACTTTTCATGAGTTTTTCATAAATTTATTTAATTGATATCCAAGGTCGGGCTGGACGACGCCTAAATCGTTATTTAGAAGACAAGCTCTATCTCTGAATGAGGAATTGCGGCTAACTTAGCTTTGTTAATTCAAGTATTCCGCAACCGTACACACACCCACAGTTATTGGCTATCTGCTCCTGACCCAATGGAATATTTTCGTGAATTTCACCTTCATCATCTACAAATGAGAAAGAATCAAGCCGGTAATTACCATGAACCATATCTAAAAGATACCCCAGAGAAAAGACGCGATGGGCATTAAACTCGATGCGCTGGGGACCGATCGGCACAGACAGGTACAGTTTTCCACCAGTCTTGACCATCCTGGAAAGATTTCTGAATCCCATAAGATGGCCATCTATCTTGATGGGGTCGCCATAGCGGCCAAGACCGAAGTGCTCCAGTGCATGCAAGCATGATAGAGAATCACAACAGCCTATCAATGAGCCTGGCAGCTCACCCATTAGATCACTGCGGAGAAATTTAATGTTCTTTGCCGAGCTGATCAGATTACGAATATCCACAACATCGATCTCACGAAACGCTGCAACATGCGCGACAAAACCATCTATTCTGGAGCCAACATCGACGTGGCGTTCTGGGGCATTATGAAAAACTTTTCGCGCGACAAGTAAATCTTGATGAAAGTAGTGCCCTATTGCTACACCACTCTGCGCATATCTGTCTGTGAGACACGGATATATATTTACGAACGGAAAACCTCCATCCACTTGGCGGGTTTGTTGGCGTAGCTTCCGATAATCCCTGAGAAATGGCACTATCCCTCGAATGGAGTCTGCAGTTTTTCTGACATCGAAACCCAACAGCGCTAATCCCGCAACCAGATTCTGGATATGTTTATATTGCATAGCGCATGAGATTTATACGATTCACCATTGCCTGTATGCCATTATTCGCAAAGCGCTGATCTGAATATGTTTAGGTAATCGAACCCTGTGGCATAGGATATCGCCTTGGTTCGCATGGTCTGGTTTTTCTGCTGATCAAACAACTGCAAAACAATCTTCGCAATTTCCTGGGCGTCTTCTGTTATCACTTTCCCGCATCCACGACGCTCTATTTCCTCGGCATTCCATGGGACATTCGTAATTAACACGGGCACACCACAAGCCAGATAGGTTTTCACCTTCCCCGGATCTGCGTAGGCCGTCCACGTATCCAAAGACTTGATATAGGGCGCGATCGCAAGTGCTGATCTGGCAATTTCCTGTTCAAGTTGTTCTACGCTTTCAATTTTACCAAGAAATCTGCAATGAGCAGCAACGCCAACTCGATTCGCCAGATTTACCAATGTCGGGCGGTAATTACCATCCCCAATGATTTTGAAAACAAAGTTTGGCGCACTTTCCAGAATCTTTGGGATAGCTTCGATTACCAGCTGTACTCCCTGTTTTTCCAGCAAATGTCCCATGAAGACCAGAGTGTCTTTCTCACATTCGTTGTAGGAATAATGCAGTATGCGGCTAAGCCAGACCCCGTAGGGCACGACGCGGTGCCTCTGGTAGTCAGTGCGCTGGATACCTGCCAACTGCTCCCTGGCGTCAGCCATGCGTGGGCTCAAGTCCCATATTTCATCCGCATGCAGACAGCCGTGCTTATTGATGACACCGTAGACAAGATTCTTGATCTGGCTTTTGAACCGACTTTGTGGCACAAAATCCATTGCCCAGAAAACAGTGCTGCGCACTTTTCCAAAGCTGCGCAGCAGGTTCCCGAAAAATACGCATAAGCCATCCATTCCGATATAACGGTTCCATGTTCGTTCCATCTGAACAGTCCATTTGATGGTAAAGAACATTTCCTTCAAATAAACCAGCGGTTCTGGCCATGCTCTGTAATCCTTCGTTTGTAACTCCGCGACTAATTTACCCCTATCATACAGACGGTAGAAGCTGCGCCGATCTGGTGCATCTGGGAAGCTGTGGCAAATGTGCAGCACGCGCCAATTGTTCTGGCTATTCAGATAAACAACCAAGTCGTCATCCGGCTGGGTGAGGTATTTGTGGGCGACAATGACAATACTTTGTGTATTCACAAATACCGGTTAGCCCAGATGGCCAGCGACATCAGCGCAAAGATATTATTACTGCTAATGACAGTTCTGCCGGCATAATAGCCAGTGATGTAACTATCCAGCTTTCTCGTATCAAACAACCCTATTTTCATGAGTTTTGACGAAAGAACTGTATCTTTCACACTTGAGGCACGTTTGCCATGTAACCATAAATGCAAGGGGAAGTTGAAACCCTGTTTGCGTCGAAAAACGACCTCAGGTGGCAATATTTTTTCCTTGACCAGCAGTTTTTTGAGTAAATACTTCTTCTCGAACCGTTTTATTTTCAGGCCCGTCGGGATCTTTGCTGCAAGCTCCATGAACTCATGGTCCAAAAACGGTGAGCGGAGCTCCAGTGCAAAGGCCATGGAGGAAATGTCTGTCTTGAATAGCAGATCCTCTGGGAGATAAGAATGAACATCTGTTGCGAGAGCCTTGTCCAGAGAGCTCCAATTCTGGTGACACGGCTGATGGAAAAGATTAAACGTATCCGTATATTCGCGGCTGTTTCTGAATTCCTCCGAGAAAATACTTTCTTTTTCATGCGTCGTAAAGAAGCAGCTGTACTGCAGGTACTTCCGGTGAAATGGCTCATCGAATGTATTCGAGAAACGCTTCGCCCGCTCGGTGAACGCTGTTGGCATCATCCGGTAAAGCGTGTTTGCCGCGCGGTCAACGACCAATCGCCTCACTGGTGAAGGCAATCGTTGATAATAATTTGAGAATTCGACGATGTTGTGGCGTTGATACCCGGCGAAATTCTCATCACCGCCATCGCCGGTCATAGCAACCGTTACGCTTTGTCGCGCCAGCTTTGAGAGCAGGAACGTCGGTAGAACCGAATTATCAGCGATTGGTTCATCGTAATGATCTGCGATACCAAGAAAAGCTTCTCCTGCCGAGCCGTTATCTACCACTAGCTCGGTATGGTTAGTACCGTAGCGGTTAGCGACTTCTCTTGCATATCGGGTTTCGTCGAATTTAGGGTCTTCAAAGCCAATGCTGAACGTTCTGACCGGCGTGGATGAGCAACCTGACATAAGCGCCACAACGGCGCTTGAATCTACACCGCCACTCAAGAACGCCCCCAATGGGACATCTGCTTCCAGCATTATTCTTATACTCTCTTTCAGCTTGCCGAGAATGAGCGACTCGCATTCGTTTTCTGTCACATCAAGTTTCTTTGAGTAATCGAGACTCCAGTATTTGTGAATTGAAAGTTTTTCGTCCTGGTAGATGAAATAGTGTCCTGCTGGGAGCTTGTATATTTCCTTGAAACCCGTAAACGGCGCTGGAACATACTGCAACGTCAGGTAGTGGTTGATGGCATTTAAATCGGCTTGTGGTCGAGCGCCCAGTACTGGTAATAGCGCCTTGTTCTCTGATGCAAATGCGAACATGCCGTCCGACACATGGTATTTGAGCGGTTTTTCCCCTGCACGATCGCGTGCACCAAACAATAGGTTTTTTGTGATGTCATAGATTACAAAACTGAACATGCCTCGCAAATGCATGAGACAATCAGTTCCATATTCCTTGTAAGCATAAATTATCGTTTCTGTGTCGGTAGAGGAACGAAAATGATATTTCTGTTCCAATTTTGCACGGAGCGCTCTGAAGTTGTAAATTTCCCCGTTAAAGACAATAGCGACAGTCCGTTCTGGATCAAACATAGGCTGATGCCCGGCACTAGTAAGGTCAATAACCGACAAGCGGTTATGCCCCAGCCCTACTTGATTCATAATCTCAATGCCTCTGTCATCAGGCCCACGATGGCCAATGGCAGACAACATCTTTTCCAGGAGGGGTCTGCTCCCATTGCCGAAATAGCCAGCGAATCCGCACATGTTATGTTGCCTTGCGGATACGGTTAAAAAGCCAGAACTTTATTCGAAATGGGATGATGAATGAACTGAGATACTGAAACAGCAGGTAGATTTTCCCGAGTCGGCTGATGGTGTATTTATACTCAACAACTGCCTTGAGCCGAATGTAAAGTGTATTTCTTTCCTGTAGTGCTCCACGCAACATGGACGAAGAAGAGCCATGAGTCCTCAGCCTGTGAACACAGTCCGGCAGATTTGCCAGCAACCCCAATCGACCCATCCTGAAATAAAGGTCATAGTCTTGTGCCACTTCGAGGCTTTCGTTGTATCCGCCTGCCTTTCGTAAGGCATCTGATTGACAAATTATTGTGGGGTGGCAAAAAGGACTGCAAAAGAAAATAGTTTCCCTAACTTCCGCATCAGCCTGGGGATATTGCCTCTTGTTGATAAAAGAAAGTGCATCATCGCAAACCTCAATTGCCCCACCGCTGAGAACAACGTCAGGATTGTTTTCCATGAACTCATATTGCTTTAGTAATCGGTCTGGATAAGACCAGTCGTCCGCGTCCATCCGCGCGATGTATCGCCCTGCTGCAACCTCAATCCCCCGGTTCAACGCTTTGGCGATTTTCAGATTCGATGAATTCCGAATGGGCTTGATACGGGAATCCAACTTAGCTTGTTCATTGATTATTCCCCATGTCGAATCGGTCGAGGCGTCGTCAATAACAATCAGTTCAAAATCGCCAAATGTCTGTCCCAAAATGCTACCTATCGCATTTGCGATATAGCACTCCGCATTATAGGCTGGCATAAGAATGGAAATAGCTGGGAATGATTTATGCACGATTTTCGAATTAGCAATGACGCGAATCTATGAAACGGAGTCGCAATACGTATCTATGCATAGCAAAGTACCCCATTTCTCTCCTGCCACCTATTACTTATTCCTGTAAGACCGCCACAGGACCGTATAGCCAAGGATCGTGAGTAGCAGCCCACTTACTCCCATTATTAAAATCACCATTTGCAGAGATTCATGGTAAAAATGTATTGCCGTCAACTGTAATGGCGCTGTAATGATAAAGAGGTACGCAAAGAGCACGCGCCCCTTGGCAATCAGAAAGTGCTCTGCCACCATAACCAAAGCCATGGGTAAGATTGCGAATCCAAATAATTTAAGGAGTTCTCCGGCACTTCGATAGCCCTCCCCGTACAGCAAAACAACTATTCTCTCGCCAAACAGAAAATAAAAGACGGCCCCGGCTCCACACAGTAGAAGGGTCAGCCCAACCGCCTGTAACAACAAGTGGGAACTCCCTTCGTTGCGTGCGTGGTTTTCAGCTACCATGGGGAAAAGCGCCATCGCGATTCCGCTTGGCAGGTACATTACCGCCTTACCTAAAATCGATGCTGCTGCATACAAGCCAGCCTCATGTGGGGAGAAATAGTAATTAACCAGAACCATATCGAGCTGAGTCATGGCGGCAAAAGCAGCGTTGGCAGCCAGTACCGGTAGCGCTGATTTAAAAGACAGATGCGTTGTCTGATGGGGCTGATTTCGACCTGACGTCAGTGGCCGGTAGATAACGCCATAGCTAATAAACCACATAGCGAGAGCTGCCAAGATTGCACCACCCACTGCACCCACCAGGCCATAACCCAGTGAGACAAGCAGAACAGAGCAGGCGATCTTCAGTAAGACATTGAATAAGTTGCTAGCAGAAAACCAGGCAAACAGCTGGAGTCCCTGCAGGAATGCATTATTGATAAAGGGTGGAAAGGTCGCCAATAGTAATACACCAAGTAAATATACGGGGATAACACTGGAAGCTTTCAGATACGATTGGATTTGAGGCGAAATAAGCAGATAAATGCCTAGAAACACTCCCCCGACAATGGCGCTACGAATATTAATAGAATAGTAAAAATAGGTAATGCTCCCGGCATCCTGTTTAGCGCGATATTCAGATACCTTGCGCGATATCACCATAATCAAAGTACCGAGAGGAGCGGACAGAACCATGTAGAGCGCCATAATGGCACCGAAAAGGCCATATTCCTTGGTGCTCAGCATGCGCCCCATGAGCACCTGGAATACATAGCTCAGGATGCCACCAACAATACCGCCAACAAACAACCACACGCTGGCACGGGCGAGCTTGCTGAGAAACAACGCAGACATCCGGCGGTGAAATAGCGACATAGCTTGCTCAGCTGGGCTCATTAGTAGTCAACTTTTAGTGAATTCAGTCGTTATTACACGGTATAGGACTGGCTGCTAGCTGCTTCAGTGTGGATATGGCATCGACATTAAGCGAAAACAGGCCAGTTGCCATGGTGCAATTCCATCGAGGTTTATAGCCTTCGTTTGGTCGTCTGCGACAGAGGTGGGATGTAATAAAACAGCTACTGCTTTGAATTAAGTTTCGTGTTGTTCATCTTCCTGCTGATTTTTCAGCTCAACCAGGCTTACGAATGTAGAGACACACGGTCTTCCACTCATAACCTTGATACGCTTATTGCTCAAATCCTAGCGAAACCTAATCCCAGCATCTGCCTGCGCCTAATTTGTGGACAGCACCGCTCTATCATATTCTTCCAGCACACATAAAGCAGGACATCTGAAATGATAATAACTAATTATGCGATGTCTCTCTCAACCACTACTTCATGATTGCTGAAATCATAATTCAGAGAGTTACACCTTAGGCAATGTGGAAATATTTTCTGTTCTCGATAAAGACTACGGAATTTATTTGCCCTAGCCGAATTCCAAATACTGCTAATAGAATTGTCTTTATATACATCGCCCAAGTCCATGACGCATGTTGAAACCTTGGCTCCGCTATGGATTAACACCCCCCTTGTAGGAAAGCTACAACTGGATTTACAAGTAGGGTATTTACCTTTGTAATACAGGTAATAATCTTTCTCTTCCAGGGTCGGCAAACTCAGCCTGGTTTTGTAGATCTTGGACATATCTCTCAGCTTCTGAACACCTTTGACCAGCTTTTCGATTTGGTCATCAGAGAATAAAGCATCACGGCCAAGTGGAAATGCATACCAGGGACTGGAAAACCCATTCGCGCACTTGTATTCCTCAACATCTTGGGCCATTTTTGGCGTTAAAAAAGAAAGATGTGCAAGACTCCACTCATCCACACCCAAAGTCTCAATGAATGAATAAATCTGTGGCAACTCATCATAGTTATCTTCTCGGATTACTGTATTTATTTTTATATTAAAGGGGGTCTTTTTCCTTCGTTTAGATAGCAACTTGACTCCTTCAACCACCTTCGCAAAGGTGCCTTGCTTCCCTCTTCCTTGATCATGCAGCTCAGGCTTGAAATGATCCAGCGAAACACTAATAAAACCCAGTCCGGAGTCCAGGATTTCATCAATGCGATGTCCTATTAATGTTCCGTTTGTTGAGACGCTAGTAAGGATATTATTTTTTGAAAGAAGACTAACCATGTCAAACAGCCTGCTGTGCAGCATAGGCTCCCCACCGGAAAGCGACACAATGGGCTTATATTTTTTAAGCTCAGGCAGCAGTTTCTTGATTAAATCGAGAGATACCCTACTGTCTTCATTATGTTCAACGCGAAGATCGGCATTGTGGCACATGGAGCATGCGAGATTGCATTTTGATATTATTTCAATACCAATATTCTCTGGATAGTTTCCCGCCCGCCCCTTTCCGATTGTTGAATTCCAGATAATATTGAATGCGGTTTTTCTATATTTAAGCGCCAAGAATACTTTTCTTGCCAGTGAAATATTGTTCATTGGGCACCCTTAAAATATCTATAGTTGTAAGGACCTTAATGACTTTATTTTCTCAATCGTGCGAAGATTTACCGTAAATGAGATTCCTCGAAGTTGATTTTTTCCCGAATGATGTACAGAGGTCGATTGACCACTTCTGTATGAATAGTGCCAATGTATAGAGCCACCAAACCGATCGCCATGAGAACAATACCGATTAGAAAAGTATTAGCAACCACGACAATGGCCAATGGCGTAAAGTCCTTCTGACCAAGCACATAGTTTGTGAATAGCATCCATATAAGCAGCAAACCACTAGAAGCCGTGATCACTACTCCGAGGTAGCCAGTAACCCTCAAGGGGAATAATGAAAATGAGGTGATACTGTTAACTGCGAGGCTCCATAGTTTGGCATATGAATAGCCAGCACTACCCTCCTCTCGCGCGGGGGCATCGAATTCAACGTAAACCTTTCTGAACCCCATCCAGTCGATAACGCCGCGAAACATCCGCTCCCGCTCCGTCACATCACGAAAAGCCTCGACGACCTTTTTATCGAGCAAGCGAAAATCTGTGCTTTGGGATGCCATTTCCAAACCGGAGATGCGCGCCATTACCCAATAATACAAATGAGACCCTATTCGCCTAAACAGTGGCTGCTGATCGATAGATTTTCGGATCGTAGCAACCACTTCGGCACCCTTTTTCCATTCGGAAACCAGTTGGGGGATCAATTCGGGTGGATGCTGCAAGTCCGCATCCAGGGTGATCACCGCGTCGGCATACGTGGCCTGAACTCCGGCGGTCAACGCGACCTCCTTGCCGAAGTTGCGCGAGAAATCGATAACCTTAATTCTATTATCTTGCTGCGCCAAGCCACGCAGCACCTGCATGGAGTCGTCCGGGCTGCCATCGTTGACGAAAATGTACTCCCAACCGTATTGGGAAAGCTGGCGTATGACGGTTTCCAGCCGTTCGTAGAGGTGCGGTAGATTGCCGGCTTCGCGATATACCGGGACCACGATTGCGATCAACCGCCCGAGCTCGACATGAGCCTCCCTACCTCCCTGTGCACGTTTTTCGTTATCGTTCATGCGGATCTGGTGTCCGTTGTTTATAGTGAGGGTTGATCGAAACGGCAAATCATACACATGAATGACTTGAATTCAACGATAAATCCGACCGCTTGGCGCGATATGCCCGCCACG